>Ga0247817_10000016_pt1 | contig 318255 bp, 256 predicted proteins | sample UWRJL212509R1_FD_178010 | JGI IMG/M metagenome (GOLD analysis project Ga0247817, IMG submission 178010) | Plant litter microbial communities from Arlington Agricultural Research Station in Wisconsin, United States - UWRJ-L212-509R-1 | ecosystem: Environmental > Terrestrial > Plant litter >... | reverse complement strand
AAACTGTATTTCTTTAGGTTGTTGAGCACTATGCGGATGTTCCGCAGCGGCATAAACGAACAAATTAGTAAACAAACGACGTCCCAAACGACTTTTTGGAAGCATACCTCTCACGGCTTTCTCGATTACACGTTCCGGGTGTTTTTCAAGCAACTCGCGAGGAGTTTGAAAACGTTGACCTCCTGGGTATCCCGTATGACGAACATAAATTTTGTCTGTCAACTTCTTACCTGTCAACTTTACTTTATCGGCGTTGATAATGATAACATTATCACCACAGTCCACATGAGGTGTGTAACTTGCTTTGTGCTTGCCTCTGATAATTTTAGCAACTTCACTGGCCAAACGACCAAGAACTGCACCTTTGGCATCCACAACAACCCACTCCTTGTTCACTGTGTTTTTGTTCGCCGAGATGGTTTTGTAGCTTAACGTATCCACGATTAACAAAAATTTTAATTGATTTTCAATAAATTACACTGTTATAGAACAGTCCCATCGCAAAATGGGAGTGCAAATATAGAGTTTAACAAATTGAATTACAAGTATGTTTATAATTTTTCACAGATGCCACTCTTTTAAAGACACTTATGACACAAACCCATAAGTGTAAAATGAGCATCCAAACGACGATTTCAAGGAGATTCATCAATATAGATTCGCTAAAAGGCAGTATTACAGACAGAAAAATTTCTTTAAAAACCGGATCTCCGATTCAAATAAATACTTCTGAACCTGATCTTAATCATAGCTATGACGTGTCACAGTACTTCCATCCAGCACCTAAAACGGTCGAAATGCAGCGGTTTATTTACTTTTTTGCTGTTCATTACCATTACTTCTTCATTTGCCCAGAGCAGTGATTTTACTTTTAAACCTCTTTTTAACGGAAAAAATCTAAATGGCTGGGTAGATGTCAATACATCAAAGGAAACCTGGAAGATGAAAAACGGTACGCTGATTTGTTCGGGATTGCCGATCGGCGTGATGCGCTCCGAGAAGCAATATGAAAATTTCATTCTGGAAGTGGAGTGGAAACACATAACCGCCGGCGGGAATTCGGGCATTTTTATCTGGAGCGAAGGAACGCAATATAAAGATGACCCGCTGACAAAAGCCATCGAAGTACAAATGCTGGAACTCGACTATGCCAGACAGCATAATGCTACCGACGATTACGTTCACGGCGAATTGTTCCCTACCATGGGCATGACAGCCATTCCTGATAATCCGAGAGGAATCCGCAGCAAATCCATTGAAAAAAGGTGTAAAGGAAAAGGAGAATGGAATAAATATGTTGTCGTTTGCGTGGACGGTACGGTAAAATTATCAGTCAATGGAAAATTTGTAAATGGCCTTCGCGCCTCCGAACGCAAGAAAGGATACATCTGCCTGGAAGCAGAAGGCGCTGAAATTCACTTCCGTAATATGCGGATTATGGAGCTGCCTTCCGGTATAACTTCCGCGGAACAAACGGCGCCTATCGTAAACTGATTTGTGAAGTTGGCTATGCCTTAATAACTTACGCAGCTTATCACAATTTTCACTATAAAATGAAAATCTCCTTTATCGGTGCAGGAAATGTTGCATGGCATTTGTCACAGGCATTTGAAGATGCCGGCCATGTTATTTGCGAAGTTTACAGTCGCGATACCCAAAAAGCCCGCCAGCTCGTATCCTTGTTATATGATTCGGCTATACAGCCCGACCTTAACTTTTCAGAAAGCGAGACCCAGATTTTATTCATCACCGTTTCAGACGATGCACTAAAATCGGTTATTGAACGTATTGTATTGCCCGAAGGCATTATCGTTGTGCATACATCCGGCACGAGATCGTTGGCTGATCTTCAAAACCTGCTTGAAATATACAGTGATGTTCCGGTTCAGACTGGTGTTTTTTATCCGCTCCAGACTTTTTCAAAAGAAAGTCCGATTGATTATAAGCAATTGCCCATCTGTGTGGAAGGAACCAGCGATATCGTGGAAACCAAACTAACGAACCTTGCGGAAAGTATAAGCAAATATGTAAGGCACGTGGATTCCGACGAAAGATTTATCTTGCACGTCGCAGCAGTTTTTGCAAGTAATTTTGCGAATCACTTGTTAAGCATTGCCTATGACTTGCTGGACAGGGAGCAACTAAGTTTTGACCTGCTTAAACCGCTTATCAGGACCACCATGGAAAAAGCGCTGAATTCAGAAGATCCGGCTATTGGACAAACAGGCCCTGCACGCCGGGGCGACTGGAATACAACGGGTCGCCATCTGGAATATCTTCAGGAGATCAATCCGGAATGGACGGACATATATCGGTTAATGACCGATCGGATAAGAAGCCGTCATATAGGAAATGACTAGCCGGTACTTCGCCGGGAAAAAAGTTAGACTATATTTGCACACCAATTCAATTGAAATTTTATGAGTTCAGCCTTAGAAGAGCGTTTCAAAAAGATCACCACATTTATATTTGATGTTGACGGTGTCATGACCGACGGCAGCGTTATCGCACTTGAAAGTGGTGAACAACCACGAATTTTCAATGTTCGTGACGGATATGGAATCAACCGGGCAGTACGGTTAGGTTACAATGTTGCTATTCTTTCTGCTCAAAATCAGGTTGGCGTTCGCAAAAGACTGGAATATCTTGGGGTAAAAGATATCTTTATAGGCACGACACCGGACGGGAAATTACCAATCTTTAAAAAATATCTTGAGGAGCGCGGTCTTACCGAAGGCGAAATCGTATTCATGGGTGATGACTTGCCGGATTATGAAGTTATGAGAACAAGTGTTCTCGGAGCTTGTCCTGCCGACTCTGATCAGGAAATTCTTGCTATCGCCGATTACGTATCTCCGGCAAAAGGTGGCTACGGCGCAGTTCGTGACGTAATCGAGCAGGTGATGCGCGCGCAGGGAAAATGGATGTCGTGGTTTGAATCGAAGTAAGAATAAAAATACGTGGCACACTCGGAAAACAAGCGTTACTTTCCCAATTTGAATGGTATCCGCTGCATTGCAGCACTTTTAGTGGTTTTTCATCATTTGGAGCAAGCCAAACATGCTTTTGGTATTGCCAATTTCTACGATGTAACGATCATCAAACATGCCGGAAGATTAGGCGTAGGTTTGTTTTTCGTGTTAAGCGGCTTTTTAATAACCTATTTGCTTCTCGAAGAAAAAGGCCGTTTTGGAGATGTTGACGCCAAAAAATTCTATCTGCGAAGGGTTTTCCGGATATGGCCAATTTATTTTCTGATCATCGGTTTATCTTTTTTTGTATTCCCGCATATTGATCTGCTTTATTTTCCGGATGCGAATGAAAAGCTAGCACACGATGTCGCGCCAAGGCTTGCATTGTTGTTTTTGGTACTTCCCAATTATGCCTTTGTCTTATACGACCTCCCGTATTGGTGCGCGCAAACCTGGTCAATTGGTGTAGAGGAGCAGTTTTACTATCTATGGCCCTGGATCATAAAGTATCCCAAAAAAAGCGGTCGGATTCTTTTTCTTTTCTTGTTTGTTACGGCTGCACTTTTACTGGGCGGCGCATATCTTTTGGATAAAACAGATGAAGAAAAAATATCGGCCATCACGACTTTTCTTGGTCAGTTCCGGATTCAAACGATGGCTCTGGGTGGACTTTGCGCTTATCTTGTTTATACTCAAAAAACCCAAATCCTTGATTTTGTTTTCAGAAAAGATGTGCAGATTGTGGTTTATTCACTTCTGGCCATCCTATTTTTCTCAGGCATTCACTTCACCGGATTTCTTGAATTGTACGCACTCTTTTTCAGCTTTTTTGTACTGAATGTTTCTTGTAATAAAAACACGATTATTAATCTGGAAAATAAAGTGATGAGTTATCTGGGTAAAATTTCTTACGGTCTTTATATCTATCACGTTTTTGTAATCGTATTTATAATCAACGCATTAAGAACATTTTCTCCGCAAATAAACGGCACTACGTATCAGATCGTACTTTACATTTTGACATTTGTATTATCAGTCGCCGTAACTGCACTTTCTTACAATTATTTTGAAAAACCTTTGCTGGCTTTCAAGGATAGACATTTCGGACGATAGCTTTTTTATTCAAACGCAAAGTTAAGGCAGCGGTCCGCCGCAGAGTTTTTTTGGAGCTTTATTTTGTGGGGAGTTCAGACATGGTGTAAAATTTCAGATTTTGAGCTTTTGCTTCTTTCAGGATCGTTTCCAAAAATGATACGTTGAATCCGTATTGTCCGTTTTTCGGCTTTTCGTATAATGGCTGATGACCAAAAAGCATGATCGCAGTGTTTGTCTCCTTCGCTTTTATCAGCGCTTCTTTTATTTCTTTTTCACTGATATTTGTCCCGTCATCAATCATCAACGCATCCACAATTGGCTCCTTATTGAACGGATAATAAATCCAGCTCATCATTCTCGGAGCGAAATGATAAACCGGCACGCCAAACAGCTTACGTTCTGCCTGCGCTACATCCCGTAAAATTTTAAAACCGTTTGCCAATAAAATAGAATCTGCCTGGTCTGTATGATTTCCGCCTGGATGTGCGTAGGAAGTGGGTTTTATACCTATTTGTGCCAAATGTCTTAATCCCGGTTCAAGCTCTGTTTCAATGTATTTTTGCGGTCCGTGAGATTTCAACATTTCTGTTGCGTTTCCATGTACTGTTCCATGAAAACCGATTTCGTGTCCGTCTTTTTGCAGTTCCTTTATTTTGGAAATTTCATCGCTGGTCAGCGTGTCAGGACAGGTAAGGAAAAATGTGACCGTGGCGTTATATTTTTTAAATAATGGCCTCAGCGCATACCAGTCATCGATAAAATGATCATCAAAAGAAATAGCAATACCGGCTTTTTCTGAGTTGGCTGGTTTTTCCTGGCAAGAGGTAACCAACAATACGATGAGGGCACATAATACCAACATCTTGCTGTTTTTATATTTCTTTTGGATACGATAGTTCAATGGAGTTCGATTAAATATTTCAAATGTATTCAACCTAAGTATTATTTTCGCTAAAATAATTACCTGAAATGAAAATTCTCCACACGGCAGACTGGCATATTGGAAAAAAGCTTGACAACTTTTCCAGACTGGAAGAACAAAGGCTTGTACTGAATGAAATTTGTGAAATAGCAGACCGGGAAGAAGTAAATGCGGTTATAGTAGCCGGCGATCTGTTTGATAATTTCAATCCTTCCTCAGAAGCCACCGGATTGTTATATAGCACTTTACACCGATTATCAGCGCATGGAACCCGTGCCGTAATTGCCATCGCAGGCAATCATGACTCTCCGGAGCGCATTGATGTTCCCGATGCTTTGGCAAAAGTTTGTGGTATCATTTTCGTAGGTTTTCCCAATGCGGAAATAATACCTTTTCGCACGCAGGGAGGTTTGGAAGTTCTTCGGTCTGACAAGGGTTTTCTGGAACTCAGTCTGCCCGGTTCATCAATTCCATTACGCATTTTACATACGCCTTATGCGAATGAACAACGTTTAAAGACTTTTTTGGGTCTTGACGACTCAGAGGAAAACCTGCGTACCCATTTACAAAATCACTGGCAGGAACTGGCCGAAAAATATCTGGACGACAAAGGTTTCAACCTTCTCACCACGCATCTTTATGTGATGAAAAAAGGGGATCCGGCTCCCGAAGAAGAACCGGATGAGGAACGCCCGATCCTGCATATTGGCGGAGCACAGGCAATTTATACAGAGAATTTCCCGGAACAGGTTCATTACATTGCCCTGGGGCATTTGCACCGTTATCATCGGGTAGATAAAATTCCGGCTCCATCCGTTTATTCAAGCAGTCCGCTGGCTTATAGTTTTTCAGAAGCTAACCAGACGAAGTATATCATTATCCTTGACGCAGAAGCGGGAAAACTAAATAATTATCGCGCTATTGAACTCACAAAAGGCAAAAAACTCCGGCGCGGAAAGTTTGATTCTATTGACGAGGCAATATCCTGGCTTCACGCGCATTCAGAAGACCTGGTTGAACTCACGATCGTGTCGGATAACTATCTGGAAGCAGCCGATAAAAAACGTCTGACAGAAGCGCATTCAGGTTTAATTCAGATCATTCCCCAAATTAAGAAAATTGCAGACGAAGAAAGTGCTTCGGGCATTGATCTGACATTAAGTATGGAAAGTCTTTTTCAGGAATACTTTAAAAGCAAAAACAAAGGACAGGAACCGTCGGAAGGATTGCTCGATGTTTTCCGGGAAGTTCTGGGAACGGAAGAATAAATTGATTTATAAAAAAAGCAAGCCTACGAAAAGTAAGCCTGCTCAGAAATTTTGATATAGCAACGGAGTAAAGTTTTATCAGATAAGTAGTATCGAAAAATTAGTTTATATTATTGATCTTCATAATGAACTATTAATAATCCGGTTACTGAGCTAATCGCTCACAGCTAATTGCCAAAAGCTACTTAATAATAATTAGTTTACCCGTTTTAATTTTGCTTCTATTGTCTGTTGTGTGTGAGGGACGATGCGCAGCCTCTCTTTTGGGATAAGCTTTCCTGAATCGATACAAATGCCATACGTGCCATTTTTAATACGTACAAGTGCATTTTCCAGCTGTATTGAATACTTCTGCAATCTTGCTGCCAACTGGCTCAGATTTTCGCGTTCACTTGCATCTGCACCATCTTCAATCGACTTTGCTGTACTGGCCGTATTATCCGTGCCGCTATCGTTTTTTTTGCTCAGACCTCCCTTAATATAGTTAAGTTCTTCGAGTGTACCTTCGAGCTTGCCGCGAATCAATACCTCAAATTCCCTCAATTCCTCCTCAGAATACCTAGTCCTTTCTTCTTGCATAATCTTAATTGATTTGAATCTGTATTAAGGTTCTTTATAAAACAAAAATAATAGTAATCAATTTCTTTTTTAACAATAAATTCCGGGAAAAGCTCCATGCCACACAGAAATTACTCATTGAGCATTCGTTTCCGGTAAGGCAAAGCACTGGCAATCAAAAAACAAAGCCACAACCTGCGGCGGGAAATGGCTTTGTTACTATTGTGTTATTATTATTTGTATAAAACCGTTTTAACAGCCTCTACAACACGTTTTACACTAGGTAAAATTTCTTCAATAAGCGTTGGTGCGTAAGGAAGCGGGACATCGCGGTTTGTAACGCGAATTACCGGTGCATCCATATAATCAAATGCATTACGCTGGATATGGTAAGCAATTTCAGTTGAAATAGATGCCAGTGGCCATGCTTCTTCAACAACCACGCAACGGTTTGTTTTCTTTACAGATTCCACAACCGTTGCATAATCGATAGGCTTAACAGTTCTTAAATCGATCAATTCCACATCGATTCCTTCTTTTTCCAATTGAATGATCGCTGGCATAACCACGCGTGGGATCATTTTACCAAAAGAAACAATGGTAACATCTTTTCCCTGACGTTTTACATCCGCTTTTCCTATTGGAATAAGATATTCTTCCTCAGGAACCATCATTTTATCTCCGTACATAACTTCCGATTCCATAAAGATCACCGGGTTATTGTCACGGATTGCTGATTTTAAAAGTCCTTTGGCATCATATGGATTTGAAGGAACAACCACTTTCAAGCCTGGTGTGTTAGCAAACCAGTTTTCAAAGTTTTGTGAATGCTGTGCACCCAGCTGGCCTGCATTTCCAGTTGGTCCGCGGAATACGATAGGAGCACCGTACTGTCCGGCAGACATAGAAAGAATTTTCGCCGCGCTGTTGATGATCTGGTCAATCGCAACCAACGAAAAGTTGAATGTCATAAATTCAATGATAGGACGAAGACCGTTTCCGGCTGCTCCAACCCCAATTCCTGCAAAACCTAATTCGGCGATCGGTGTATCAATCACACGTTCCGGTCCAAATTCATCAAGCATTCCCTGACTGGCTTTATAGGCGCCATTATATTCCGCAACTTCCTCGCCCATAAGGAATACACTTTGATCCCGGCGCATCTCTTCCGACATGGCGTCGCGAATGGCATCTCTAAATGCTATTTCTTTCATCCGTAATTTTATGATTATTTAATGTTCCGTGGTTCCCCACCGGGATGTTGCCAGACAATTTTATCCAAAGGAGGTTAAATTCAAATTCTTCTGGTTTCATCAAAATAAGATTATCTATACTGGTTTCTAAAAACGGTCTGGTAAAATTAGATAAACAAGGTCAATTCTCAAATTGTTTAAACAAGCATTCTGAGAAAACTCAAAAAGATATTCCAATTTTAAGGCTTATGCTATGGGAATTACATCAACTTCCACCGATAGGGTATGCTTTCCTGAGCTGAAAATAATTCCCTTTAACGGAGGCACATCACTGTAATCCCGTCCCCAGGCTGTAATAATATGGCGCTCACCGGGAACCACATTATTAGTCGGATCAAAATCACACCAGCCATAATCCGGAATAAAAACTGATATCCAGGCATGAGAAGCATCCGATCCCTGCAATTTTTGTTTGCCCGGAGGCGGAAGTGTTTCCAGATAACCACTGACATAACGCGCAGCAAATCCAAAACTGCGGAGACAGGCAATGGCCAAATGCGAAAAATCCTGACAGACGCCTTTTTTAGCCGCAAGTACTTCTCTTATAGGTGTATGAACGGTTGTAAAATCGGGAACAAAGTCAAATTCTGTAAAAATTTTTCTGCTCAAAGCATGGACGCATTCGTAAAGCGGACGGTCGTCCTGGAAGCAATCCTCAGCAAACCGGATAATCGCAGGATCCCATTTGATCAGCGGACTTGGCAAAAGATATTCCAGCAAAGAAACTTTTAATGGACGATCCTGCATAAAGCGGAGCCGTGCCTCAGCACAGGTAATATCGGAGCGTATCGGAGCACCGGTGGTTTCTGTCAGGCATTCCACAACACTGGTCGTCTTGACTGTTAACTTTTTATGAGACGCATGCAATGAAAAATAATGTGTTGTATTTCCATAAAAATCGACCCTTTCGATAATCTCTGCGGGTTGCGGAGAAACTTCAATAGAAAAACCCTGACAGAGCTGTTTTGGCAAAGTTCTGGGTGTGAGGCAAACCAGGCTGTGATAGGTGCTGACAGGCTCTACATAATTGTATTCTGTCAAATGAGTTAGCTTATATTTCATCGTTCTCGATTGGTTTGAAAAACGAATGCTGCATAATGGTATGACTGAAATACATGTTGGTCAAGGTCATGGAAGCGGAAGAGATCAGCTTTGAAACTCTCGACATCAGAATAAAAAGTTCTTTTCTTTCCAACGAAACGTGATCATATTCTGCCAGGGTAGAAACACTTGCCAGTTTGATTAACGTCGAGGCTTCCAGAACAGCCTTTTGCGCTTCATTGAGCCTTTCTGTTTTTCTTCCCGGCAATCTTTGCAAATTTTCTTTTAACGAATCGAGCAGATATACGATTGAATAAGGCAACGTTTTTTCAAACAAAACCATATCCAGCATTGCTTCCACACTTAGCTGGGATTTGTAGATCTGCCGGTAATTGACAAGTAAATGATGATTGAGCAACGTAGCTTCGATCAATTCATTCTCTACATTTTCTTCACTTTTAACCCCAAAACAAGATTGAATAACACTTAGTTTTGAAAGAATACGTTCGATAATTTTCCCGGTATCAAGTAAGAGAAAACTATTATCGCGCGGCATTGTTTCGGATATTACGCCCAGGAACGTCAGCATACTGTTGTATAACTTATCCAACGTTTTCTGGATACTGCTGCTATTCATCGAAGCAGTATTTCTGACCTCATTATAGCTGTTTTCAATCAAATCCACAATGCGCCAGATCTCTATATCCCACTGATTTCTGACAGCCCCGACGGCATGTAAAAAGGAAGCGACATTGGAAGCGATTGACCCCTGACGGTTGATATCAGATGCCAGATCAATAATTTCTTTATAAGGTTTATTTAATAGTTCCACACTATCTTCTCCTATAAATCCGGGATAGGTAGAAGACAGGTGCGTTAGCGACTGCAATAATGTTTTGATGTGTTCCTGCTTTGATGAACCGCCGAAATTCCGGTCAAGGTTAAGCACATTGATCACAATGTTCGTAAACTTGATAACGGCCATAGTACGTTCACAATAACGGCCAACCCAGAACAGATTTTCAGCACTGCGGCTTGGCAGCGATACCTGTTTGTTTACCGAAGCAGTGGCCGGAAGCGTGATTTTTTCCTGAGCCTGTTCTGTTTTATCTGAAACTACCCAGGTATCTTTTGATAAACCACCATGCTGGTTGGAAATCACAAAACGATCCTTCACCGGAGAGCTTCGCGTTAACCCGCCCTGCATGACGTGATAGCCCTTTTCATCAGAAACCAAAAATGCCCGGATGGCTGCATAACGAGGCTCAATCAGCCCGTCTACCAGCGATGGTGTCGTAGAAAGACTGACTTCTTCCTGGGCAATGTATTCGTGTGGGCGCTGGATCAGCGCCTTTTTCAGATCTTCCTTATCTTCTGCGGTGAGCAACCGACCATAAACAGACCTGAATTTTGATTTCCGGTTTGCTTTTTTAATGATCAGCTTATCAATATTATTTAATACAAAAGTGAGCTCTTTCGGCTGTCCGCACCACCACGTGGCAACGGAAGGCATAATCAAATCTTCGCCTAAAAAATAACGGCAGATATTATGCATAAAAGCCAGAAACGCATGATTTTCCAAAACGCTGGTACCCGGCGGATTCAGGACTTTTACATTGCCCTTCCGGATCGCGTGAAGCAAACCTGGTACTCCCAGTCGCGAATCTTCCCGAAGTTCAAGCGGATCGCACCAGTCATCATCAATTCTTCTGATAATGACATCCACGCGCTGCAAGCCTTCAATTGATTTCAGCCAGACGTAACCGTCGCGGACAAGCAAATCATCGCCCTGAGCCAGAGTATAACCCAGATAAGATGCCAGATATGCGTGCTCGAAATAAGATTCATTGTTTGGCCCAGGAGTCAGATAAACAATATTAGGAGCCTCTTTTGTTTTTCCCGACAAACGGGAAACCGTCCCCTGAATACTGTTGAAAAACGGAGATAACTTACTGACATACATGCCATCGGCCAGTTCAGGAAGCAGCTTACTCATCACGATCCTGTTCTCCAGTGTATATCCTGAACCAGAAGGTGCCTGAGTCCGGTTATCCACAACCCACATTTGCCCGTCAGGACCGCGTGCTATATCCGCCGCATACATCACCAGCTGATTGGGAACGGGTAAAAAAAGATCGGCACAGGGACGGGAAAATCCTACGTTGTCGAAAACAAGTTCCGCCGGAATAATCGCATCCCTGACCAGATTTCTCGGCCCATAAATATCTCTCAATATCAAATCCAGCAACAAGGCTCTTTGCTGGAGACCTTTTGCTATCGTGTTCCATTCTTTTTGTTCGATCAAAAAAGGAATCGGATCCAGCTGCCATGGCCGGTTAAGTCCATCAGCACCTTCATAAACATTATAGGTAACCCCGTTTTCACGGAGTTTGTCTATAATTTCCTGATTCCTGGTTTTTAACTCGTCAATACCAAGCTTTTCCAGCGTGGCAAAAAGGGCCTGCCAGTGTGGTTTCACACGACCTTTTACATCCAGAATTTCATCATACGAGTTTAACCCGCTCCGATATGATTGTAAAAGATTCACGGAAGCTTCAGTAAGCATAATAATTCAACTAAATAATTAATCAGACAGGCGCATTTATTTCGCCTTCCAGTATTTTCTTAAATCCAGCGTATTTGGATACTCAGGATCAATTAATTCAATGGGTGTATCACTTTTTAGTTCCTTTTTAGTTTCTGCAACAAAACGGGAAACCGATGGTGTCGATCTGTCCAGTATCGGAACTTCCTGATTAGCCGACGGCGTATGTCCAAAACCCCAGAACAAACTTATTTTTCTGGATTCCGCTTCAAAGCTATTAACAGGATGTGTATCAAAACTGCGTCCGCCCGGATGCGAAACAAAATAAGTACAGCCGCCCAAGATACGGTTATTCCATGTGTCTACAATATCAAACACCAAGGGCGCATCAGCTCCGATCGTCGGGTGTAATGCAGACGGTGGATTCCATGCTTTGTAACGAATACCGGCTACAAATTCTCCTTTGATCCCGGAACTTCTCAGCGGAACACGGCAGCTGTTACAAACCAGAATATGACGTCCTTCCACAAATCCGCTCACCTTCACCTGAACTCTCTCCAATGACGAATCTACAAAGCGCGAAGTTCCTGAACTGGTCAATTCTTCTCCCAAAACATGCCATGGCTCAATACCCAGACGGATTTCGAGCTGAATATTATCTACCGTTATGCCGCCATAGTACGGAAAACGGAATTCAAAGAACGGATCGAACCAGGAAATATCAAAGTGATATCCGGAATCTTTGAGGTCATTCACCACATCCACCATATCCATGTAAGCAAAATGCGGCAACAGGAAACGATCGTGCAATTCTGTACCCCAGCGTATTAATTTATGTTTATAAGGTTCTTTCCAGAATTTAGCAATCAACGCACGGATCAGCAAAGTCTGAACCAGGTTCATATGCTTATGCGGCGGCATGTCAAAGGCACGGAATTCAAGAATACCCAATCGACCTGTGGAAGAATCGGGGGAATACAATTTATCCATACAGAACTCCGACCGGTGCGTATTTCCGGTGATATCAACAAGCAGATTTCTGAAAATCCGGTCAACCATCCAGAAAGGAATTTCCTTATCGTCCGGAATTTGTTCAAATGCTATTTCTACCTCATATAATTTTTCATCACGACCTTCATCAATACGCGGTGCCTGGCTTGTCGGGCCAATAAACGGACCGGCAAACAAATAACTCAGCGCAGGGTGATGCTGCCAGTACGTAACCAAACTTCTTAATAGATCCGGACGACGCAGAATCGGACTATCCGCAGGTTTTGCACCGCCAATCGTTACGTGGTTTCCTCCACCCGTTCCGGTATGGCGGCCATCGACCATAAACTTATCCGTACCCAGTCGTGAGAAAAATGCTTCCTCATACAAGGCACTGATGTTATCCACCAATTCCGTCCAGTTCTTTGCCGGATGAATATTTACTTCAATTACACCCGGATCCGGCGTAACAATTAATTTCTGCACACGATAATCGGAAGGCGCCGGATAACCTTCAATCCGAACCGGCATCTGCAATTTCTCCGCCGTCGCTTCGATGGACGCCATTAAATCCAGATAATGTTCCAGATAATCCGTTGGCGGCAGGTAAACGTAGATAATCCCGTCGCGCTCTTCTACGCAAAGTGCCGTTTTAATGATCGGAACTTCAAAGAGCAGCGCTTGTTCAGCCTCCTTATCCTTTTTAAGCTTTTTATCTTTTTCCTCGTCCTCGTCCTCGTCCTCAATCACTTTGTTCACCGGTGGAATATATTCAGGCGCTACCGTTCCATATCTGGCCTCCACAACCGGCTTGAAATCCCCCAATGGCGGCAAATCCTCAAACGGACTTCTTTCAATCGGCTGTTCCCTTTTATCTTTTGCTATTTCAGGAAGCGAATCCAGCGGAAGCCTGAAACCAATCGCCGAATTTCCCGGAATCAGGAAGCAGTTTTTACGACGGAATTCCCAGGCACAGCTTACCCAGTTTTCACCTTTCACATCATATTTTAAAGGCACAACATATCCTGTCGGATTATTCAGGCCTTTTTGAAGCAATTGCGCCAGTGTTCTTCTTTCAATAGAATCTTTCAGATTGACCTGCAACGGATCAATGTTGACAGGCAATTTCCCTTCCTCCATCGCCCAGTAAACCGGATCCTCATAGGCAGGCGTTATATTATTGGTATCAATACCCAAATATTTCGTCAGCTCTTTGGTGAATATTTCGGCTTCGTGGAAAGTATATTTTGTCTGCCCTTCTTTGGCTACCAACGCGTCATTTTTCCACATCGGCAAACCGTCGTTTCTCCAATACAACGCATATTGCCAGCGCGGGAATAACTCACCAGGATACCATTTGCCCTGACCAAAATGCAGCAAACCTCCATGGGCAAAACGATTTTTCAAACGTAACGAAAGATCGTAGGCCAGTTGCCTTTTTAAAGGGCCGTCCGCAGCGGTATTCCATTCTGCACCTTCAAAATCATCAATGGAAATAAAAGTCGGCTCACCACCCATGGTCATGCGGACATCGCCTTCCTGCAAATCTTTTTCCACATCGTGGCCAACCTGCATGATTTTTTCCCATTGCTCCTCCGTGTAAGGTTTCGTCACACGCGGATCTTCATGGATACGAAAAACGCTGTTATCAAATTCAAAAGTCACTTCGCAAACATCCGTAGCCCCTGAAACCGGTGCCGCACTTGCATAGTCGGGTGTACAGCAAAGCGGGATATGTCCTTCACTGGCGAAAAGTCCGGAAGTGGGATCAAGTCCGATCCAGCCTGCGCCCGGGATGTAGGCTTCTGTCCACGCATGTAAATCCGTAAAATCTTTCTCAGGCCCGGAAGGCCCGTCCAGCGATTTGATGTCCGAAGTAAGCTGCACCAGGTAACCGGAAACGAAACGCGCTGCTATGCCCAAATGACGAAGAATCTGCACCAGTAACCAGGCAGAATCACGGCAGGAGCCGCTTTGAATCGTCAGTGTATCCTCGCAGGACTGCACACCGACTTCCATCCGGATGTTATAATTTATTGCATTAAACAGCCGCTGATTCAGATAAACCAGAAAATCGGTTGTTTTTATATCATAGTTTAATTTACTTTTTTCAATCCAGTCCAACAGTAACGGACCGGCTTCACGAGGTTCCAGATAAGGGCCCAGTTCTTTTTTCAACGACTGATCGTACTGAAATGGAAACATATCGGCGTAATCCTCCACAAAAAAATCGAACGGATTGATTACCTGCATTTTAGCAATAACCTCAACTTCGACACTCAACTCCGTTGTTTTTTCAGGAAAAACCACGCGTGCCTGATAATTTCCAAAAGGATCCTGCTGCCAATTTATAAAATGATTTTCAGGCGTAATCTTAAATGAATAACCTTCGATTGCCGTACGGGAATGCGGAGCAGGACGAAGTCTGAAAATATGCGGTGACAATGAAACACTCCGGTCGAACTTATACTTTGTCTTATGTGAAATAGCAACTTTTATAGCCATAATTGGAGAATTACAATAATCTATGATAATTTGGCAGTAATGAATCTTACTCGCTCTAAAAAAATGTATAATACGTATTTTTCAAAATATATTTCTACAAGAATTTATTTTAACAGAATATCCTGAGATTACATTTTTTCAAGCACAACTTTTTCAAAACCGAACCCGAAGGTAAGAAGATAAACTACGAAATCGGCTGTCGGCAATCGGCAGTCGGCCAAAAAGTCGCTCTTTCTATGCTTTAAAGCCGAAAGCTGCTGCCGACAGCCCTTACAAAAGAAATTTTGAGAAGGTCTGATATTCAACCAAAAGTTGCGTAATTCGCCGTGGCGATAGCTTCACCGGAATTTATTCACGATCAAGCTTTTCCAAATCCATCATTACTCTGAATTAATATCAAATACATTTATTTAAAATGAAAATTGCAATTATCGGCTGCGGCAACATGGGACTTGCATTTGCCCGCGCATTTCTGAAATTTGATCTGGTCAAAAAAGAAGATTTTTTACTGGTAGAAAAAGGCGAAGACCGCATGGAAAAGCTCAGCAGCTTCCAACCGGGCGTTATTTCCGGCACCATCGGCCCACAAGTTGGCACTTATGATTTAATTATACTTTCTGTTAAACCGCAGGATTTTTCTTCGGTTGCCGGTGCTCTTAAAGAAGTGATTACCGAAAAACAGGTTGTATTATCCATCATGGCCGGCGTAACCATTCAGAACATTCAGGATTCACTTGCTCATAAAGCGGTAATCCGCGCCATGCCCAACACACCTGCCATGCTCGGCATGGGGATCACAGCCTATACGGCGTCGCCGGAAGTGGATATTACCCAGCTTCGTAAAATCGAAAACCTGATCAATGCAACAGGTCGTTCTGTGTTTTTGGAAGAAGAACAACAATTGAACGCCGTAACCGCACTAAGCGGCAGCGGACCAGCTTACTTTTTCTACGTAGTGAAAGCGATGATCGAAGCCGGAAAGAAAATGGGTTTCGAAGAATCCGTGGCCGCCCTTTTGGTAAAACAAACGATGCTTGGTTCTTTCCATCTAATTAACACGGCTGACAAATCGCTGGACGAACTGATTAAAGCCGTTGCTTCAAAAGGTGGAACTACGGAAGCTGCTTTGAAAGAATTTGAGGCGGGGAATTTGGATGGGGCTTTGATTGGGGGGATTCTGGCGGCGGAGAGAAGGTCGGAGGAGTTATCGAAGGGGTGAGGGTAAAAAATTAGCCACTTATCTATTACAGATGATTTCAAAGTGAATGTAAAGTGGATAAGAAATTTCAGTATCCGAAAACATACAATCGATTAAATATTCCAAATAAGAGAAATAATCATAATAAATGTGGAAAGCACTACAAAACTTTCGCATGTTATTTACGGGCTCTTAGGCTATGACAAACAGACAATAAGTGAAATAACTTTGGCAAAAAAGAAATACAATTGGTGGACAAGAAATTATCAAAACAGACTTTTGATATTTGGCATTACACTGACAGGCTTTGGCATTTATGAACTTCCAACAATTTTAACTTTTAAATCAAGTTTGACTCAAATAAAAGGAACGCTTCGTGCCGCAGATATTTATATAACCAACCTGGCAGACAGACATAAATACGAAAGCAGAAAATCTGAACTCATTTTTTACATAAATGGACGGCAGCAGAAATTCTATTTCTCAAAAAACATTGGTGATAAATGGCGTGATGAGAAGTACGAGAAAATTTTAAAAGGGTTAAGGCGAGCCGACACAGTTACTATCTGGGTTAAGAAAAACGAAATTGATATATACGAGCCAAAAGTTTTTCAAATTGATACAGAAAAAGGAACATTACTTGACTATGAAACGGTGCGGACAGACAAAGGGCCTTTGACCGTTTTTATGTTATTACTTGGACTTAGTTCCATAGCAGTATTTTTATGGCTTCGCTTCAATGACAAGTTTAAAAAAATGGTTAGGACAAATGAACCAACAAGTTAAGATATGCTAAGATTTCAAAGGATGAAAAGGAGCCCGAATCGCTAACGCGGGTGTCGCAAAAGTGGCGGTTTCGTACAACACACGCAGCTCGTAATTGCAATAAGTTCAGTTATTCCAGTGACAATTTGGACTGAAAAACCTGCAAACATAACTTTGAGAATAAAAGTAGTATCCATATCTATACATGAAAAACATCGACAAAATAAGCCTTGAAAATGCCTTTCATTTATTTGAATCCGGTGATATCGACAAAATAAAACCGGAACAACAAAAGGCTTACAGCAGATAAACCAATATCTGTTCGAGGGACTTTATGACTTTGTAGGAAAAATACGTACTCAAAATATTTCGAAGGGCGGATTTAGATTTGCGACGGCGCTGTATTTGAATGAAATTTTGGTAAAAATTGAATCAATGCCTGAAAACACATTTGAAGAAATTATTTCTAAATATGTGGAAATGAATATCGCTCATCCATTTATGGAAGGGAACGGCAGAACAATGCGTATCTGGCTGGATTTGATACTAAAAAACAATTTGAAAAAAGTAGTGAACTGGCAATTTGTGGATAAAACACTTTACCTGCAAGCCATGGAACGCAGTCTAATTAACGATCTGGAATTAAGAACTCTTCTTTTTGCCAATCTGACAGACGAAATTGATAACCGGGAAATTATTTTTAAAGGCATAGAACAATCTTATTACTACGAAGGGTACAGAAAAGAAGATGATGATATTTAATGAAAAATTCTGATGATAAAACGTAAAACATTATTCTACGCCTTCGCCCTAAAGCAAGGAATTTGGATAAGACTATGATTGATACTTTATGCATATCATTTACTCATATTCTACTTTATGACATCCGAAGAACACAACATAAAAACTAATATAAAAATCGGGCAACAGATTTTTGAGAACTTACCTAACGATATTAAACCGTGTTGGGCAGGACTAGTTTTATCTCGTTTCGACCATTACATAAAAGACATTCCGACTTCCATTCTTGAACTTTATCCAATCATTGAAAACAAAGACCGTTGGAAAGAAGCACACGAACAATTTACCAAAATCAGAGTGTTCGGACTTGAAAATAAAAATTATGAACCTGAAAATTATTTAAAACTTGCAGAACTTGTTGCCAAAGTAACTTATAATGCTTCAAGACAATCCGCACCGTTTGACAGCGACAGCGGACATTACATTCCAAGTTTGGCTCTTAAAGCAACAGGATATTTTGACGACAATAGACTTGAAGAAGAAATAAAATCTGCAATTCTATTGTTTGGTCGCAACAAGAGGTTCAAGGAAAATTTAAAAGCAGCAAAAGATTTTTTGCTTTACAAAAAAATTGACGACATACTTTGGTTTGACTGGGACCCAATTGGTATTAATGACCTTGCACCAAGAGACGAATATCAAGGTTACGTTCCTGAAATCTTCGGACTTCTAAGGGCAAAAGCGGACAGACAAGAAATTGCAAACAGACTTCATAAACTTGAAACGGAAAATATGGGAATGAGTGGAACAATTGAAAACTGTTTGACCATTGCCGACAAAATATTAAAAGTGAGGTAATAGAAGAAAACGAGGCACAAAAAGGCATTGTTAAAAAGTAAGAATCTGACAGACGAAATTGATAACCGGGAAATTATTTTTAAAGGTATAGAGCAATCCTATTACTACGAAGGCTATCGAAAAGAAGATGATGACGTCTAATTACCATATCTAAGCACTGAATCTAATTTTTAAATAACAACCAGAATCCCATGCTAGACAGCGTGGGATTTTTTATATTTCGAGCTAAGACGCGAAGAAAAGTTAAATTCTATACTTCTATTTCCCCTAAGCAAAACGTAATCAGACAGATAACGTCCCGAAAAAAATTGCAAATTATTTTATAGCACAAAATAGTCCGGTAAATAATAATTTGTAAACTTTTTCACTGCCTACAAATTTTAATTTTTTGAATAACAATTAGTTATAAAAAATATCCGGAAACTTTCTAAATTTTAATGTTTAGAAAACTTAACAAATAATTAACTTTGATAATTATGCTACGCATCAAGAAGACTAAAAATATATAAAATGGAAATAACGAAACCATCTGAAAACAAGACTACTTATACCTCAGATGAAGCATATCAGCAATCTCTCGAATACTTCAAAGGAGATGACCTTGCGGCCCGTGTCTGGGTTAATAAATATGCATTGAAAGATTCTTACGGAGCTATTTTCGAAGCAACACCAAACGATATGCACCGCCGTATCGCCAGTGAAATTGCCCGTATTGAGGTTCGTTATCCAAATCCAATGACAGAGGATGAAGTTTTTGATTTAATCAAGGATTTCAAATATATTATCCCACAAGGAAGTCCAATGACCGGTATTGGTAATCCCTATCAGATTGCTTCACTTTCCAACTGTTTCGTAATTGGAAACGATGGTGATTCGGATTCTTACGGCGGGATCATGAAAATTGATCAGGAGCAGGTTCAATTGATGAAAAGACGTGGGGGAGTTGGTCATGATTTGTCACATATCCGGCCAAAAGGTTCTCCGGTAAAAAACTCAGCACTGACCTCAACCGGCATCGTTCCGTTTATGGAGCGTTTTTCAAATTCTACGCGTGAAGTGGCGCAGGATGGCAGAAGAGGCGCATTAATGTTATCCGTAGCGATCAAACACCCGGATTCGGAAGATTTTATTGATGCCAAAATGGAGCAGGGCAAAGTCACCGGCGCCAATGTTTCTGTTCGTATCGATGACGCCTTTATGCGCGCCGTTGAAGCGCAGCAACCCTATACACAACAATACCCGATCGATAGCAAAACTCCGGTTTATTCAAAAGAAATTGACCCTACGGCTCTTTGGAAAAAAATTGTTCACAATGCTTGGCAATCGGCTGAACCCGGGATTTTGTTCTGGGATACAATTATCAGGGAATCCTTGCCGGATTGTTACGCTGATTTGGGATACAAAACGGTTTCGACAAATCCGTGCGGCGAAATCCCATTGTGTCCGTATGATTCATGCCGTTTGCTCGCAATCAATTTATTTTCTTACGTTGAAAATCCTTTTACCAAAAAGGCGACTTTCAACTGGGCTCTTTTCAAAAAACACATCAATGCCGCCCAGCGTATGATGGATGATATCATTGATCTGGAACTTGAAAAAATTGATGCTATTCTTGCCAAAATCGATGAAGATCCGGAAGGCGACGAAATTAAACGTACCGAAAGAAATCTCTGGCTGAATATCCAGACCAAAGCGCGTGAAGGCAGAAGAACCGGTATCGGTATTACCGCAGAAGGAGATATGCTGGCCGCCCTTGGCTTGCGTTACGGAAGTGACGAAGGTTCAGAATTTTCTGTTGAAATACATAAAACGATTGCGCTGGAAGCTTACCGCGCGTCGGTAAATACGGCGAAAGAACGCGGTGCATTTACTATTTTTGACGCCGACAGGGAGAAAAACAATCCGTTTATGCTGCGTTTGAAAGAAGCAGACGGACAGCTTTATTATGAAATGCTTGAACACGGACGACGGAATATTGCCTTGCTGACGATCGCGCCGACGGGGACAACCAGTTTGATGTCGCAAACAAGTTCTGGTATTGAGCCGGTTTTCATGCCTGTGTATAAAAGACGCAGAAAAGTGAATCCAAATGATCAGGATGCACGTGTTGATTTCGTGGACGAAGTTGGCGATTCATGGGAGGAATATGTGGTTTTTCACCACCGTTTCAAACAATGGATGGAAGTTAATGGTCATGATTTGAGTAAAAATTATTCCCAAAAAGATCTGGATGATCTGGTAAAAGAATCTCCCTATTACAAGGCGACTTCCAACGACGTTGATTATCTGAAAAAGGTAAAAATGCAGGGCGCAATCCAGAAATGGGTAGATCACTCGATCAGCGTTACCATCAATATGCCCAATGATGTGACCGAGGAATTGGTTGGTCAATGTTACCTGGAAGCATGGAAAGCGGGATGTAAAGGTGTTACGGTTTATAGAGACGGCTCACGGTCGGGCGTTTTGATTTCGAACGAAGAAAAGAAGGAAGAGGATAAAATCCATAACACACCGTTCCCGACAACCAGGCCACAAACCTTGGATGCAGATGTGGTTCGTTTCCAAAATAAAAAAGACAAATGGATCGCGTTCATTGGTTTAATTGATGACAGACCTTATGAAATTTTTACCGGTTTTGCCGACGATGAAGATGGAATATTGATTCCTAGATGGGTGAACGAAGGCGTTATTATCAAAAACCGAGAGGCTGACGGAAGCTCACGCTACGATTTCCAGTATAAAAATACGCGTGGTTATAAAACGACAATTGAGGGACTTTCACACAAATTCAATCCGGAATACTGGAACTACGCAAAATTGCTTTCAAGCACATTACGCCACGGTATGCCGATTGAAAAAGTAGTGGATCTGATCAGCAGTTTACAACTGGATGAATCCATCAATACCTGGAAAAATGGTGTGGCGCGTGCTTTGAAACGTTACGTTCCGGATGGAACTGAGGTAAAAAAACAGAAATGCCAGAACTGTAATTCTACCAATTTACTATATCAGGAAGGCTGTCTGACTTGTAAGGATTGTGGTTCTTCGAAGTGTGGTTGATTGGAATCGTATAGTTTGTTATAAATAAAAGAAGTCAACTCTTGGAGAGTTGACTTCTTGCGTTCCTAAGTGGTTCTTATGTGGTAAAGAAGTCAAGTTTTGAAAACGGGGACACCTGGTCTTGACTTCTTTCATTTCTTCCTAAAAAATTCTCAATTAACGCGTCTCCTCAACAACACCCAAATAATTAAACGGAGTGATTTGCCTTAGCTCTTCACGGATGCTTTCAGCCACGTCCAACGTTTCAATAAAATGAGACATTGATTCATGGGTGATTTTTTCATTCGTACGTGTTAATGATTTTAGCGCTTCATATGGCTTTGGATAACCTTCACGGCGCAGAATCGTCTGGATTGCTTCGGAAACAACCGCCCAGTTTTCTTCCAGTTCTGCTTTTAAAATATCTTCATTAAGTTCAAGCTTACCTAGTCCCTTAATCAAAGAATTAAGCGCGATCGCCTGATGGGCTAACGGAACACCAATGTTACGAAGCACCGTAGAATCTGTTAAATCTCTTTGCAAACGTGAAATCGGAAGTTTTTGCGCGAAGTGCTCGAACAATGCCGAGGCAAGTCCTAAGTTACCTTCCGAGTTTTCAAAATCGATCGGATTTACTTTATGCGGCATCGCAGAAGATCCTACTTCACCCGCCTTGATTTTTTGTTTGAAGTAACCCATCGATATGTAAGTCCACATGTCACGGTTAAGATCTGTAAGAATGGTATTAACTCTTTTCAGATTATCAAAAATCGCGGCAAGGTTATCGTAATGCTCAATTTGCGTGGTGTGACGGCTACGTTTTAGACCTAATCCGTCCACAAAATGATTACCAAAAGCCATCCAGTCCTGCTGTGGATAAGCCACGTGATGTGCATTAAAATTACCCGTCGCCCCACCAAATTTTGCAGAATGAGGAATCTTGTCAAGCATTTCAAGCTGACGTTCCAGCCTTTCAACAAAAACCAGGAATTCTTTCCCAACCCGTGTCGGAGAAGCTGGCTGTCCGTGTGTGAACGCAAGCATAGGAATATTTCTCCATTCGATAGACATTCTTTTCAGCACAAAAAGCACCTGACGGAATAACGGCTTGATCGTTCTTTCCAAAGAATCTTTTAACGAAAGAGGTATGGCCGTGTTATTAATATCCTGCGATGTAAGACCAAAGTGAATAAATTCCTGATACGCCTCGATTCCCAGCTTTTCGAATTGCTCTTTAATAAAGTATTCAACCGCTTTTACATCATGGTTGGTTTCCTTTTCAATATCCTTGATATGTAAAGCATTTTCCTCATTAAAATCTTCGTAAATCTTACGTAGAGAAGGATACAGTTTCTTGTCAAATTCTGATAACTGTGGAAGTGGAATCTCACAAAGTGCTATGAAATATTCGACTTCAACATATACTCTGTAATAGATAAGAGCGTATTCAGAAAAATAAGCAGAAAGTTCAGATACCTGCTTATAGTAGCGACCGTCGACAGGCGAAATCGCCGTAAGTTGATTTAATGACATGATTTACAATGCAAAGAGATAAATTTTGATACAAAGTTAGTAGAATTCGTGAGCACAAACTGGTATAATGGCTATGAAATATTCTTTTTGGTATTTGTCTAGGTTATTTTAAGACTATTTACATATTTGCCAAACAATCTTTATCCATATTACATCCTCATGCAGCAAACCCCATTTATCGGAGAGTTGATCGGTACCATGATCATCATTTTATTAGGAAACGGCGTGGTAGCGAATGTTGTTTTAAAAAAGACAAAAGGCGAAAACGGAGGATGGATTGTGATCACAGCAGGGTGGGCTTTTGCTGTTACATTCGGGATTTTTGTTGCCAATGCTTTTGGCAGCCCCGGCGCACACCTGAACCCGGCTGTGACAATTGCTTTTGCAGTATTAAAAAACGATTACAGCAATGTCGCAAGTTTTATTACGGCCCAACTACTCGGCGCTTTTCTGGGAGCCGTTATAGTCTGGCTTCAATATCTTCCACACTGGAAAGCAACGGAAGACGCAGGCAGCAAACTAGCCTGTTTTTCAACGATGCCTGCTATTCGTTCCCCATTTGCCAATTTTCTAAGTGAGTTTATCGCAACCATCATCCTGATTGTGGGTATTGCAGCAATTGGATTTTCCGGTACTTCCGATGTACAGAGAGGCCCTATCCCTTCCGGCCTGGCACCCTATCTTGTCGGGTTGCTGATTTGGAGTATTGGATTATCATTGGGTGGAACAACAGGCTATGCCATTAATCCTGTCAGAGATCTTGGCCCGCGAATCGCCCACGCCATTTTACCGATTCCAAACAAAGGATCGTCGGAATGGGGATATGCCTGGGTTCCGGTTGCCGGGCCCATTTTAGGTGCTATTGTCGGCGCTGTTATATTGAGGGCATTTTCATTTTAATATCTTGATTTTCTAAAATTATAGAGAAAAACCGGATCGCTTTTTGGAGAAAGGATAAATAAAATGAGATCGTTGCAGCCTATTTGCGACTATCTCATTTTTTGCCTTTTTATTAATTTACAAATACCTCATCAATAAAAACCCAGGCCTTTTGCCCTTTTCCCGGATGCCATGCGGGTAGCTTTCCCAGCGGTTTCGCCACAATTCTCAGGCAGCTTATTTCCTGTGCAGGAAAATCAAAGTCAAATACCAGATTTTCTGAATTTGATGTCGTTTTTATGGGCATTTCCGGCGAAATCACTTTCAGTAACTTCATTTGATTTTCATCTGCGCCACCCCAGACTTCCATCCTTGTAGGAGGAAAAATATAGCCGCCCACATTACGAAGCATACTTAACGTGACGCTTTGCGCTTTCACTGGCTTTTTGAAATATAAATACGCCTGCAAATCCTGATCGCGATAACCAAGCCAGTTTCCACTGGAAGTAGACTGATCACTTTTTATGCCGTCTATCAATGTTTTCCCTCCCTGGGCCGGATATTTTACATCCGCTTTTACAAGTAATCTGGCGCTATCCGGATGATATGTCGATTTAAAGAAAAACTTCTCCACCGATTTGCTTCCGTACCAGCCTTTCTTGAATGCCTTCGCGGTCAGTTTTGTGTTTTTACTAATAAAAAAAGGTTTGGTATAAATCAGGGAAGTTGTGCTGTCCGGCTCCTTTCCGTCCGTTGTATACCTAATAACCGTTCCCGGTATCTGATGTTTTAATTGGATAGCGATATTGCCGGACAAAATTGCGTCCGCGTTTTCAATAATAGGGGGATTCAGATTCAACACCAGCGTATCACCTCTAAAACCTGTTTCATACCTGATTCCGGTCGTTTTCTTCAATACCGCCATCTCGGCAGGTGCCAATTCTGTATTCCATACAAAGACGTTTTTCAAAGACGGAATTTGAGAAAGTGATTGCATTTGCGCCAGTTTCACTTTTGTACCACTGATTGAAAGACTTTTCAGCTTGGTAAGTTTTTTTAATTCTGTCAGTGTAGAACCCGTAATGTCTGTAAAATTCAGGATAAGCTTTCTCAATTGAGTAAACTGCGCTATTGTTTTTAAATCTTCATCTTTAACCGGCATTTTACTCAAATCCATTTCAATAATCTGTTCTTTCAGTGGAGACAAAGCGCTGATATCTTCACTTTTAAAATTGGCCCGGTTATAAAAATTCACAGCCAAAGCCGGCGATTCAGCAGAAACCGATTTTATTAATCGATACGTAGAATTCAATTCTTTAATTTTATCAGGACTGGCAGCACTGAAATCAAATTTTTCAGCCACTTCTGAACCCGCCAAAACATTTTGTGCATAACTGTAAATCGGATTTTGCGGAGTCAGTGATTTTACCATGACGTCAAATCTTGATCCCTCTTTAACCCAGGCTTCAAGCAGCGTAATTTCCTCGTCCGTTAAGGGCGCTTTTCCTCTCGGAGGCATATGCTTTTTATCATCCAGAGGCAAATGAACTCTTGTTAACAATATCCCTAAATCTGCTTGTGTGGTATCCCAGGGTGTTCCATTCTTCCCGCCTTTGGCAAATAACTCTTTGGTTTGCATCTGCAAATCTCCTTTGGATTTCTGGGCATTATGGCAGGAAATACATTTCTGTTCCAAAACCGGCTCAACCAGATCGGTGTAAACATTAGCCTCCTCGAAAGTAACTTTATCATTTTCAACAACCGCTAGCTGCATCGGAGCGGTCAGGAAATCTTCTCCATGCGTAATGTTGCCGCCCAGATGTCCGCCGATTAATAATAAAATCAATAATGAAACAGCAATCAGTTTGGCAGGAATTTTCCATGGAGATAAATATTTTCGGAAACCATACCAAAAAATACTTAACAGAGAAATAGATACGCCCAGCCATTTATGCCAAAAAAGTGCATCCTTTTCATAACCATCTTCCCGGGATAATACAAAACCTGAAAAAGCAGCAATCACCGCGGTTACCGTTCCGATCAGCAGCAACGTATCTGCAAGATTTTCATTCCACCGGGTTGATTCCTTTTTATCGACAATCAATATCCAAATGGAATACAGTATTAACACAACGAGGGGAAAATGCAGCACCAGAGGGTGCATACGTCCCAATGCTAACATCCAGCCCGGAACAATAAACCGGTCTTCAAAAATTAACAGAAAAACCAACAGGCCGTTCAGAAAGAAGGCAAAATTGTATATCCACCCCTTCCAATCTGATGAAGAGCGGCTGTTTGAACTTGTTTCTGACTCCATTTAAGCGATTATTCCTTTTACCAATTTACCTGCCACATCTGTTAAGCGATATCGCCTTCCCTGATGTTTAAAGACTAATTTCTCGTGATCCAAACCCAGCTGATTTAATATGGTCGCATGAAAATCATGGACGTGTACGGGGTCTTTTACAATGTTATAGCCAAATTCATCCGTTTCTCCATAAACGACACCCGGTTTTACACCGCCTCCCGCCATCCACACTGTAAATGCTCTTGGATGGTGATCACGGCCATAATTATCTTTTGTTAAAGTACCCTGACAATAATTGGTACGGCCAAATTCTCCGCCCCAGATTACCAGCGTTTCGTCCAGCAAACCGCGTTGCTTCAAGTCAGTTATCAATGCCGCGGAAGACTGATCCACATCCATACATTGACCCTTTATTTCATTTGGCAAACCTCCGTGACTATCCCAACCCTGGTGATAAAGCTGAATAAAACGAACGCCTTGCTCTGATAACTTTCTTGCTAAAAGACAATTTGCTGCATAAGTTCCCGGCACGAGACATTCCGGCCCGTACATTTTCACGATCGACTCCGGCTCTTTGCTCATATCCGTTATTTCCGGGACGGCAGTTTGCATCCGGTACGCCATTTCATACTGCTGAATTTTGGCCGTAACTTCCGGATCTCCGAATTCATCAAAAGTATTCTGATTCAACTGAGAAAGTTTGTCCAGCATTTTACGTCGCTCTTCGCGGTTCATTCCGTCAGGGTCGTTGAGGTATAACACCGGATTTTCACCACTGCTGAATTGTACACCCTGATGCACAGAATCCAGAAAACCGTTGGTCCAAAGCTTCGAATATACGCCTTGCCCATTGCCTTTGCCACGTGACAAAAGCACACAAAAACCTGGCAAATTCTGATTTTCACTGCCTAACCCGTAACTCAGCCATGCACCCATACTTGGCCGGTTTCCAACTTGTGCGCCGGTTTGGAAAAAAGTTAATGCAGGGTCATGGTTGATAGCTTCAGTATTGAGTGATTTTATAATACAAAGGTCATCCACAATTTTGGACATGTGTGGCAGCAACTCGCTCATCCATGCACCCGATTTGCCATACTGAGCAAAATTAAAAACAGATCCTGCGAGCGGAAATTTCGCCTGATTAGCCGTCATCCCTGTCAGACGCTGGCCTGCACGAATGGATTCTGGCAAATCCTGACCATGCATTTTGTTAAGCATCGGTTTGTAATCAAACAAATCCAGCTGTGATGGTGCACCGTTTTGAAAAAGGTATATTACCCTTTTTGCTTTTGGGGCAAAATGAGGTAATCCAGCCATCAGATCGTTCACATCACTTTCGCCTCCACCTTTAAACATATCAGGTATCAGCAGAGAACCCAAAGCTGCACTTCCCAGACCCAAACTTAATTTGGATAAAAAGTGTCGGCGGTTCGTATTTAAAGCAAAATCAAAAATCGGTTTTTCCATTTTTAAGGTTTTTTTCTAACCGCAATAGACGCTATGGGTTTCGCAATGGACACAAAGACTGGACTCCATCGCGTCCATTGCGTAAAACCATTGCGCCTATTGCGCCGGGCCGCCGGTGCGGTTAAGTTTAAAAGTCTTAGGATTTAGTGATCGTCTCTTCCATATTATACAAGGTATTAATCACCCGCATGAGCGCTGCTGCTTCATTCTCTTTCACTTTCAACACATGCGGATACTCGCCTATATTCAAAATCTTATGCGCCTGATTCTTATTTTTCTCAATCGATGACAACTCGTCGTTATAATATTCCGTCAGTAATTTGACTTCTTTATCCGATGGTTTTCTGCAAACAATTCTTTGAAATGATTCCGTAATTTTTTGTTCAGGTGATAAAGATTTTAAGGACATTTTCTCTGCCAAAACTCTGGATGCTTCCAGAACTGCCGGATCATTCAGCATCACCAAGGCCTGCAACGGTGTGTTGGTCTTCGAACGTTTTACTTCGCAGTGATCCCGGTTACTGGCATCAAAAATGATCATCGATGGAGGTGGAACTGTAAGTTTAATGAAAGTATAAATTCCCCGCCGATACAGTGCGTCATCATGATCCTGCTTGTATTTCGCGAGCTGTCCACGCCCGGAAGTAGCAGCCTCCCATAAGCCTTTTGGCTGATAAGGTTTGACACTTGGTCCGCCTATTTTATAATTCAGCAAACCGCTGCTTGCTAAAACAATATCCCGGACAGATTCTGCCGGCAGACGATAACGTGGCCCTCTGGACAAATAAATATTATCAGGATCCTGCTTTTCCTTCTCCTTCGTAATTTTGGCAGACTGCTTATATGTACCGGACATCACGATTTGCTTTACCAGCCGTTTGATATCCCAGCCGTGATTCATGAAATCCACAGCTAGCCAGTCCAGCAACGCCGGATGTGTAGGCAACTCTCCCTGCATACCAAAATCGCCTGTACTTTTGACAATTCCCCGACCGAAAAATTCCTGCCAAACCTGATTGACAAAAACCCGGGCGGTCAGAGGATTTTGTTTACTTGTAGTCCAGCTGGCAAGACCCAGGCGATTTTGCGGGATTTTGGTTGTGTCAAATTTCATTACAGAAGGTAACCCCGAAGCCGTCACCACTTTTCCGGGCGCATCATAAACGCCGCGATTAAGAATATGCGTGGCACGCAACGTATCCCGCTCACCCATCACAGAAACCATCAGGCGACTTGTGTCAGGCCGGTTGATGAAAGTCAGTATTTTGGTAGCTTCTTCATCCGAAATGGTCATAATCGGATTTTTGGCAGGTTTGGTCTGAGAAATATCACCTTCATAACCCACTTCTTTTGTATTGTTGAAAAACGCAAAAAGACGGTAATAATCTTCCTGTGAAATCGGGTCGTATTTATGATCATGGCACTGCGCGCACTCCACCGAAAGTCCCAGAATTCCCATCCCGTAGGTTTTCGTTTTGTCGATATTATATTCAATCCGGTATTCTTCCGGAATCACGCCGCCTTCTTCTGTGTATTTATGATTCCTGAAAAATGCCGTAGCCAGAATTTGTTCTTTGCCTGCATTAGGGAGCATATCACCGGCAATCTGCCAGGTCAGAAATTTGTCATAAGGAAGATTTTTATTGAAAGCACTGATCACCCAGTCACGCCATGGCCATTGCGTACGGATTTCATCATCCTGGTATCCATATGAATCTGCATAACGGGCAACATCCAGCCAATGAAGCGCCATTTTTTCTCCATACGTTTTTTGCCGAAGTAATTCATCGACAACTTTCTCGTAGGCATTGGCACTATTGTCCGCCGCAAATTTATTTTGAAGTTCAATGGAAGGCGGCAGTCCCGTCAAATCCAGCGCGGCTCTTTTCAGCAAATGATTTTTATCAGCCTCTTCGTTTGGTTTGATCCCCAGACTTTCCATTTTGTCCAAAACAAAATAGTCAATCTCGTTTTTAGGCCAATCCGTCTTTTCGACCTCTGGTATTTTTGGTAAAACCGGGGCTGTGAAAGCCCAGTGTTTCTCATATTTTGCGCCCTGCTCGATCCAGCGCTTTACCAATCCAATTTCTGATTCATTTAATAATCCCAAATGCGATTCCGGTGTGGGCATCTGGAATTCCGGATCCAGGGAAGTAATTCTTTTATAAAGCTCTGACTGTTCCGGCTTTCCCGGAAAAATAGCAACCGCTCCTTTTCCATCTTTCAATTTTGCATAAGCACTTTCCGCCATATCCAGACGCAAACCTGCCTCTCTTTTATTGGCGTCAGGACCATGGCATGCAAAACATTTATCAGATAAAATCGGGCGTATATTGAAGTTGTAGCTAACGATTTCGTCAGAGGATTTTTTTGTTGCCATGCCATTCTTCTGGAAACAGGAAAAAACTCCGAAGACGATAATGAGAAGTATTCCGGCCAGAAAGAAGAGTCGATTCTTCATTTATTTATTACGTTATTAGAATAAAAATTTAATGACGATATATTGGACATTATCACGATCTATTTTGTATTGCTATCGGCTATCAGATTAATACAAAAAAACATTTTTGACGAATGCCCAAAGCCTACGCCAAAACTCCCTTGAAATATTATTCGTGATAAGGTCTGTTATTGAATAAAATAATTACCGTTATGATTATACTCAAAATATTTTAAATTATTTCAATAAAACGCCGCAAGATAATCATTATGTATGGACATTTGCAAAACAATTGTTTTTTAAATAATACATAATAAAAATTTCATTATTTAATTATTTATCAAAATATAATATTAAAATGATTGCATAATTGCGCTGACGGGTTAAATCCGTTTACAATTTTGACCGAACACTAAAAATTAATTTCATATGCATGCCTCACTTCAAAATACAACAAACCTAGACATTGTCTTGAACGGACTTATGCGCCGTTATAAAGAGCGTGTACCGGATGTCAAAAAAATCCTGGATGCGATGGTTTCTGAGAAACTTATTGACGCGCAAAATGATATTGAAAACGATCACATAGCATTCAGGACCATGGGCGTGCCACAACTTGGCATTTCCTCATTCGAAAAAATATTTCTGGCCTATGGTTATGAGAAACGAGATCACTACTTTTTTGAAGGAAAAAAACTGGACGCCTGGTGGTATAGTCCGCTAAGAGAAACGGATCCGCGCATTTTTGTAAGTGAACTCCGCGTTGGCGACCTTTCCGAGGAGAGTCAGCGCATTATTAAAAGTTATACAGATGAAGTTTCCAGTGATCCGGTAGACAGTCTGGATCTTGACAATGGAGAAGCTTTGGACGCATTTTTACACACACCTCTATGGCGAACGCCCACTTTGCATGATTATCTGACTTTGCTGAAAGAAAGTGAATATGCCGCCTGGGTAATTTTCAACAGATATTATCTGAATCATTTTACCATCAGCGTCCACAATTTGCCGGAAGGATATAATACGGTTGCAGACTTTAATGATTTCCTCGAAAAACAGGGCATATTATTAAATACAGCCGGAGGAAAAATCAAAACAAGTCCTGATGGCGGATTAATACAAAGCGCAACAGTTGCCCAAATGATCAGCGCAACATTCGCAGAAGGTGAGACTTATACAATTTCCGGTTCCTACGTGGAATTCGCAGAAAGACGAATTTTGCCGGAATTCGCCGGTCTCCCGGCTGAAAGTATCAAAAGAAAACACCGTCGCGATGGATTTGAAGCCGCCAATGCAGATAAAATTTTTGAGAGTACTTATACAACACAAACCGGAAAATCCTGACCAACGATCTTCCTGTTTGGGAGTTAATACCACACGGTGAATGGTTGATTTTGTTAATCATTCACCAAAAAATATACTATGCGACACGCATTCCCTGTACTTTTCTCATGCTTATCCTGACTTATCTGTAAACGCAAAGTATGTTTTCCATATGAAAGTTCGTCGGCCAGCATCAGGTACCAGGGCAAATGCAATTGCGTGCTCCATGCTGTGAACAAGTCCATTGTCTGCGTTTTCTTTCCGTCAATAGAATAAGATATTTTTCCAGCATCCGGGCCAGAAATAATAGCAATTCCAACCCCGCGGCCTTTGAAGTCAAACGTCAAAGAACTACCCGCACTGCCACCAACGAGCATAGGTACATCAACAAAACCGGGGCGTGTGGAAACTTGATCCGCAGGCTTCCAACTTGGCTCTAACGTAAATCCGTTTAATTTCTCAGCCTCACTAACCGAATGATAACCCGCCTTTTCGTATGAAAACTTGTCCAGAGGCGCTGGTACTTTCATTGTCCCTGTTTTTGTTTTATCCGGCGTTGTTTTAAGCAGTTCTTTAATTGTCTGGAAATAAATTTCCTGTCCATAAGGCGACGGGTGCAAATCTTTAAAATCGTATTCCCAGGAAAATTCCCCGTCCTGAATACGATCATAAACTTCCCGTGCCAAATTGATATAGGCCGCTCCGTAATAACCGGCTATTTTTTGGTGTACGGCAACTTCAACAGGTTCTTTACCGTTATCATAATCGGTATTTTTATCAGGCTCAGCGAAAGCCATTAACACGACATTTGCCAAGGGATTCTTGCTATACATCTGGCGAATTATTCCTTCCAGCCCTTTAATTTGTGCTTTTTCACTAAAACCATTTACCCGGTCATTCACCGCGGCTTCTAAAAACAAAAGATCCGGCGTACCTTTTTCCAGAACATCCCGCTGAAAACGGAATGCATGCGGAGTACTTCCCAGTGAAGGAATACCGGCAGCGATAAAGGTAAATTCTGTTTCAGGGAAATGTTCCTGAAGGTACTTTGCCGTTTTATTTCTCCACCCGGGATTGTGTGTAATAGAACCTCCTAAAAATGCGACGGTCCCTTTTTTTGTAGTCATGAACTTTTCATAAGCATTGGCTAATCCACGGTTTGTTTCGATATATGGCGAATGAGAAAGCCATTTTTTTACCGGAATATTATGCTCATAAATAAAATTGGCAAACTGTTCAGGATTTTCAATAGGGAAATGATGCCCTTCCAACGTTTGTTCACCGCGTGTCATGGGATATACTGTGGCAGGCCCGCCCAGTTTGATATACTTTGCAATCAATAAATCAGAATTTTCCTCTGGCGGAACAATTTTATCTTGTAAACCGATCACATGTAAAACCGGCACTTTGAATGCTGCCAGGCCGTCCAGGTCTGTTAGTGGGATATCGTCAAAATTCTTCGCAGTCTCTTCCGTCAGTTGATTCAATCTCAGCCAGCTTTCCCAATCTTTTGGCGAACCTTTTCCCTTTCCCTTCCCACCCGGCCAGCTTTTTGGATCACAAACCGGCGCTTCTGCATAAATACAGCTCACTTTATCTGGATTTCGTTTCGCCCAGCCATATACATACAACCCGCCGCGACTTACGCCTTCCAAAGCAACTTTTGGCGCAAACTGTTTTTCTTTTACCAGATAATCATAAAACGCATCCCATACCTGCATCGCATTCGGATGCGCGAAAAGATCATTGGTATTAACATAGGCAATATGAAAACCGCGTGTCAGTAAAATACTGTCCATCTCTGTGTGCCATGTAGGAAAATGAGCGCGCCAGACCCAGGGATTACCCGGAATTGCCTGCTTCGGTTTTACATACCAGGCTTTTGTATTTTGGAATGAAAATTCAATCTTGTCAAAACCTTTCCAAACGGAAGTTTGCTCATCAGCCTGTGCCAATAAAGTGTTGGAAAAACTTAACAGGATAAGGATGCAAAGGGTATGGGAAAAGTACTTTATCTGTTTCATAATAGTACAAAGACGGGAGTGGCTTATCTCTAACATATAAGTGCAAGCCTTATTTATTTTTCCAGTCAACAATTATTATATTGTTCAATGATCTACCTAACTTCTTTGCTGCCAATGTCCCGGACTTCTCCTGTTCTGTTAATGTTTCTTTTCATTTTTCTCATTTCAAATACCACTTATTCTCAGTCTATCCCCATTATTCTAACCGAGCGGGAACGTGCTGTCGCCGTGGATGACATTCTGGAAGACCGGATTGAAAACTTGCTTCCAACCTTGATGCGGCGTGAAGGAATTGATATGTGGGTTATTATTTCAAGAGAATACAATGAAGATCCTGTGATGAAAACGATGCTTCCGAGTACCTGGCTTTCTGCGAGAAGAAGGACGGTTATGATGTTTTTTGACCCGGGGCCCGGAAAACCACTTGATAAATTAGCGATTGCCCGATATGACGTTGGAACATTATTGAAAGGGGAATGGGATATAAGTTCAAATCCTGATCAATGGGACGCGCTGGCAAAAGTGATCAAAGAAAAAAATCCGAAGAAAATTGCGCTTAACTTTTCTGAAAATTACGGACACGCGGACGGTCTGACTTATAATGAACACGAAGAATTTCTTCAAAAACTTCCGAAAGAATTTCAAACTAAAATTGTTTCAGCAGAAAAACTAGCCGTAGGCTGGCTGGAAACAAGAACGGAAAAAGAAATGATCATATACCCGATGATCTGCCGGATTTCTCATGAAATTATTCAAGAAGCTTTTTCCGAAAAAGTAATACAACCAGGCATTACGACCATAGATGATGTCGTTTGGTTTCTCAGACAACGTGTTACTGACTTGGGATTAGAAACCTGGTTTCATCCAACTATTGATATTCAGCGTGCGGATGACCAGAAATTTGATCATTTAAGAACATTTTCAAAACGCCCGGGTAACCAGGTAATTTTACCGGGAGATTTGCTTCATTGTGATTTTGGAATAACATATTTGCGACTCAATACAGATCAACAGCAACATGCTTATATTCTCAAACCGAATGAAACAGATGTTCCTGAATATTTAAGAAAAGCATTTTCCATCGGAAACCGTTTGCAGGATATTCTGGTTTCTCAATTTAAATCAGGAAAATCGGGTAATCAGATTTTGCTTGATGCATTGGCACAAGCAGAAAAAGAGGGAATAAACGGATCCATTTATACCCATCCGATTGGATCACATGGCCATGCTGCCGGTCCGACTATCGGTTTGTGGGATCAGCAAAAAGGTGTGAAAGGCCCCGGTGATTATCCGCTTTATGAAAATACCGCTTATTCCATTGAGTTAAATGCAGCGGTTAAAATTAACGAATGGAATAAGTCGATCCGGGTCATGCTTGAAGAAGACGGATATTTTGACAAAACCGGTTTCCGATTTATCAATGGACGACAAAAAGAAATTTTTGTTATTCCCAGATTGATGACCCATGCGGGTAAATAGAATTTATTAATCTCAGGATTGGTACGATATTTTAACATGGCCATTTATCAAACAATAACTTGAGACTTATGGATAAGATTGAAAAGTTTAAGGCAATGGAAAAAATTCTTCGTGAAATCGAAGATTTGAAAAATAGCGAAACGGCTGTCATTAAGAAAATTGGCCAGGTAGAAACCGAAAATATGAATGTCAATGCTGACGGCCTGGATGCCTCACTTGCAGAGATTTACGACGGTGCTTATAAAAATCTGGAAAACATTGAAGCGCTGCATCTCTCTTTCACAGAGAAAGTTTCGGACTTTAAAGAAACGAATAAAATTACTGATGATATGCTTCTTGAAATCAGAGAACAATCATAAAGTAGTTAGAAAATAGCCTTAGCGGCATTTAAAAAGAGAAGTCATCACCGGGCCTGCCCCTTTAAAAAGTTGACTTCTCTTTTTTTTCAAAAACTTCATGTTCTTTAGACATTATCACGATCTATTATGTATCGCTATCGGCCGTCGGCTATCAGCTATCAGATTAATACTAAAAGACATTTTAGACGACTGCCGGGGGCGCCAAGCCGACGTCAAAACTTCCTTATAATATTATTCGGGATAAGGTCTTTTATCTACACCTGAATAATTCCCACATTAAAAATTTCCTTAATCGGGGCATGATTCGCCGCTTCGATACCCACAGAAATTATTTTCCGGGTTTCCAGAGGATCAATTATCCCATCTACCCAAAGTCTGGCTGCGGCATAGTAAGGTGATAATTCTTCATTATAACGATCTGTAATCTGGCTTAATAATTCCTGTTCAGCTTCCGGTGTTATTTCTTTTCCTTGTGATTTCAGTGTTGCCGTTTGAATTTGAACCAATGTTTTCGCAGCCGTTGCGCCGCTCATGACCGCCATTTGCGCCGTTGGCCAGGAATAAATCAATCGCGGATCATATGCTTTTCCACACATGGCGTAATTTCCGGCTCCGTATGAATTCCCTACGATAAACGTAAATTTGGGTACCACAGAATTCGCCACAGCATTGACCATTTTGGCTCCATCCTTAATTATCCCACCTTGTTCTGCCCGGCTTCCGACCATAAAACCGGTCACATCGTGGAAAAATAGCAACGGAATTTTCTTTTGATTGCAATTCATGATAAAACGTGCAGCCTTATCTGCTGATTCTCCATAAATCACACCGCCCATCTGCATTTCTCCCTTTCCGGATTTTACCATTTTTCGCTGGTTTGCCACAATTCCAACCGCCCAGCCCTCAACCCTGGCATAAGAACAAATGATTGTTTTCCCATAATCAGGTTTATATTCATCAAGTTCCGAAGCATCAACGATGCATTCCAGAATCTGTTTCATATCATAAGGCTTCAACCTGTCTGCTGGTAAAATATCGTAAATTTCTTCCGGAAAACGCGCAGGTGTTATTGCCATTTTCCGATCAAAACCCGCGGTTGCAGGCTGCCCGATTTTGTCCATATGCCGTTTGATCGCTTCCAGGCAAGTTTTATCATCCGGGTATTTGTTATCCGTAACACCGGAAATTTCGCAATGCATCGCTGCGCCACCCAAAGTTTCAGCATCCACATCTTCTCCAACGGATGATTTTACCAGATAAGGCCCGGCCAGAAATACAGACCCTGTTCCTTCCACGATCAATGCTTCGTCCGACATAATGGGCAAATAAGCGCCGCCGGCCACACAACTTCCCATAATTGCGGAAATCTGGACAATGCCCATTGCAGACATTTTTGCATTATTTCTGAAAATCCGTCCAAAATGTTCCTTATCTGCAAAAACTTCCGCCTGCATGGGTAAATAAACGCCGGCACTATCCACCAGGTAAATGATTGGCAGCAGGTTTTCCATAGCAATTTCCTGTGCGCGAAGATTTTTCTTGGCTGTAATGGGAAACCACGCACCGGCTTTAACCGTCGCATCATTCGCAACGATTACACACTGTTTTCCGGAAACATAGCCTATCCCAACCACAACGCCGCCCGAAGGACAGCCGCCGTCATCCTCATACATCTTATCCCCGGCAAAGGCGCCGACTTCTAAAAAATAAGAATCCGTATCGATCAGATAATCAATACGTTCCCGAGCTGTCAGTTTACCTTTTTTATGCTGTGCTTCTATTTTTTTCGGTCCTCCGCCCAGCTTTACCTTTTCATATCTTTCTTTAAGGTTTTCAATCAGTCGTTGTGTGGTTTCCATAGCTTGATGAAGAAGTGTTCGAAATGATACTTTATTTCAAATTCAAGGTAGAAATTAATTATAATCTTTACTACCAAAAACAAAAAGTCGCCTGCCCGGAAGCAAACGACTTTTTAATAATATGAACCTTAATCCTTAACTTTTATTTAATCCTTGTTGTCGTATCCAAAGGCGATTCAGAAGGGCCTTTATCTTTTTTTCCAAAAACAGACAAATGAACATATCGTTTCGGGTGCTCACGGAAGTTGGTCATTAATTTATTTAAACTTACGACCGTGCCATTCAAATTATTATAAAGCGTTTCATCTTTTATTAATTTCCCCGCTGTGCCCTTTCCTGATTCAACGCTCGTCAGTAAACCACGAAGATCTGAGATAGTCCGGTTGGCATTCTGAACTGTTTCTCCAAGTCTTAAAGCATTCAGCGAATCAGCAAGCGATCCTGTTTTTGCCAGCAAGGGTTTCAATCCTTTTTCTGTTTCAATCAGCGACTCTGATAATTTATTCAGATTTGAAGTCATCACCAGAAGGTTTTTCCTGTTTTCATTTACAAGCCCCTGCACCTCATTTCCTGTCCGATCGTAATTACGGATCATTTGGTTGAGGATCTTTCCTGTTTCTTTAAACCCTTCTGCTACTGCGGCCAGGTTCAGCACCAATGAATCTGCATGTGTGACCAGTGGCAATGCTTTTTCCTGCAGCACAGCGGATATTCCCGCTTCCCGCTTTCCAACCAGCGTATCGTTATCCTGCAAATTTATAGAAGATCCACCGATTGATAAATGAATAACCTTACCACCGAGCAATCCGCCGTCGGCAAGCATAGCAACAGTTCCTTTTGGAAGTACAATACCTTTTTGAATATCCAGCGATACCAGAAGATGATTTTTCTGATTTTGCAGTAATTTAATTTCCTGTACACGCCCAACATTCAAACCATTTAATAAAACAGGATTGGAAGCGGTTAACCCATCAATATTATCATAAACTACATAGTACTTGTACGTTCTGGAAAATACGTCGGAGCCTTTTAGGATATGAAAGCCAAAATATAACATGACTAAGGCTAAAACTGCCATTAACCCGACTTTTGCTTCTTTTGATAAATTCATGAAGTGAGTATTAAATAGCTTCGAGCTTTCGCCATAAGCTTAAAACAATATAAATGTTTACAAAAATTATTCATTCCGGATTTGTTCAAAACCGCAAATCAACCCGGAGATTTACAGCTTGTTATTGATCCATCTGTCGTTTGTATACCTTAAATGCCTGATGAATTGATTCAGCAACTTCATCCTGCCCGTCTTCCGAATTCAGATAATCTTCCTCTTCCGGCGTCGACAAAAATCCTGTTTCAATCAGCACACTTGGCATTGTAGTTCTCCACAGCACCAGAAATCCTGCTTGTTTTACCCCACGGCTATCACGGTCGGATACCGATTTAAACTTCTTTTCCACGTTATCCGCAAAACGCAGGCTGCTGGAAATAAATGCACTCTGGTAATTGGCAAGCATGATGTGCGCAAGGGGTGAATCAGGATCAAAACCCTTGTATTTCTGCTTGTAGTTTGTCTCTTTCAGGATTACAGAGTTTTCACGCTTTGCAACTTCCAGGTTACCGTTTGTCTTGTGTAACCCCATCACGTACGTCTCAGTTCCTCTTACGCTCCTGGAATTGGGTGTTGAATTGCAATGAATGGAAATAAAAAGGTCTGCATTATTCCTGTTTGCGAAAGCGGAGCGCTCTGCCAATTCAATAAATTCGTCGGTATCACGGGTATAAAGTACTCTGACTTCGGGAGAACCTTCTTTAATCTTACGCCCTAATGCCAGTGCAATTTTTAAGGCAACATTGGCCTCACGTGCCTTGCGGCCACGTGTCCCGATGTCATGACCGCCATGGCCTGCATCAATAACCACTACATTAACCTTGCTGTCTGCTTTCCCCGTAGCCGGTATTTCCTGAAAGGCAAAAGCGAGACTCAGGGTCAAACAACTCGCTGCAATTAAGATTTTAAGAACTTTTAACATTATTTTTTAGTTACGGCGTTATTCTTTAGGAGTTTCTCTGCTAATTTTGACATTCGTTATGCAAAAATACTCTATTTGTTAGAACTGAAAAAAAAGGCGATTATTATATCGTTAGGACTTGTCGCGTTTCTATTATTTGGCACAATGGCATGTGTTCAGCTACGCACAAAGCGATCCGGTAAAGATCTACTTAAGTCGAAAGCCAAAAACCAAAATTCTGCACCATCGGATGCGGACAAATCTGCTATTGCTAAAACACCGGCAGAAATTGCAGCACTATCAGATACCCTGATCAAGGGAGATTCTTTATCGACTGATTCGCTCAGAATTAAAAACGGGATAGCGCTTAATGATTCATCTGCAACGGACACGCTATCCAATCCTGATGATTTACAAAGCGTTGTCAAATATACTGCCGAAGATTCAACCATCATGGACGTTCTTAAAAAAGAAGTGCATATGTACGGGAACGCAGAGGTAAATTATGGCACAATTAACCTAAAAGCAAATTACATACGTCTGAACTGGTTAACCAATGAGGTAATGGCGCATGGCGATTATGACTCTACCGCTAAGAAAATGGTTGGGGAGCCGATCTTCCAGGATGGAGATGAAATGTACAACACCAAGGAAATCCGCTATAATTTTAAATCCAAGAAAGCCGTAATCCGGGGTATTGTCACCCAGCAGGGAGATGGAAACGTCAGGGGAGATCGTGTAAAAAAAGATACCGAAGGCAACTTCTACATTGCCAAATCCATTTACACAACCTGTAACCTTACACATCCTCACTTTTATATCAATGCGCCAAAAATCAAAATGGTGAATAAAAAGTCAGTGGTTTCCGGGCCTTTCAACCTGGTTATTGCGGATGTGCCGTTACCGATTGTTATCCCCTTTGGCTTTTTCCCATTTCCCAAGAAAAAGGAAGCAGGAACTTCCGGTATCATTTTCCCGACCTATGGGGAAGAACCAAACGGCAGAGGGTTTTATCTTCGTGACGGAGGTTATTATTTCGCAATCAGTGAAAAAGTTAATGCTTCCGTGACCGGGCAGATCTATTCTACCGGAAGCTGGGGACTTGGATTAGCTACCACTTATTCAGAACGTTACAGATATAACGGTAATTTTTCATTCCGATATAACCGAAACAAATCCAGCGACGAAATTCAGAAACTATTGGGGATCGGCGGTACAAATGATTTCAGTCTCGTCTGGTCTCACACACCAAGACCGCGCGGAAGTTCTACTTTTTCTGCCAATGTCAACATCACGAGTAATAGCTACAACCAGTTACAGGAGCTGAATACGAACCGGTATATTTCCAATGTAGCCAGTTCATCGGTTCAGTATAACAAGACACTTGGCCAGTACATGCGCGCGGCGGCGAGTTTAAGGGTTAACCAGAATTTCGGGCAAATAAACCCGACGACACAGAGAAAAGAAGGTGGAAAAACAAATATCTCAACAGATTTCAGTTTTGGTGTAAACCAGATCGCTCCGTTTGCTTTGAATGGCGGCAGATCAAGATGGTACGACAGTTTCCGTTTAGGACTTGATTTCAGTGGGAATTATACGTTAACAAACAGCTTGACAGCCATTGATACCTCTTACTCTCGCCTCGGATTTAAAGTAGATAACCAGATCCGGTCAACCGTAGACTCAACGGGTGCAACCGTTCCGTTGGTATTGCCTTTCAATCTTGCCAACCTGCCGGAGTTCGCGAAAGATGCCCAGTTTACCGGGCGATACAGCTTGCCGATTTCACTTCCTAACTTTAAACTGCTTCGTTTCATAAATCTTACACCAAGCTTATCCCTTCAAGGTCAGATTTATACAAAGCAGTATCAGTATTCTTACAAAGGCGGCAATACGGTTCACATCGATACATTGAATAAAGTCGGAAATGAATATTCCTATTCTTTTGGTGCCGGGATGAATACCCGTTTTTACGGAACATTTTTTGTTAAAGGAAAACGGCTTGAAGCAATCCGGCATACGGTTATTCCTACGATATCATACAGTTACACACCAGATTTCACCGGTGACAATTACGGATTTTATCAAACCGTGCAGATTAATGAATTGGGAGAAACACAGAAACTCTCACGTTATCGGGGCGTGGGAACCAATGTAAGCAACGGGAAAGCATCCAGCGTCATTTCATTCAGTTTGAATAACTCTTTTGAAATGAAGTTAAAATCTAAAAGCGATACTGCGGCGGCGCAATTTGAAAAAGTATCACTGCTTGACAACCTAAGCCTGGGAGGAAGTTATAACCTGATGGCGGATTCTCTCAAACTTTCTAACATCACAGTGAACGCCAATGCCCGTATTGGTAAAAATCTGAATCTTAACTTCAATGCAAACCTGGATCCTTATGCCTATGTAAAAGATCCAACCATAAGATCAGAAAACCAGACCGGTATAAGGGTTAACCAGTATGCGATTACAAAAGGTCAGGGATTGGCGAATTTGCAAAATCTCGGTTTTACACTGGGAACAAGTTTTTCACCAAAAGGCGCAAATAACAAATCAAAAACGGCCCCCGGAGCAAATACGACAGCAACCGAAGAGCAAAAGGAATTTATTCAGCGTAATGCCGATTTGTATGTAGACTTCAACATTCCATGGAATGTTTCGCTTAACTACAACTTTAACCTTTCCAAACCGGGCTTATCTAATGCGCAGTTGATTCAGACCATTAATGCAACGGGAGATTTGAGTTTGTCTACAAACTTTAAAATCAGTGTAACAACCGGTTTTGACTTTACGGCATTTAAGCCTTCTATCACGACGCTGACACTTTACCGTGATCTTCACTGCTGGGACATGAGTTTCAGCTGGACGCCATTTGCCGGGAGCGCTTCACGTGTAAGCAATTACAACTTTATCCTGAAAGTAAAATCGAGCATCCTGCAAGATCTGAAACTTACCAGAAGACGGTCGTTCCAGGATAGAGCAGCGTATTAATGAGCTATTGGCTGTTAGCTGTTAGCAAATAGCTGTTGGGCTTCCAGCCTGGCTAGTGAGCTTCGCATGGACATATTAAAAACTGTTTCTTTTATCTTTCGTTTCGACTAAAAACAGAAAAGCCGACCTTTTTCGGCCGGCTCTGTCATAATGTTTTTTAGGAATCGTTACTTGGAAGAAGTTTTTGCATCCTTAGCGATAACTTCTCCGTTCAGGTACAAAGTAATCGATCCACCTTCTGTATTACTGAAAACAGTTACAGGCTTATTAAAAGATCCGGCAGCAGCAGCGTTGAAAGTTGCTTTGATGATACCCGTTTTTCCTGGTAAAACCGGTGCCTTGGACCATACCGGAGTTGTGCAGCCACAAGATACAGTTACGTTAGAAATGACAACAGGATCAGTACCCGTGTTCGTAAACACGAATTCATTTGTAACTGGTGTTCCCTGAGGAACTTTCCCAAATTTGTGTGTTTCTTCTTTAAATTTCAAAACACCTTTTTGTGCAAAACTAACGGTGGTTAAACCTATAAGCAAAACCAGCGCGGAAAAGAATACTTTCATAGTTGTAGTGGTATTGTTAATTGTGTGAAAATGAATTTAAATAACAAGATTAAATTATAAAAACGAAATTTAATAAACATTAACGTATGTTAACAATGCTTTCAAACTTATTATGATTCATTGTTATGATTATTATTTTCCTGCATAATTTTGGCGTGCATTATAAAAAAATGTAACTTAACTACGGTTTCAATCCGTAACGTTTGCTTATGCTTCTAAATGATAGTTTGACCGGTTCCAGTGTTTTGAATAAAGAAAATGTAACAGACGACTACCGCCTCGCTTGTGAAAGTCGGCAGGTAAGCTTATTGGGGAGGAAAGACACAATGGGTGGCCGGTCCAAATTCGGTATTTTTGGAGATGGAAAAGAAGTAGCTCAGATCGCGATGGCGAGAGCATTCAGATTAGGTGATTTCCGTTCAGGATATTATCGCGACCAGACCGTTGAAGCCTGTCTTGGAAATCTTACGTGGCAGCAATTTTTTGCTCAAATGTATGCACATGCCGATATCGAGCACGAACCGCATACGGGCGGGCGATCTATGAACGGCCACTTTGCCACACGTTGGCTGGATGATAAGGGACATTGGCTGGATCAAACCAAATTGTACAATTCCGTTTGCGATATTTCCCCGACAGCAGGACAAATCCCCCGTGCGGTTGGCCTGGCCTACGCGTCCAAACTTTACAGGGCCAATAAAGAGATTCAAAATCTAACGACTTTTTCTAACAAGGGTAACGAAATAGTTTTTGCCACAATTGGTGATGCGTCCACTTCCCAGGGCATGTTTTGGGAAGCGATGAATGCGGCCGGAGTGTTACAAATTCCACTGCTGATGTCTGTCTGGGATGATGGTTACGGCATATCTGTTCCAGTGGAATACCAGACCACAAAATCCAGTATTTCGAAAGCCCTCGCAGGCCTTCAGAGAAATGAAGATGAAAATGGTTTAGAAATCATCGCTGTAAACGGATGGGATTATCCGGCTTTGATGGAAACCTATCAGAAAGCCGCTGACCTTTGCCGAAATGAACAAGTTCCGGTGCTGGTCCACGTTACGGAATTAACGCAGCCTCAGGGACATTCCTCATCCGGCTCTCATGAAAGATACAAGTCGAAACAACGACTCCAGTGGGAAAACGAGCGTGATTGCAATGTGCATTTCCGGAAATGGATTTTAAACAATGGCTATGCAACCGATGAAGAACTCGAACGCATTGAAAACGAGGCCAAAGAAACGGCAAGAGAATCACGCAACAGCGCCTGGAAAGCATACCGTAAAGAACTTGATATTGAACATCAGGGAACAATAGAACTCCTCCGGAAGACTGCCGCAGAAAGTATTTTTTCCGAAGAGTTGACCACAATTGCAACTGAATTAAGTAAAACATATTACCCGGTTCGCCGTGATAATGTAGTGAGTGTTCGCAAAGCGCTTCGGACTATTCGTAATGAAAATTCCCCTTCTCGCGTTGTTTTACAGGAATGGCTGCAAAATGCACTCAAAGAAAATGCAGCCCGCTACAATTCTCAGCTATATAGTGAATCAGACCTGTCACCATTACGCGTCCAACCCGTTGAGCCGATTTTTTCAGATGAAAGTATGACGGTTGACGGTCGTGAGGTAATCCGCTCGTATTTCAATGCATTGTTTGCAAACGATCCGCGCGTAGTTGCCATAGGAGAGGACGTCGGCATGATTGGCGATGTAAACCAGGGACTGGCAGGTTTGCAGGAAAAATACGGAGAGTTAAGAATTACAGATACCGGTATTCGTGAAACTACGATCATTGGCCAGGGCATTGGCATGGCTATGCGTGGCTTGCGGCCCATCGTAGAAATTCAGTATTTCGATTATATTTACTACGCACTGGCAACGCTCACCGACGATCTGGCAAGTTTGCGTTATCGTACGGCGGGTGGTCAAAAAGCGCCGTTAATCATTCGTACCCGTGGCCATCGTCTGGAAGGTATCTGGCATTCAGGATCTCCGATGGGTACTATGCTCAGCAGCGTTCGCGGGATGCACGTTGCAGTGCCCCGGAACTTCACGCAAGCAGCCGGCCTTTATAATACGCTGATAAAAGGCGATGATCCGGCCCTGGTTGTAGAGCCACTGAATTCTTATCGACAAAAAGAATTACTTCCTGATAATATTGCTGAAATATGCGTCCCGCTGGGTCAGCCGGAGGTACTAAGGGAAGGAAAAGATATCACCCTTGTTACTTATGGCTCCATGTGCCGTATAGTAATGGAGGCAGCAACGCAGTTACATAACCTGGGAATTGAAATCGAAGTAATTGATGTTCAGACGTTATTACCTTTTGATATCGATAACCGGATTGTAGAATCAATCAGGAAAACAAGCAGGGTGATTTTTGCAGACGAAGATGTGCCTGGCAGTGCTTCTGCTTATATGATGCAGCAGGTACTGGAAAACCAGAATGCATATCGCTGGCTGGATTCAGCTCCTGTGACGATTTCAGCGAAAGCACACCGCCCTCCATATGGCTCAGATGGGGATTATTTTACAAAACCCAATATGGATGACGTGGTAGAAGCAGCGTATAAAATAATGCATGAAACCGACCCATCTCATTTTCCTGCATTGTACTGATTAATAGTTGCTTGTCCGAATTTTATTTTTAAATAAATTCAGACATGTACAAACGCTTTGGAAAGAGATTCTCAGATATTATCATCGCGGTGGCCGGACTGATTGTCCTGTCGCCGCTTTTTATTTTTCTAACCCTTCTGCTGTATTTTCTCAACAACAGGCAGCCCTTCTTCTACCAGCCACGTCCCGGGCTGAACCGGAAGATTTTCATTATTATCAAATTTAAAACGATGACGGATCCTACGCAACCGTCAAGAAATGAAAATGCAGATCATCAAAGAATTACGACTATTGGCGGACTGTTACGAAAAACATCTCTTGACGAATTGCCGCAGTTATGGAATGTTTTAAAAGGAGAAATGAGCCTGATCGGCCCGAGACCTCTACTTACCGAATATCTCCCCCTTTACAATAATCACGAAATCCGGCGCCATGAAGTAAAACCCGGCATTACCGGCTGGGGACAAGTGCATGGCCGAAATAATATCTCCTGGACTGAAAAATTCAAATATGACTTATGGTATGTTGAAAACCAGTCTCTGGCGCTGGATATGAATATTCTTTTTCTGACTATCAAAAGTGTATTTTCTCATCTGAGAACAAATGCTCCCCAGGCTATCCCTGACAAATTCCAGGGATCTCAAAACTGAATCCATACATTACCATGTTCAACTTTTAATCGTAGTCAAAAGATGCTTATCTATGGTGCAGGCGGACACGCAAAAGTTATTATTTCAATCTTAAAAGCGACTGGAATTGAAATCGACGGCATTTTCGATGAGGATTTGTCAAAAGAAAAATTATCCGGAATTGCAATTCGACATTCTTATAATTCGAATATTCTTCCTGACAAAAAATTAATCATTGCTATCGGAAATAATATGATCCGAAGAAAGATTTCAGAAAGAATCAATCACGAATTCGGGAGCGTAATTCACCCTTCGGCTATCGTTGATGAAAGTGTAAAAATCCGCGAGGGGACTTGTATTATGCACAATACGGTCATTCAGGCAGATGCCGTAATCGGTAAACATGTTATTATCAATACCTCCGCTTCTATTGATCACGATTGCAACGTTGAAGATTTTGTTCATATCGCCCCTGGCGTTGTATTGGCAGGAGGCGTACACATTGCCGAAAATACATTGGTTGGTATCGGGAGTTTCATCGCGCCAGGCATAAGTATCGGTAAAAACTGCCTGATCGGTATAGGCAGTGTGGTGACAAAAAATATCCCGGACGGAGTCACTGTTCGCGGAAATCCTGCAAGAATTATTACACACTAAATATGGAAAGAATCTGGCTATCTCCGCCGCATCAAACCGGACAAGAAGCGAAATACATTCAGGAAGCTTTGGAAAGCAACTATCTGGCTCCGGCAGGACCGCAAATTGATGCTTTTGAGCAATCTTTGTCTCATTACATCGGCGTTTCCCATACTGCGGCACTTGCGTCCGGTACAGCTGCTTTACATCTTGCACTGAAATTATTGAATGTAGGCTCAGGAGATATTGTGATTTGCCCAACGTTTACGTTCGTAGCAAGTGCCAATCCAGTCGTGTATTTAGGCGCCACGCCCGTTTTTGTAGACAGCGAGGAAGATACATGGAATATCTGTCCTGATGCGCTCGAAGAGGCAATAAGGTTTTACATACAGAAAGGCACGAAACCCAAAGCGATCATCGGTATACATTGTTATGGAATGCCCATCCGGTTGGAGGAAATATTATTCCTTTGTCAAAAATATGAGATTCCGTTAATCGAAGATGCCGCCGAAGCATTAGGCTCTGCTTACAAAGGTCAAAAATTGGGCTCATTCGGTAAAATGAACATTATTTCTTTTAACGGAAATAAAATCATTACCACTTCGGGTGGTGGCGCTTTACTGGCCAACGATCAATCCCTTATAACAAAAGCCAGATTTCTGGCGGCTCAGGCAAGAGACGAAGCGCCGCATTACCAACATTCCGAGATAGGGTACAACTACCGTATGAGCAATATTTGTGCAGCGATCGGTCTCGCGCAGATGGAAGAAATTGAGACGCGCGTCGAAAGCAGGAGACGGAATTTTGAATTTTATAAAAAAGAATTGAGTATTATACCCGGAATTTCATTTCAAAACGAACCTCGTGATAGCAATTCCAATCGCTGGTTAACCTGTATTCTTATCGACCCAAAACTGGCAAATGGACTTCTTCCCGAGCAAGTCCGTATGCATCTCGAAAAAGAAAATATTGAATCCCGGCCGGTATGGAAACCGTTACACAGACAGCCTGTATTTAAAGATGCACCGTATTTTGGAGGGAAAATTGCTGATAGGTTATTTGAAACAGGGCTTTGTTTGCCTTCCGGATCACTGAATCAGGAAAACCTCTTTGCTGTAATAAATAAAATTAAAGCCTGTTATTAAAACAAAAACCCTGCACAGAATAACCTATGCAGGGTTTTTTAAACGTCATGAATTTACAACACCTCAATCTCGAATTGAAGAGGAGAATATGGGTAAATTGCATATTGATTGTTAATGATATAACCATTTTTGCCATATCCCAAAGCTGAAGGGAATATGATTATCGCCTTTTCACCTTTTCTCATTTTGCGAACTGCACGGTCAAATCCGGGAACAACCGCATTCGTACCAGTAGTAAACGCAAGAGGCTTCTCTCCATTATCAAATATCTGCCCCGAAAGGAACTTACCTTTATACTTTATATTAACCGCTTTGCCAGAACCGATTGTATCTCCGGTTACAGTATTTGATCTCACAATAACCAGATTATCTGCTGTTCTTTCGGAAACTGTAAATTGTTTTTCCTGTATAAAATCATCGATCTGCTTTACTTCACCACGCGTACTTACAAATTCGACATTTACCTTTATTACAGAATAAGCAGGAACGTTTCCGTAATCATACGATCCATAGGCCAGGTAAAAGGGCAGATAAAATGTCGCTACTTCACCGGTACGTATTATATTTAACCCTCTTTCCATCCCTTTTAAGAGGAAGCCAAATCCGTAAGGACGAACAAATGGAAATTTGTCAGTGTTTTCTGATGACCATATTTTGGTACCATCCAATAAAAATGCATTAAAGTTTATGCGGACAGATTCTCCTTCTTTTGGCTTACTTCCGGTAGGATTTGCCTTTCTGATCACATAGTATAGTGTTGATGAATCTTTTACTGCTGTGATAGCACTGTCTGCCAGATATTTTTCAATTTGCTGCTGATTCTTCAACACCATTTCTTCGTCGTTATTCTCCATCGACTTAGTACAGGCTACCATACTCACCACTGCGGCAATCAACATGCCTAACGTCAAAAGTTTACTCTTCATTTCTTGTTACCTTTAATTGATTTGAACGGTTATTCATAGATATTTCCTACTCTATTTTGAATGACTAAAATGAGTACCAAAAGGTTGGAAAAGGCTGTCAAAAATTTACATTTTATTTTTCTCGTAATACAAACAAAAACCGGTCAGCGGGCAGACGCTGCACTTGGGCGTGCGTGCCAGACAGATATATCTTCCATGTAAAATGAGCCAGTGATGGGCTTTCGGCACAAGTTCCGTAGGGATGTGACGCATTAAGCCTTTTTCTACGGCCAAAGGCGTCGTGGCGGTGGAAGGCACCAAACCTAAACGACGGGAAACCCGGAAAACATGCGTATCAACCGCCATGGCAGGCTGATTAAAAATTACAGATGCTATAACATTGGCTGTTTTCCTGCCAACGCCTGGCAATTCCTGAAGTTCAGGGATTGAGGCCGGAATTTCTGAATGAAACTTTTCAGTCAGCATTCTGGCCATACCGACCAGATGTTTGCTCTTATTGTTCGGATAAGAAATCGAGCGGATGTAAGTAAATACTTCCTCAGCATTGGAAGCTGCAAGTGCTTCTGCGTCGGGAAAACGTTCAAATAAAGCAGGCGTAACCATATTGATCCGCTTATCCGTACATTGGGCCGACAAAATGACGGCTACCAATAACTCGTAAGGATTATTATAATGAAGCTCTGTTTCGGGTTCGGGAAAATTGGTGGTGAAGTATTCTAAAAACAAACGGAAGCGTTCTTTCCTATTCATAAAACTGATCAGACACAATAAAATATAGTCAGCCCCGGGCAGCATTTATCAGGGCTTCACAACAAAAGTAGTTATAATGACATCATGCTTTACGCATCCAAAACAGTTTAGAATAAAACCAGAAAAGCATGAATTCCTCGTCACAAAACGTCGATATTAACCGCATAATGCAATAAGTTTCTTTTCCGGAAATCACGGAAGCTCTGTGATCTTCTGATACAGAAGATCCATGGAAGTCCCATCTATCCGAATTTCTGATAGATAGGACTTAAAACAAAAAACCAATCCATACCACTTTCCTAACAGGAAACAGCAGTCGAAGATTGGTTCAATGCATATTGCCGTGAAAAATGAATAATTTTCTGGATTGAACGATCCGATGGTACATGTACAATCTTGTTCATCTGTTCCTTAATTTCCAGGGAATCCAGATAAAAATTCATTAAATCGTCATCAAGCGATAGCGCTTCGGCGATTGAGTCATTTTCATTTTGAGTTGTTTCGGCATATACATACCTAATAACGTCATCGTAGGTAAAAGTTTTTGTCATATTGCGGGGTACGTTGGCTGAATTGCTTGCGCAAATTAATCAACGCGTAACGCATCCTACCCAATGCCGTATTAATACTCACACCTGTTGCATCCGCAATTTCCTGAAAACTCATGTCCTCATAATGGCGCATGATCAGAACCTGCTTCTGTACATCCGGTAGCCGCTGGATCATTTCCCGCAGCTGCTCGTGCGTCTCTTGACGAATCTGAATTGATTCTACGGAATCTTCCGAGAAATCCAGTGTGTTAAATACACTGCTTCCATCTTCGAACACTACATTGGGGTAGCGTTTATCGCGTCTGAAATAATCAATGGCTAGGTTGTGTGCGATCCGTATAATCCAAGGCAAAAATTTACCTTCGTCGTTATATCTACCTGATTTTATAGTGTCAACAGCCTTAATGAATGTATCCTGTAATAAATCTTCGGCTACATATTGGTCCTTGACAATCAGATAAATAGTCGTGTAAATTCTTGACTTATGGCGCTGAACAAGCTTTTCGAAGGCCTTCTCATTACCACGAATATACAATGTTACCAACTCACTGTCGCTAACTTGGACTTTCTCCATTTTACTATTCGATTTAGTTAACGTAGAGCAGTTCGTCTATATTGTTTCTCCTTTCTTGTTAGTGTGAAAATAAAGTGTTTTATCTGTATTTTGAATTATATTAATCAAAGAAATAGATTTGGCAATTGATTTGCAAATGTTTGCACTGCTTTTTTTTCTAATTTATTTCTAATTAACAACTGTTAACAAGTAATTAACAACTACGTTTATTTTTTTACAACCTGTTTTACACCTGTACTTATCAGAATAAATAATTGAACTTATCAAATAATATACGATTTTTCACAACGTTTGGATCATTTGGTATAAAGTCGAAATAAAAAATCTCATTTAAAATTTCCCGACTTTTACTGTAATAAGCAAGCAGATTATAATTATGAAATACAAGCATCTTTTTTTTGACCTTGATCACACACTCTGGGATTTTGAGCGCAATAGTTCCGAGTCTCTGGAAGATATTTTCCATCATTCTGATTTAAGAAACCAAGGCGTTAATTCTCTGGAACATTTTGTTTCCTCATTTTTACGGATTAACACAAAACTTTGGGACGAATTCGACAGAGGACTGCTTCACCATGCCTATATACGTGAGAACCGGTTTAAAATGGTTTTTGAAGAACTGGGTATTGCTTGTCCCGAAAATCACGTGGAGATTGGAGAAATATATTTGCAGACACTTCCTGGCAAAAAGCATTTGCTGGAAGGGGCTCTGGAGTTACTGGATTATGTTGCCGGCAGGGGTTATAATCTTCATATTGTGACCAACGGTTTTAACGATATTCAGGCAAAAAAAATCGCCAGCTCCGGAATCAGTCATTTCTTTGATAACGTGGTAACATTTGAAAATGCCAACGCAAAAAAACCCGATCCGAAGATTTTCGCTTACGCGCTTGAAATGGCAAATGCTTTACCCGATGAGAGCATTATGATTGGTGACAACTGGATCGCGGATGTGCTGGGAGCAAAACAGTTTGGTCTGGATACGGTTTATGTCAATCCTGCCGGGCTGGTATTTGACGAAACACCAACCTACGATATTAGAAGACTGGAAGAATTAAAGGCTATTTTCTAAGTAAAATCAGTAAGTAAAAAGTAAGGGATTCAATTCTCCCTCAGGATGGCCACCAACAGGTTTTGACGATAACCAGGTCTCCCAGTCGGCCTGTTGGTAGGCATTACGCGGCTCGGTAATATATTGATCTTTATCCATGTAAATCATCGTCATCACCTTTCTTGCGCTTCCCGAAACATTGGCTCCTGCACGGTGAAACAGCCAGCCTGCATGAAAACTAACTTCTCCCAGATCAAATGGCGTTTCATTCACGGTAAACTGTTTAAGCTGCGCTGTCATCAGTGATTCACTTTCGTCGCTGATTTCCAGATCCCGGCCTATATCGATGGTATGGCTCTTTTCCGCGAAAGCAAGTGGCCCCATTTCCATAGCAGTTTCCTGGAGCGGAATCCAAACGGTGACCGTTTTTGGTGAAGACAACGGCCAATAAAATTGATCTGCATGCCAGGGCGTAATGCCTCCGGAGGATTCTTTGTAAAGCGCCTGATCATGGTATAAACGCACTCCCTTTACCTGCATAAGGTCTGTTGCTATCCTTGCCAGACGCTCAGAAAAAACAAATTCTTTCGCCTCATCGTTTTCGCGCCACAGGTTCATGATTTGCAAAAACGCCCGTTCATAGGTGGTACGTTCTTCCATGGGTTTGGTAAGTTTGTTTAATTTAAAAACGAGATCCGTTATCAGTGCTCCATAATAGTCCAGAATATCCGGGCTTAAAACATTTTTAAGCTTTACATATCCAAATTCATTATAAAAAGCGATTGATTCCGCAGACAAATCATACGATTCGGCCAACGCATTCCTCAAATTCTCGTTTTGTAAAACAGCCATAGCAACTAATATTTTGAATAAAAGTATGCTTTCAGCAAAAACTACCCGATTTCCTCAGTTTCGTAAAAAGCTATTTTCTTTTCACGGAGGAAATTCTTGATTACATCCACATGAACGCATTGCCCAACATTCAGAAACGGATAATTAGAAACCCGTTTACGCTGTCCTTCTGTTATTACCTCACGATTAACCTGATCAAATCCAAGATGCAGATGCCTGGTCGCACTTTGCATGCCGTAAATAACACCACTTCTGTCAAATAGAGGGCCACCGCTTTGCCCGCGTAACCCGGGTGTGCTCATTTCTATACCCACGATTGCGTTATTCTCCCCGATATGGCGTGTTATGATTCCATCGATTGGAAAACCGGGTGTATTGATCCTTCCTTCCTTGATCCACTCAATATCGTTCGTGTTTTTATTTAACTGATAATTGGTAAATTCCGGAAAGGGATATCCTAACCGGCAAAGATACCGGCCCTGTTTAACCTGTCGGGTATCCTTCAAAAAATGTGCGTAACCCTGGTACAATTTACTGTCATATTCGCGAAACTGAATGATGGCAAGGTCTTGTGTAGGATGAAGGTGGATCGTCAGGCTTTTATAGCTATTCACACAATTTATAAAATTGAACAGAATGCGAATGGCGGTATCGGAAGTAATCTTGTATTTATTTTCAAGAAAAAGCTTTTGCGTCACAAAAGCAGGATCCCTTTCAAAGCGCCTGAGCTCTCCCTTGAATTTCAGATAATTTTCATAGATCACGTTGGCGTGTAAAATCTGCTGCGCTACATGCCTGCATGTAACAGCGGCCCCGTTTTCGTTTACAAAGAATAAGGTGGCAGTGCCGGGGATAATATCTGTGCCTCCGTAATAACGTGCAATAAAATGAATAGGACGGGTAAATTGGTCTACCCTTTCAATGGCTTCAACAAACATAAGAAAAATTAAGAAGAGAGTTACTGAAGTTGGATTGGGATGATCGCTTCGGTTTGATCCCAGCTTAAAATCATATTTACACCTGTGGAGTCTTTTTGAAAATATATTTTGAACAACTCCTCAACTTTGCGTTTCACACGTATCCGAACGTTCTGTTTCAGAAAATCCTTTCCGTCGTTATATTCTGTACCCCACTGCCCGGTTTCTCTGTTCAAAATTACTTTCCAGGCAGATTGCCCGGGGATTGTCCATAAGGAATAGGATCCTGCCTGAACAGGTTCACCAGCAAATGTCACATTCTCACCTATTTTAATCACAGTAGCCTCATTTGCGCCGGTCCGCCAAACTCTTCCATAAGGAGCAAGTGCTTTATCCTCCGCTCTGCCAAAGATATATCTTCCCTTTTTTCCTGGCTGACTATAATTTACATCAATATCAATACCGTTTTCATGATAAGATGCTACTGCGGGAGGACTAAATGTTCGGGTATATTTTCTGTAAATAAAAAAAGCTGAGACGCATGCAATAATGATTAATAAGAGGCTTAGGAGAGTCTTCTTCATGTAGGGTTAGGGGCAAACAATTCTGTAAAAAGTATAACTTATGGATAATCGGATATAGTAATAAGTATCCTTCCTGGATGGATCTCCCTGTAAAAGTTTATCCGTCGTTTTAGGATCACCTCCCAGATTATCATAATAATCGCTAAAAGTTTTTCGGGTACCATATTCCAGTCCAATATTCCATGGCCTGCGAATTTGATATTTTATTCCAACGCCGTATGGAAGTACAAGGCTGCTGGTTTTGTAATTATCCGTTACAACATCCGGCTTAAACTTAGAAATTCCCAATCCGCCAAAGACATAAGGAGTCCAGTTTACAGCGAATCGTCTTTCCTGATAATCCAGAAAGTTATATTCAGCCACAGCACTTGCCTCCGTGATACGCGACCGAAATGACAAATTACGCGCTTGCTGAAAAGGATCTTTGCTGTATTTATCGTCTGCTCCGATCAAACCCAATGCAAGTTCTGCGCGGAGAGATAAAGCCTGACTGGGATTATATCTAAAAAAAACACTTCCTCCCGGCTTGAAAAAGCGGAATTTAAATGAAGGTGATATATCGCCCTTGTAATTAAAAGCACCCAAACCAGCGCCAACTTCAATTTTTTGAGCCAGTAGCGTTTGCTGGTGTCCAAGCAAACAAAAGATTATCAGGACAACCGATCTTAATATAAATTTCACGGGTAGTTTTTTCAACGTATCGTTTAGAGAAATCCCAGTTATCTTAGGGGCGGGCATTTAATCTGTGTTGGAATTATATAGGTTAAATGTATGGTTCCTACCAAATAGCTATCGTTCTGACCAATATTGTTGCCACGCGCGGAGCCTGCTCCCCCATAACCCTGACTTTTTAATACTGATATAGGATCTGTTGTGTCAATACCGTAAGCCGATTTAACATATTGTATCAAACCTTCTGTACGATCCTTGCCTTTCTTAGTTGAATAACGTTCCCCGGATCTGTCCGCCATTTTCAAAGCCAGAGGGTTATCGGCAAACACAGACGGATCTGCAAAGCTCACTCCTACATCATCCAGATAATCCGTAAAAGTGAAACGGAAACCTAGCTCTGCACCGATGTCAAACCGGTCATTAATTTTGTATCGTACACCAATACCCACAGGGATTGCCATTTGAATTAAAGAGTAGGCCTTGGCATAACCAGGTCTGCCCTGTCCTTCCGTACCTAATGATTGTAATTTAATCCAGTTTCCACCAAGTGTATCCAATGCTTTGGGATTATGCGCTGTTGCTGCAATTCCACCAAATAAATATGCTCCGAACTGCGCACGACGGTCATAACTCCGGTTATCAGGCGTTAATTTAAAAATACCAATCAAAGCGAATTCTTTCAGATCGTTTCTAAAACTCAGGTTCCTGGGGAATCTAATATTTGTAGGATCCTTTTCATTCATTTTGAAATCATCACCCGCAATTCTTGCGTAGGTAAATGATGCTCTTGCCGCCAGACGGGGAGTAAAATGTCTGGTATAGTTTCCTGTAAGACTCCAGCGCATCATGCCGAAGGTAGATTTAAAAGGTGTGCTGTAAGAGGCCATATCTCCATAATAATTAGAAGTCCCTACCCCAAATCCAACGGAAGAATAAGGTATAAAAATCCCACGCTTTACCTGAGCCTCAGTCTTGTAATTTATCACCAATAATCCCAGCACTAAAAAGAATACCAGCTTTTTGCTTATCGGTCTCATTTGAAAATTTTTAATCATTTTGGATCAATTTTTTGCAAAAATAGAACAGTTGTCGGTTTTATTCAGGATATATCTCCTTTTCAACGTATTTCCTTTTATTTTATTTGTCTCATTGGTATAATTTAAATCATCATATTTTCTTGTGATATTTCAATTAGTACTTCTATCCTTCTCAAAAGTAACTTCCAGCGAGATTTTATTCTGAGCTGCAAACCTGATAACCTGCCGAAATTTAGTATTATTGTATAATCGAAAATAAGACATTACCCAATGATTATCAGTAAAAACCTTCATTTCTCCTATTCTCCACAGAAACAATTCAGCTTTCCTGATATAAGCTGTAATGATAAAGAAGCACTTCTTATTCTTGGACAGTCAGGCAGGGGGAAAACTACTTTGTTACATTTACTGGCTCTTTTATTAAAACCTGATTCCGGGAATATTCATATTGCCGGAAAAGATCTGACGGGCTTATCTTCATCCGAACGAACATATGTCAGAGCAAAAAGCCTTGGCATTATTTACCAGCGCGCGCATTTCGTCAGCGCCTTATCAGTTCTTGATAATATATTATTATCCAGTTATCTGTCAGGAAGTAAGCAAGACAAAGAAAAAGCATCTTATCTCGCTGAGCAGCTGGGCTTTGAAGATCATCTTAATAAGAAAACAAATCAATTGAGCCAGGGCGAACAGCAGCGCGTGAGTATAGCCAGGGCATTGATGAATAATCCAAACGTCATTTTAGCCGATGAGCCTACTTCTAATCTTGACGATAATAATTGTCAGCGGGTGGTTGAATTATTAAAAAAACAATCTTTTTCCATCGGTGCAAGTCTCGTTGTCGTTACCCATGACCAGCGCCTGAAAGACGAATTTCCTAATCAGGTATTTTTATAAAAATAACAGCCTTGTGACTATACGTTTACTTGAACGTAACCTCAACTTATCTATTGAATCAGAATGAATCTTCTTAAAATCAGTTTAGCAAATCTTAAAGAGAAAAAATTAAACAGCTTTCTAAGCACGATGCTTCTAACCCTTGGCATTGGCATGATTTCTCTTTTACTGTTGCTAAACAAACAGCTGGATGAACAGTTCAGAAGAAATATCAGAGGAATTGATATGGTAGTAGGAGCCAAAGGAAGCCCTTTGCAGCTTATCCTATCCAGCATCTATCAAATCGATGCGCCAACTGGAAATATTCCCTTATCAGAAGTAAACGGATTAAAAAGAAATCCATTTATCAAAACCATCATTCCGCTTTCCATGGGTGATAATTACCATGGATTCCGTATCGTGGGCACCAATGCTAAATATGTTGAGCATTTCCAGGCAAAAATAGCAGAAGGAAATTTGTTCCGGAATCCGATGGATGTGACGCTTGGGAGCAAAGTTGCCAAAAATTCAGCATTAAAAATCGGCGATACCTTTGCCAGTTCTCACGGACTGGACTCTGACGGTGATGCCCATAATGACAAAAAATATAAGGTGGCAGGAATTTTTGAACAGACTGGCTCCGTAGTGGATCAGCTCATTTTAACCAATCTTGAAAGTGTTTGGGAAATTCATGAACATGCTGAAAAACCAGCAGCCGGAATAAAAGAAAATGATCCGGCTCATGAAGAAGAAATGGCAGAATCTCACAACGAACATGAAAAACAAATTACCAGCGCATTGATCCAATTCCGCAATCCTATGGGATTAATCACCATTCCCCGACAGATTAATGAAAATACTTCGATGCAGGCGGCTTTACCCAGCATAGAAATCAACAGGCTGTTTTCACTGCTTGGTGTCGGCATTGACACATTACGGGCACTCGCGCTTGTTATCATTATCATAGCCGGCGCCAGTGTTTTTATTTCCCTCTACAATTCTCTCAAAGAAAGAAAATATGAAATGGCATTGATGCTTTCCATGGGCGCGACCCGAACGAAATTGTTTTTTATGCTATTAATGGAAGGAATTATCCTGGCCGTTACCGGATACTTTTCAGGCGTGCTGTTAAGCAGGATAGGCTTGTGGCTTTTTAGCCGGGCAGCGGAGCAGGACTTTCATTATTCTATTCGCGAATTTAATCTGCTGCCGGAGGAGCTTTATCTTTTCCTGGGTGCGCTGGTTCTTGGCTTGTTAGCAGCGGCTTTGCCTTCCCTTGGTATTTACAAGCTTAATATATCCCGAACATTGGCAGAGGAATGATATTAATCGTATTTTTGTTAAACTACCTGAATCCTTTTTGCACTAAATAACTTAAAAATATGAAATCAGTTCGTTTCATAGCGCTGTCTTTAATTTTGACTTCTTTATTTGCTTTTGTACCCGCATCAGCACCCGTAAAACTTACCTGGGAAACGTTACGCGATGTGACTTTCAAGAAGAAATGGTATGCCGAAGAGTCCATTTACATGCTTCATCCAACGTTTGGACCAAGTGTACAAAAACTGAAAAACCAGCCCGTTACAATTACTGGCTATATTCTGCCGGTGGATCTGGATGCTAATTTATACGTACTTTCCGCTTTTCCTTTCAGCGCATGTTTTTTCTGTGGCGGAGCCGGACCGGAAACAGTTATGACATTGAATTTCAAAAAGAATGCCCGGAAATTTAAAACGGACGAACGTTTGACTTTTCAGGGAACTTTGAAGCTAAATGCAGACGATATTTACCAGATGAATTATATTCTGGATGGTGCGGAAATAGTGGATTAAAAAATCAGATCCCTAATAATCGCCAGACTCCGGAAACAAAAAACAGTACTAGCCCAACCGGAGTCAGAACTTTCCAGCCCAAATACATAAGCTGATCCACACGAAGCCGTGGGAGTGTCCATCGTGCCCACATTTGCAATAGAATGCCTGCTATCGCTTTCCCGATAAGCCAGAAAGCACCAGACAAATAACCAAACCAGGTACCCGGTTCTCCACTCGTCCAGTCGGCTAGTCGGAGAGGGCCTATATTAGGAAACGGAGTGTTCCAGCTGCCCAGGAACAGGATTGCACCTAACAGCGAAACCAGCAGCATCATTCCGTATTCGGAAAGCATAAATAACGCCCATCTCATGCCTGAATATTCGGTGTGAAACCCTGCAACGAGTTCCGATTCTCCTTCGGGTAAGTCGAAGGGTGCTCTGTTACATTCCGCCAGCGATGCGATAAAGAAGATGACGTAAGCAATGAGCAGGAATGGATTCCGGATGATGTTCCAGGAAAGAAAACCGCCTACGGCGGTAACATCAATTCCAAATCTTCTCATGCCAAAAAGATAAACTGTATCGCCGGAATAAATTCCCTGCTGAAAACTGATTATCTGCAAATCCAGCGTTTGAGAAAGCATAACGACACACAGAATTGACAATCCCAGAGGAACCTCATAGGAGATAATCTGCGCCACGGCACGCATTGCACCATAGAGCGCAAATTTATTATTCGATCCCCAACCTGCCATCAACAAGCCAATCACATCGACAGAGACGATAGTCAAAAGGAAAAAAACACCAACGGCTGTGCCCGAACCCGCCAAATCAGGTGCCAAAGGAACAACGGCAAAACCTGTAAAAACAGAAACAAAAATGACAATAGGAGCAATCAGAAAAAGCCAGCGATCCGCCGCTTTTGGAACAATATCTTCTTTTTGAAGTAATTTAAGCAAATCAGCAAAAAGCTGTAATAAACCCCATTTCCCAACTTCCATAGGCCCTAAACGATCCTGAATGAAAGCTGACACTTTACGCTCTAAATAAACACCGATTACGACAAAACCGGGTACCAAAAGAAGGAATACTATGAGGGTTACGGGCATTATTTTAGTTTAAAGCAGCCGCCGGAGCGATTGAAAGTTGAAAGTTCTGTCTCGGTTTCAGGAGATCTTCCTATAACATAGTCTAGTCTTTATGCTAGCAAAAGTAAACAAAAAACTTACTCCTCATCATCCTTTTCACCTTTATAACCGGAAGCCTGCAACAGATTTGCCGCGTTATCATTTTTCATCAGTTCCGGCAAGGTGACTTCAGGGTTTTCTGCCATATAACGGCTGATAATCCGCCAGCCAATCCATCGGCCTATTCCTCCCGGAACATCATTGCCAATTTCCGTTGTAAAAGGACGCTCTCCAATAAATTTCTGTTTTTTCAGATCTGTATTTTCGTACAGCAACTTATTTGTAATAAAAAAGGCCCAGATATCCTGTTGGCTATTGTAAGTCCGTCGCAGGCTTTCTTCCGAATAACCCAGAATAAGACTATCAGGCGCATCTGGCATAACCTGTTTTACAAATTCATAACCTTTGCCATAACCGATCATATCCGACAAAAGCGTTCTGTCCGTAGCATTGATATGATTATATTTATTGGACATAAAAAAAAGTATGGAAGGCACGATATATTCCTTTTGATACCGGTTTAGCTGATAATCATAGACGTCAGGACGGTATTTCGCTTTGGGGCCTCCAAAGTAATCCAGACCTATAACAATCAATGAATCAGAAATATACAAATCATTTCCAGCAAAGCCCGTCACCATAAATTTCACTTCGGGCGCTTTAAAATCCGGATAATATTTAGCGATTTGCTGAAAAGATTCCTTCAAAGGGTTTATAATCGCGCTGTTTCTGTCCCCGATAATTGAATCCAGTTGTGTTTTGAATCCTCTAAAATCCTTATTTTGTAAAATCTGAAAGAGATGAGAAGCCAACTGCGACTTTTCCACCGGCGCATCTGTAAAATACCATTGCGACAGGTAAGGATGTTTGTCTAAAAAGCGCTGAACCTCGGCTACAGATTTACAAGCGAACAGCTGTTCATCGAGATTTTCAGATGACACATTGACCTGCACAGATCCGGATTCGGAACCATTTTCCTTTTTAGAATCCGTTTTACAGGAAAAAAAACAAAATGTAAAACAAGCGATTATAACAAAAATACGCATATCAAAAATCCTTGGGGAGCAAATAATCATGGTTGATAAAGATACAAAAATAGAAAAAAAACGTGTAAGCATCCTGGGTTGCGGATGGTTGGGATTTCCATTAGCTCAACGCTTATTGCAGGATGGTATTTCATCTCAGATAAAAGGAAGCACGACTTCCGCAGCAAAACTTGCGCTTTTTAAGGAATCCGGAATTGAGGGATATCTGTTTAATTTAAATCCTGAATTAACGGGAGAAACAGCACAAATTTCTTCTTTTTTCGACTCTGATCTCCTTATTATTTCAATTCCACCCAGACTATCAAAAAACGAGGCTGACTTTCATCCGCGACAAATTGCATCGGTTATTCAGGCAATATCCGGCTCTCCGATTCAAGAAATTATTTACGTAAGTTCAACCAGTATTTATCCGGACATGAACAGATTCGTCGTAGAAGATGATGTAAAACGGCCGGATCAATCACCGTCGCCGGCAATGGTCGAAGCTGAAAATATGCTACTGGATCTTCGGGGTGAGAGAAAAGTTTCTATCCTTCGCCATGGCGGATTATTGGGCTATAACCGTATTCCCGGTAAATATGTAAAAGGTCAAAAAGATCTGACCACTGGCTCTATCCCGGTTAATTATATCCACCGCGACGACGCGGTGGGTATCATTGCTACCATTTTAAAAACTGGCGTGATGAATGAAACATTCAATATCGTGGCACCTTTGCATCCTACCCGGCGTGAAGTTTATGAAAAATCATGCGCCCAGTTTGGCTGGGAATCTCCTACTTTTTTGGAGTCAGAAGTTAAACCGGCTTTCAAAACAATATCCGCTGAAAAACTAAACTCATTTTATACCTACGACTTCAAATTTCCTGATCCTCTGCAATTCTTTTATCAGGAATAATATCCACAAAAAAACCGTAAGATATCGTTCTTACGGTTTTTTCAATTCTTTTAAAATTACAATTTATTGCATACCTAAAAGTTCGGTCAGTTTCGCTTCCAGCGCAGATCCCCGTAAGTTCTTGGCAATTACTTTTCCATCTTTATCCAAAAGATAAGTAGCCGGAATTGCACTTACGCCATAGGTTTGCGCTACCACGGAATTCCAGAATTTAAGATCTGAACCGTGAATCCAGGTAAGGTTATCTTTCTTGATCGCAGCTTTCCAGGCATTGGCTTCTTTGTCCAGTGAAACGCCATAAATATCAAAACCTTTGGATTTAAATTTATCATACATTCGCACCACATTAGGATTCTCCATCCGGCAGGGCCCACACCATGAAGCCCAGAAATCTATCAGGACAAATTTACCCCTCAATGAAGAAAGTGTAACCGGTTTTCCTTCCGGATCATTTAAAGTAAAATCCGGAGCTTCATCACCAACTGCAATACCTTTAATCCGTTTAATCTGACCGATAAAAGCCTCTGCAAGCTTTGGCGTAGGCTTTACGCCTTCAAACCGCTTGGCAACATCCTGCAACAACGGAAGGTCCGTATCCGGATTTAAAAAGTTATTCGCGGTAAAAATAGCAACCAGCGAAGTTCCCATTTCCGGAATCAATGCTTTGATTTTATCCAGATGCTCCATTTCCGCCTTTTTGTAAGCAGTCTGAATTTCCTGTATTTTCTTAGTATCCTTTTTCGCCTCTGCGGCGGCATAAGCATCATTCCACACGGCAACCTTGGCGCCCATGGCCTGATTCAGTTCAAGAAGTTTGGCATAATATTCCATATTCCTTGAACCCGTAATTTCTGCCTTACCAGCATTCCCTTTGCTGTCTTTCTCGAAGCCATCTGCCGTAATATTAAATGTTTCACCACCTTCGGAAAGCAACACCAATTTCTGGCGGTCAGCGATATTGAGCATATAAAAACTCCCCCCGTCCTTTTCCGTAGCCTTTATTGAAAAAGTGCCATCAGCGGCCAGCTTCGCTGAATCCAGTTTTAGAGAAGTTCCTGTCATTAAGGATTGCGAGAGAATCACTTTTTCTCCGGCAGAGCCATTTTTAACTTTACCGTTTATCGTAAAAGCCTTAGGAGAAATCTGCTCCTGAGCCATTAAAGACATGCCCGATAAGGTTAGTCCTAAAATAAAAAAGCCGGTTTTAATATGTCTTCTCATAGTATGTTTCGCAATATCTCCCAAGTAAATTACTATTGTAGTTTTTCTGCCAGCAACTGATTTACCATTTTAGGATCCGCGGCACCGTTGGATTTTTTCATAATTTCACCCACGAAAAGCCCAAGTAAACCCTTTTTCCCTTTTTTGTAAGCAGTTACCTTATCCGGCATTGATGCAATAACCTGATCTACCAACGTTTCCAATTCGTTTGTATTGCTGTTTTGTATCCAGTTATTTGCCGTAGCGATCTCTTTCGGAGAGCGTTCCGGTTCGTTCAGCAGTATCGGGAATATTTTCTGCGTGGCAACAGAATTACTGACAACATTCGTTTCCGTCAATTCGATAAGTTCTGCTAAAATAGTGGCTGATACAGGAAAGGACTCAATAGCTCCGTCATGTTCGTTCACATAAGATTTCACAGATCCCATCAGCCAATTGGAAGCCGATTTATAGGCCGAAGTTTTGGCACAGACATCTTCAAAATATTGAGCCATTTCTTTTGTATCGGTCAATACCAGCGCATCGTAAACAGGAATACCATATTCTTTGGTAAATTTTTCCCGTAAAGCTTGCGGCAGGGCGGGCATTGAAGAGGTTATTTCTCCTAGCCATTCTTCCGAAATAACGACCGGACTCAGGTCCGGATCCGGAAAGTACCGGTAATCATTCATCGTTTCCTTTACCCGCATTCCATAAGTCTGTCCGCTTTCAACTTCAAACATCCGGGTTTCCTGCTGAATCGTTTCACCGTTTTCCAGCATGGCTATTTGTCTGCGGGTTTCAAAAGTAATTGCACGCATCATGTTCCGGATGGAGTTCATGTTTTTGATCTCCACTTTGGTGCCCAGCTTCGTTTCACCTTTTTTACGCAAAGAAACATTGACATCGCAGCGCAATGATCCTTCCTCCATGTTCCCGTCGCTAATATCAAGGTAGCGAACCAGGCGGCGGATTTCTGTTACAAACGCACCCGTTTCCTCGGCAGATCTCAAATCCGGCTCGGATACCATTTCTACCAGTGGCGTTCCTGCACGGTTATAGTCGAGCAGCGTATCCGTATCGCTTCCGTCATGAACCGATTTCCCTGCATCTTCCTCTAAGTGGATATGATGAAAGCGAATATACTTTTCATATAACTTCCCGTCAGCTCCTTTTACAGAAATAGTTATACCACCATTCTCACAAATCGGTTTTTTATCCTGCGAAATCTGATATCCTTTGGGAAGATCCGGGTAGAAATAATTTTTCCTGTCAAATATCGTGCGCCTGCTTATTGAACATCCCAAAGCAAGTCCCATGCGTACGGCATATTCTACTGCTTTTTTGTTCAATTTGGGTAAAGTCCCAGGCAAAGCCAGTGTCAAAGGACCAATATTGGTATTGGGTTCTGCACCAAAACGATTCAGATCCTGCGCAAATAATTTCGATTCTGTTAATAATTGGCAATGTACTTCAAGGCCAATTACAGTTTCGTAAGCAGCCAGAAGTTCATCGGTTACTTCCGAGGGGTTGATTATGCTTTCAGTCATATTGGTTACTAATTCTTCAGCAAAGATACAAAAACGGGTCGTCCTGTATAGGAACGACCCGTTTTTTATATGATAAACTCCTTAATTTCAAACTTACAGCGAGTTAATCCATGTTGCGATAATAGCAATATCCGCCTTAGGAACGTGTGCCATCGGTGCCATAGGAGGGTAGCCAGGCCAGTGCTCAGGCTTCGGTGCGTGAACCAGTTCCACGATCTGATCTACCGAATATTTCTTTTTAGAAACCTCTGCATAAGCCGGGCCGATCACTTTCTCATAAGGATTATGGCAAGCAAGACATGCGTGTTTATTAAGTAAAGCCGATACTTCTGCGGGAACGGCCTTGCGTGCCGGCTTTGCAGCAGGAGCTGTCGCTGTATCCGCAGGAGATGCAGCCTTAGAACTATCTGATCCGGCAGCAGGTGTTTTTGCTATCGCTGCTGGTGCCTCAGCTGCATTTCTTTTTTCCGCCTGAAGTACTGTAAGTGCAGCTTCTTCGCGAGCCTTGCTTCCAGAACCGTAGAAATTGTCATACTTAGCTTTGTCCTCCTTAGAAGAACATCCGATCCAAATTGATGCAGCTATGGCAACAATTGCCAGAGAAGTACATTTTTTAAGTGCCATTTTTTTTAACATATTTAAAGTAATTCCGCCAGATTATCCATTTTCAAGTCTAATCACTACACGAAGAAAGCAAGTTTGTACTAGATTTCCCTATTGTATTTTATAAATGATCAAATTAATCAAATTTTATATTCATTTTAAATTACTGTAAATCAGTCGATTATTTGGATAAATTTTATGACAAATTCTTTAAATTTATTATTTATCTAAATTTTATTTGAAATATGTTTTTTAAATAATATGAAATCTTCTTACTTTTGCAGTCCTATTTGTAAAACGATGTAAAGTAATGGCTAAGAAAGGTAATAGAGTACAGGTTATATTGGAATGCACTGAGCAAAAAGAATCAGGTGTACCAGGAATGTCACGTTACGTAACGACAAAAAATCGGAAAAATACGCCAAGTCGTATGGAATTGAAAAAATTCAATTCTTTCCTGAGACGTTATACTCTTCATAAAGAGATTAAGTAATTACTTTCACTGTTTACTGATCGCAAGATTAGTAATATGTCGTAATTACAATAGCAGGTTAACATATACAATAACATATTAACTATATACAGACATGGCAAAGAAAGTAGTTGCTACCCTGAAAAAAGAAGGCGGTAAATCATTTGCCAAAGTGATTAAAGCTGTAAAGTCTCCAAAAACAGGAGCTTGGACCTTCAAAGAAGAAATGGTACCTGTAGAAGGTGTACAGGGTGCTTTGAAAAACTAAGGTATGAATCCCTTATGTTTTCCTAAGTTTTAAGATAGATTGCTCAAAAAGTCCCACGCGGGACTTTTTTGTTTTATTTTTGGGTTGTAAAATCATTCATGCGGAAGTTATTTAATACTTTGCGCATACTAACCGTTAGGATTACAAAACTACACATCTGATTATGAGTTTATTTGGGTTTTTTTCAAAAGAAAAAAAGGAGACATTAGACAAAGGTCTCGAAAAAACCAAAGACAGTTTCTTCGGCAAACTTTCCCGTGCAATCGTTGGCAAAACCACGATTGATGAAGATGTGCTGGATGAACTTGAAGACATTCTTGTAAGCTCGGATGTGGGAGTTGAAACAACAGTGAAAATCATCAAGCGTATTGAAGCACGTGTTGCACGTGACAAATACGCCAGCACTGCCGAGCTGGATATTCTCCTGCGCGAAGAAATCGCAGCATTACTGACGGAAAATAAGTCTGTTGACGTTACGGATAGTTTTGAAACCGAGCATCTGCCAAAACCTTACGTGATTATGGTCGTGGGCGTTAATGGTGTAGGAAAAACAACCACGATTGGTAAACTTGCACACCAGTTTCATTCACGCGGCCACAAAGTCGTTTTGGGTGCTGCGGATACTTTCCGTGCCGCGGCTGTTGAACAATTAAAGCTCTGGGGAAAACGCGTTGATGTCCCGGTTATCGACCATGGAATGAATACGGATCCTTCTGCTGTTGCTTATGACGCGCTGAAACGTGGTATGGAAATCAAGGCGGACGTGATTATTATTGATACAGCTGGGAGACTGCACACCAAGGTTAACCTGATGAACGAGCTGTCGAAGATCAAGCGCGTGATGCAGAAAATTATTCCCGATGCACCACACGAAGTACTTCTGGTACTGGACGGAAGTACGGGACAAAATGCGGTTATCCAGGCCCGTGAGTTCACAAAGGTGGCTGAAATCTCTGCCCTGGCTATTACAAAACTCGACGGAACGGCCAAAGGCGGTGTCGTAATCGGGATCTCTGACGAATTTAAAATTCCGATCAAATACATTGGAGTAGGCGAAAAAATGGAAGATTTGCAGGTTTTTGACAGAAGTGAATTCGTTGATTCTCTTTTCAAGAAAATCTAAAAAATGACTAATGGTGAAACATTATTTTTTGTAGTTTTCATCATGGTCCTTCTTTTAGGACCTTTCGCACATATGATTTTTTCTTTGTTAAAACATAGCAAAGAAACTTATTCGGTATTATACACTCCCCGAACTTTCAGTACTTCTGCATTTGAGTATTTTTTCTGCTTTGAAATATTTCTTGGCAGCTTTCTGCTCATAATGAGTGGATTCATCTTTTCAGCGTCGATTGGCATGAAAGTAAGCCCGAGTTCTATGCCTGACTGGTACGCTTACGCTACTATTTATTTTTTGATCCTGATGATGCTTATCTTGGGGATGTATATATTTTACATTGTATTGAATTATTGGAGATACACAAAAAATGTAATAATTGCATTCGACCCCGAGACAAAAAGTATCACAATAAACACTGATTGTCAGGAATACATTTTACATGAAGGAGATATCCAAAATGCTGAAGTTTTCACAAATGACAATTATAAACTCTTCTTTGCCTATTATCGTTTAAAGTTAAAAAACGGTGAAGAGTTAATTTTGACATCCAGAACAAAGGGCGTTTTCGGCATTTTTGAGTTTTTTCGAAAAATTCCGAGTGTAAGTTACGTGAAACGATTTCCTATCATTTCTTAATTTCGTTATTCTAAGAATTTTTCACGAACTTTGCACCCCGTTTGACCGTTCATTATCAACTACTTCACAGGATTTATTTGTGATCTCCGGTTGATATTTGAATAACTATCCCATAAAAACTAATAGCTAAAAGCTGATGGCCAATAGCTACATCCTATGAAAACCAAAGGAATACGTACCAATAAAGTAAATATCGTTACGCTGGGTTGCTCAAAAAACCTGGTTGACTCAGAAGTTTTATATACCCAGTTAAAGGGTAACGGATTCGATGTAGCGCACGAATCAAAAAAGGATAATTCCCAGATTGTGGTGATCAACACTTGCGGTTTTATCGACAATGCAAAGGAGGAATCTATCAATACTATTCTTCGTTATGCTGACGCCAAAGCAGCAGGAATTGTAGATAAAGTCTATGTGACCGGATGTTTGTCTCACCGTTATAAAGACGAACTTTCTATTGAAATTCCTACCGTAGACGCATGGTTTGGAACCAATGAACTTCCACGTTTGCTTAAAACTTTAAAGGCTGATTACAAACACGAGCTCGTTGGCGAACGTTTACTGACAACGCCTTCACATTATGCCTATCTGAAAATTGCAGAAGGCTGCGACCGTCCCTGCAGTTTTTGTGCTATTCCAATTATGCGTGGCGGGCATGTTTCCCGTCCGATTGACGAATTGGTAAAAGAAGCAAAATCTCTTGCCAAACGCGGCACAAAAGAGCTTATTCTCATCGCACAGGATTTGACCTACTACGGTCTGGATATTTATAAAAAGAGAAATCTTTCTGACCTCATGGCTCAGCTTTCGGATGTGGAAGGCATTGACTGGATCAGATTGCAATATGCTTACCCGGCCGGTTTCCCTATGGATGTTCTGGACGTGATGCGCGAACGCAGCAACATATGTAAATATCTTGATATGCCGTTGCAGTCGGGCTCTACGGAGATTTTAAAATCCATGCGCCGCGGAATTACACGTGAAAAGACAGAAGATCTGATTAATACAATCCGTGATAAAGTTCCTGGAATTGCGTTACGTACGACATTGATCGTAGGCCATCCGGGAGAAACCGAAGCTCTTTTTGATGAAACATATGAGTTTGTTGAGAAAATGCGCTTCGACCGTCTGGGTGCTTTCCAATACTCTCATGAAGATAATACACATTCTTATAACATGCCTGACGATATTCCTGCCGAAATCAAGCAGGAGCGTGCGGATGCTATAATGGAAATTCAGCAAGGAATTTCTTACGAACTGAACCAGCAAAAAATCGGCAATACCTATAAAGTACTTTTTGACCGTAAAGAAGGTGGCCATTTTATCGGACGTACAGAATTTGATTCTCCCGAAGTGGATAATGAAGTACTGGTTCCGGCAAGTCAATATGTTCGTCTTGGCGATTTTGCCCAGGTTAAAATCAATAACGCCGAGGAATTTGATTTGTATGGAGAGGTTGTTGAATAACAATTATTTTCATAAAATTTTTCATAACCTGAGGCTTTACTAATTTTGCACGTCAGATCCGCAAAACAATAATTATTACAAAAACCATGTTGCAACGCATTCAAACTATTTTCCTGGCCATAACCGTAATCGGAATGGGCAGTTTTATTTCACTTCCGGTTTGGGAGAAAGTATCTGTTGGGGGAGAGCAATCGGCTTCACTTACAGCTCTGAAACTCACACACCAGATTAATCCGGTTCAATCGAACGTGGATTCGGTTTTATATTTACTAATCCTTGCAATCGTTATTGCGGCCGTTGCGGCGTTTGCGATTGTCAAATTCCGGAACCGGGTTTTACAATCGGCTTTATGTGCGGTAAACTCAATTTTGATGAGTACTTTGCTTGGGCTGGTGATATATCTGACTTTTTACAAAACAGCCAAGTTGTTTGACCCGCAAATTCCGGGAAATTATACCTTCGGATTTTATGGCCTGGTGGCTGCCATGTTAGCCAACGTCATGGCAAACCGTTTTATTCGTAAAGACGAAAAGGCAGTACAGCAATCCAATCGATTGAGATAACAGTAAGAAATAATCAGCAGGATTAATACTGTCTGAAAAAATTAAAAGGGGTTTGAAAAAGAAAGTTTAACTTTCTTTTTCAAACCCCTTTTTCTATACCAGCCCCTCCCGCAATAAATCATGCAGGTGAACAAAACCTTTCACGATATTATCCTCAACCACAACAACATGCGTTATACTTTTGGACTGCATAATTTCCAGTGCAGTAACCGCAAAATCTTCCGGATCTACGCATATGGGTGAGGCAGTCATAATATCACAGGCCTTCAAATGAAGCAACTCCTCTCCTGAGTGCTGGTTCAACATACGCCGCAAATCGCCATCAGTAATAATTCCGGCCATTTTCCCTTCGGCATCATTCACAGCTGTGACGCCCAACCGCTTGGATGTAATTTCCATGATCACCTGTTTCAGCGTAGCATTTTCATCTACAATCGGCAGTGTATTATTGGGAAAAATATCACAAACCTTTAAATAAAGCCTTTTTCCCAAAGCGCCGCCCGGATGATACCGCGCAAAATCCTGACGGGTAAAACCCCGCGCTTCCAGCAGACAAATCGCCAGCGCATCACCCAAAGCCATAGAAATTGTGGTGCTGGTAGTAGGTGCAAGATTATGAGAATCTGCTTCAACAGGCGCGTAAGCGTGCAAAATAAATTGCGCGTGCTGGGCAAGATATGATTCCCGGTTACTCACCATGGCAATGATCGGGACACCGGTTCTTTTCAGTAAGGGAACAAGTACTTTTATTTCAGGCGTATCACCGCTTTTAGACAAAACCATTACCACATCGTTATCCTGAATCATACCCAGATCGCCGTGAATCGCATCAGCAGCGTGCATAAACAGCGCAGGCGTACCAGTAGAATTCAGGGTTGCAACAATCTTCTGTCCAACGATTGCACTCTTGCCAATTCCGGAAACCACAACCCTTCCTCCCGAATTTAAAATAGCATATACGCATTTTTCAAATTCTTCATCAATCCTTTCAACAAGCTTCTGTAAAGCAATAGCTTCCTGGAGTATCACATCTTTTGCGATGGACTGAATATTTTTTATTAATTTCAAATCTGAATTACAGTTTTATTGAGAACTAATTCCAATTATTAAGAACAAAGGCAAAGATAGAGAACTTTGGGATATCCATTTTGTTGACAAAGTATGGTAAAGCAGGTTGATAATGTCGTTTTAGACACATTAAAAGAAAGACTCAAAGAAATATTCGGTTACAGTCAGTTTCGGGGAGAGCAAGAGGTCATTATTCAAAATATTCTGTTAGGCAAAAATACTTTTGTAATAATGCCCACAGGAGCAGGAAAATCACTTTGCTACCAGTTGCCTGCACTGGTCACAGACGGTATGACCATCGTTATATCGCCACTCATTGCCCTTATGAAGAACCAGGTCGATCAATTGACCGCATTTGGGATCAACGCACAATTTTTAAACTCTACGCTTACGAAAGCGGAGATGACACGCGTAAAAAACGACGCGCTGGACGGAAGCCTGAAACTTCTTTACATCGCACCCGAATCGCTGACAAAAGATGAAAATCTGGAATTTCTGAAAAGAGTTAAAATTTCTTTTGTCGCCATTGACGAAGCACACTGTATTTCTGAGTGGGGACATGATTTCCGTCCGGAATACCGCCGCATTTATGGTATTATTGAAAACATTGGAAACCTTCCGATTATAGCACTTACGGCCACTGCTACCCCCAAAGTTCAGCAGGACATCCGTAAAAATCTGCAAATGGAGGAGGCCGAAACGTTCAAGTCTTCGTTCAACCGTAAAAATCTTTACTACGAAATACGTGCTAAAAAAGATACCAAGAAACAGCTTATCCGCTATGTCCGCAACAACAAGGGTAAGTCTGGTATCGTATATTGCCTGAGCCGCAAAACGGTGGAAGAAATTGCCGAATTACTTTCTGTCAACGATGTAAAGGCGCTTCCTTATCATGCAGGACTGGATAGCAACACACGTATGGCTAACCAGGACGCATTTTTGAATGAAGAAGTGGATGTTATTGTAGCCACGATTGCTTTTGGCATGGGGATCGACAAACCCGATGTTCGTTTTGTGATTCATTACGACGTACCAAAATCACTTGAAGGCTATTATCAGGAAACAGGCCGTGCCGGTCGTGATGGTCTGGAAGGTAACTGTCTGATGTTTTACAGCTATGACGATATCCAGAAGCTGGAAAAATTCAACAAAGACAAAACCGTTACAGAACGCGACAATGCCCGTCATTTGCTGAATGAAATGGTAGCTTACTCCACGTTAGGTGTTTGCCGCAGACGGCAGTTGCTGAGTTATTTTGGTGAGTATCTGGAAAAGGATTGTGGTTTCTGTGACAACTGCCTTAAACCAACAGAAAAACGGAAAGTACAAGAGGAAGTTGTCCTTGTTCTTCGCGCGGTGCAGCTTACCGAGCAACGTTTTGACGGAGAGCACATTACCGATCTTATTACCGCGACGGACAATCAATATGTTCGCAGTTATGAGCATGACAAGCTGGATGTTTTCGGTAAAGGGCTGGAAATGAACGAATCCCGTGATTACTGGCTTTCAACGATCCGTCAATTGGTAATTCTGAATTATCTGGAAAAGGATATTGAAAATTACGGTATCATCAAAATTGGAGAAAAAGGTCTTAATTATATCAATGACCCATATCCGGTTACACTTTACAAAGACCACAACTTCGAAGAAGAAGAGGTAAAAGTGGAAGATGATAACGCAGATGCAAACGGCGGAGGAAGTGCGCATGCCTATGACGAAGCACTTTTAGGCATGCTTAAAGCATTGCGTAAAAAGGTTGCCAAGGAAAAGGATCTGCCGCCTTATGTTATTTTCCAGGATCCGTCTCTGGAAGAAATGGCAACTACTTACCCCACCACGCAACAGGAAATGGCCCAGATTAACGGGGTAGGGATGGGTAAGGTCCAAAAATTCGGACGCCAGTTTATCGATCTTATCACAAGATATGTGGAGGAGAACGATATTGAAACGGCGAAAGACGTTGTGATTAAATCAACGGTTAACAAGTCCAAAATTAAAATTTTTATCATTTCACAGGTTGATAGAAAGATAAGTCTGGACGAGATCGCTGATGTGAAAGATATGGCCCTTGGCGATATCATCGAAGAAGTCGAACATATCTGTTACTCTGGAACAAAATTAAACCTTGACTACTACATCAATCAGGTGATTGATAAGGAAAGACAGCAGGATATTTATGATTATTTCATGAGTGCTGAAACAGATAATATCGCAGCCGCATTAGACGAATTTTCCAACGACGATGTAAGTGAGGAAGAATTAAGATTGATGCGTATTAAGTTTTTATCGGAATTGGCAAACTAGCCAACACGCAGGCAAGGATTTTGCCTGTTGTTTTTAGAGTTTGTCAAAATTATTTTTATCCAAGTTATGAATATACTTATATTGGGTTCAGGAGGCAGAGAACATGCATTTGCCTGGAAAATAGCCCAAAGCCCTCTTTGTGATAATTTGTTTGTTGCCCCGGGAAATGCCGGCACAGCAGACATCGCGACAAACCTTCCGGTTTCTTACAATGATTTTGAAGGTGTGGCAAAAGCTGTTCTTGAAAATAACATTGAGCTGGTTATCGTTGGGCCGGAAGAACCGCTGGTAAATGGCGTTGTGGATTTTTTTGAGAGTCGTCCTGACCTGAGCAAAGTAAAAATAATAGGACCAAATGCCGCAGGTGCGCAGCTTGAAGGAAGCAAGGATTTCTCGAAGCAGTTTATGCAGAAATATGGTATCCCGACTGCTTCATCGAAGACCTTTACAGCTGAAACACTGGAACAGGGACTTGAATACCTTGAAACACATCCATTACCGATTGTTTTGAAAGCAGATGGCCTTGCCGCAGGCAAAGGAGTTATTATTGCTGAGAAACATAAGGAAGCTCAGGAGGCATTTACAGAGATGCTTGTTGACGGAAAATTTGGATCGGCAGGAAATAAAGTGGTTATTGAACAATTCTTAAAAGGAATAGAATTGTCGGTGTTTGTACTTTGTGATGGAGAGAACTACAAAATCTTGCCGGAAGCAAAGGATTACAAAAGAATCGGCGAAAACGATACCGGGCTTAATACCGGCGGAATGGGTGCCGTTTCTCCCGTTGCATTCGCTGATGCCAATTTTTTAAGAAAAGTTGAAGAAAAAGTGGTTAAACCTACGCTTCACGGATTAAAAAGTGAAGGTATCAAGTATGTAGGATTCATATTTATCGGATTGATGAATATAAAAGGTGAACCTTATGTCATTGAATACAATGTACGTATGGGTGATCCGGAAACAGAAGTGGTTTTGCCACGTATTCAATCCGACTTCCTGATCCTTCTGGCTGCAACCGCCAAGGGAACTTTACAGGATATTGAAATGCATATTTCTCCTCAGGTCGCTGTTACAACGGTGCTTGTATCGGGTGGTTATCCCGGGGACTATGAAAAAGGGAAAGTAATTTCCGGCAAGGAAAAGGTTGAAGATGTATTTCTGTTTCATGCAGGAACTACATTTAATGCGAATACCGAAGTCGTGACAAATGGAGGCAGGGTAATGGTATTAACCGGCGTTGCCAATTCGCTTGAAAATGCTGTTCATAAATCGCAGCGTGCTGCGCAGGCTATACAGTTTGAGGGAAAATATTTCAGACACGACATCGGTATGGATTTAATTCGTTATAACTCTTGATGAAGACGATTAACTATGGGATGTGGATCATGTGCATCCGGCGGATGCGGTACTAAAGAAGGATCGGCCGTCTCAGGATGTGGAAGTAATGGAACCTGTGGTACAGGTGGATGTAATAAAATGAACGTTTTTGACTGGCTAAGTCACATGGATGTGCCTGCTAACCAGAAATTTGACGTTGTTGAAGTAAAATTTAAAGGCGGAAGAAAAGAATATTTCCGTAATATAAATCAACTGGACTTTGTAACCGGCGACTATGTTGTCTGTGAAATGGCCTCAGGCCAGCATATAGGAGCTATTTCTCTCCAGGGTGAGCTTGTACGCCTTCAGATGAAGCGTAAAAATATCGCGATCAGTGATGATATTCATGTCATTTACAGGGTTGCGAATGAAAAGGATTTGGATAAACATACGCAGGCTATGGCACGTGAAATGCCCACGCTTTATCGTACACGGGAAATTATCCGTGAGATGAAACTGAATATGAAACTGTCTGACGTTGAATTTCAGTCAGATAATACCAAAACCACTTTTTACTATTCTTCTGAGGAACGTGTTGATTTCCGGGAATTGATAAAATCTCTGGCATCAGAATTTAAAGTTAGGATTGAAATGAGGCAGATAAGCCTTCGTCAGGAAGCCAGCCGTTTAGGTGGATTAGGTTCCTGCGGACGTGAGTTATGCTGTTCAACCTGGCTGACGGATTTTAAGAATATTTCTACGTCAGCGGCACGTTATCAGAATCTCTCGCTGAATCCTGCAAAACTTTCAGGACAATGCGGAAGACTGAAATGCTGCCTGAACTATGAGCTCGAAACTTATATCGACGCACTGAGAGATATTCCGACGATCGACGCACCCCTTAAAACTAAAAAGGGAGTTGCAACACTTCAGAAAACGGATATATTCCGGAAAATCATGTGGTTTGGTTTTGAAAAAGACACAAACTGGTATCCGGTTGCTATCGATAAGGTGCTTGAAATTATTGAGCTGAACAAAAAGGATGTTATTCCCGAATCGCTTGAAATTCTGACGCCTGAGCCTGAGAAGAAAATTGAAAAAGGTACCCAGTCGCTGAATAGTGACCTGGCAAATCTGGATCGTAAATACAGCGAAGAACAGAAAAAGAAGAAAAAGAAGAAAAACCGGAGTGGCAATAAAAATCGTGGAGCAAAACCTCCGCAGACAACCACGCCGACGACACCTCAATAAAAAGAGAAAATAAGCTGCAAAAATCATATTTTGCAGCTTATTTCTTTTAAATCCTATCCCCAATATTCTGAACTCTTGAAAAATCATGTCATCCGTCTGGCCGAGATAGCCAATAAGCCCGTCCGACGCATTATAGGACTTATGTCAGGCACGTCATTGGACGGACTTGATGTTGCGCTCTGTAAAATCCAGGGAAGCGGCACAGATACTGTTTTAGAAGTTGAACATTTCACCACCGTTTCTTTCACCGAAGAATTCCGTGAAAATATCCGTGAAATTTTTGCCAAACGTGAAATCGATTTTCAACACTTATGCGTGCTGAATCCATTGATAGGCACAGAACATGGAAATATGATTCTGGCATGTTTAAAACAATGGAACATTGCTCCTGAAACCATTGATCTGATCGCAAGTCATGGCCAAACGGTTTTTCATGCACCAAAAAAGCAACATAAGCTGCTGGATTTTCCGAATTCTACCTTACAAATTGGAGATGGCGACCATATTTCAGTCACAACTTCCATTATTACACTGAGCGATTTTCGTCAAAAGCATATTGCCGCCGGCGGAGAAGGAGCTCCGTTAGCTGTGTACGGAGATTATTTTCTTTTCTCAAAAAAAGACGAAAACAGGATTCTGCTGAATATGGGAGGAATCGCCAACTTTACTTTTTTGCCTGGCTCTCTTGATCCATCAGACATCTTTACGACCGATACCGGACCAGGGAATACGCTGATCGACGCATTTACAAGACATTTTTTTGACAAACCCTATGACGAAAACGGAGAAATCGCCGCCAGCGGTTCTGTGCATGAAAGCTTACTGAAAGCACTGAAAACACTTCCGTTTTTTGAAGCGCCGTTTCCCAAAACCACCGGACCGGAAGTTTTTAATATTGAATTTGTTAAAAATGTTGTCTCAGAAAATAACCTTCAAGCTATTTCTCCCAGGGATATTTTAGCTACGCTGACAAAGTTTAGTGCGGACACAATTGCGAGTGCCATTTTGCGTGTGATGAAGCCAGATGAAAAATATAAGATCTATGCAAGCGGTGGTGGGGCGCATAATCCCGTTTTAATGCGGTCTATCAAAGATCAGCTACTGAATTGTGAACTTGGACTTATAGATGAACTGGGCGTCTCTGGAGACGCAAAAGAAGCCGTATTGTTTGCCCTTTTAGCGAATGAAACCGTTGCTGGCGAAGCCGTTTCTTTTGGTGATCGTGAAGGAGTGCCGAGTGTTACAATGGGGAAAATTTCCTTTCCGGGCTGATAACGCATTTTGAAATCAATAATACCGGGAGATCGCCTGGCTCATCTTCCTGCACTGTTTTTCTGCATATCAGTCAGGATTTCTTAAAACATAAAATACTGAAACGGGACCTCAAATCCTGTTTCAGTATTGATGAAGAAAGACCTATTCTTCAAATTAGAATTTAAACGAAACCCCAATCGAAAAAACAGCATCTGTATAGTTGTCCAGGTCAAATGAATAGCGATCGAACCCAAGCTTGGCATTAACACCCACCGATTCCGTGAAGAAATAACGGGCACCTACAACAGGCGTTATCATCAAACTTGTTTCTGAATCGTAATCTTTTACCGAAAAGCGATTGATACCGATTCCTAATGTGGCAAAAACATCAAATTTGTCATTTTCAAGCTTAAACAGCCTATTGAAATGGTAACTTCCCAAAGCCTGCACTCCAACGCTGGTAATGCCGTATTTTGACCAGTAACGGATTTTACCGCCAACGCCGATGTCATCCGTCACACCGGCTTCAAAAGTACCATAAACAGGCACTATATTGCCTTCCACATCAAAAGCGTCCGTAAACTCAATACCGGCATCTACCAGCTTGGTACCTTTTTGAAAAACCTGAGCCTGGGCGGCACTTCCTGACAAATAAACAAGAGATACTAAAAGAAGACTTACAGAAAACAGAGAAAGTTTTTTCATAAAAAATAAAATTAAGTTCTAACTGAAGTTGAGGTAATTAAATTAACCCGAAGTTCTCTTATTCTTCTTTTCAATTCAATTCCGATCTTACGAACGACCTGTTATATCTTACGAATCAAAAGATTTTTCCATTGGATAAGAAAAAGAGATCTTGTCAGTTACAATTTGTTAATTTTGAATAGTAACCTCACCCCGATCGCGTTATGAAATTTGACTTTACTTTACCCATTTATTGTAATCTTTTTTTTGGGAGGCGACTTATCCAGCTTTTCGGATCAGCCTTTACGGAAAGTACCATTTCTCCAATATTCCTGATTCCACATTTGCAGTGGAATTTAATCGCTAACAGATTATGACCTCTCTAAGAATACTCATTATCGAAGATGATCTGATCACTGCTACCGATATTAAAGGATATCTGGTAGAAGCAGGGCATAAGGTTACGGGCATCGCCAGAGACCCAAAAGAGGCAATGCGTATGGTAAAAAAAGATCCGCCAGACCTGGCGCTGATCGATATTACTTTGGGTAAAATTACTGAGGCCGGAATAGCTCTTGCACGCGAAATTCTTGCACAGCATTGGATGCCCTTTATCTATTTAACCTCTTATTCCGATTCAGCTACTGTCGATAAAGCAAAAAAAACATCTCCGTCGGCTTACTTATTAAAACCTTTTCGCCCTCAGGAATTGCTGATACAAATTTCATTGGCGCATGCAAATTTTTTGGAACACACAAAACAGGACATACAAAGCGGCCAAAAGGGTGATTATTATCTTCCGTTCAACAGTGGGCATGAAAAGGTAAGAAGTGATGAAATATTGTTTCTGGAAGCAAAAGGGGCCTGTGTGAATGTTTATCTCTCGCAGCGCAAAAGCCCGGAAATGATTGGCATGAATCTGGGCAATTTATCGCAATACTTTGCCACATCGAATTTTTACAGGCTTTCCAGATCCTTATTTATCAATCTGGATCATATCAAGCGCATTGAACGCACAAACGTTTTTCTGGGAGAAGAAAAACTCCCCGTTCGCATTTCGGAGGCAAACCGCAAGGAGCTTTTAAGAAAACTGAATGTGATCCGCACCAAATGAGATCGAAAATATTTAAATGTATTTTATTTCATAATAATTGCTCTTCAACCTGTTTCTTTGTAAAAAAAGAATCGCGGTCATATGTATGATATTATTGTTATAGGCGGTGGGATTGTTGGCTTAGCCATAGCCCTTCGTATAAAAGAACAAAAACCTTCCTTAAAACTTCTTTTACTTGAAAAAGAAAACGGTGTAGCAAAACATCAGACAGGTCATAACAGTGGTGTTATTCACTCGGGCCTTTACTATAAACCGGGCAGCTTAAAAGCAACAAACTGTATACGTGGCTATGAAATGCTTCTTGACTTCTGTAAAAAAGAAGAAGTTCCTTACGACTTATGCGGAAAAATTGTTGTGGCCACCAAGCCGGAACAAATACCTTTGCTGAAAAATCTTTACGACCGCGGTTTACAAAACGGACTGACACAGAACCGTATGATCACGAAAGAAGAAATTCGTGAAAAAGAACCTCATGTCAACGGGCTGGAAGGTATTTGGGTACCCTATACGGGCATTATTGATTACACGGCCGTCAGTGAAAAATATGCTGAAAAGCTACAAAAACTGGATGGAGAAATTCGCTTTGGAGAAAAAGTTATTAATATTAAAAACCAGAATGCTTCCAGCGAAGTAATCACCGCTTCCGGCAACAGCTATACAACACGACTTATAGTAAACTGTGCGGGTTTGTATTCCGATAAAGTAGCTCAACTGACACAACCGGAAGAAATCAAGTTAAGGATTATTCCATTCCGTGGGGAATATTATAAAATCCGCCCTGAAAAACATCATTTGGTAAAAAACCTGATATATCCTGTCCCGGATCCGAATTTCCCATTTCTGGGTGTTCACTTCACCCGTATGATTGAAGGTGGAGTAGAGGCCGGACCGAATGCTGTTTTTGCATTTAAAAGAGAAGGTTATAAAAAAACAGATATCAATTTCCCGGAACTCTTTGAAGCATTGGCCTGGCCGGGTTTCAGAAAAGTGGCGATGAAATACTGGCAAACCGGTATGGGTGAATATTATCGTTCTTTCTCAAAGGCAGCTTTTACAAAAGCATTGCAGGAATTAATTCCTGAGGTGCAAAGTGACGATCTTATTCCGGGCGGAGCTGGCGTTCGCGCACAAGCCTGTGATTATGATGGGGGATTACTGGATGATTTTTCTATTATTGAGAATAAAGGAGCTATCAACGTATGTAACGCGCCATCTCCGGCGGCGACTTCCTCGCTTTCTATTGGCCAGACCGTTTCCGAGCGGGTACTGGCAAGAATATAAAATGCAATCGGCTGTTAATTTTGATTGAATAAAAAAAGTCCTTACTTCCGAAAACGGATTGGTAAGGACTTTTTTATTGATAGCTTTTAATAAATCTTCAGTCGATAACAGACTGTTGAAAATCAAAAACCTGATTAGTTATTATTTTCTTCTGCTCCCAGCTTGCTATTCTTCTTTCCATAACCGAAATAAACCGCCAGACCAAGTGCTAACCAGATCGCAAGGCGATACCAGCTTTCGATTGGCAAAGAGTACATCAGATACAAACAAACCACGATTCCCATAATAGGAACAAAAGGAACCAATGGTGTGCGGAATGAGCGCTTAAGATCAGGGCGCTTGATGCGTAACATCCATACGCCTATGCAAACAAGACAGAACGCAAAAAGTGTTCCGATACTTACCATATGTCCAAGGTCACTTACAGGTACCAGCCCTGAAAAAAGACTTACAAAAACCATGAAGAAAAGATTGGTTTTCCATGGCGTGCTGAATTTCGGATGAACCGCACTGAAGAATTTAGGCAACAAACCGTCACGGCTCATGGAGTAAAATACACGGCTCTGACCTAAAAGCATTACCAGCATTACAGAAGTATAACCTGCAAGAATTGCAATGATTAAACCGGTTTGAAGCGTATCGTAACCTGTTTTTGCAAATGCAGTGGCAGCAGGTTTTGCGTCATTGGCGAATTCAGTATATTTCACCAAACCCGTCATGACGTGTGCGAAGAGTACATAAAGCAATGTACAAATTATCAAAGACCCCAAAATACCGATTGGCATTCCTTTTTGCGGATTTTTTGCTTCCTGTGCCGCAGTAGAAACCGCGTCAAAACCAATAAATGCGAAGAAAACAACAGCAGCTCCCGTGGCTATACCCGACCATCCAAAGTTTTCATAGTTACCGGTATTGGCAGGAATGTAAGGAACATAGTTCTGTGGATCGATGTGGCTCCATCCAAGTGCAATAAAGATCAAAACAACAGCTACTTTAACGCAAACCAGTATATTGTTCAAAAATGCAGACCCCTCTGTGCCTCTGATCAATAACAGAGATAAAACGCAAACAATCAGAATAGCCGGAAGGTTTATAATCCCGTTATCAATAATAGTTCCGTCGGCAAGTTTAACGACCTCATAAGGAGAACATACCAATTGGGAAGGCAGGTGAATGCCAAACGAGCTAAGGAATTCAAGTAAATAGCGTGACCAGCTTACGGATACCGTTGCAGCACCCAAAGCGTATTCCAAAACAAGGTCCCACCCAATGATCCAGGCAACAAACTCACCCATTGTTGCATAAGAATAGGTGTAAGCACTACCCGCGATCGGGATCATAGAAGCAAACTCCGCATAACATAAACCCGCAAATCCACAACCTACTGCGGCCAAAATAAATGAGATGGTTACAGCAGGACCAGCATGTTCTGCGGCTGCAATTCCTGTCAGGGAAAAAAGACCAGCGCCGATGATTGCACCTATGCCCAACGCTATTAAACTTGTCGAACTTAGAGATCGTTTTAACTGATTTCCCTCCCCGCTCGACTCGAGCATTAATTTTTCAATCGGCTTTTTTACCCAAAGTTGATTTGCCATATAGTAATTGTTATCGAAGTTATTGTATCAAATTCGTATAAAACTAAAATAAAATTTGCTAAGTCCATCCTAGCTAAAGAATAAAAAGGGGAAAGTAAAATACTTTCCCCTTTTTATTATCTAATCGTTTATGCTTTCGCTCCTTTTGGCTTAGCCGGAGCCGTTACAGCTGCGGTATCAACCGTTGTAAGTGAAGCCTGCTTAATTTTTTCACGCTGTAAAAGGTCAACCACAATCGGTGCCGCAACAAACAATGAAGAATAAGTACCAACAATTACACCAAGTAACATACAGAAAGTAAATCCGCGGATTACTTCACCACCAAACACCATAAGAACGATCAATACCAGGATTACAGAAATACCTGTTACCGCTGTACGGCTCAAAGTACTGTTCAAGGCATTGTTGATAATGGTTGGCAGCGATTCTGTCGTCGCTTTGTCGTCTTTCAGATATTCACGGATCCTGTCATAAATTACAACCGTGTCGTTCATGGAATAACCGATCATTGTCAGAATCGCACCGATAAACGCCTGGTCAATATCAAGAGAGAATGGTAACCAACCGTTAAACAACGAGAATACTGCTAAAAGAATAATGACGTCATGGCCAAGAGACACAACAGCACCATAGCTAAATGCAACTCGCTTGAAACGAAGGAAGATATAAACGAAGTTGGCAGCCAAAGCAAGCAAAATTGCATACAAGGCATTAATCATCGTATCGTAAGCAATTGTAGGACCTACTTTATTAGAACTTACAATTTTACCTTTGTTGTCTTTCACTTTTGAAATACCGTCAAGGATTTTCGCTTCTGCTTTTTGATCGGCATCAGGTGCTGTATCTTCAATCAGATAATCCGTAGTAATTTTCACCTGATCAAATCCTCCGAAAGTTTTTACTTCCGGCGAGTTTCCAAGTTCTTTACTCATTACTTCACGTACTTCATCCGTTTCTACATTTTTTTCAAAACGAATTACATAAGAACGTCCGCCTTTGAAGTCAATACCCAGGCCAAATCCTTTGAAGATGAACGAACCAACTCCGATAGCCATGATCACAGAAGAAATCATATAGAAACGACGACGCTGCGATACGAAGTCGAAGTCATTATCCTTAAACCAGTTTTTGGTTAATCCTGAATAGAATTTATAAACCTTTCCGTGACTTATCTGATATTCCAGGAACAACCTTGTAATAAAGATCGCCGTAAATAATGAAGTAAGTAACCCAAGTACCAGCGTCGTAGCAAAACCTAAAACCAATCCTGAACCAAAGGTATAAAGAATAATACCCGTCAAAAGTGTCGTTACGTTGGAGTCAATGATCGCCGTCATGGAATGTTTGAACCCTTCGGATACAGCTACTTTAAATGGCTTTCCTTCTGCAATTTCTGCTTTTATACCTTCATAAATAAGTACGTTCGCATCTACGGCCATACCAATGGTCAGTACAATACCAGCAATACCTGCAAGAGTAAGTACAGCACCAAGTGAGGCCATTACGCCAAGCAAAAGGAACAGATTTAATAAAAGTGTTAAATCGGCAACAAAACCGGCTCCGCTGTAATAGGCAACCATGAATACCAAAATAACCACAAGACCAATTACAGAAGACAATACACCGGATGTAATTGCCTCAGAACCCAAAGTAGAACCTACAATGGCTTCTTCAACAATGTGCGTAGGAGCAGGCAACTTACCGGCCTTTAACACGTTCGACATATCCTTCGTCTCTTCAACAGTGAAGTTACCGGTTATACTAGAGTTACCATTCGGAATTTCACCCTGCACAGTAGGCGCTGTGTAAACAAGGTTATCGATAATGATTGCAACCGGGCGGCCAATGCTATTGGCAGTCAGTGTACGCCATTTACGAGCACCTTCACCATTCATACGCATTGTAACCTCAGGACGGCCACGTTCGTCGTAATCGTGTGTTGCATCTACAATCACATCCCCTTCCATAGCCGCTTGTCCGTTCTGCTTTTTGATAAAATACAGAGGAAGGATCAATTGGTTGTTTTGGCCGGGAGTCCCTTTACGGTCCCACATGAAAACAAGATCAGCCGGGAACATAGAACGTACGTCAGGACGCGCAAGCATTTCATTCGCACGCGCAGTATCTTTCAGATAAACACCCAGACCTTGCGGCATAGGAACAAACAGACTTGTCAAAGCAGCACTTTGTGCAGCAAGAGCGGTTGTATCCGTTTTAGAAGAATCGCTTTTCTGTTCAAGCTGAGCAGCAAGGCCGGTTTCAGTGGACTTTTTAGTTGTATCAGTTGAAGAAACAGCAGCAGCAGGCTTTCCAGCCGCTTTGACTTTTGCATCTTCACGAACAAGATAAGCACCAAGCTGATCCAGTGCAGGAGCTAATTCATTGGTAAGATATACCTGTGCAAATTCAAGTTTCGCAGCACCAGATAAAAGGCGACGAACACGCTCAGGGTTATCCACACCTGGAAGCTCTACCAAAACGCGGTTTGTTCCGGGTAAACGCTGGATATTCGGGTTGGTTACACCAAATTTATCAATACGAGCCTGTGTGATCTGGAAAGCTCTGTCAATCGCTCCGTCAATTTCCGTGTTCAGCATTTTAACAACATCTCCGTCGGAAGAATTGCTGTTAATTTTTGTACGGTTAGCACTGGTTGCGAAGACACTTGCAAGATTTGTATTAGGAGCCGCTTCTTTAAAAGCAGAAACAAAAATCTTAACGAACGCTTTATTATCGGCTTTTTTATCTGCCTGCGCTGCTTGCAAAGCTTTCTGGAAAGATGCGCTGCGTGCGTTTCCGCCAGCCATTCCTTTTAGAATTTCGGCAGGAGAAACTTCCAGAACAACGTGCATACCTCCCTGAAGATCAAGCCCAAGACTAAGCTCACGCTCCATAACCTCTTGCAAAGTCTGACCCAGATATACATCTTCACGCCAAAGTGAATCAATGTAATGCTGCTTTTTTGTGTCGTCTATTTTACCTGATGCATCTGTTGCATAGGCTTCTGCCTTTCCTTTTATATTACGTGAAACGAACGTGAAAGAAAGGTAATAGGCACTAATAAGAGCCAACACTATGGTTAGCCCAATTATTCCATTCCTGTTAGTCATTGGTTTGTAAAAAATGTGAAATTTTCAAAAAGACAAGATTGTGTTTATCCATTTTCATACGTGAGAATGAGAAAGCAGGCCGCATAACAAAGCGACGAATTAGCTTTCAATCTGCATGATCAGCGATGCTGTGTCACGGGGCATTTGTGACGATATATCTGGCAAAAACTCTGCTAAAACAAGAAAACAGAAAATGTGATTCCTGAAAAGCAACTTCTACAATTTGCTTATTTTCAACAAATTGCCAGACAGGCTGCGGAGCAAAATAAAAATAATGGGAGAAATCAAACGAGATGGCCGGTGTAATGACCGCATCCAAAGAAAGCGCACTTACCGTTGCCTGTTGATCGTCAGGCGTATTTGATGTATGGTCCTGCGACAATCCCTTTGCGATTGTGCGGCCACTTTTTGCAAACTTCTGAACCGTATTAGCGTTATCCGACCATGATCTTGCCCCAGCCACCATTAAAAGCATGGTTGCCAGCAGTAAGCTGATTGTCTGGTTAATAACTTTACTTGTCTTCACGATTCGGGTTATTCATTTAAACCGCAAATTTTAAACCAAAATATCACAATCGCAAATGGTTTGCCTGAAATATCTGGATAATCCTTTTGCGAATCGGTAAGAATCAAGAAATAAACGTAAGTTTTTACTTCAATTGACCATATTTTCGCATGATTTCATGCACCTTTTCTTTTGGCAATTCCTCTACCCGATGACCTTGAACACCTTCCGAGGTTTTAGCCATAAACAACGAATTTATAATCGCCTCATTCGTAGCTTCGATAGCGGCCATAAAGAGGGGAGAAACAAAATCATTATGCAAAAGTGTAAAATCGGACGTGCCTTGTGAAGTTTCATGCGGAATCTGATATGCTGTTGAAAAAGCTATCACATAATCCCCGCTTCCATTGGATGCAATACCACCGGTTTCTGCCATGCCCATAAAGGCTCGTTTTGCCAGGCGTTTCAAGTTTCTTGCGTCAAGCGGCGCATCCGTAGCAATAATCATCATGCAGGAACCATCAGAAGATTTGTCCAAAGACTCCTTGAATGCATATTTCCCAAGTTCTTCACCCACCGGCACACCGTCAATTTTTAATACGCCTCCAAAATTTGTCTGCGTCAGCACACCAACCGTGTAACCTCCGAGTTTTTTAGGCAGCTTCCTGGATGAAGTTCCAATACCGCCTTTAAAATTGAAACAAACCGTTCCCGTTCCTGCACCCACATTTCCCTCCTCTACTTTTCCTGTGCCGGCGTTATTTAAAGCTTCCAGAACATGTTCTTTTTTTACATGCCTGCCACGAATATCATTCAAAAAGCCATCGTTTGTTTCACCTACGACAGGGTTCACCGAGCGTACATTTTCATTCCCTTTCTGATTAAGTGTCCAGTCGATCAAGGCATCGGCAACAGTCGGGACACTTAATGTATTGGTTAAAACAATGGGTGTTTCCAGCGTTCCCAACTCTTCCACCTGCGAATAACCTGCCAGTTTCCCAAAACCGTTTCCGATGTAAATCGCCGCCGGTATTTTATTCTGAAAAAGATTTCCATCTCTGGGAATAATGGCAGTAACGCCGGTTCTGACATCTGCTCCCTCTTTTACGGTCACCTGCCCGACTTTTACACCCGCTACATCGGTAATAGCATTTGAAGCACCTGTTGGGAGGACACCAATTTTAATGCCAATTTCACGCGGACGTTTTTGCGCATAAACTTGTATTGATATAAAGAACAAAACAAGAAGGAGTGAATTTTTCATAATAACCGAATTTAGGAAAGTCCAAGATACAAAAAGAACAGCTAAACCAGACTTCATGAATTCACACATGTTTTAAAAACAAAAACCGCCAGAAATATTCCTGACGGTCTGAAACAGAAGGTTTACAAATATCCTTTTAAGGGTTAATCTTCTTCCGGTCTTGCTTTTGCGGGATCAACAACCGTTTCCAGCCGGCTTACTGCTGATGCTCCAAAGTAACCCAGCGCTTTTCTGCCACTAGGATCAGCATTTACAACATTGGATTTAATGTTTGCGATCGGCGTAGCATAAATCCCGCCATTCGTACTTTGCTCCACTACCTGCTGCAAAAAGTAAAATGCTTCGTTGGTAATGCTGTGAAGCTCAACACCCACATGACTACCCGCCTGATAAAGAGAATCATAAGTAATAGATCTTCTTAATGGCTGTATAAAAATCAAACCATCCGAAGGCGCACCTGCGCTGAAAGCTGCATCATAAGCAATAGAAATTTTCTCAGCTTTATCCACATTCGTTTTCCCGTTCAAAACCTCCTTAATCCAGTAGGTATCACCTGCTCCCGCGAAATCCCTTGCGTAAAATTCAACGATAAAACCTGTTTTCTGCCCTTTATCCTTATCTGGTTTAATAGGCAATGTTTCATGGGTATAAGCAATGGAATCAACTTTCGGAACACGCTTGATTTCATTTTGAGCGGTATAAACTTCCTTCTCGTGCTCAATTCTCAATGTATATTTCCTTCCGATTCGCCCCAAAGTATCCTTTGCAAGACTACCCCAGGTATATTTCCCGTTTCCTCCGGCATCCGTGAAATTATAAACATTACCAAGATTATCCGTAACCGTTACTTTTGCCCCAGTAACGGGCTGAATAGGATTACTGTCAAAATAACCAGAAGACCAGGTAAGGGTAATCGTTTGTGTTCCGGGCTGATTTGTAACCCAGCCATCCACAACCAACTGAGTAGGCCCCGTTTCTGTCTTCAAGTCGATCACATCTTCGCAACCAGACAATCCGATGATGGCCATAAGTACGATCGCGACGCTAAAAAAACCTTTTCTTGAATTTATATTTTCTTTCTTCATGGCTGATTAAAACTTAAAATTATAAGTAATAGAAGGAATAAGACTTCCAATTACAGAATAGCGCACCGCCTCCGTTCTCAGCAGATTCTGCGCTTTTTCGCTGACGGTCGGCTTGTCTTCATTTTGGCGTGTGTAAACCGAGAATGCATTTCTGCGGTTGTAGACATTGTAAATTGAGAAAACCCATTCGCCTTCACCAATTCCAAAAAGTTTTTTACGTGCTTTAAGTGTCGCGGCAAGATCCAGACGGTGGTAAGCCGGTATACGGTTGTTGTTTCTGGCATTATAATAGTTGTTACCCAACGAATAACCGCCCCAGGTATAGCCATTGGTAGGAAAAGTCGCAGGCGTTCCCGAAGTAATCGTAAAGTTGGACGATAAGGTCAGTCTTTTATTCACCTCAAAAATAGCGACAGAAGTGAAGTTGTGAGGTTTGTCAAAACGTGCAGCAAACCAGTCTCCATTATTCACACCACCAACTTGTCTTTCGGTTTTGGATAAAGTGTAACTTACCCAACCTGTTAATCGGCCTTTATTCTTTTTCAGATAAAATTCTGCGCCATAGGCTCTTCCTTTCCCTGTAAGCAAATCCCCTTCCACAAAGGAATTTAACAGCAAGTCTGAACCGACCACGTAGTCTAGCTGATTATGCAGTTTTTTGTAATAAACTTCAACCGAAACTTCGTACATATTATCCTTGAAATTACGGAACCAGCCCAACGCCACCTGATCAGCCAGTTCTGGTTTGATATTGGAAGAACTCAGCGTCCAGACATCCAGGGGTGAACTTGCCGCTGTATTAGACAATAAATGCAGATATTGTGACATACGGTTGTAACTTATTTTCAAGGATGAAACCGAATTCAAACCAATATTCACAGCAAAACGGGGTTCCCAGTTTCCGTATGTTTTGATAACATCTCCACTTTTATATTCTTTTCCTGGTAAAATAGGCTGTCTTCTGATTCCTGCAATCGTATCCCGGTAAGAATATTCAATGCCTGGACCTAGGCTTCTGAAATAAGAATAACGGATACCATACTGCAGGGAAATTTTGTCAGTCAACTTTTGTTCGTTGGCGATGTACACAGCAGATTCATCCGCGTGACGGGAAGGAAGATCCAGATTCAGGCCTTCACCTTCGGAAACTGCCGTAGCTTTTCCCGGACTGGAATCATAATTGATATACTGACCACCAAAAGTAAGCTGGTTTTTTGGCGTGATATAATAGGTAAAATCAGGCTTTATACTTTTAGTTATAATTTTGGAATTCCACACAAAGCGGTCTTTTGCATTTTTGTCGTCTTCATTTTGGCCCAGATTATAGTCATAGTTGCTATAATAAGCTGTCATGTTCATAAACAGTTTATTGGAAAAAATGTGGTTCCAACGTCCTGTCAAAGTTTTATTTCCCCAGCCAAAACCAAAATCTCCACCACCAAAAACATCGTTCCCTAAATAACCGGAAGCAAAAAATGTATCCTTATTTCCTAACCGGTAATTTACTTTGGCAGTTAAGTCATAAAAGTTAAACTTGGAATCTTTCAAATCTTTATTCAAAAAAGGTTTTGCCAAAATGTCAATGTATGACCGGCGGGCTGCTACAATGAACGACCCTTTGCCTGCTGCAAATGGCTGTTCATAAGTAAGGCGTGAGAAAATAGAACCTATACCGCCATTGATTTCACGTTTTTTAGCATTCCCTTCCTTCATCCGCACATCCAGAATAGAAGAAATACGTCCGCCATATTGCGCAGGAATTCCTCCCTTGAAAAGCTTCACGTCTTTTACAACATCCGGATTAAAGACCGAGAAAAATCCAAATAAGTGTGAAGAATTAAAAACCGGAGCTTCATCTAAAAGAACCAGGTTTTGAGAAATATCACCTCCACGAACGTTAAATCCGGAAGCGCCTTCTCCAACCGTGGTAACTCCGGGCAATAACTGAATACTGCGGATCAAATCAACTTCCCCCAGAAGAGCAGGCATTTTTTTGATCGTTTTCATTTCCACTTTATTCACCGACATTTCAATACTCCGAACATTTTCGTCTTCCTTTCGGGTAGAAATCGTAACTTCTTTCAGATCCTGGCTTTCATCGGACATTTCAATATCAATCCGCTGATCAGAGTTTAGCGGTAATGATTTTTCCACGCGCTGATAACCCATGTAAGTATAAACCAAAGTATAGGTACCAGCCGGGAGAGTCAGTGAGAAAAATCCGTAAGAATTTGTCACAACACCTGTTTCCGCTTCACGTACATACACCGATACGCCGATCAAACCTTCACCGTTCGAATGATCCTTCACATAACCGCTCACCGTGTGTTTACTTTGCGCTGCTGCCGATAAACTGAATAACACCAGCAAAAGCCCGCTCCATTTTTTGATAATTTTACTTTTCATGCTAAATTTTGATAAATAATAGAATGGCAGGCCAAGTGAATTTACGACCGGTTTCATAAAATTGAACTTTTCCTATCCCGATGACAACCGTCACAGCATTTACCCCCATTTATAATTGAAGATAATTTTATACTAACGATGCATGATCACGCAAAACAAGTGATAATGAGCGTATTTTAATATTAAAAAATGATAAACAAGGGAAAATAGCGAGTGAATGGGTAAAAAAGCCATTTGGCTTGTAAAAAGGGAAGTAGTATTTTTTTATGAAATTTTCACAACTTCACCAGGATCGGTGCATTCTTCAAGAAGATTTTTCGTGGTTTTAAGCAGTACAGGGTGAATGAAATCAGAAGCTATTTCATCCAACGGTACAAGCGTGAAGCGACGCTCGTGCATACGCGGATGGGGCAGGGTGAGCCTGGCACTATCCAGTATCAGATCATTATAATAGAGCATGTCAATATCAATCACACGAGCACCCCAGCGTTCGTAACGTACACGCCCGAGCTCATGCTCTATTTCCAGAACAACGCGAAGAACCTCCTCCGGCATTAATTCTGTTTTTACGAGAAGAATCTGATTTAAAAATACAGGCTGATCCAAAACACCCCACGGCGCTGTTTCGTAAACAGAGGAGGATGCCTGAATGATGCCGATACGGTTTTCAATCAATCCAGAGGCAGACTGCAAAACATGCAGCCGCTCTCCAAGATTCGAACCCAGGAGCAAAAATACGTTATGATTTACGGAAGAGGCGCTCATAGCGAAAAAGGTAAACAGTTAACAGAATTGCAATGCTCCACCTTTATCAATTATTCCCAATCATTCCGAAAACCAAACAACTTACGAAAAAAAGGACTCCCTGACTAAGGAAGTCCCTTTCCAATAAATTCGCAAATTTCTTAGAACGTAAGTGTTCCTTTATCGTAAGCCTTTTGGATAGTAGCTTCAATACCGTTCTTGTTGATTGTACGAAGAGCGGAAGTAGCAACTTTCAACGTAACCCATTCTCCTGTTGAAGGAAGGAAGAAACGTTTCTTCTGTAAATTCGGGAAGAATTTACGTTTTGTTTTATTGTTAGCGTGAGAAACATTATTTCCAACGCGTGTTCTTTTACCAGTAATTTGACAAACCTTAGCCATGACGATCAATTTTTCCAAATGAGGGTGCAAATATAGGAACTTATTATTTTAGTGCAAATAAAATTGAAAGATATTTGAAAAAGAATGTGTTAGTAAGTCATCCGAAAACCCACGCCGTGTACATTATCAATGCGGATTACGGGGTCTGAGGCCAGATATTTTCGTAATCTTGAAATAAAAACGTCAAGACTTCTTCCCATAAAATAATCATCATCGCCCCAGATTGCTTTCAATAATTCGTCTCTCCGGATGACCTGATCCTGCCGTTCGGAAAGATATTTCAGCACTTCCGCTTCCCGGAAAGTAAGATTCTGCAAGTTGTCATTGATCGACAATGTCAGCTTTTGAAAATCAAAACTATACTTGCCGATCATATTCGTTTTCGGTTGTGAAGAAACGGGCTTGCCAGAATTATTTCTTCTCAAAATAACCCCGATACGAAGCATAAGTTCCTGGATACTAAACGGCTTTGTAACGTAATCTTCTGCTCCCAGTTCAAGTCCTTTTATTTTATCTTCCTGTAAAGATCTTGCAGTCAAAAATAAAATGGGGATCTGTTTGTCGGATTTCCGGATATTCTCCGCCAGTGTAAATCCATCCATTTTAGGAAGCATCACGTCGAGCACGCAAATATCAAAATGTTCCTTATTGATAATTTCAAGTGCTTCTGCTCCATCCGCGGCATGCACCACTTCATAATCATAAGCTTCCAGATTATCCTTCGTGGCAAAAGCCAGGTTGGGATCGTCCTCAACGTATAAAATTTTCTTCTTCAATGTTGCCCAGGTTAAGTTTGAGTAAGGTAATTTATTTTTGTGGAATCGATATTTTAAATGTGCTTCCCTGCCCCAGAGTACTGTCCAGCTGCAATTGCCAGTGGTGCGACCGAACGATTTGTTTCACATAACTCAGCCCTATTCCTGAGCCTTTAACGTTATGAACATCTCCATAAGGAATTCGGAAAAACTTGTTGAAGATTTTTTTCTGATATTCAGGAGCGATCCCTAATCCCTTGTCCTCCACACAAATAAAGAGGTTATTCCTTTTATTGAAAGTCCGGACAAGTACTTCGGGCTTATCAGCGGAATATTTAATGGCGTTGTCGATAAGGTTCGTAATCATGTTTCTCAAATGAAACGGATCTGCCTGGATGCAAGGTTGTGTAGCATCCAACTGCAATTGCACTTTTCCTTCAAAAGGCAGCAGAAGCGAGTCAATAAGCTGATGTACGTCAATTTCTTCTTTCTTCAAAGTCAGTGCATTTCTTTCCGCTTTGGCCATGGAAAGCACCATCTCTACCTGATTTTGCAATCGTAAAATTTCCTCCTGCACAATATGCACATAACGCTTGTGGCGCTCCGGCTGGGTTACGATAATGTCAGAATTGAGCACATCGGCAGCAATTCGAATGGTAGAAATTGGTGTTTGCAGCTCGTGCGTCATATTATTGACAAAATTCCGCTGTACCTCTGACAAATGTTTTTGTCTTAAAATAATAAACAGGGCATAGGCAAAAAAGCCAACCGCAAGCAGCACAAGCATCGACGACCATATCCAGCCGTTCAGGTTACCAACAATATAGGCAGACTGCTGTGGAAATCTTACGCCGAAATAATAAGGGTACTTATCTGTTTTAACCCAGTTATTGGTTTTTGCCGTTGTTTTATCATTTGTTTTGGTACTTAACGACATGCCGTAACGCATCCTGTCTGTGGTGCAGTCATAAATACCAATTTCAAAATCAGTGATCAGATTATGCTTCTGAAAACTATCCTTTATAAAATGTTCGAGCAAATCCGGCTGTGTAGTCGCATTGGTATTGACAAGAAAATATTCCGGGGATAATTGCTCCACCGGATTTGTGGTCTGCATTACCCCGTTAACCGACGCAAGCTCTTGCGCTACATCCTGCAAAGCCACATGCGCATTCTGGTTAAACTGCCGGTGACGCAGATCAAGCGCTTGCTTTACCCAATAAATCTGGGTAATCACCACACCGATTATTAATACGGCTGAAAATAAAGTGAGCCAGCGAATAGAACGTCTTGGCATGAATTCAGGTAATTTCAAAAAGCAAAGTTTATAGTTGTGAGAATACCATGAAATTTCAGTTTTCCAGTCATTGGCTCAACGCATTTTACCCGTTATTTTCTGCATGATATTTGAACAAAGTCTCCATCGGCGATTTTAAGATCCGGCCAGTCTGCAAGCCCTTTTCCGCTAATACTGATTTTAAAATATCCTGATAATAATAAGCAATAGAACCTGTAAAATGCACGGGAAGCATTTCCGCATCCTTGTGTTTCAGAATATACTTTTCTGTAAAAATAATAAACGCATCATGTACCATTTTATGGATAAAAGGATGCTGAATATTTTTAGAAATAAAACTCGAAAAAGTGGCAAAATACCGGTTTGGAAAGGGTTGTCTGTACACTTTCTCCAAAACCGCCAAACGATTGGTATCCGGATATGTTTCTGCAAATTGTTTGTAAAGATCTTCCGGTAGCTCATTTTGTAAAAAATGCACCAGCAACGTTTTTCCCAGATAGGAGCCGCTTCCTTCGTCTCCCAGCCAGAAACCGAGAGAGCCTATCGAATGCACAATATTAGTACCATCAAAAAATGCGTTATTGGCACCAGTACCCAAAATACAGGCGATGCCCGGCTCGTGCCCGCACAACCCTCTGGCGGCAGCCAGCATATCAGATGCCACTTCTATTATTTCTGCATCAGGCACCGTATCCACCAAAGCATCATAGATTGGCCGGCTTGTTGCTTTATCCGCGCAGCCTGCTCCGTAAAAAAATATCTCGTCGATGGACGATGAAATATAAGGTAAAACCTCTTTTTCCAGAATAGCCGTGATTTCTTCCTTCGTTTGATAAAAAGGATTAAGTCCGCCGGATTGAAGACGAAACGGAGATTTGCCTGATGATGCCACCAGCCAGTCTGTTTTTGTAGAACCACTGTCGGCAATTAAATAAGTATGCTGTTCCAAACGCTGTTAATTAAAAGATTCCGTTAATTTACCAATAACCTTAAACCGGTCAAAAACACGCTCCGTATGCGGTGCATCACCGAGTTCTTTGGTTAAATCCTGCCCCGCCCAATGCTCATAATGATGACCGTTCCGCCAGAGTCTGGAAGCTGTAACGTCGTAGATAACACCCTGATAGGCACACCATATCTCCTCGCGATCCTGCCCGTTGCGTAATGCCAGCTGGGACTTTGTGTATTCTTTCATGCCTTCGGATTATCCCAATCGGTGACTTATTTAATAATTATGACCGGAATTTAAGGGGTTCAGTCCAGAATATTTTGATAATAAGACTAAAAAATCTGAACTTGGCGTTTAATTAGAAAATCATTCGTGAAAAATAAGATGAAAAGAAAGTATACCTTACTCTGGAGTATCATGTTGGTGCTTACAATCGTAGTAGCTGGTTGTAAAAAAAGTTCAACAAAACCGGTATCCGAACGCATTGCAAAAAACTGGACTGCTGAATCTGTAAAAGAAGGAACCGTTGTTGTTTACACACGAGGCGGCGCGAGTAATATCCAGGCAAAATACTCGAATTTCAAATTGGCATTATCGTCCACAGGAACAGTTGTTTACACTGAGTTTGATAATAATACGTTCAACGGCACCTGGGCGCTTGACGGAGAGTCAACCTTGATTCTGTCCGGATTAACCCCTCAGCCAAGTGGCAGTAATGGTACAATAAGATTTACAATTTCATCACTGGACGATTCCAAAGTGGTTTTAACAAGAATCGATGCCAGTCCTAAAACAGGAAATACAGTTAACCAATATACCCTATCCAATCCTTAACAAATCAGATTCTCATGCAGTTGCATGATTATTTTGAACTTTTAGGATCAAAACTTTATTGAAATAGACGAAGCCATTTCTTTCAAGAGATGGCTTCGTCTATTTTAGCTAACTTTGCACCATGGCAGAATCAAGAACAGAAATAAGCAATTTAGGGGAATTCGGTCTTATCAAAAGACTTAACGAAGGACTAAAAAATAATTTACCGGAAAGCGTAAGAGGGATCGGAGACGATACAGCCGTTATAGATTTGGGTGTGGAATATGGATTATTAACAACCGATATTCTGTTGGAAGGCGTGCATTTCGACCTTTCCTTTTTTCCTTTAAAACATTTAGGCTACAAAGCGATCGCCGTAAATGTGTCCGATATTGCTGCGATGAACGGGGTTCCGCGACAGGTCACTGTTGGAATTGCTCTAAGCAACCGTTTTTCCGTCGAGGCAGTAGAGGAATTGTACGAAGGTATGCGTGCCGCCTGCAAGGATTTTAATGTAGACCTCGTTGGAGGGGATACTTCTTCTTCTTTATCCGGATTATTTATCTCGGTGAGTGTTTTCGGACGCGTTGCCAAAGACAGAATCACCTACCGGAATACTGCAAAACCAGGTGATCTTTTATGCGTTAGCGGTGATTTGGGTGGAGCTTATATCGGTTTGCAACTTTTGGTGAGAGAAAAACAAGTCTTTCTGGCCGATCCGAACATGCAGCCTCAGCTTGACGGAAAAGAATACGTTATCCAAAGACAACTTCGCCCGGAGGCACGGATGGATGTGGTGTATGAACTTGCGGAAGCAGGCGTGATCCCCACTTCCATGATAGATCTTTCTGATGGGCTGGCTTCTGATTTATTGCACATTTGTTCACAATCAGGCGTTGGCGCGTTAGTGTTTGAAGATAAACTACCGATCGACGAACAAACCTATGTGGGTGCTGTGGAACTTAATATCGGGCCAATAACAGCTGCACTGAATGGAGGAGAAGATTACGAATTGCTCTTTACAGTTCCGCAAAGTGATTATGATAAAATCAAAAACAATCCAAAAATCAGCGTGATTGGTTATATGACCGATAAAAAGGACGAAGTTTTACTTCATACAAAAGGAGATAACCGCGTTCCGATCACAGCGCAAGGCTGGAACTAAAAACCCAACGGCTGTCTATGAGCCACCCTTCCGACGGTTTTTTTACCGTCGGAAGGAAGCTAATTACTTTCCCCAGTCCGCAACAACCTTCTTAAATAATTCCTGAAGCGAAAGCGTATTCTTGCCCGCTTTTCCATCACCTACAGGTTTATCTCCGATTTGGACAATGGGCATAACCCATTTTGTAGAGCTGGTCGTGAAAGCTTCATCAGCCGTTTCAAGTTCAGCATAGGACATGGGCCGAACCTCGATTTTAAAATGCGCTTCCGCTAATTCAAGAACCACTTTGCGCGTTATTCCATTTAAAATATTGGTATCCGAAGTTATTAACGTATCGCCACGGAAGATAAAAAAGTTGCTTCTAGTCAACTCGCTTACTTCCCCGTCTTTGTGAAATAACAAATCAGCGGCGCCCTGTTTCTTCATTTCATCGGCCATCAAAACCATGTGTACATAATTGGTCGTCTTGATTTCAGGCAAATCACGCACATATTGATAAGGAAGAACTTTAATTCCTTTTAGTAATCCTGCTGGATTATCCTGAGGCAAGGCTTCTGTACGAATTAAAAAATTAGGTTTCACCACATTCACACTGTCGGGAGCATAACCTCCGGTTAAGACAAAGCGAAAAGCGACTTCTTTTTCTCCCGACAAAGCATGTAAATCCGCCAGAATTCTGGTAGCTTCCTCCTGGTTTACAGGCAAAGGAAGTTTCAGGAGTTTTGCCGAATTTTCGAACCGCTGCCAGTAATCATCCCAGCGAAAGGGAACTCCGTTATAAGTCCGGAAATAATCAAACATGCCAAAGCCACGTAAAATGCCAAGGTCATTAGATTTAAAAATAGTAGAATCCAGGGGAGAAATTTCTCCGTTGAAATAAAGATGAAAAGGCATTTTTAAAATGGGTCAGATTTATTTTACCAAGTGCACTTTTGGCAAGAAAACATTATCTATGGTCAAATATGCTAATATTATTTTTCAATTAATCCGGAGACAGAAATAAATTGCTTAACAACGGAATTTGTCGCATTTTAAGATGTGCTGACTACATCAAAAATTCAAAACACGACCATTCATCCACTTTACCTTTGAGTTTCTCAACAGGATTTAGCTACTTTGCGTACTTCTCTTCACCGGGAAGCATTTCAAGACCAAACCAATTATTTTCTGCTACGTTTGAAAGTGTAGTAACCAGCCCACGAATGACAACAACAGAACAATTGCTGCAAACGCTGCAAACTGAAATAGAACAAACTTCCTACGGAGAATCTCCTGCCGAACTTTACGAACCGATACGATACATTATGTCTTTGGGCGGTAAACGTTTCCGCCCGCTTTTGACCTTAATTGCCGCGTCCATTTATACAGACGAATGGAAAAATGCTTTAAAACCTGCAATCGCAGTAGAGGTTTTTCACAATTTCACCTTGATGCATGACGACATTATGGACCGCGCACCACTCCGTCGGGGTAAGCCAACGGTGCATGAAAAGTGGAATGCCAACACTGCTATCCTGTCGGGCGATGTCATGCTCATCCGTGCTTACGATCTTCTGATTGATGCAAAAAAAGAAGATTTAAAAAATATTCTTTCCCGGTTTAACCAGACAGCTGCCGAAGTTTGCGAGGGACAGCAGCTGGATATGAATTTCGAAACGCGCTGGAATGTGACAGAAGAAGAATATCTCAACATGATACGCCTTAAAACTTCCGTTCTGCTGGGTTTTGCGCTGGAACTGGGCGGAATCATAGGCGGAGCTGATGCGGAAGCCACCAGGATGTTATATGAAGCCGGCGAAAGCATTGGAATCGGATTTCAGTTAAAAGACGATTTGCTTGATGTCTACGGCGATCCTGAAAAGTTTGGCAAACAGGTAGGTGGTGATATCATCGCCAACAAAAAAACTTTCCTGCTGATTGAAACGCTGGCAAAAGCCGAAGGTGAAGTAAAAACCGAACTGGACCGATGGTTATCAGCCGAAACCTTTGACAAGGAAGAAAAAGTTACCGCTGTACGGGAAATATATGATACCTTGGGAATACGTGCTTTGACCGAACAGAAAATCAACAGCTACTTTACGAAAGGTTTTGATTATCTCGAACGATTGCCGGCTGATCCGGAAAGAAAAAAATTGCTTCTCGAATTCGTACACCAACTGGTAGAAAGAGAGCAATAGCCAAAGAAAGGTCAGCCACTTCCTTTTATTGTACAATGACAATTTAAACAAAAATTATGTCGATCACCCTCATACTGATTATAATAACTTCCGGGATAAGTTATTACGCATTCAATAATTCGCTGCTCATGGACAGGCTGATTATGAATCCTTACAAGGTTACAAAACGCAATGAATATTACAGATTCATAACCTCAGGTTTTGTGCACAACGATTTCGGGCACTTAATTTTCAATATGCTGAGTTTGTGGTTTGTAGGAGAAGGTATCGAAAGGCTTTTCAGTATCCTTTTTGGTCCAAGCGGACCGGCTTATTATCTGTTTTTGTACATTGTCGGTATCATCGTTTCAGATATACCCACATTTTTAAAACATCGCAATAACTCGAATTATAATTCTCTGGGTGCTTCCGGAGGCGTTTCTTCTGTATTATTCGCAGCATTTTTGTATGCTCCCTTAATGCAGGTTTGCCTATATTTCTTTATCTGTATGCCCGGTTTTATCTTCGGTGCATTATTCCTTGCTTATTCAATATATGAAGGGCGCCGTGGCAGAAGTTACGTCAACCACAGCGCCCACATTTATGGTGCTATTTTTGGATTGGTTTTTATGGCAATTGTTTATCCAGCCTCAGTACCCGGCTTTTTTGAACAGATTGCTACCTGGCGGTTATTTTAATTCTGCCAGCACGGTAACACTGCCGACCGTTTTATCCTGAAGATTTACCTTAATGTCTGCATCAAGCGGAACATAAATATCAACGCGGGAGCCAAATTTGATAAAGCCCATTTCCGTGCTTTGTTCAACTTTGTCTCCCTCTTTTACGTACCAGCGGATACGGCGCGCAGCGGCACCGGCAATCTGGCGGAAAAGAATATCTACTCCGGAATCCGTGCGTGTCACAACCGTGGTACGTTCGTTTTCCGTACTCGATTTCGGATGCCATGCTACCAGATATAAGCCCGGATGATATTTAAAATATTTGATCACGCCGCTCACCGGATTCCAGTTAACGTGCACATTGATCGGTGACATAAAAATGCTGATCTGCCGTCTTGGTCCTTTAAAATATTCAGTCTCTACGACCTCTTCAATTACAACCACTTTCCCATCACATGGGGCAATGATCTGATTTTGACTTTTTGTTACACTCCGGGAAGGAACACGGAAAAATTGAACGATCAGGAAGAAAACAACAATGCTTGCAACCAACGTAATTCTTGGTATCCAATATCCTTCGGGAAGAAGATAATTAATCCCTAAATTAATTAAAATCAGTATAATGGCGGCGATCGCCATGATGGTGTAGCCTTCTTTATGAAGTTTCATGAAAGGGGAATTTCGTTCGCTTTTAGTCTTTGAAAATACAAATATCGTATAAATCTTGATTTTACGCTTATCAAAAAGCCTTGCCAATCTAATTTAGAAAGGCAAGGCTCTTAATTTTTGAACCAAAATTTATCATCCAAAACAGGGAATGACAGTATTTTTATTCGATAACGACACAGTCGCCATTTTTAACTTCCTGCTCAACTTTCTTATATTTTACATCACGTAAAACACGTCCGTCGCGATATTGTACCGATACCTTTTGGTTTCGGTCTGCAATTTTATCCGCTCTGACAGGTTGTGCTTTGGTTGTAGATTCCATCTGACGGGCATAGTCACCAGGACCGTCCAGATCTGTATCAAAATCTTCTTCACGGTTGGTATGAAGCTCAGGTGCTGGTGTCGGACGTCTGACAGTTTGCTGAACAGCCGTTGCCGGTGCCGCTTCTTCCTGAGGAATATCCGCCTTCATCAGGAAGGATATCATGTCAAAGTTCACCTTGCTCAGGAAGCGTTTGAATAACTCTACCGATTCAAATTTATAGATCAACAACGGATCTTTTTGTTCGAATACCGCATTCTGAACAGATTGTTTTAGATCATCCATTTCACGAAGGTGCTCTTTCCATTCCTGATCGATCAGTGAAAGAACAATCGCTTTTTCCATTTCGTGGGTAATTTCATGGCCATTGTTCGCCAATGCCTTTTTAAGATTAACCACGATGCCTGTCTGACGGATTCCGTCGCTGAAAGGAATCATAATCTCAGTGATCGTTGCACCGCGCTCCGAATGAATAGATTGCAGGATAGGCAACGCTTTTTCTGAAATTTCCTGATTTTTATCCTGATAATGTTTCTCAGCTGCTTCGTAAAGACGCTGTGTTTTTTCCTGAGGTTTCAGGGTAACATTATCATTTTCGCTGAATGGAAGCTCGATACCCAGTGTAGTAATGGTAGCAAGATCAAGCTCAGCGTATGTTCCGGCATTGTTTACAACTTCTTCACAAACGTCAAAAAGCGTGTTGGCAATATCAACAGCCAGACGGTCTCCAAACAAGGCGTTACGACGGCGGGTGTAAATGGCATCACGCTGGTAATTCATTACGTCATCATATTCCAGAAGACGCTTACGCATACCGAAGTTATTTTCTTCTACTTTTTTCTGGGCGCGTTCGATTGATTTGGTGATCATACCGCTCTGGATCACTTCGCCTTCTTCCAAGCCCATTTTATCCATAACCTTTGCCATCCGGTCCGAACCGAAAAGACGCATCAGGTTATCTTCCAATGAAACGAAGAACTGAGAAGAACCCGTATCACCCTGACGACCCGCACGACCACGAAGCTGTCTGTCGACACGACGGCTTTCATGACGTTCTGTACCAACAATTGCTAAACCACCTGCTGCTTTCGCTTCCGGAGTCAGCTTAATATCCGTACCACGACCCGCCATGTTGGTTGCAATCGTTACAGTACCTGGTTTACCAGCTTCTGCAACAACTTCTGCTTCCTTCTGGTGTTGTTTCGCGTTCAATACCTGATGTGGTATTTTACGCAGGGTCAACATACGGCTGATAATTTCAGAATTTTCAACCGAAGTAGTACCAACCAAAACCGGGCGGCCTGCTTCAACTAACTCAACGATCTCATCTGTAAGTGCATTGTATTTTTCACGAACAGAACGGTATACTTTATCCTCGTGATCTTTACGAACTGCAGGAACATTGGTTGGAATCGATACAACATCCAGTTTATAGATTTCCCAGAATTCACCTGCTTCCGTTTCGGCCGTACCCGTCATACCGGCAAGCTTGTGATACATACGGAAATAGTTCTGAAGCGTAACCGTCGCATAAGTCTGTGTGGCATCTTCTACACGAACATTTTCCTTCGCTTCAATCGCCTGGTGAAGTCCGTCAGAATAACGACGGCCATCCATAATACGACCTGTCTGCTCATCAACGATCTTAACTTTTCCGTCCATAAGAACGTATTCCACATCTTTTTCAAAAAGTGTATACGCTTTCAATAACTGGTTAACGGTATGGATACGTGCTGTTTTTACAGAATAATCACGGATTAATGCTTCTTTTTGTGTGACGCGTTCCTGCTCGCTTAAGGACTGATCTTTCTCGATAAGATCCAGATCCACCGCGATATCCGGAAGGATAAAGAAGTTGGTTTGTTCAGATTCACCGGTAAGGAAGTCAATGCCTTTCTCGGTTAATTCGATACTGTTATGTCTTTCGTCAATTGTAAAGTAAAGCGGAGCATCAGCCTGAGGCATCAGCTTCTGGTTTTCTGCCAGATAAATCGATTCCGATTCCTGCATCAACTGCTTGATACCCGACTCACTTAAATATTTAATTAAAGGCTTATACTTTGGCATACCGCGGTGTGCACGGAAAAGCGCCAGAGAACCTTCTTTTTTATCACCGGCAGCGATTTTCTTTTTGGCTTCATTAAGAAGATCCATCGCCAGTTTTTTCTGTGCTTCAACGATTCTTGAAACACGCGGTTTAAGCTCAAGATATTCCTGCTCATCACCACGAGGTACCGGTCCGCTGATGATCAATGGCGTACGTGCGTCATCAATCAAAACGGAGTCAACCTCATCCACCATAGCAAAATGGTGCTTGCGCTGTACCAGTTCGTCTGTCGTACGTGACATATTGTCACGGAGGTAATCAAAACCGAATTCGTTATTTGTTCCGTAGGTAAGATTGGCTTTGTAAGCATCGCGGCGCGCCTGTGTGTTCGGCTGATGGCGGTCGATACAATCAACACTCATACCGTGGAATTCAAAAAGAGGCGCATTCCATTCCGCATCACGTTTCGCCAGATAATCATTCACCGTAACAATGTGAACACCTAAACCGGCCAGGGCATTAAGAAACGCCGGTAAAGTAGCTACAAGCGTTTTTCCTTCCCCGGTTGCCATCTCGGAAATTTTTCCCTGATGAAGTACCAAACCACCAATAAGCTGCACATCATAATGCTGCATATTCCATTTGATTGGCTGGCCTATTACATCCCAGGTACTGTTCCAAACAGCTTTATCACCATTAATCGTAACATTTTTCTTCTTTGTTGCTATTTCACGGTCAAAGTAAGAAGCGCTAACTTCCAGACTTTCGTTTTCTTTGAAACGACGCGCAGTATCCTTCACAATCGCAAAAGCTTTTGGAAGAATATCCAATAATATTACTTCAAGTTCTTTATTCCGGTCAAGCTCCAGTGTATCAATTTTCTTGAAGATCGCTTCCTTGCTATCCACATTCGGCTCGTTGTTAGCCTGCTCACGCAAGGTTTCAATTTGATCATCAATCGATTTCAACCCTGAGGCTATATGTGCTTTCAGGCCTTCTGACTCCGCTCTTAGTTCATCGTTGGACAAAGAAACCAGTTTCGCGTATTCCGCGTTGACCAAAGCGACGTAAGGAGTCAATTCCTTCAAATCGCGCTCGGATTTTGTGCCGAATAGCTTCGAAAATATTTTAAACATGATGGTATATGTATTGTGAATCGTTCAATTTATTTAAAAAATATCACGCCTGAATAGCCTAAAATGCCAGATTGTCAGCTATTCAAATCATTTTTCAATTACAAATGTAATTTATTGCGCATAGTAATTACCAACAAATCTGATAATCCTAAGGCTATTTTAATCTTTATTCTTTCGTTATATAACCTGTCCTGGGATATTTCACTGTGTATTTGAGGTTCAGTTCTTTACTTTGACCCGCCTGTACAACCAGCGTCCAGTTCACTTCTCCGGTTGTTTCATCCACCTTCGCCTCCGGCGCAGACTTATCCGAAACTTCTACTTCTTTATGCTTTGACAGCGGGAACTGATCCTTCACAACGATCTTTACCGGAACCTTTTTCGTATTTCGAACGGTAATTTTGTACGCACGGTTTTCGGTAACATTATTTCCAAAAAGCTGTTTCTTAGTAAACGTTTTTAGCTGCTCTCTTTGTACAATAACTGACCTGTCCGGACCAAAAGAAAAACCTAATGTATCTGCCGCAGATTCCACATCAAGTCTTGTTTTCCCGACGTAGCTATCTTCCAGAAACAAATTCACATCACCGCTCAGCAAACCAAGATTATTCCATGTTGGCAAATAGGCGTTCAGGTATACATCAGACTTAATTTTTGGCGCACTAATATATTCATAGTAGCTGTCTGTTATATTTTCAGACTTGATATCAACACCATACGTTTTCCCGTCTGATAAAAGCGTATAGGCCATGGGAATTTCATACGTTACACTTGTTGCCGCATCGCGTTCATTGGTTTCAAGTCTGATTGATTGTTTAGGACTTCCGCCTCCAACCATAGCTCCTGCAACTTTCCCCATCAAACTTTTCGATTTTTCTCCATAACCCGTCACAACAACATCATTTAATTGTGCTGCATCTGGTCGTAAAGTAATATCCATTCTACTAGAAGTTATAACTCTACCCTCAGCATTATAACCGATAAAGCTAAAACTCAAATTGCGTTGACTTGCGCTAAGATTTGGTGGAATTGAAAGCTGATAAAAACCGTTTTCATCCGTTACAGCTCCAATATTTGTTCCTTTAATTAAAACCGAAACACCTGCCAAAGCATTATTTTCCTCATCCTTAACAAAACCGCTCACCTCAGATACACTGCCTGCTACCGGAAGATTATCCTGGGACTGACTTTTGTACATACTGTAATCATTAGGAAAACCCCAGTACCAGGTTTTAAGCTGAGGTATAATCGTTTTGTATCTCGGATTGGCTGTGGATAAAGTAAGTTTTACCTTTTTCCAGTCTTCCCCTGAATACTGAAAAACACTGGCCTTGTAGTTAAGTACCAGCGGCGCCGAAAGATTTACTGCTTTTGCATCATATACAGGATACCAGCCGGCATCCGACACATAATACGTTAAGTCAAGATCGGTTTGTGTCACTTTTTTGACCGACATCTGAACGGCAACTTCTGTTGTTCCTTTCTGGGATTCCATTTGTAGTGGAGTCAATTGCTCACTGACACGTTTCAGATCGTCTTCCAGTTTTTTGATCGTATTAGCCGTTTTTAATTTTTCAGCTAAAATCTCCGTCAGTCTTTTTCTTTGGAAATCGATGGCCTCTTTTAAATCCAGTGTTTTAAGCGTCACATTCGTCCCTCCAATCTGCTGGTTTTTGATAAGCATTTCCTCATCCAGCTTATACACATTCTGCATGCCGCGTTCATAAGTAAGCTTGCCCTGGATAATATCTCGCTGATCTTCCAGCAATTTTATCGATTTCTGCCTTTCGCCTTCCTTATTATAATTGCTTCTTGGCAAAATAGATAACACTGTCAAATCTCCAACACCGCTTAATCTGACGCTTTCTTTATCCATTGAACTTGACAGATTTTTGAAGACCAATTCATGAAGACCTTCTTCAAGCGTTATAGACATGCCTCGCATCACTTCGGCGCCGTTTCGGTAAAGTGTCACCTGTTTTATTTTGCTTTCAATATCATGCGTTTTCTGCGAGAATGCACTTGTCGTGAACAAAGCGGTAAACAGCGTCAGGACAATTATTTTGATTCCGGTTATTTTCATGGCTGCCAGATTGAGGATTTCGAAATATATAACAGGAGAAAAGGTTACATATTTTCCTGCGATCTGAACATTTTTTTTAACAACTACCAAAAAGTATGGCAAAACCATATACCTGCTGACATGTTCCTCATCAAAAAGAACCACTTTTCACAATCTAAAACCACTCATAAAGATTTTTAACAACTACTATGTATCACCTAGTACCTTTGAATCAACAATAACAAAGAAAACGAACATAGCCATGAACAACAATAGATTATTCCGCGACGTAAATAATAAAGTAATAGGTGGTGTAGCTGCCGGTTTAGCCAATTATTTACAAATTGATGTAGTGATTATCCGGGTGCTTTTAGTGATGGGATTTTTTATCCCTGTACATTTTCCGGTATTCATTTTTTATATCGTCATGTGGATCGCAATGCCAAAAGGTGTTAAAAACACCACACACATGGAAAGTTCTGCCATGCATTAACACTTCATCATTGAACTGTATTTCAAGACCGCCGGGATAAAACTATTCCGGCGGTTTTTTGTTTTACTTATAATTATTAATTTTACAATAGTATGCCTGCATACTATTTTTTCTTTTGCCCTAATGCAAGCACTGCTTGTTTTTAGAAATGTTTCAGAAATTCAGTCCACGACTTAAAAACATATAACTCTATGAATGCATACATTGTGGCCGGTTATCGTACAGCAGTAGGAAAGGCATCTCGTGGTGGTTTTCGCTTTACACGTCCCGACAATCTGGGCGCTGACGTTATCAAACATATTTTAGAAAAAATACCACAACTGGATCCTGTACGCGTGGACGATGTAATCGTAGGAAATGCCGTTCCGGAAGCTGAGCAAGGTATGCAGATGGGCCGTTATGTTGCTTTGCTGGCTCTTCCGCAAAGTGTTTCAGGTATAACGATCAACCGTTATTGCGGCTCGGGTGTGGAAGCAATTGCAATAGCTTCGGCCAAAATTAATGCAGGAATGGCCGAATGCATTATCGCCGGCGGCACGGAGTCTATGTCGCTGGTACCTACAATGGGCTGGAAAACAGCTTTGAATTTTGAAATTGCGCAAAACCATCCGGATTATTATCTGAGCATGGGATTGACTGCCGAACAGGTTTCAAAAGATTTCAACATCAGCCGCGAAAGACAGGATGAATTTTCTTTCCAGTCGCATCAAAAGGCATTACGCGCTCAGAAAGAAGGCTGGTTTGACAGCGGTATTGTTCCAATAAAAGTACAGGAAACGTATTTTGATCCTATTTCCGGAAAGAAAAAAATAAAAGAAACTGTTGTTGATAAAGATGAGGGTCCACGCGCTGACACTACGCTTGAAGCCTTGAATAAATTACGTCCGGTCTTTGCTGCGGGTGGTTCTGTAACGGCCGGAAACTCTTCACAGACTTCAGACGGAGCCGCTTTTGTTTTGGTCATGTCCGAAAAGCTGGTAAATGAACTGGGCTTAAAACCGATAGCGCGCATGGTATCTTATGCCACGGCAGGAGTAGATCCCCGTATTATGGGCATAGGGCCGGTGGCAGCCATTCCCAAAGCGTTAAAACAAGCCGGTCTTCAATTAAATAACATCGAACAAATTGAATTAAATGAAGCATTTGCCGCGCAGGCACTGGCGGTAATTCAGGAGCTGGGTATCAATCCTGAAATTGTCAATCCGAATGGAGGCGCTATTGCCCTGGGTCACGCGCTGGGATCTACCGGCGCCAGACTTTCTGTTCAGCTTTTTAATGAAATGGAGCGCAGAAACCAGAAATACGGCATGGTAACGGCCTGCGTCGGTGGCGGACAAGGGGTGGCAGGTATTTTCGAGCGCCTGAATTAAATCACCAGAAAATAATTATAAACAGAATTTTGTTAGTCTCCCCGGAAGATATGCTTGTCTTCCGGGGAGATTCTTTATTTTTGCTGATTAACTATACGCCGCTAATTCATGGATGTATCCATTATTATAATTAATTACCGAACACCCCAGCTGATTATCAATTGTTTAAAATCCATTTACGAATATACATCCGGCATCGAATTTGAAATAGTAATTGTTGATAATGATCCTGAAAATGGCGAAGAAAACCGGGTGCGCCAGGCTTTTCCAACGGTAAAATGGGTAAACATGGCTTACAATTCAGGATTTGGAAGAGCCAATAACGAAGGAATGAAAGTTGCTTCCGGACGTTATTTTTTGATTTTAAATGCTGACACGCTCGTCACAGACAACGTCATTGGCCGCTGTGTCGAAAGAATGGATAACCGCACCGATATCGCTGCCGCGGGTGCACTTCAATATTACGCAAACGGTACGCCGATCCCGTTCTATAAAAGCTTCAATGATTTTTACAAAACCTTTTATATACTGCCACCGGGTAATTTTACAGAAAAAATATTAAACAAATTCTATCCCGAACCTGTGTACCCCGATCCTGATCAATACGACTGGCTGGTGGGTGCATTTATTCTTGTGAGAAAGGATGCCGTGGAGCGCGCAGGTGGCTTTGATGAAGATTTCTTCATGTATGGTGAAGATGTGGAATGGTCCGGGAGATTGGGCAAGCAGGGCAAATTATGCTATTTTCAGGATTGCAGGTTTACACACCTGGAAAACGACAATCCATTTCGCAGAACCAATATTTCCTGGATTAACAGATTCAGCGCCCAAATGCAGGTTTCCAACATGCTCTGGGTCCGGAAACAATATGGCGCGGGTGCGTACCTGTGGATGATACTGCATTATCTCCTGATGATTCCAGTCGTTTTTTTATGGAAAATGCTGCTGAATATTAGAAAAGATGGCAACCCGTTTTCTCAGTTAAAAACCCAATTTATTTTCACCCGAAAAATCGGAGTTTTATTCCATTATTTCTGGCCGACGTTATTAGGTAAAAAGCAATTGTTTAAAATAAAACCCTCCGAAAACATAGACTTAATCAGCCAATCATGAGTTCGAATAGTAACCGTCGGAAAATCTTATTTTTCACCCCTTATGCCACGCGTACAGGGTCGGAGATGCTGATCTATTATATTTTAAAATATCTCGACAGAAGCAAGTTTGAAGCAGGTCTGGTAGCTTTTGCCAAGGGTGAATTGTTAAGCGATTTGCCCGCTGACATTCCCGTTTTTCTGGCGCCGGGCACTTTTTCAATCAAAGATAAAATAGCGTTTCATCTCGGTTTTCATCCAACCCATCGTGCAATAAAAAAGATATCCAAAGCTTTTAAAGCGGATTTATGGTACGTCAATACAGTCATGCTGACGGATGTTGTCAAGATTGGAAAGGAATTGAATATACCGGTTATCGCGCACATCCACGAGTTGTCGGCCATGTATTCCCAGGTAAGCAGTCCCGATTTTGAAACCGTTATCAAAGATGCCACCATGCACATCGGCTGCTCGGATACCGTATGCAGATGTCTGCTGGAATCAGGAAGTAACCATGTGAAAAGACTTTATCCTTTTGTTGATTTAAATGAAATAAAACCAGATCCTGAAAAGGTAAGGCAAATCAGGAAAGCGTGGGGTGTCAAAGAAAATGATTTTGTATGGGTCATGTCCGGCACTACCTCCGACAGAAAAGGATTTGACTTATTGCCCGACATCGCTTTACAACTACCCGAAGGAGCCAATATTCATCTCGTCTGGGTAGGAAATCTGGGAAATGACGGATTAGTATACTGGACAAAGAAAAGATGTGAAAAAATAAAAAATGTCAAAATACATTTTGCAGGTGCTCAGAAAGAAGATTATGCTTCTTATCTGGATGCTGCGGACGGCTTTATGCTCACATCCAGGCAAGAGCCTTTCGGCATGGTACTGGTGGAGGCAGCATGGCTTGGAAAACCCATCGTTTCTTTTGCCAGTGGCGGCCCAACAGAATTTATCACTCCTGATTTAGGAACTGTGATACCAAATCTCGATATCGCAAAATTTGTTGAAAGCATGATAAGCTGGAACACGAAACTATCCACTTTCAATAAAGAACTTTCCCGAAAAAAAGCCGTCGAATTCAGCGTTGAAAACGGTGTAAGTCAATGGCAGAAAATTATTGATGAATTTGGTCAATAAGTAGTTTTCAAATCTATTTTTTAGTAGCGGAAGTTTTCTTATTAGTATGCTTGCATAATATTAAGAAAGGAAATATATTTGTTTCAGATAATAGTATGCAAGCATACCATTAAATCCCAAGCTTTTCATTAATTCAAAATAATCAATCATCATGGCTGTTGCAGAAGATAAAAAAACGTCGATTAAAGGAGGTGAATTTTTAATAAAAGAAACTTCGGCATCGCAGATTTTTATTCCGGAAGAGTTTAATGAGGAGCAAAAAATGATTGCTGATACGTGCCGTGATTTTCTTCGCACGGAAATTTGGCCGCGTCTGGATGAAATTGATAAGGCAAAAAGTCCTGAATTGATGTCGTCGCTTATGGATAAAGCCGGTGAGCTGGGATTAATGGGAACCGTAGTGCCGGAAGAATATGGCGGGTTTGGAATGAGCTTTAATACCTCCATGCTTGTAGCGGAGGCAACAGGTGCCGGAAATTCTTTTTCAGTGGCACTTTCTGCACATACGGGTATCGGAACTTTGCCGATTGTATATTATGGAAACGAAGAACAAAAGACAAAATATTTGCCAAAACTGGCTTCTGGCGAGTGGAAAGCCGCATATTGCCTGACGGAACCAGATTCGGGTTCGGATGCCAATTCGGCCAAAACGAAAGCCCGGTTAAGCGAGGACGGAAAACATTATGTGATCAACGGACAAAAAATGTGGATTACAAATGGTGGCTTCGCTGATCTTTTTATTGTTTTTGCCAAAGTTGTTGATGCCAATGGAGAAACGGACAAAAACCTTACCGCTTTTATCATCGAAAAGTCTTTTGGCGGTATTACCATGAATGAACCGGAGCAAAAAATGGGTATTAAAGGATCTGACACACGCCAGATTTTCTTCAATGACTGTGAAGTTCCGGTAGAAAACATGCTTTCAGAACAAGGCAATGGCTTTAAAATTGCAGTCAATATTCTCAATATTGGCCGGATAAAATTAGCTGCGGCAGCTCTCGGAGGTTCAAAACAAGTAGCAAAACAGGTTATAAATTATGCAAACGAACGTAAACAGTTCGGCATTGCAATAGCCAATTTCGGCGCTATTAAACATAAGCTGGCTGAAATGGCGGTACGTATGTTCACCACGGAATCGGCGGCTTATAGGGTAGGACAAAATATTGATGACCTGATTTCTGCTTTGCAGGAAAAAGGACTTAGCGATGCAGACTCCAAACTAAAAGCATTGGAAGAGCTTGCCATCGAGTGTGCGATTATGAAAGTACATGGATCGGAAGTTCTTGATTATGTGGTGGATGAAGGTGTACAGGTGTACGGAGGAATGGGATATTCTGCCGATGCACCTATGGATCGTGCTTACAGGGACAGTCGCATCAACCGGATTTTTGAAGGCACCAATGAAATCAATCGGCTGCTTGTTGTGGATATGCTGCTGAAACGGGCACTGAAAGGCCAGCTGGATTTAATGGGTCCTGCTACGGCTGTGGGAAAAGAAATTATGTCTATTCCTGATTTTGGATTTGATGATGATGAAACCTTATTCGCAGCCGAGAAGAAAGTAATCCGGAATCTTAAAAAAGCAGTGCTGATGGTAGCCGGTTCCGCTGTTCAGAAATTCATGACCAAACTTTCTGAGGAACAGGAAATAATCATGAACCTGGCCGACATGGTGATAGAAACGTACGTTGCCGAGTCCGTGCTGCTCAGGGTTGAAAAACGAATTGACCTTCTCGGTTCTGATGCGAATCATTTGCAAAAGGATATCGCTCGAATTTATCTGCATGAGGCGGTTGAGCGTGTGAATAACGCAGGAAAATCTGCTATCACCAGTTTTGCTGAAAGTGACGAATTACGGGTGATGCTGATGGGTCTGAAGCGATTTACTAAAATTGAACCCATGAACCTGAAAGATGCACGTCGCCGGATTGCTGATGCACTGATTACCAGCAATGACTATATATTTTAAGTTAATAGCCCCTAGTGGGTTTATTAAAAGGACAATTATTAACCTAACTAAATACTTCTTAAGAGAATATCGGGTGAACAACCTGCATAACTAAAAACCAATACGATTACTGATAAGGCCGGGACTGTTTCAGTTTCGGCCTTTTTGTAAACTTTCCCTAAGCAAAATGACATTACTTGCTTAACAAGTGTTAACGATCTAGCTTAACTCAATTTTTTTGATGAACTTTCAGTCCTATTGCGGGGTTTAATTTACTAATGCATATCACCCTAAACACTGATTCCTTTGCATTCCCTAATTGAGACTGAAAAACCACCTTTCATGACAGTTCATTCCGTTGATTTGCGTACAACCGGTCAGTTCCCTACGCTACTTCTCGATTATCTGGATCAAAAACCTTCTCTTAAAGAGTTTTACGGCACTTTTCCTTCTGTTGAAAATGCAGCAGATATCATAAAGCAAAGAAAGAATTTTGGTATAGAAAAACGCCGGACACTTGTCAGGGTTTTAGAAGAACAATATAAAGGTTTGCCCTATTTACCTGATTTTTCCATTCTTCTGGATGAAAAAACATTTACGGTAACTACCGGACATCAGCTCAATATCTTTACGGGACCACTTTATGTGATCTATAAAATTGTGACTATTATCAAGCTTGCAAGAACACTGAAAGCAGCTTATCCTGAGTACAATTTTGTGCCGCTATACTGGATGGCGTCAGAGGATCATGATTTTGCAGAAATTTCTTCCTTTCATTTATTCGGACAAACGCATACATGGGAGGGCGAACACAAAGGTGCGGTAGGAAGGCTTGACCCAAAAGAATTACAAAGTATTTTAAAGCTATTGCCAGACAGACCTTTATTGTTTGCAAAAGCATATCTGGAAAGTGAAACACTATCTGATGCAGTTCGATGTTATATGCACGAATTGTTTGGAAAAGAAGGACTGATTTGTCTGGATGCAGATAATGCCGACCTGAAACGCCACTTTCTCCCCATTATTAAAGAAGAACTTACAACTTCAAAATCTGCTGAACTTGTAACGGAAACCACTGAAAAACTTACTTCGCAAGGTTATCATACGCCACTGAATGCACGCGAAATTAATCTCTTCTATCTTGCAGACCATTTACGAGAACGTATTGTCAGAGAGGATGATATTTTCAAGGTTTTGAATACCGATCTGCATTTTACGGAAGAGGAAATACTGAAACTTGCTGACGAGCATCCGGAATATTTCAGTCCGAATGTGATATTGCGCCCGTTGTATGAAGAAGTTATTCTACCAAATCTAGCATACATTGGAGGCCCATCCGAAGTACCATACTGGATGCAGTTAAAGGGTATTTTTGATCATTATGATGTCACATTCCCGATGTTGATCCCTCGTAACTTTGCAATGTACGTAAGTGATCAGCAACGCAAAAAAGTTGAAAAACTGGGAATAAGTTACGAGGATTTATTTTTGGATGAAGTTACGCTCCGGAAGAGTTTCGTGGAAAGTCACACAGAAAATATTCTGGATCTGGATGATGAAAAGGCATCATTTTTTGCTCTTTTTGAAACCATCCTGAACAAAGCGATGATTATTGACAAGTCGATGGAAGGAGCCGTAAAAGCAGAAGAAACGCGGATTCGCCACTCCTTTGAGCATCTTGAAAAACGTCTCAAAAAAGCAGAAGAGAGAAATCACGAAAGCGAAATCGATCAGTTGCTTAATTTGAAATACAAACTATTTCCGGGCAAATCGTCGCAGGAACGTTATGATAATTTCCTGAATTTTTATCTGGACGACCCCACGTTTATAGCCAAATTATTAAATGCTTTTGATCCTCTGGATTTCCGGTACAATGTATTGATTGAGGAGAAAACTGCCTGAAAAAGAGTTGATCGGTTGGATTAATTCTTTAACTTGACGTCTCCGTAATTTGAATATACGGTAATTTTAGTACCAGAGCCTGTGCCCATTTTACCCTGATATTGCTTGGATTGATTGGCTTTCTCGTCTTTGGATGGCTGTTTGGAAAAATTTACGTTATCTGGACAGCTAAAATTTCCATTCATCACCGTCACATTGAAGCGATTAGATTCTGCGGGAAGTGTAACAGACGAGAATTCTGCATGGATATTCAAATCTTCGTCGGACGAGTTCAGTTCTTCCATTCTGAAATTATCTGAATAATTAAGGCGGATTTTACCCATACCTCTTAGTTTACCGATAACGGCCTCGGAATAATTGATATTAGTAGTCAGATTGTCGACATCTCCGATGGAAAGTTCTCCCTTTTTGATATTAAGGATAAGTGTTTTGACCTGATCCAGTTTAAGGTTCGAAAACTCGAACTCCATATTTCCCCCTTCCATTTTCCCGATTTTTACCTGGCCGTACTGGGAATTTATCACATTCTGAACGTTTTCCAGCGTGTTGGCATTGATATTTCCATGTCTTGAATCAATGGTTAATGGTGCCTGAAACCAGGGAATATTAGTATCACCAAATTGATTTTTCACCATCAGCTCATTTTCTTTCGGCATATAAATAGTGTAGTCAATCTGGATGGATTTTTTTTCTCCGGATTTGGTCCGCAGCGTATTCCAGCCGCTTTGCACAAAGTTATTCTTATCAATGGTGGTTTTCAGGCTGATAATATTCCGGTTACGATTTTCCCGGATCATGACCGAGCCGAGATATTCCGCAACCTGACTTTCCTTTGGAGCCGAAGCCGTAATGATCACCTCAACCTTTATCTCCTTTTTGGACCACAAATTAACTTTTACTTCGCCATACTGGTTATCGATCATGAGCTGGTCATGCTCATTTACTTCATAAACCTTGACCACATGCCGCCGTTTCTCGACGAGCATCGTTGGCTCCGGATTCTTTGCAAAAACGAGCTGAGACGATAATATCAAAAGACTAAATAGTAGGGGAATTATATTTCTCATTGCCTTTGGATGCCTTATTGATGCGTTGTAAGATAGATAATTGTTGATTGAGTAAATCCACCTGATATTGCAGATTTTCAATCATAGCACGAATCAACGCCTCCTGATTTGGAGCATTTCCAAGATCTGATTTTAAATTTTGATAGCTGTTTTCCAGACTTTTAAGGTCCGATGAGAAGTCTTTGTATAACTCCGGGTTATTGCTGGCCAGCTTTATTATTTCATTCCGCTTTTCATCAATGAGCGTATTATACTGATTGAATTCACGGGCATAAGCCGGCACTTTAAGCGCAACACCAGGGTCACGGGTAACACCGTATTCATTATTGAGGTAAAACAGATAACCGGTACCCAGCGCCAAAATAACGCCGGCGGCAATCCGCCAGTCAAAATATGGATTATTAAGACGTCTTACTTTTTTCTGCGGTTCTGTGGTGACGGCAGGAATCTGGCTTTCAATCCGGTCCCACAAAGAATCCTGAGGTAAGAAAGCGTCAAATCCATCCCTATTATCCCGCACAAACCTCTCCAGACGATCTTTTTTATCAGAAGACTTTTTCATTGATCATTAACATATAAAGTGTAAAATTTTGATTCAAATGATACTATTTTTAAGTTAAAGGTGCTCTCTCTGTTTACTCTGTTTTTATAGCTGTTGTTTCAATCCAGCCCGATTTTTTATGCTTTCGTCAGTATTTCAGTAAGCTTGCGCTTTCCTCTCATATATTGCGTCCGGGAAGTAGTTTCGCTGATACCAAGTACCTCTCCGATTTCTTCATGATCATATCCTTCAAATAAATAAAGGCTAACAACCACCCGGTATCCGTCCGGCAGCCTCAACACTGCATTTCTAATCTTTTCCACCTCCAATGTCGTATCATTTTCATGCCAGCTAAAACGATCTTCTATTTCCTCACAGCTATCCAGCGTTTCCGTAAATTCATCCATTTCCACCCATTTTACCTTTCTGCTTCGAAGGTGGTTTATGGACTTATTTACGACAATCTGTTTGAACCATGCACCAAAAGTCGACTGTTGCCGAAACTGGTGAAGGTTCGTAAAAGCGTCCACAAAAGCCTCCTGCAAGACATCTTCTGCTTCCCCCATATGGTTTATGATCCGCATGCAAATATTGAACATGGCTTTAGAGTAGCATTTGTATAACTCATACTGCGCTTTGCGCTCTCCGAGTTTACAACGCTCTACCAGTTCCACATGCTGGTCGGTGTACAATTTCGTTTTCAAGCAGAAGGTTTAGATTTGAACGTTCTGTATTAAAGAGACAAAAGGGAATGCAGATGTTGCATCAAGGTACAAAATATTTTGGTGGCGGTCGGATATCTTAACAGCTGTCGGCTATCGGCGGTCAGCAATCGGCTTTTTTTCAATCACAATTATTACCTATCAACAGTACGAAAGCGGATCGCCGACCGAGGAAAGCTTTTTCAATCACAAACACTATCTAAAACAGTACGAAAGTCGATCGCCGAAAGCCGAAAGCTATTTTTGAACAAAGCCTATTCCTCATTTGTTATTAAAAAGCAAGGCCGAGGTTTTGACTATTGAGCAAAAATGGCCTATTTTGTTGCTTACAATCTACCGAATCTGTAAATGAAAACGTTTAATATACCCGATTTTTACCGGAGCCAGATTATTACCCCGATAAAAGAATTCCGCCGTAAAAACGATAAACTCAAACGTGATTATACACCCACTATCCTGGATTTCGGGCCTGTTCAGTTTCTGATTGCCCGCCACTTTGGATTTTGTTATGGCGTAGAAAATGCAATTGATATTGCATATAAGGCCATTTCTGAAAATCCTGATAAGCGGATTTTCCTGTTGAGTGAAATGATTCACAATCCGGATGTAAACCGTGACCTGACGGATCGTGGTGTAAAATTCATTATGGACACCAAAGGAAAGCAACTGATTCCCTGGGAAGAATTGACCACCGAAGACATAGTGATTGTTCCGGCTTTTGGTACAACGGTTGAAAACCAGAAAAAACTAGCCGATCTCGGCATTAATTCTTATATCTACGATACCACTTGCCCGTTTGTGGAAAAGGTTTGGAACCGCGCTTCACAGATCGGAGAAAAAGATTATTCGATTATTGTTCATGGAAAACCGTTTCATGAAGAAACCCGGGCGACTTTTTCGCATAGCAAGGAAAACGCCCCTACCGTTGTGGTAGAGGACATGGCGCAAACCATCCGTCTTGCGGCTTACATCACCGGCGAATTACCGGCTAACCAGTTTTTTGAAGATTTCAAGGGACAGTTTTCCGACGGATTTAACCCTGAAAAAGATTTGCAGCGGATCGGTGTTGTAAACCAAACCACGATGCTGGCATCGGATACCCAGGGCATTGCCGATTATTTGAAAAATGTAATGGTAAAACAGTACAGTTTGCGGCCGGAAGAAGTGGAAAGCCGTTTTGCCAATACACGCGATACATTGTGTTATGCCACAAACGACAACCAGGATGCAACCTATGCATTATTGACAAATCCTGCTGATCTTGTGATCGTTGCGGGCGGATACAACAGTTCCAACACCTCCCATTTGGTAGAACTCTGTGAAGCAAAACTTCCGACTTACTTTATAGAATCTGTGAATAAAATTCTGGATAAACACTTGATCAGACATTTTAATTTACATACCAAAGAAGAAACAGTAACCGAAAATTATTTGCCGGAAAATACGCCGGTACGTATCATGCTGACCTGCGGCGCTTCCTGTCCTGATGCCGTAGTGGAAGGAATTTTGATGCGGTTAATATCCTTTTTTCCCAATGCGAAACCCATTGAAGAAGTAATGCAGGCTTTTTGATCTGTTTGAAAAATCATATGACCGTTAACACATTTCAGAACGGATAAAAATAAGATTTGCAACAAATACGACTAATTTAGACGGATGGTTTTTTGTCATAAAAAATCATCCGTTTTTTATATCCATATTTTGGATTTAAAAACGTTATTGCCGGAAACATACTCTGTTAGTCTGAAAAATATCGCTATCAAAATGCACATGAAAAAAGTCTCTGCCAATGTTTTATTTTCAATTTTCTTCTTTTCTTATCTTCTCAACAGCTGTTCTTCTCTTAATGAAATAAAAGTTGCCGGCACCAACTTTAAAGATGAAATCGGCCAGTCGCAGAACCTCGTTTTTACTTTCAATAAAGATATCGTTTCAGAAAGCCAGCTGGATAACTGGGATTCTACGCAATACATCAAATTTGAGCCGGCCGTGCGCGGTAAATTCAAATGGTCTGCACCCAATGAGCTGGTTTTTTCGCCAGTTTCGGGATTTGGATCGGCTACAAAGTATAAGGCAAATCTTACCAATGAATTATTAAAGCAATCCAAAACAGATAAAAAATATGATGTTTCAGGAGAAACGATCGATTTTCATACGCCTTATCTTCAATTAATCGATACAGAAACCTGGTGGACGCTTTCAAAAGAAACCGCAAGACCAGAGGCACGGGTAAAATTGATTTTCAATTATCCGGTCAGTTCGCAAAATGTGGCGGAAAGACTAAAACTGGCATTAAACGACAAAGCGGTTTCATACAAAATTCTTTCTTCAGCAGAAGGAAAAAATATAACACTTGCCTTATCCACCCCGGGAGCGGCGGACAATAATGCCATACCGCTTACCATAAAACTGGATAAAGGATTAAAAGCACAAAATACGACTTATGCAACCAGCGATGTATTGGAGCGGACAACCAGTATTCCTTCTCCGCTGCACCTGGAAGTGGTGGATTTGAAAACAGGATTTGAAAACAACGCTGCTTTTGTACGGGTGATTACAACGCAGGAGCTTCATAAGGAAAGTATAGATTCCGGTTTTTCCATAAATCCGGCAGCAGCTTTAACGAGTGAGCTTACTGAAAATGGTTTTATTCTGCGAGGTGATTTCAATGAAACCGATACCTATGCACTTTTGATCAATAAAAAATTAAAGGGCATTCTTGGGCAAACGCTGGAAAACGAAACTTCAAAGGATTTATTCTTTGGAAAAATGCCGGCCGGGATTTCTTTTGCCAATAAAAAAGCGCTTTACATGACTCCCAAGGGTTCGCGCAACATGGGCGTGCAAATTGTAAATGTGCCGAAGGTTCAGATAAAAATTGCGAAATTATATGCCAATAATATACTGAGTTACGTTCGTGCCAACCGCTGGGAAGAATATGGTTATGTAGGCGAGGAATGGCAGGCGACCGGTACTTTTAATTACACAGGTGATGAAGAAAGTAATTTTAGTGATATCGTTGTCAATAAGGTTATTGATACAGAAAATCTTCCTAAAACCAAAGGTATTTCAGCACTTAACATTGCGCTTCCCGACGATAACGGCCGTCGTGGAATTTATCTGGTTTCGGTTAATTCTAAGGAACAGGCTTATCTGGGCGCCACCAAACTGGTTTCCATTTCAGATATAGGCCTGATTGCCAAACAGGGAAAAGATGAATTATGGGTTTTTGCAAATTCCATAAAAACCAATGAACCGCTGGCCAATCTGGAAATCACTTTGATAAGCACTAATAACCAGTCTGTTTACACAGCCACGACGGACGGAGATGGTATTGCCCGTGTGGATAAACTCAGTGAAAAAGCACCTGGATTTAAGCTGGCAATGATTACAGCAGGCAATAAGGAAGATTTTAATTATTTGTTACTGAATGATACCAGAGTGGAAACGTCGCGCTTCGAAGTAGAGGGACAGCGGGATAATTCTTCCGGATTGCAGGCATTTATTTACGGGCAGAGAGATATGTACCGTCCGGGCGAAACCTTGCATTTTAATACGGTACTGAGAAATTCAAACTGGCAGACAGCTTCGGAAATTCCGTTGAAGGTTAAGCTGGTAACACCAAACGGACGTGAATACCGCACCTGGCGTAAAAGCACCAATAAACAGGGTGCCGTGGAAACAGAAGTTCCGATTGACGTTGCAGCGCTTACCGGCACTTACGTTTTGGAAGTTTACAATGCCAATGACGTATTACTGGCTTCACAATCGGTGAATGTGGAAGAATTTATGCCCGACCGCATCAAGGTTGATTTAAGCGGAGCCCAAAAAGAATATGCATCCGGAACTGCCATTTCCCTGACAGCGACAGCGCTAAATTTGTTTGGACCGCCGGCTACCAACCGGACTTACGAAATGGAATCCCAGCTCAAACGAAAGGGATTTTTTGCGAAGGGCTTTCCTGAATTCACATTTGATATTCCCGCAGAAACCACTTTTGAAAAAGAAACCAGACAAGGTGTTACCAACGGGCAGGGCCAGGCGACTGAAAAATTCGCGCTAGCACCAGGATTAAAAGATATTGGCCTGTTGGAGGGAAAAATATATGTAACTGTTTTTGATGAAAATGGTCGTCCGGTCAACCGTGTACAGCACTTTGACGTCTTAACACAGTCTACTTTTTACGGCATTCACCTCGCTGATTCTTACGTTGGTGTAAATGCTCCGCTTCCTATCGAAGTCGTAGGCGTGAATAGTAAAGGAACATTACAAAACGGGACACAGGCAAAGGTAGAAGTGGTACGTCTGGAATATCAGACGGTCGTAGAAAAGAAAAACGAACAGCTTACTTATACTTCCAGAAAAAGCGAAAAAGTTGTCTATTCCAACCTGCTTACGCTTGCCAATGGCCGGAATTCCTTCCGTTATGTCCCTACGGTTTCCGGCGAATATCAGGTCAGGATTCGGCGGCCCGAAGCTGAACGTTACAGCGTTGCCAGTTTTTATGCCTATGGCTCCGGCTTCACGCAGTATTCTTCTTTTGAAGTGAGCAATGAAGGACGTGTTCTGATCGAAACAGATAAGGAAAAATACAAGGTTGGAGAGAATGCCAAAATTCTGTTCAAAACCCCGTTTGACGGCAGATTACTGGTTACCGTAGAGCGCAACAGCGTTTTTGAACACCATGTTTTGACCACCGAAAAGAAAGCAGCCGAGTTGAAACTGAGTTTAAAGGAAGAACATTTACCCAATGTTTTTGTAACGGCAACCTTGATTCGTCCGCTCGATAATTCCGATCTCCCACTTACCGTTGCGAATGGTTTTATTCCGGTTTTGGTTGAGGATACCAAAAGAAATTTGTCTGTGGTTATAACGAGTACGGATAAATCAAGATCAAAAACCAAACAGCAAATTCGTATTAAAACCCAACCTAATACTCAGCTTACGGTTTCGGTGGTAGATGAAGGTATTTTGCAGATCAAGAATTTTAAAACACCGGATATTCACGGATATTTTTACCAAAAACGTGCATTGGAGGTGACAAGCCATAATTTGTATTCCCTGCTTTTCCCGGAATTAAACATTTCGGGAGCGTCCAGTTTTGGTGGTGATGGCTATGATCTGGAAAAAAGAATCAATCCATTAAGTAATGGAAGAACAGAACTGGTTTCTTTCTGGAGCGGCCAATTGACCGCAAACAGTAATGGCGAAGCAACTTTTGATATCAATATCCCACAGTTCAGCGGAGATTTGAGGGTTATGGCGGTAGCTTACAAGGACAATGCTTTTGGTTCGGCTACAAAAAATATCAAAGTAGCAGACCCGATTGTGATCAGTGCGGGCTTACCGCGCTTTTTAAGTCCCGGCGACGAATTGACGGTACCCGTTAACATTAGTAATACCGAGAACAAAGCTGCGGGTGCAACCGTATCTTTAACCGTAAGTGGCCCGCTGAATTCCGGTGTTATTCCATCGGTTCAAAAAATAGTTATTCCGGCGGGAAAAGAGACCAGGGTGATATTTTCCGTAAAAGCATTACTTGCGATCGGTGCCGGTAAGATTACTGTAAAGGTCAATGCTTTTGGAGAAACCTTCACGCAGCAAACAGAAATTACAGTGCGTCCTGCCTCGCCCTTGCTTAAAACCAGCAGTTCCGGAATCATCGCAGCCGGACAGCAAGGTTTAATAAATCTGGCAAATAATTTCATCCCGGCTACCCAAAGCAGCCAGGTCGTATTTAGTCGTTCACCTTTGGTTGCCGGCGGTGGTAAAGCATTTGCAAATTTGCTTGGTTTTCCATTTGGCTGCCTGGAACAATCTATTTCCAAAGCATTTCCTCAGCTTTATTTTGCTGATCTGGCCAAGGCGATGGCGACACCCGTTTACCTTGTCAAAACCGGCGAAAGTGATTTTAATCCAGTGACAAATGTGCAACAGGCTATTCGTAAAGTAGAATCCCAACAGCTATTCAACGGCGGTGCTGTGCTTTGGCCGGGTTCTACAACCGACGATTGGTGGACTACTGCGTATGCAGTTCATTTTCTGGAAGAAGCTCGTCGCGCCGGATTTGAAATAAATCCTAAAACGATATCAAAAGCCATAGAATATCTGACGATTAAAACGGGAGCAACCGCGACCCGGGAAATAGCGATAGCGAGCACCACTAATAGTTTACCAAAAGAAGCTGTCGTCTCAACACAAATCCGTAAAACTGTTGCCAGAAGAGAGGCTATTTATTCTTTGTATGTTCTGGCTTTGACCGGCTCGCCAAACCGCTCAGCCATGAATTATTACAAACAAAATCCTCAGCTTCTGACGCTGGACGCACGGTATCTGCTGGCAGGCGCTTTCCAGCTTGTTGGTGATACGAGAAGTTTCAATACGCTTTTGCCAAAGAATTATACTTCACAAAATAATAATGCGGTCTTCGATGACAGCTATGCTTCACCGTTACGTAATCTCGGTTTGGTTTTAAATACGCTGCTCGAAACGGATAGCGATAATATACAGATCGCTCCGCTTGCACGTCAGTTGTCAAAAGCAATCCAGTCTGCTTCATACATCAATACGCAGGAAGCAAGTTTTGCCGTTTTGGCCTTGGGAAAAGTGGCTAAAAAAACCGCTGCTTCAACCGTTACTGCTTCGGTAACTGCCAGTGGCAAAAAAATAGCGGGTTTCGATGGCAAAGAATTAAAACTGACCAAAGATATCGCAAATCAGAAATTGGCTGTAAAAACCCAGGGAAAAGGAGATTTATACTGGTTTGCGCAATCAGAAGGTATGTCTGCAACAGGATCTTATGTGGAAGAAGATCAAGGATTAACTATAAGGCGCAGCTATTTAACGCGCGAGGGAAAACCGGTAAGGACGTTGCACCAGAATGATTTGTTAGTAGTAAAATTGTCGCTTTCGAGCACCAACGGGTTTCCTGTTGAAAATGTGGTGATAACAGATCTGTTACCTGCCGGTTTTGAAATTGAAAATCCCAGAATCACAGAACCGCGCGATATGCCCTGGATACAAAATGCGGCTATTCCTACTTATTACGACATCCGGGACGACCGTATTCACTTCTTTACCACGGCAGATAAGGTTGAAAAATCTTTCTATTATCAGGTCAGGGTTATTTCCAAAGGAACTTTTACTGCCGGACCGGCAGCGGCGGACGCGATGTACCAGGGAGAATACAGAAGTTATTCAGGAGGTGGGAAGTTGAAGGTTGAATAAGTTTTCTTAACCGCAATGGACGCAATGGTTTTCGCAATGGACACGAAGGCAAGTTGAAGTTTTGATTACCGGTCGGACGGCGAAAAAAGCCGACCGACCGGAGGCCCGTCCGACGGTTTTTCTACCGTCGGACGGGTAAAAAAAGTATTTATTAGCGTCCATTGCAGTTAAAAACAAAAAAGGACTGCCCCGAAACGAGACAGCCCATTTGAATCACTATGGCGAAATTATATATTGTCTTTAATATTATTCTGCTTGGACAAGAGCACTTTGGTTACAATTAGAAGAAAAGGCGACTCCTGTGGAGTCAGAAATATATTTCAAAATTAGCCGTTTCTATAAACAGAATATTCCGATGCGATGTCCTGGAAACACGGTTGCTATTTTACAACCACAGCTTTCCGCTATTTCCTGATCACAGCCTTTTCAACCAATTCCTGCCAGGCAGCCAGCTCAGGGGAACCCGGCTTACGCTTTCCAAAAAACTGGTTAAACATAACCCCTTCTTTATCAATTAATTCGATACCTGTAACGATACCATCTTCCGTAGGTTTTCTCACAACCCACGCCTCATCAATCGCATCTTCACGTAAGTGCAAATTGAAAGCAGGATCCATAATATTCAACCAAGGGCCCATCACGAATATTTTCCTGATCGGCCCTGTATGAATCTGGATACAGTTTGGATTCGAAACAAAGACCATAATCGGTAATTCCGTTTCTGATGCCGCGTCAAAAACCGCTTTCATACTTTCCGGTTTGATCTGGTAAGCATAACCTTCCGGAGCATGACGAAGCGCTTCCTTTCTTGAAAGTTTATACTTGCGCAACAGGCCAAAAAACTCATGTGTATCTTTTAAAGTAAGCCATTCAGCCTGGAACGCCGCTCTATCGATAACATCCATCGTTTCTTCTGCTTTTTTCTCAGGTTTTACAGTCGTCAAAATCGCTGCATCCTGATCTGCTGCGCGATATTTTTCTACTAAAACCTCATAGGCTTCCTTGTTACTTTCTTCTGTCAGGTAAATTTTATGCGTAGCGTCACCGAAACTGTTGAAAAATTGCAGACTAAAACGTTCTCCCTCATGCACAGCAAAACCGAATTTCCAGTCACCCAGAAATAATCTTAAATCGATATCTTCTCCAAGAACCAACCCAACGTGATTATTGAAAGAAATATTCTGGTAAACACCTTTACGCTCGTGCACCACATGATCATTGCGCGTCAGAGCCATTACATAGCCCAATGAAGTTACTTCTTTAAGCAATTCACGAAAATCACCGTCGAGCAAAATGATATTTTCGCCAATCCCTGTGGCCACCAGGTCTGCCTCTGTCGTATCCAATTCCTTAGCGGCATCACGAATTCTCGTTTTAGGATTTTCTGCTTTAAACTCAGACCAGCGATCTTTAAGGGCAAGACGATTAGACAACAATGCTGTTTTCATAGGAATGGTAAATAATTATACGGAGATGTTTATTTTAATATTTGTAAATTTCAAAGCATGGCAACAGGGCTGGCTTCCGGAATAATAACGGGAAAAGGTGTATCATCGGGCTGGATTATTTTTACAGAAACACCAAAAGCTTCTTTGATATTTTCTCCTGTTAAAACTTCATTGGCATTTCCGATTCCGAAAATCTTACCTTTTTTAAGCATCAAAACCTGGTCCGCATATTGCAGGGCAAAATTGAGATCGTGGACAACGGCAATAACTCCGTATCCCTTTTGCGTCATTTCCCTGGCCAGCTGGAACGTTTCGTACTGATGTAGTAAATCCATCCCCGATGTCGGTTCATCCAGCAAAATAAATCCATTTCGAACTTCCCAGATCTGCGCAAGTGTACGTGCAAGCTGTACACGTTGCTGCTCACCACCGGAAAGCGTCGGAAATAACCGGTCTTTGAAATGGATAATACCTACTTTTTGCAGGCAATGATTCACAACTGACAAATCATGTTGGGATGGTTTGGAATCGTAAAAAGGATAACGTCCCATCAACACAATATCGTGGACAGTAAATGACAGCGTTATGACATTTTGCTGAGCAAGTACCGCTCGTTTTTGAGCCAGTTCTTTTAAACTGTATTTTTTCAGATCCTTGCCGTGCAGAGAAATTGCGCCCTTACCTGGTATCAGTTCTTTGGACAACAGTTTCAGTAAAGTAGACTTACCTGCACCATTTGCACCAACAATTGCCCAGAACTCTCCTGTTTTTGCTTTAAAACTGATGTCTTGCAGCAGCGATTTATTTTTTACGCTAAAATGTACGTTTTCAACCTCGATCATACCCGGTTTCTTTTTTGATTCCAAAGAATATACAGGAAAAACGGTGTCCCCAAAAGTGCCGTCAGAATACCGATAGGAAGCTCTCCGGGCGCAACAATAGTCCTGGAAATTGTATCCGCAAGTGTTAAAACAATGGCTCCTCCAAAGGCAGACCCAACAAGTAAATATCTGTTGTCAGGGCCGAAAAGATTACGAATAATATGCGGTACCACCAGCCCAACGAATCCAATGGTACCGGCAACGGCCACGGAAGAACCAACCGCCATGGTAGCAAGTATAATAATAGCCCGTTTCAGCCTCATCAAATTCACACCTAAATGTGCTGCCTGACTTTCGCCCAAAACCAGCAAATTCAGGGATTTGGCCAGATAGGGCATAAAAATAATTGTACAGCCTATAAAGGGCGCGACAGAAATAACAGTAGTCCAGTTAGCGCCGCCCAAACTGCCCAGCGTCCAGAAAGTAATGGTTCTCAACTGCTCGTCTGTGGCCATGTAAGTCATCAAACCTGTTAACGCGCCCACAAATGCATTAATAGCAATTCCACATAATAACATCGTTGCAACGCCGCCTTCACCCGTTAATTTCGAGAGCTGATAAACGAGCATCGTTGTTACCGCAGCTCCGATAAATGCAGCAAACGAAAGGGTATAAGCACCCGCGATTTCATTGACAATACCAAAGAATTTGATGTTCAGCATAATCACAATCACAGCAAAAAGCGAAGCGCCCGAAGTGACACCAATCAACGTTGAATCGGCAATCGGATTACGGAACAGACCTTGTAAAGCGGCCCCCGCTATGCCGAGTCCGGCGCCTACCAAAATCCCCAGACAAACCCTTGGCAGCCGGATAACCCAGAAAATAATTTCCTTTTGTTCTTCATGAGCCGGATTTTCATTCAATCCCATTTTGAAGGAAATGATGCTGAAAATTTCAGAAAATGAAATAGATAATGCGCCTGTACAAAGCGAGAAAATGACACAGGCAAGCAAAACAACACTTAATACAAAAACAACCCAGCCAGGAGATAGCGGCTGTTTGTTTTGTTTCAAAATTGTTTTCTGATTTGCCATTTCAGGCCGTGCTATCGTCTCCTCGCCTGTCATTGTTGTACTTTTTGAGCCAGTTCTGCGGCAGCTTTTCCCAAACGAGGACCAAAACCTGTCAGAAACTGACCATCCATAGAAACTACTTTTTTATTTTTTCCGGCATTTGTATACGCAATACCCGGCACTTTTAATAACCCTTCAATGCCATCAACACTTTCCAGTCCGCTTGAAAAAAGAACGAGCACATCCGGATTGGCTGCCAATAGTGATTCTGACGTAAGTGGTTTAAAATCTGCGAAATCTGTCACAGCATTTTTCTGGCCAATTAAGGTGAACATCTTATCCAGAGATGTGTTTTTCCCCGAAACCATTAACGTGCCGGTACCTCTTGCATAAATAAAAAGAAGCTTTTTCGCAGTTGAGGGTTTAGGTAGTTTTGCCAGATCGGATTGAACCGTTTTTACCATTTTCTCCGCTTGTGGTTTTGCATTGAAATAAGCCCCCATTTCGCGAATCAGTTTAATTGTGCCTTCTTCGGAATATTCCTGCTTAAATGTGACAACCTTCTTCCCCGTGCTGTTCAATTGTTTAATCACATTGACAGACAGCATACTTTGGTCACTTACCACAATCACATCGGGATTAAGTGCTAAAATACCTTCCGCCGAAATGCTCCGGTTATGACCGATTTTAGGGATTTTGTTTAACGATGCAGGAAAAGTGCTCGTTACATCTACACCGACAATCCGGGATTCCAAACCCAGTCCTACCAGAATTTCGCTTAACGTACCATTCACCGAAACAATACGCTGCAATTTTCCGGCCGCACCAACAGTCGGCAGAAAAGCCAGGCAGAATATAATGGCCAGCGATAATAAAACTTTATTCAAACCTTGAATATGCATTGTTTAAGGATCTTATTTGTTATGAGAGAATATCTTGTCAATTTCCAGCGCCAGCAAGGTTTCCTGAAACAGATTTTTTATCTCTTCTACTTCTTCATCATTAAAAGAGAGCATGAAATTGGGTATCGGTGAAGGCAAAAGATGGTTCCTTCCATGCGGTAATGCCGTTTCCATTGTGTGAAACTGCTGCTCATCATATAATACCGAATGAAAACCATTGAGCCCGTCTTCCGAAAAAACAAACAGCACGTTGCCAAAAACAAAATTGTAATGATCACAGCATTTGCACTGGCCGATGTAGCCGTTTGCCGACTGACTTAAAATACGTAACGATGAATAAGAATGCGAAGCGTCGTGCATAAGTACATATGAAAAAATGCCCTGAGATAAATTTAATATTCCGGAATGCTATTTCGTCGTCTTGTTATGCTTACAAATATAGAGATTTATTTAGACCAAGTATAAACAATAATAAAAAAATAGTTTTCCATCCCCTTGATTAAGTCAAATGACCTTAATTATCGTATCTTGACTAGCAAGCCAAATTTATTACATCCGGCTCTTTTGTATCCTAACCCTTTATTTCTTAACCATTCGCGAAATTGAAGAAGCTATTTACCAACCTTACTTTTTGGGTTCTTACAGCAATAACAGCCGGTGCGCTGCTCGGGCATTATGATCCGGCAAGAGCAGTTCAAATGGATTTTTTGGGGAAAGGCTTTATTCAAATCGTTAAATTATTTATCAATCCGATCATTTTTCTAACCATCACCCTTGGAATCATTGGGATGGGTGATTTGAAAAAAGTGGGAAAAGTAGGTGCAAAAGCACTTCTATATTTTGAAATAGTGACCACAATGGCGCTTATTGTGGGTGTGCTTGTCGCCAATATTATCAGGCCCGGTGATGGGGTAGTGACTTCAAATCTTCAAAAGGGAGATATTTCCGTATACACTTCCAAAGTGCACGATTTTAGCTGGCTGCAATTTTTTCTGGATAATGTCACCTTGCAGGTATTAGTCGTTTCCTTGATTCTGGGAACAGTTCTGAGTAAATATTCAGGAAAAGATGTGATTGTCAAATGGCTTAACTTTGGATCAAAATATGTGTTTAAGGCACTTCATCTGGTGATGATTTTTGCTCCCATCGGCGCTTTTGGAGGAATGGCGTATACCATCGGTAAATTTGGGATACATACTTTACTACCGCTGGCAAAACTTATGGGCACGGTATATGTTACCATGGCCATCTTCATTTTCGGAGTTCTGGGATTAATTCTGCGTACTTACAAGATCAGTATGTGGGGATATCTGAAATATATACGAGAAGAATTATTGATCGTGCTGGGAACGTCTTCATCCGAAGCAGCGCTGCCATCGGTCATGGAAAAACTGGAAAGAATGGGTTGCTCAAAACCCGTAGTGGGACTTGTAATACCGGCCGGTTATTCCTTTAACCTCGACGGAACAACGATATATCTTTCCATGGCAACCATCTTTTTGGCTCAGGTATTTAATGTTCATCTAACGATAGGCCAGATGCTTTCCATCATCGGGATATTGATGGTTACGTCAAAAGGAGCAGCAGGGGTTACCGGAAGCGGTTTTGTCGTTTTGGCCTCAACACTTACTGCCGTTAAAGTAATTCCGCTCGAAGGCCTGGCATTATTGCTCGGAATAGACCGCTTTATGTCTGAGGCACGTGCCATTACCAACATTATCGGCAATGGTGTGGCCACGATCTGGCTTGCCAATAACGAAAAAGAATTTGATCGTGAGAAGATGCATTACGCTTTTGCGAATGTGCGGGAAACAGAGAATATTGTAACCGATAATCTGACCGACGTAACGCAGCAAAAAACCAATAATATTTCCTGATTTATCAACCGGATTCAAGCAAAGATCGGGCAGATTTTCAGGATGCCCGATCTTTTTATAACTCTTATGATTTCAAAATTGCTCGACTTCCATTTAATAAAGCCTTTTGTGTTTCCTGCATCAACTTTGTTTGGGTGATAAGATTGCCCAGCAGAGCATTGAAAAGTTCTAACTCAGCAATAGTTGTCCAGCCCGGTTTTTTAATATCGATGAGAATTTTGGGTACAGGATTCAGGTCAATAATTTGCGAAAACATCTTGTCCAGACTTTTAAGTTGTTTTTCCACTGATACCAGGTCGTGTTTTAATTCGATCGTTTCCATACTGCTTTTAGTTTAATGTGATCAAAGGATTTAATAGCGCTCCGAAAATATCAGATAACGCGAAGTCAATCCCTTAGTCGCAAAGCCCATAGCACAAGGAAACGAGATAAACGGAATTTCTTAAATGTTGGATAACTTTTACCGCCGGACCGCAAACTTCCTGCGAAACATAAAAACAGCAGCGACGATTACAAAACAAGCAGCAAGCAAGTAAAAAACAATTGTCATTGAGCCCATTTCCACAGTCTCAGTATTTCCAACCAGTACCATTCCAGCCCATGAATAAGGTAATTGATCCCCTTTGGAGGAATTATTAAGCCACTCGATCTGAGCTTGCTGCAATGCTACATCTAGTGGAATTCCCTTATCAAGCTGCTTGTAGAATAATTCTGTAAGCTCGTAAATAGCTTTATTTTCAACACTCCATAATGTTGTCAATGTTGATGGTATGCCAATGCCGGCAAAACCACGGGCAAGGCTAAAAACACCTTCTCCTTTTTGGTTTTTTCCAACGCCGGTACGGCATGCAGACAAAACCATTAATTGTGTCTTTGACAATACGGAAGTCGGCAGTTCAGAAAGTTTAATTGTAGAGTCAGCGAAATATAAGGTAGGCTCATTTTCTGTACTATCGGCGCTGGCATGTGTTAGAAGCTGTATAATCCTGTGGTCTGATAACTCATCCAGAAAAGCTTTACGCGAAGCATTAGATTCTGTCAGTATTTTGGGGAAATAAAAATGTTTACTGATCGTCTCCAGAGAAATTTCCGAGCCCGGTAATGACGCTTGTTTAAGTTTTGGAGAAAACTCGACCGGTGCCATGCCTAAAAATGTATTGCCGGAAGGTAAAGTCTGTTTTTTCCGTAACGTTTTCGTCAGAAAACCAGCAGAATACGTATAACTGAATGCAAATTTCCGAACCAGAAATTCCGGTTTTAAGGACGAAAAACTTAAACTTTCGAATGGTAAAAAATTGCCGTCGGGAGATATGATGACGCGCTCGGCCTGCACAGCAAACGGTTCGAGTAATAACTGATACAACTTGTTTGAAATCGTCAGATAATTTCCAAATTGTTTATTCTGCGCTTCTCTGCTTCCCAATAACTTTTGAAATTCTCGTGTGTAACGTGAATAATCGATGATATCTATTTTCTTTAAAACACTGCTTTTTGATGTAATACTTAATCCATAAACCGCGCTGTCCCCTACAAAATAAGATATAAAAGTCTGCCCGTCGGGAATTACCTTCGCTCTAACTTCCTGCAAAGTTGGTACTCGATTGTCATACTTATAAGCATAATACTGAGGATTTGCTCTTTCCAGCTGGTAAATAAACGCTTCCTGCTCGTCCTGCGCAGTAAATAATTCTTTCCGGATCGTGGCATATTCCTTTGAATCTGGCTTGGTCTCACTTAACTTGTTCTGAAGATTACCCAGTTTTTGTTTGATCAATCTTTCTTTTTCAGCATCCTTTTCCGTCAATTGCTGGTTTGCCCCAAGCTCATTCAACTGATCATTAAGTAAGACTGTACGGCTTTTTTCAAAAAAATGAAAAGCATTGACCGGATCATTTAGCAAATAACACGTTTCAATTGCATTTTCATACATCTCTTTTGTAATGTCCCGCCAAAAAAGCTTTGACACTTTACCCGTATGTTCCCATCGCATATAGTCGATCATCGTATCGGCAAGCATATACGTTTTGAGCGCATATTGTAACGTTGATTTTGATCGTTTTTGGTCTTTCGCGTAACTCAGCAACGTATTTCCTTTATCTATCACCATAGAAAGCAGGTACTCTTTTCTGGCAGCGATTTTCATTAAAGCCGCCGGTGGGTTATTGGAAAAAGTGCCCGATGAAGTCAAATTTAATACCCGAAATGCCTTGTCAAAATAACTTAAAGCCTTCGTCCATTCCTTTTTTTGCGAAGTGGCCATCGCGATATCATAATTTACCAGCGCCTTATGATAAGGATCAACCTGCAATAACAATGACTTGTTATAATACTCGATCGCTTTGTCATGTTGTTTTGCATTAAAATACATGACACCCATATTCGTGTATAAATAAACCGGGACTTTTTGCTTTTGCTGGTCACAAATCTGAATCACTTTATTATAGAAATAGAGTGCTGAATCTGTCTTACTAACAGAACTGTAATTTGTCGCCAGATATTCATAAGTGCTGATGAGCTCGTTGGTCCGGCTCAGCTTTTTGGCCAATCCGATAGCATCATATGCAATCGCATTAGATTGACTGTATCTTCTTAATTTTTGATAGGAGTAAACTCTTTCAATCGACAATTCGAGCTCTGAAAAAGAATCCTGTAACTCATTTGCTAACAAAACACCCTTTTCCAGGGCGGAAAGCGCTTTTTCATAATCGCCGGAAGAATTACTGATGTAGGCAAGTTTGAGATAACTTTTAACCTGAAAATTACGGTGAACCTGATTCGTTTTAGTTCTTACAATTTCCTCAAAAATGGACTCTGCTTTTATATAATCGTTGCTGTACAAATAACACTCACCAATTAAAAACTTGATTTTAGGCTTTGAACTTATTCTGGTATCGCAATGAGGTTTTGAAAAAACAGCATTTGCCATTTCATAAAAATTCAGAGCTTCTTTTTTACGGTTTGTCCATGAATTGACAACTCCTCTGCGCTGTAAAAGCAGTCCAAAAACAGAATCTGGCTTAGCACCGCAGGATTTCCATTGATTATACCAGTCCGTAAGTAGCTTATCTTGCGCCGCCAGCCCCGAATCATCAATATTAGCGTCAAGCGGTCGACTGACATTGAGCCAAATAGCTTTGAAATCGGGGCATTGGGCAACCGATTGCTTTGGGAAAAGCAATAATAATATAGAAAAAAAAAGAAAAAAGATCTGATTAGAAATGCTCGGTTTCTTCATCAATATCTGAAAATATGTAGCGTCCATCCCTCACATAATTTCGCAAATCCGCATGGTCACGGATGAAAGAATTGGTAGCTCTAAAAAAGTCGTCTTTATCCAACATTTTTCCTGAACGTACCAGCTTTCCAATAATATAAGCGGTAGCATAGGACGTTCCTCTAATGGCATTGTTCGCCCTGCACAGCGGCTCCGGAAAACATCCGTCACGCCCCGCGGCGACAGCTATATCCACAAATTCCTTTGAATAATTTTCAGAGGGCTCAATTTCAAAGCAGGAACTGCCTCTGCAAGAATCATAGCTTCTAAAATTGGACGCCGTGGTAACCGTTAACACCTTGTTTGTACTCGTACTGTAACAAGCCGGATAACGCTCAGTCGATGAATTTCCCGTTAACTCATGAACCCTGAAATCATCTTCAAAATCGTTGCTGTTTCCAGCAGCTGTAACAAACCAAATTTTAGCTTTTTCGAACGCATCGATATAAGTTTTGAAGGCCTTAATTTCGGATCCATAAAATCCCCAACTCGCATTTATAATGTCTACATCTGTGCGTGCCAGAATGTAATCAAAAGCGCAAAAAATATCGAAAAGCATTCCAATACCACGATAGTCATGGGTTTTCAAAATCATCAACCGAACATTTTCATCCTTCACACCTTCTGAATGAAGTTTTTTGTTTTGCCTGCACTGATGGGCCAAAATAGCCGCTATCCGAGTACCATGTTTATGATTCTGGTCATCGTCAAACGGATTATTATGCTGCGAAAGGCCCATCATATCATCCGTACCGACAAAATTCCATCCAATGAGGTCTTTCTGAAGTGGCGCAACCTTATACTTGTTTTCTGTTGCCAGTCCTTCGTTAAACCATAATGGGCACGAAGGCGCCAGTAAAGTGCGCATAGTCCAGTCGAACTGAAAGTCTATTCCGGTATCTAAAATCGCAACAACAGGAGCTTTTTCATGATTTTTGTTATGATCACGAGCTTTGCCCAGCCAATATTCTGTTAATGGGGTAGAAGAACGAGCTTTATTTTCTCCATCGTCTACCAGCCCGGCAGGCGTTTTTCTGGACGATCCGTCACTTGTTCTCGTAGGATCATGCGCCTGTGTACCATCTGATGATGTGGTGGTTACACAATTCGTAGCAATCGTAGTAAGCAACAAATCCTCGGAAGGAGTCTTCCAATCTTTCTCTACATTTTCCTTTGATAAAATACTTTTACCTTCCACCAAAATATGATCCGGATTCCAGAAACTTTGTCCAACTATTACAAATTCCTCAGCTAACTTCGCTATCTCTCTTTGACCCGTTTTACAATCAGTATCTGCCGGAAGAACTATAATCTTGTCACCAATATTTAATGGCTTTTCTGTTAATCTGCTTCCTGATGCGATAAATATTTTTTGATTTGCAACCGCTATTCTTCGCTCGTCCGTAGGATCGGGGATATAATGGTTTCTGTCATGCTCAAAACTGTTGAGATACGACAATAGATTTTTGGGAACAGCTGCTCTTAAGGGTTTTACACTCATAATCCGGGTATCGGGTTAGGTTTAAGTATGAATTAGTTATTTCACCCACTTCACAGCCTCTTCCTTTCCTTCTAAATTACCATCTATTACCTCTCCCAGCAAGCGGTCAGCGGCTTTCTTATCTAACGGTAAACCACGTTGTATCAAGGCAATAGCTTCATAAAATTTCCCAGGGTTGGAAAACAGATCTTTTTGTTCGCCAAGCTTGTGAAAACAGGTAATTGCTTTGTCGTAGTTTTTTAGTCTGAGGGAAACAATACCTGCCAGTTTTTGTGCTTCGGCATTTTTAGGATCGCTTGCAAGAATTGCGTCAATCCGATTCTCGGCACTGCCATATTCACCATTGTTATAGGCATTGATGGCCTGTTGCAGGCTATCAATTTCCCCATCCATTTGAACAGCAAGGATCGAAAAATTTTCATGCACATACACATTGGCCAATTCTTCCCTGCTTTTGACATTAGCATTCAGAAAATACCACCCCAACCCAAAAGCGATCAGTATGATGGCCGCAGCCGCATAATATACTAATTTCCGGATTCTGGTATCCGGCTTATCCGCGACCAGGTTTTGCCACTGTAAATGTTTTTCGGCGAGTTTCTTATCTCGGGCAGACTTTTCTGCCTCGCTTTTTACCATTAAGTAAAAAGCAACCGATTCTGCGAATTCCGGATTCGTTTTTAAGTCCTTTTCAAACTGTTCACGTTCCGAATCGGACAGCTGCTTTTGAAAATAATCTTCGATACGTTCTTCCATGGCTTTTCTGATTCTCCACTATCCTTTTTTCAATCCGTTATTGTACATCTCACGCAGTTTCTCAATACAGCGCAAACGACTGGTTTTTACAACAGATGCAGACTGATAACCCATCTCAATTGCAATTTCCTGATCCATAAACCCTTCGCCCCATGCTTTGATCATTTGCTGACATTTCTCTCCAAGCGACCGAAGACGCAGGTTCAAGACTTCTACGTCATACTGATCGATCATATTCTGTATAATACCCCGTGAATCATCAGGAAGTATATTGATATAGTCATCTAGCGCTTCTCCCCGATGTACTTGTTGACGATTAGTCGCATTTCTTCGCAAAAGGTCAACACATTTATTGGAAAAGATTTGATAAAGGTATGTTTTCAGTTCCGATCGCCTCTCGAAACGACGGCTGTCGATATTTTCAATGACGGTAAGTACAGTATCTGAATAAGCCATGGCACATTCATCTTCCGTAAGCTTGTGTTTCCAGACGCCTTCCCGAATCAGGTAAACGTATTTTTCATAGAGGCGATTTTCAAATGAACGACGACGTCCATCATTTGATAAAATACCCTCCATCAGGTCATTATCAGAAAATGTTTTTTGAAAGAAAGACATCATACAACACAAATACAGAATGGAAATATACGTAAAAACACCTGTCTTTTACTCAAAATCCAGAAAGCGTCTTTAAGAACTTATGTGATTTCGATTAAACGGTCAGGTTAAATATATTTTGTCTGGATTACTGCTATTTTGGACAAAACGTATATTATTTAAAAGAAATTGTTTTTTACTAAAAATCCCAATATATTGTAACTTAATAGTCACACTGTCATATAATTATCTTATATTATGAAAACACTATGTACTCTCCTCCTTGTATTGAACTGTATCATTTTACAAGCGCAAACCTGGACAGGCTCCGTAAACAAAGACTGGAATACAGCAGGCAACTGGAACACTGGGATAGTTCCAACATCTTCTGGCTACGTAGTTATACCGGGAACTGGAATTACCAATTGGCCAGAGCTGAATAGCGACATTCTTCTAACACGGCTTCAGCTTATATCTGGCTCTCAGATTGATACCAAAGGTTTTAAAATAGATGTAAACGGAGGAGAAGGTTTGACCATACTAGGTGCGATCATAAAAAATTCTTCATCCGGCACTGATATTTCCATCAGAAGTTACCGAAAAGGCAACATTCAGAATACAATTTTTGAAGAAAATACAATCATAGAGTTTTCAGGGATCTACCTTAAGTTCGCTCCTACTCCTGATTCTTTTAACGAAGAATCCAATCACTTTAAAAAGGATGTTAAATTCGTTGAAACCGGCGATATGAGTTTCTCACTTTCATCCGTTAAATCTACATACGATGCTAACGTAGAAGTGACGAGATTATATCCAAGCTATACAGGAGATCCAAACTTTGTCCCAACCGGAAATTATTTTTTTGGAGGCGCTGCAATTACAGGCAATTTCAAGTACAGCAGTTTGTACCCCGCAGAAATTTATTTAGGATTTTCTACCGCTGGTCATCTTATTGATATTGCTGGAAATGTTGACATTACGCTGAATGGAAATCTTAGCACAACGAATGTAGCAGTTGCTGGAACAACTTCCGCTAAATTTATTGGTTCCAGAAATACGAAGATCTATCACTACGGAGTGTCACCTTTCAATTTCACCAATTTATCCGTTGAAAAAACAAGTGGTGCGACCGTGACATTGCAAACGCCAGTTCTGGTAGCTGGTACGGTATCTTTTGTGACTGGAAACATTATAAGCAGCGAAACAAATCCACTGATTCTATCTGACGACGCTACTACCTCAGGAGCAAGCAATAACAGTTATGTCATTGGTACGGTTCGTAAAATAGGAGATGACGCATTTTCTTTCCCGGTTGGAAGGGGTACAGGTTTATTTCCAGTTTCCATTTCTGCACCTTCCAATATTACAGATGTATTCAGTGCATCGTTTGAATCCTCTACGACAAGTGCAGGTTACAATCCCGAATCGAAAGATGCCTCTCTTTACAAAGTTTCGACGGGCGGCTATTGGGACATAAAAAGAGTAACCGGAAGTAGTGCTGTGAAAGTTATACTACAATTCACGAATCAATTTGGCTCGATTACAAATTTAAATGAGTTGCGTGTGGCACATTGGAATGGCGCCTCATGGGAAAATCTTGGCAATGGAGGTACCACGGGAAACATTACCAGCGGTTCCGTATCCACGGCATTAAACGTTTCCTCATTTAGTCCGTTTACATTGGCAAGCGGAGACGCATCCAACCCGTTACCTGTCAAGCTTGTTCACTTTGAAGTTTTAAAAACTGAATTATCCGCACTATTGAAATGGAAAACATCCGAAGAACTCCAAAGTGACCGCTTCGACATAGAACATGCTTCCGACGCATTAACATGGCAAAAGATAGGAGAAACAAAAGCAGCAGGGCAATCTGGATCCATTTCGGAATACAGCTTCAAACATGAAGAACCCTTACAGGGAGTTAATTATTATCGCCTCAAAATGATAGATACCGACGGCACCTTTGCTTACAGTAAAATTTTAAAACAGAATTTTTCGGAAGAAAAATCAAAAATAGTTTTGTACCCTAATCCTGTTGCTGATAAAATATTTATTCAGGCACCCAAGGGTATAAGTATAGCCAAAATTGATTTTTTTGACACACGTGGTCGACTTTTACGTTCACTCAGTACGCAAAACCTGAATTCAGGTATTGATTTATCAAAAATAGAACCCGGCATATATGTACTTAATTTAAATCTGTCAAACGGTCTAACTGAATCACATAAAGTAATTGTAGGAAAATAGAATACATCCTAAGTCAGTTTCAATTTCAGCCAATTCCATCTTACCTTTGAACATCAAATGATCGTAATTAAAGCAAGATGATAAACCAGGAGACTACCACATTGGCCCGTTCGCAGCGGACTTTTATAGGAGAAGAATTTGATCTGAAAAAATGGGATGATCTTCAGCCATTTTATGATAATTTAAAAAACAGGGAAATTCACTCAACCGACGATCTTAGACAATGGTTTTTGGATAGAAGTGAGCTGGAATCCTATTTATCTGAAAACTTCGCATGGAGATATATCCGTCAGACCTGTGATACTGCCAATACCGGCCTGATCAATGCTTTGCAGTTTTTCATCACCGAAATTCAGCCAAAACTGGCAGAATACGGAAATGAACTGGATAAAAAAGCAGTAGAAAGTCCATTCCTTGGCGACCTGAAAGACAAGGGATTTTCGGTCACGATCCGCGGCATGAAAAAAGCGATTGAATTATTTCGCGAGGAAAATATTCCGCTTCAGACAGAAATGCAAACGGAGGAGCGTCGATACGGCGCTATTGCCGGCGCGATGACTGTGACATTGGATGGCGAGGAAATGACGCTGCAAAAGGCCGCAGACCGCCTCCAATCCGCTGATCGTAATGTCCGTGAAGAGGCTTGGAGAACGATTGCTGAGAGAAGATTCCAGGATCACGATGCGCTGGACGAGCTTTTGAATAAACTGGTCGTACTGCGTGATCAGGTTGGAAAAAATGCAGGATTTGATAATTACCGCGACTATATGTTTGCCGCCATGGGACGCTTCGATTACACCCCACAGGATTGTTTTGACTTTCATACGTCTGTAAAAGAAGCCGTTGTTCCTCTTTTAAATACAATGGCAAGCAACAGAAAAGACGCCTTAAAGATCGAACAATTGCGCCCATGGGATACAAAAGTCGACCCTAAAGGACTGGCTCCCTTAAAACCATTTGATAGCGGCGAAGAGTTACTTGACAAAACGATACGCTGTTTCAGCCGTCTTGATCCATTTCTTGGCAACTGCCTCCAGATCATGAAAAACATGAGACATCTGGATCTTGAATCAAGAAAAGGAAAAGCACCGGGAGGTTATAATTATCCTTTGGAAGAAATCGGCGTACCATTTATTTTTATGAATGCCACGTCCAACCTCCGGGATATGGTCACACTGCTCCATGAAGGCGGCCATGCCGTGCATTCACTGGTAACCCGCGACCTGGCGTTAAATGCCTTTAAACATACGCCATCTGAGGTAGCCGAGCTGGCATCCATGTCCATGGAATTGATTACGATGGATTTCTGGGATGAGTTTTTTGACAACGATGCAGACCTGCGCCGCGCCAAAATCCAGCACCTTGAATCCATTATTGAAACATTGCCCTGGGTAGCTACTGTAGATAAGTTCCAACACTGGATGTATGAAAATCCGAAGCATACAGCATCTGAACGCAGTGAAGCGTGGGTGAAAATCTATCGAGAATTTACCGATGAGGTGATGGACTGGTCTGGATTGGAGTCATTTCAAAAATATCTCTGGCAGCGCCAGCTACATATTTATGAGGTGCCATTTTATTATATAGAATATGGTATTGCGCAGTTAGGTGCAATCGGTGTGTGGAAAAACTATCGTGAAAATGCTGAAAAAGGGCTCGCAGGATACCTGGATGCACTAAAATTGGGATACACTGCTCCAATTACAGAGATTTATCAGGCTGCCAATATTCCTTTTGATTTTTCAAGGAAATACATCACCGAACTCATGCAATTTGTGCATAATGAGTTAGAACGATTAAAAATTTAATAATTCCACCTGTAACCATTTGGTGGTTATGGAAAAGGCGGTTATTTTTGTGCGTATTACTATGAACAGCAGAGAGATGAAATTCAGTAAAATAGCCGCTTTCGTGGCATGTATCGCATTGTTATCTTCTTGTGATTATCAAAAATATAACCACAAAGAACAAAAGGACCTTAATGCAAAGAATGAGTATGTCTATGGCGTAAGTCCTGATTCTTTACCACGCCAAATGGCTAATAAGTACGAAGCGAATCCTGAACTCGAACCACGTGTTAATGCCATTCGTGAAAAATTATACAGTGGATCTGGCAGTGCAGTTGTAAAGCAATAATCTGAATACAAAAAGGTTAAGATCATAAATAGGATATCCTCACGATTGAGGATATCTTTTTTTGTGCTCTGCGAAAAGCCGGTTAGAGCATCAGTATATGGATACCTTCTGTGAAATAGTATACGATATATAACAAGGAAATGAACAGCATCGAAAACATGCTGACATTAAAAACCCACGAAGATTTGCCTTTGATAAAATTCAAACCTGAATACAAAATCCAGAGTATAGGAAAAAAGGCTTGCAAAAATAAGCGGGACTGAAAACAAACCCACACATTGTATTTTGCTCCGGCAATAATGACCAGTAAAATGCTCATCAGCAATATACTTAACCAGGCAGTTTCTTCAAGTTTCTTCTGAAATGATTTAGAATCGCTCGATTTTAACTTCCCTAAAAACTTAAAAACAGACCAGGATTGTATTGTGGTTCCTAGCAATAAAAGTAGGGTTGGGATAAGCCCGACAATATAAATAACGCTGCCGATGTATTTAAAGGATGTCCTCGAACCAAGTTCAAAGCCATTAAGCGGTTCACAGAATTTGTACCAGAAAGTGGCATAAAATACAATTGGGTAAACGTGTTCCAGTCGCGAATCTCCTTCAAAATACGTAGGATACTGAACCAGCAGTTTTAAGTTAAAATACAGAAAACTTTTAACCCCGATGTACATATTCGAAGGCATATAATAGAAGAAGTCAATATTATGAGCGATCAGCCGGTGCTCCGCATAATAATTTTCCAGATATTTATATGATCCCAGCGTAAGTGTAATAACGCCAAACAGAACAAGTCTGCCGAAAATTACCTTGTATGGCAAGTTTTTCTTCCAGAGTGATAAAAGCACCACCAAACCCAATGAGGGCCCAAAGGCAAGAAATGTTCCTTTCGTTAACAAACCCAGACCTAATAAAACCGCAATTACAATTTCATTCGATAAGGTAGGCCGGTAAATGTATTTATGAAGCGCATAGAAAATACAGGTTCCTAAAAAATAAGCAAGCGTATCATTGGAAACATAAAGAGAAAAGGTAACAAATGAATGCAAAAATACCGCCAATAGAAACGCAATATTCCTCACCGGAATATCCGGAAGCAGAGCTTTGCATAGGAGGTAGAGCAAATACAAATTTCCGCAGGCCAGCAAAAGAGAAAAGATCTGCGTTATTTTCTGGCTGTGAATATTATCAAAATAGAAAAAAGGAACCGATAGTAAATAATAAAGTGGAGGGTGCATAGCGCAAAAAACTTCCCTCGTCAAAGGCAGCCTTCCTTTTTCAATAATAAAATTGATAACTTCTCCGTGTGCATCAACGCCGAAACCGGGCAGGGTGAAATACAGAAAAATTCTCAGCAAAATACCTGCAAGTAACAGATAACTTATAAAGTTATCTTTACCAAAAACAGTAGTCATTCGTTTAAGCATAAACTTAGAGACACAAAATTAAGATTAACCTGTCCGGATCCTTAATACGTATTGGGGCAGAAACAAGCGTAACCAATCAATTCCTTATTTCAGATTTCAGCCTGATTTGATAAGCCGTTATAAAAATTCATATAGAGGCTCTTTTTTATCCGTATTTTTATTGTAGATAATTAAGGCTTTTATTAAAAGGGAGGAAATATTTTGTAAAACTATACAAGTACTCAGTAGAACTGAAATTTTTAACTAAAAAAGCATGTTATTTTTTCTAAACGGCTGTAATTCTGGCTTTGTATAGAATCAGGACGGTTTTAAAGTGAAAATGAAAGTTAATTTTCTTACCACTTGATCAACCGGTTGGGATAATTGTTCGTTTTTATTTTACTTTACATCCTTATTGGATACAATAGTACACACAAAAAAAATAGTATTATTTTAATACATACTTAATCATCTTTAACAATTAGCATGAATATAGCATTGGTTACTGGCTCAGCCGGATTGATAGGAAGCGAATCCGTTGCTTTCTTAGCTGATAAGTTTGACCTGATCATTGGGGTTGATAATAATTTACGTGAATATTTCTTCGGAGCAGACGGAAATACTGCATGGAATAAAAGTCGTATTGAAAGTGCATATGCCAATTACAAGCATTATTCAGCTGATATCCGTGAAGTAAGCCAGCTGGAACCGATCTTTAAAGAATACGGAAACGATATTAAATTAATTATTCATGCTGCTGCACAGCCTAGCCACGACTGGGCGGCCCGTGAGCCTTTCACTGATTTTGGTGTAAATGCTGTTGGAACGCTGAATATGCTGGAAATGACTCGTCTTCATACACCGGAAGCCGTGTTTATCTTCACATCCACTAATAAAGTTTACGGCGACAACCCAAATTATCTGCCGCTTGTTGAGCTGGAAACGCGTTGGGAAATTGACGAAAACCATGCTTACTTCAAAAACGGTATCGACGAACAACACAGCATCGATCATACAAAACACTCGATCTTTGGGGCTTCAAAAGTTGCTGCCGATATCATGGTGCAGGAATATGGCCGTTATTTCGGTATGAAAACTGCTGTTTTCCGTGGTGGATGCCTTACAGGCCCTAACCATTCTGGTGCTCAGCTGCATGGTTTCCTTGCATATTTAATGAAATGCGCAATTACCGGAAATCACTACACCATTTTTGGATACAAGGGAAAACAAGTTCGTGATAACATTCACAGCCATGACCTTGTGAATATGTTCTGGCACTTCTACCAAAACCCACGTCCGGGTGAAGTTTACAACGCTGGTGGTGGCCGTTTTGCAAACTGCTCGATGATTGAAGCGATTGCATTGTGCGAAAAAATCACAGGAAATAAACTTTCTCACTCGTATTCAGAAACAAACCGTATCGGTGACCACATCTGGTATGTAAGTGATCTTTCTAAGTTTAAGGAGCACTATCCGGGCTGGAATTGGGAATATGGTCTTGTTGAAACACTTACTCAGATACACGACGGCATTTCTTCCCGCTTAGGAAGTGTAAAATAATATGTTAATCTTCGTAGCCTCCGGACGAGTAAAATTCAATATACTTGTCCGGAGGTTATTTTCATCGCCACTATGCCGGAAAAATTTGTAATTATTATACCTCAGTACAACGACTGGGAAGCTCTTAATCTGTTGATAACAAAAATAAACACAGATTTAAGCCCGGAGGTGCTGAAAAATGCATCCTTACTTGTGGTAGATGATTGTTCATCAACAGACCGGACGGTGCCATTTGTCCCTTTTGGCGGCACAGCGATTCAGGTATTACGCCTTTACAGAAACCTTGGCCACCAGAAAGCCATAGCCATCGGACTGTCTTATGTGGCTGAAAATGTGGATTGTGACAAAGTGATTGTTATGGATGCGGATGGAGAAGACGCTCCGTCTGATATCAACAAGCTCGTTGCAAAATCAATCGAAGTTCCGGGCAAAATTATCTTCGCACAAAGAAATAAGCGTACCGAAAATTTTATTTTCAGGTTTTTCTATGTGATTTACAAATCGGTATTTAAAATGCTGACCGGCAAAGTAATCACCTTTGGGAATTTCAGTCTTGTTCCTCAGAAAAGACTTCAAAACCTTGTTCGCGTTTCTGAAATATGGAATAATTATCCGGGAGGAATTATCAAATCACGAATTCCCTACGATTCAATGCCCACAGACCGGGCGACTCGGCTTGCAGGAGAAAGTAAAATGAATTTCGTTTCACTGGTCTTGCATGGTCTAAGTGCCATATCGGTATTGGTTGATACCACCGCCGTTCGCATTCTGATCTTTTCCATGTTTATGTCAGGCCTGGCATTGGCTTTTATCGGTGTTATTTTATTTTTGAAATTGATCGGAAACGCAACGCCGGGATGGGCATCTACCTTAGGCAGCACATTGATTATTTTGATGCTGCAATCGTTCCTGATCTCTCTGTTTCTGGTATTTATGGTTTTGCAGTATCGTTCACAGCAACACTTTATACCAGCCATTCATTACCGTGATTTTGTAGAAAAAGTAGATACAATCAACTAGGATCGTATGCTTACTTTCGATAATTCACCGACAGTTTACTGGTTTTTAGGATATCTGCTTGCGGCTGTCGTTATTTTGGCCAGTCTTTATAATAAAGTTCCTGCCAAAGTATTTCTGGTACTTGCTATCACACTGCTGGCATTTATGCGAATGCCTGTAGTTGTGTTTAACAGAGAGCTGAACTCCGATGAAAGTCAGATGCTTAGCCATGCAATTACACTGCACCAGCATCCTGTTTACTGGCGTTCTGTCGACGGCACTACAATTGGCCCTCTGGATAATTATCTTCTTGTAATACCCAAGTTAATGGGCTTCCAGATCGATTATTCCACCGGACGGCTGATGGGTTTGTTTTGCACAATTGGCGCTTTACTTTTCGTTTTTCTGGCCATGAAAAACTGGTTTGGAGAAACAACCGCCAGAATTTCTCTCGTTACACCGCTGATCTTTTTAGCGTTTACGCAGGAACCGGATTTCGTGCATTATTCCAGTGAGCAGCTTCCGGTATTTTTACTGGCTGTTACGATCTGGCTTCTTTCTAAGCTCACACATTATAAGAAGTTGTCTTCCCAAACTTCGTACATGCTTGGATTTATTGCCGGTATGACCCCTTTTGCAAAGTTACAAGCCGTTCCGCTGGCCGTTATCATCGTTTTATCAGCATTTTGGTTATGCTTTCAATTTTATAGGCGAACCGAGCAGATCAAGCCATTGCTCTTGCTTATTTTAGGGGGGATAACTTTTCCGGTAATACTATTCACCTGGGCATATGCCAACCAGGTATTTGATGACTTTATCGATTTTTACATATTTGGAAACGCTATTTACGCGGGGGGAAATAATTGGATGGCTATTCCATCCCAATTTATAAACCTTGTTTCTTTAAGCCCTGATTTCAGTGTTTACTCGCTTGTGTTAATTATTCCTGTTATATCAGGTCTGATTCATCTGGTTAGGTTGACTTCTACCGGAGTGAAAATTAATGAATTTTTGATCCCGGGAACGCTGATATTACTCATTCTTGCCAGTATTTATGCAGCTACCAAATCAGGAAACAGTTTTGTTCATTATTTCAATTTCTGTATTTATCCCTGGATACTGCTTTCAGCCTATGGTATTTCCAGGCGCAGATACTGGTTTGCTGCCGCTCCGACGCTGTTGCTTTTATGGTTTGTCGGAAACGACGCCATTTCCTATAAAAGAGAACATAGACTTAATGCTTTTGAATCTGTAGGCGGTGCTAACAGACTTGATAAAAGCCCGGTCGTAAAAGAATTGACAAAATTCACCAAACCCGGAGACTACATGGTTGTATGGGGCTGGCAGTGCAAATATTATGTGGAAGCACAACTTCCGCAGGGAACTGCCGAAAATCATTCGGAACGCTCCATTTTCAAACATGCGATGCAGGATAAATATCTTAGCCGATATCTGAGTGACCTTCAAAGAACAAAACCGGCTGTGATTCTTGACGCTGTGGGTAAATACAGCTTATGGGTGCAGGATAAGGCAACGCAGGGAATAGAAAATTTCCCTGCGCTGGCTGGTTATATCCACCAGCATTATACGCTGATTTCTACGATTGATGATGTAACGTTATATGTTCGGAAGGACCGGTTGACTAGTCTTCAACCAAGTGCTCTGCCAAACCTGGCTGCAATAAATCGCTAAGGGTTGTCTCGTCAAGAACTGCAAGATTGGCATCTCTCCACTTTTTGAGAACCAAGCGCAGGCTGCATGTTTCCTCATCTTTGCAGTCGTCACATTTTCCATAGAAAAACATGGAAACACAAAGAGCCGGTGCGATAGGGCCATCGATGATCCGCAGCACTTTTGAAAAACTTACCTCACCCGGAGGAATTCTTAGCAAATAACCTCCTCCTTTTCCTTTTTGACTTTGAAGTACTCCGTTGTTCCTTAAATCAAGCAAAATTGCTTCAAGGAATTTCTTGGGAATTCTTTCTTTTTCAGCGATGTACGAAATCAGTACAGGACCTTTTCCAAACTGTTCCGCCAAAACTTTAAGCGCCTTTAGGGCGTATTTTGCTTTCTTTGATATCATTGTTGATAAGTATACTGAAATTTCGCCAATAAAACTTCACAGGATCTATAAGCCTATATCTCCCATGTGATTTCTCTGCTATTGCTCATTATTGCAACAAAATAAAACGCATTTTTATTCACTCAATGCTCTGTATCAGAACGAATAATAATAAACTGCACTGGTAATAAAGTACAATTTTATGAAATATTTTATATACTCTACTAATTTATAGACTTTTAAAATTAATTTGTAATAAATACAAATATTAAAATTGTTGTAAATAAAATATATACACACAATGGCCGCTATTGCAACGCTTCATTTTGAAAAGAGGCAGATCGAAATAATATCAAAACTTTATCTGTACGGCTCACAGGCCACAGATGAGATAGGAACCGCTGTAACGGATGAAATTAACCGGATGTACAACGAGCCCGAAGCCTGTATCAACATTGGAGCGTTCGCTTTCAAAGTTGTATTTACCATAAGCTATAAAATTATTTCTTCCGGCGAGGCGATGATCCGGTCCGCGATTAATCAGAATTTCAGGAATAATTTTATCCGGATTGAAAATGAAAATCATATCACCCGTTCTTTCATGGGCTATGGACTGGGCGATAATGTCGGTCACTGGTTAACTACCGATAATCTCGGAACGTCAACAACGGCTGCACACGAATTCGGCCATAGCCTCGGCCTGGATCACCCTAGTATTCTTGATTTTCGCGGGACCAATATGCCACCGCCTGTAATGGCGCCCAGAGGTTCGCTTGTGGATCCCCAATATCAATGGAATCCACAAGCAGTCCCAGGTGAATTCGGAGGAACGATGAATCCGAAATACAGAAAAGTTACGGCCGGAGAAATCCAGCTTATTTTAAAAGACTTGTCTTTTGAAAACGACACCAATCTCTATCTAGGCCAGATTTCAAATACACTTTTTAATAAAACCGGAAGTCCGACCCGCTGGTTATCGTGATTAATTTCTTGGCGGTTTTCCTCCATTCAAAAGTCCTTGCATGCGTTCCAGCGTTTTCTTTTCTCCACAAAGCGACAAGAAAGCTTCACGTTCCAGATCCAAAAGATACTGTTCCGTAACATTTTGTGGATAACTCAGATCGCCGCCGTTGATAACATAGGCAAGCTTATTAGCAATTTTAGCATCATGCTCGCTGATATAATTTGCGATTTTCATCTGCGCGATGCCCGTCATGAAAAGAGCCATTCCGGCTTTTCCCTGCACTTTGATATCATTTCTTTGCTTTGGCTGCGTATAACCATTGTCTGCCAGATCGATTGCTGCCTGTTTTGCTTCTGCAATCAACCTGCTTCGGTTTAGTACAATCTGATCTTTTTCCTGCAAATAATTCATCGCTCGCGCATCGTGCGCAGACGTCGAAACTTTTGCTGTGGCAATGTTCATAAAGGCAGTCTGAAGAATATTTAATTCCGTATCGCCGGCCTGATACAAATCCGAGCATCGTAAAGCCATTTCTTTGGTTCCACCGCCGGCAGGGATAATGCCAACACCAAATTCTACCAGACCGATATAAGTTTCGGCATGAGCGACGACTCTATCCGCATGAAGATTAAGCTCGCACCCGCCACCCAAAGCGAGCGAATGAGGAGCCGTTACGACTGGAATAGACGAATAACGTGCCCGCATCATGGTTTGCTGGAATTGTGCAATAACCATGTTGATCTCATCAAATTCCTGTTCAATGGCGAACATGAAAAGCATAGCCAGATTCGCGCCGGCAGAAAATGCTTCGCTCGATTCATTACCGATCACCAGTCCGCGATATTCCTTTTCGGCGAGACTTATTCCTTTCTGGATCCCTTCGATAACCTCCGAACCCATGGTATTCATTTTGGATTTGAATTCCAGATTAAGGATTCCATCTCCGATATCATAAAGATTTGCTCCGGCGTTTTTCCAGACAATATTATTTGTCAGGTTGCTTAAAATAATGATACTATCCTGACCCGGAATTACTTTATACGCTTTGGAATTAATATCGTAATAGCGCTTTTTACCGTTTTCTACCTTGTAAAAAGACTCATTTCCCGCTTCCAGCATTTCATAAACCCACTGGGCCGGTTTTGCGTCCAGGTCTTCCATGATAGCAAGCATTTCCTTAACACCAACAGCATCCCAGGTTTCAAATAAACCCAGCTGCCAGCCGAAACCAGCACAAATGGCCTGATCGATGCGGAATATTTCATCCGAAATTTCCGGAATCCTGAAAGTTGCATATTTGAAACAGTCAGAAAATGTCTTTCTGTAAAATTCACCTGCCTTATCTTTTCCTGCCAAAAGTACACCAAATCGTTTTGCTACCTCTCCAATGGCTTTTGTACCTTCAAGTGTGGCAAATTTAACTTTTTCGGAAGGTTTGTATTCCAAGGTCTGAAAGTCCAGTGCGAGAATGACGGACTTACCCTTTTCGTCTTTTATTTTTTTATAAAAACCCTGTCCTGTTTTATCACCAAGCCACTTGTTATCATACAGTTTCTGCATAATATCAGGTAACTGAAATGCATCGCGCGACTCATCTGTCCCCTCGCCGGAAGCATACAGGTTATTAGCAACATGTACGGTCGTATCGAGGCCTACCACGTCAGACAAACGATAGGTCCCAGACTTAGGGCGACCCACAACCGGGCCGGTCAGTTTGTCGACTTCATCGACGGATAATCCCATTTCCTCCGCAACACGAATCGTCTGGATCAATGCAAAAATCCCAAGACGGTTTGCAATAAAGCCCGGCGTATCTTTACAGAGTACAGTGGTTTTACCCAAAAATAAATCTCCGTAATGCATCAGAAAATCAATAACAGATTTGTCCGTATCCGCTGTCGGGATGATTTCCAGCAACCGCAGATAACGCGGCGGGTTAAAAAAGTGTGTTCCGCAGAAATTCTTTTTGAAGTCTTCGCTACGTCCTTCCGCCATCAAATGAATTGGGATTCCGGAAGTATTGGAAGTAATCAGTGTGCCAGGCTTCCTGAGCGCATCTACTTTTTCATATAAAGTTTTCTTGATATCAAGCCGCTCGACGACAACCTCAATTACCCAGTCGTAATCTTTGATATCTTTCAGGTTATCATCAAAATTGCCAAGTTTTACCCGCGAAGCAAAAGCAGGGCTGTAAAGTGCAGCAGGTGTTGCTTTCAGTGTTTGTTGAAAAGAATCATTGACAATCCGGTTTCGGACCGCAGGATGATCTGTGTTCAATCCTTTTGCCTTTTCCGCCTCGCTGGCTTCTTTTGGAACAATATCCAGCAGTAATACTTCTACACCAATATTGGCAAAATGGCACGCAATACGTGAACCCATGATACCCGAGCCTAAAACGGCAACTTTACGAATGGAACGATTCATTATTTTATTAAGGTTTTAGCTGTTGGCTATTAGCTTTTTGCAGATCGCCTAAACGAATAAATAATCAGGGATTTAAAATTCTTCTGTTATTTCACCGGCTTTTAGTTTCTGGTTTTCTTCTTCTACCAATTTGTTGATATCTTTTATTACATCAAAAAACACCACCAGTTTTTCCAAAGGAATTTTATCGCGGATCATAGTATTGAACGACAACACACCTTCCCTCGACAATTCTCTTTTTTCTTTGCCAAGATCCGTTAGTACGATCCTCACGAAGCGTTTATCACTCTCATCAACCTCACGGCGAATCAAGCCTTTTTCTTCCAGATTTTTCAGCATACGTACCAGGCTTCTCGGCTCCATGCCAAGCAAAGGAGCAATCTTGGTGGCCGGTGTACCATGCTCCATATCGATGTTAAGGAGTACGTAACCCACAGCCATTGTCGTGTTAAAGCGAGCTGCATAGGCATTATACATCCTTGAAATAGAATGCCATGCCCATTTTATCTGGAAATCAATTGTCTTTTCCTTGCGCATCTTTTAAATCGGTGGGGTGTCAGGTAAGTACTCTTCACAAATGTAAGAAATCAAATTAATATTATGCAAGCATACTAATTTAGTTGCATAAAAAAACGCACCGGATATCTTTTGCTTCCGGCGCGCCTCTTTTAGTTATTTCTCGCTGATCAGTTTATCCATAAGCTGGTTGAAATCTGTTACGAATTCATCGTAAAATTTCCCCGTGCCCGGACCGGAAAAACCGGTATGAATTTCCCGCACTTTGCCTTTTTTATCAATAAAAATAGTCGTTGGATAAGACATCACTTTGTTTAGCATCGGTAAAGCTTTTGCCGTTGCCTCGTTGGTATTGGTACCGGCCAGCAAGATCGGATACTCGATCCCAAATCTTGTTACCATTCTTTTTAACTTGGGGGCCGAAACCGCCAGATCAGCCGAATGTTCAAAAGCGAGGCCTACAATTTCCACGCCTCTGGACTTATTTTTTTTATACCAGGGCGCGAGAAAATTAGTCTCATCCATACAGTTCGGGCACCAGGAACCCATAATCTGGATGATCACCGCTTTATCCTTAAAACGAGGATCCTTGAATGAAAGCGGTTTTCCATTGGCATCAGGAAAAGTAAAATCAACCGTTTCTGAACCTGGTTTTAAATAAGTCAGCTTGGTTGCGTCGGGCAGCTTTGCATTTTCATTAAGGATGGCAGTAAAGGTTTTATAGCCCTTAATACCCGACCATAATGATCCTTTCAAAACACCGTCTTTTAATAGCGCCGCTTTAATCAAATAAGCATTGGAGCCGTCAAAAGTGGATAAATAGAGGCTATCTCCTTTTACATTGCCTGAAAGAAAACGATAATCACCCGTTGGCGTCACGAAAGATCCTTCCACAATATTTCCTTTTTGCGAGAAATTACCTACGGCTACGGTGGAGTCCTTCGTTACTTCATTTCTGAAAATAGTAGCATATTTCCCGGTTACGTTTTTAACGCCTTCCGCGGCTTCTTCCTTAAAAAAACGATAGTTTTCACCAAACGTTGCCTGAAAAGGCAGCGCTCCTGTCACCTTTTTTCCATCTAACCTTTTGTAAACACCGGTCAGCTTATCCCCGTCAACCACCGCTGTGATTTCCGAATCAAACAACTGCATAGGAATATGCAAAGAGTCCTTATCAAAATAAGCACTATCCATTTTTAATCGTTCGCCACCATTCACGGAGTAGACTGTAAAAGTTTTCCCATCCGGGTTTTGGGCGACATCAAGAATGATCGGAAGCTGTTGTCCGTCACGCGTTAATGTGGCGCGCCACGTGCCTGGTTTCAGTGTTGTATCAGCAGATGACTGACAACCCGATATACTTAGCGTGACAAAAAGTATAATTATTAATTTTATTGTTCTCATATTCAATTTATTGATGCAGAATTACAGGTATATCAAAAAAATTAAATCCCTACCGAAGCGCAATTCGTACCATTGAAAATTGCTAAGTTTGTAACGGCCTGATGGCAAGAAATAGTTCCTATCTACGTTGCTTTTAATAAATGGATCTTCCAACTACATATCATGAACCTGTAATGCTGTCCGAATGTCTGGACGGCCTGAATATTCGCCCTGATGGCATCTATGTAGATGTTACTTTCGGCGGAGGAGGACATTCACGGGCAATTTTAGAAAAATTAACAACCGGACGACTTTTGGTTTTTGACCAGGATCCCGACGCCATTGCCAATGCGGAACAGTGGAAAGATGATCCGCGGTTTACTTTCATTGCTGCTAATTTCAGACATATAAAAAGATATCTCAAACTGCATAAAGCAGATAAAGTTGACGGAATTTTGGCGGATCTTGGTGTTTCATCGCATCAGATCAATACACCGGAGCGCGGTTTTTCAACCCGTTTTGAAGCCGATTTGGATATGCGGATGAATCCAAACAATGAAAAAACGGCTCGTGAAGTTTTGAATGTACGCTCTGCAACAGAACTGCAATCGATTTTGGGCCGCTATGGTGAGGTAACGAATGCCCGCACGGCAGCAGAAGCAATTTTCTCGGCAAGACATAATGCACCCATCGAAACCGTTAACGATCTGAAAGGAATTTTGATGCGTTATGCTCCGAAACATCGTGAAAATAAATATTTTGCACAGGTTTTCCAGGCGTTACGTATCGAGGTCAACGACGAAATGAAAGTACTGGAAGAATTTCTGACGCAGGTTCCGGAGGTTTTAAATCCGGGCGGAAGATTGGTAGTGATGTCCTATCATTCGCTGGAAGACAGGCCGGTTAAAAATTTCATCCAAAAAGGAAAATTTGACGGCGAGGTAGAAAAAGATTTCTACGGCAACGAGATCAAGCCGCTTAAAAGCATCACCCGCAAGCCGATTGAAGCAACACCGGAAGAAGTGAAGCAAAATCCGCGCGCCAGAAGTGCAAAGTTGAGAATCGCAGAGAAACCGGAATAAGAACTTTCTGTTCATACCTTTTTTGTAAAAAACATGTCTGAAAATAGAAGAAGACCCAAGCCGACCGATGCAAAACCTCAGAAGCCCAAACGGGAATACAGTCTTTTTAACTGGCTGAACCGCTTCCTGCCATTGGATACGATTTTTGGTGACAAAGTGCCTGGACAGGAAGAAAGAGTGCCTGTTAAGTATTTTTATTACTTCGGATGGATTGTTATTCTTCTTGTGATTTATGAGCGAATCGGTTTCCAGTCGGAAGAGTATGTCAGGAACAGCATTAAATTAAAAAAGGAAGTCGGTGATTTGCGTGCGGAATATACCTCGATTCAGGCCGAGTATATGAAAAGCGGAAAACAGTCCGTGGTGATAGAAAAAGTCAAGCCCGACGGACTGGAAGAGAACCTGAATCCGCCGAAAAAGATTATTGTCACAAAAGATTAAAAACACTTCATATCTAATAATAACCAGCACCAGGGCATGAAGAATGATGTAGAAAGCGGCCAGAATAATAAAAAGGCATTGATATACCGGGCACGGATTGTGGCCTTTATTTTATTTGTATTTGCTGTCATGGTTTTTGGGAAACTGCTCCATGTACAGTATTACGGCACACACAAGGGCAAGACGTGGTCGGAATATGCTGTAAAAAATGACCTGAAACTGGACACCATACCAGCGACACGCGGTAATATTTTTTCCAGCGACGGCAGTTTGCTGGCTACCTCTTTGCCGTATTATTATGTCGGATTTGATACCAAAGTAGCGGATTCGGCTTATTTCTATAATAATGTAGATCAGCTGGCCAATTTGCTTGTCAAAAACTTCGGAGAAAATACTTTCGATGAATACAGGAGCAAACTGATGCGGTATCGTACCAGCAAGAGCAAAAGATATCTTCGGTTAAAAAGTAAAGAAATCGGATATCTTGAACGTGAAAAAGTAAAGGAATGGCCGTTTTTCACCAAAGAAAAAAAGGGTGGAGGAGGAAAGTTTGAAATGATCTACAAACGTTACAAACCTTTCAGTCCTATGGCCGACCGGACAATCGGAGGCACAGACCCGAAAAGCGGAAGAGGATATATCGGTATTGAAGCAAGTTTTGATAAAAAACTGGAAGGAAAAGATGGTGTAAACCTTGTGGAGCAGGTAGAAGGCGGGATTAAAATTCCTGTCGGCGACGCGCTGAATATTCAGCCGGAAACCGGAAAAGATATTTACACAACACTGGATATGAACTATCAGGATATGGCCGAAATTGCGCTGAGAAGGAAACTTACAGAAGCCAATGCAGATTTCGGATGTGTGGTTATTATGGAAGTGGCAACGGGAGAAATCCGCGCGATGGCAAATCTCACCAAACGTCCTGATAATAAATACGAGGAAGTTTTTAATTATGCATTGGCAGGAAGCACGGATCCGGGCTCTACGTTCAAATTGCCAACAATGATGGCACTTTTGGAAGAAACAAAAATGAATCCGAATCAGGTTACGGTAAATACCGGAACGGGTTCTGTTCGTTTCAGAGGTCTTTCCATCAATGACTCCAAAAGGGGAGGACATGGCGTGTTGACAGCCGCTCAGGTATTTGAGAAATCTTCGAATATCGGCGTTCATTTACTGATGCAGCGCTACTTCTTTTCCAAGCCGGACAAATATCTTTCGTACCTGAAACAATTCCATTTGACGGAGCCGACCGGCATTCACATGAAGGGCGAAAATCCGCCATATATCAAAGACAGAACATCAAAGCAATGGAATAATTATTCGCTGACTTTTATGTCGTACGGGTACGAAATGCGGATGACGCCGCTGCAAACGCTGGCTTTGTATAATGCCGTGGCAAATGATGGCTACTGGGTACGCCCCATGGTGGTGAGAGAGATCCGAAGCGCAGAAAAGCTTGAAGATAAAATAGAGCCTTACGTTTCTGAAAAACCGATTTGTTCTCCTGAAACTTTGCGTAAAATAAAAATTATGCTTGAAGGTGTGGTAGAACACGGCTCTGCCAAGAATATCAAAACAGATCTTTATAAAATAGCCGGAAAAACGGGGACAGCGCAAAAATTAATCAACGGTATTCACACCGCAGGAAAGTATTATACTTCTTTTGCGGGTTATTTTCCTGCTAATAAACCGAAATACAGTTGTATTGTTATCATCGATACGCCTCGTGGTGCCAAAGAAAATTATCAGCTTTATGCAGGAAGCGTGGCCGCACCGGTATTTAAGGAAGTTGCGGACCGTATTTATGCTTACGATGTAAGCATTCAGAAAAACAGAAAAGATACCACGCATTTTGAAGGAAAAAGTGTGCATTGGGCTGGCAGAACTTCTGATTTGAAAGTAATCAGTGAGCAATTAAAATTAACGCCTGTTCCTGAAGAAAAAGAATACGTCTCGGGGTCTATCCTGATGAAAGGTAAAACAAACTGGAAACCACGCAGCGTCGACTCCAAAGATGTTCCGGATTTGCAGGGTATGCCTATGCGTGATGCTTTGTATATTCTTGAAAATAAAGGATTTAAAGTAACTTTCAAAGGCTCAGGCAAAGTTGTGGATCAGTCACTTCCGCCGGGAACAAATAAAAACGGACTAAAAACGATCCTGTTAACATTACAGTAAATCCATTTATGGAAAGCATTCAAAAACCAGTTCATAGTTTAATCAGTGGAATTGCCGGAATCACGGTACACGGATCGGATAATGTTGTTGTCAATAAAATCATTATCGATTCCAGGCGGGTTTTACCGGGAAGTCTGTTTGTGGCGTTAAGAGGTACACAAACTGATGGTCATCAGTATATCGAAACGGCTTCCGATCTGGGAGCAACCGCTATTCTTTGTGAAGAACTTCCTTCGCAAATACACGAGGGGATCACTTACATTCAGGCTCAGGATTCGGCCATCGCTATGGGCTATATTGCGGCTTCATTTTATGATCAGCCTTCCAAAAAAGTGACACTTGTAGGCGTAACCGGAACAAATGGAAAAACTTCGGTCGCTACCTTTTTATTTCAGCTTTTCCGAGCGTTAGGTTATCGTTGCGGGCTTCTTTCCACGGTGCAAAACCAGATTGAAGACGAAGTTATTCCTTCAACGCATACAACACCCGACGCGGTTGCGCTGAACGAGCTTCTGGCGCTTATGCATGCAAAAGGCTGTTCGCACGTGTTTATGGAGGTAAGTTCACATTCCGTAGCGCAGCATCGTATCACAGGCTTAAAATTTGCCGGCGGGATTTTTACCAATATTACGCACGACCATCTCGATTTTCATAAAACTTTTGATAACTACATCGCAGCCAAAAAGGGTTTCTTCGACCAGCTGCCCAAGTCTGCTTTTGCCTTAGTCAATATCGACGACAGGCGTGGCTCTGTGATGGTTCAAAATACCAAAGCAAGAATTCAAACCTATTCCTTGCAGACTCTGGCGACGTACAACGGAAAAATTCTTTCCGATACGCTGACTGGTATGCACATGGAAATCAATAATCAGGAGGTCTGGTTTCGCGTCATTGGCCGGTTTAACGGTTATAATTTACTATCGGTTTACGGAGCAGCGGTGGCGCTTGGCGAATCACCCGAAGAAGTTCTAACGGCCCTTTCCAATCTTAGCAGTCCTCCCGGCAGGTTTGAGCAGATACATTCCGCTGACAATATTGTCGGGATTGTAGATTACGCGCATACGCCCGATGCTCTGGAAAATGTATTGCAGACTATCGCACATCTTCGCCACGGCAACGAGCAGGTTATAACAATCGTTGGGTGCGGAGGTAACAGAGATGCCACTAAAAGACCCAAAATGGCTGAAATTGCCTGCAACCTGAGTACACGGGTAATATTGACATCTGATAATCCGCGTTATGAAGAGCCGCAGGATATTCTTGATCAGATGCTCAAAGGTGTTCCCCCATTGAAATATAAAAATACAACCGTTATTCCCGATCGTCACGAGGCTATTTTTAAGGCAGTGGCTGAGGCAAATCCGGAAGATATTATTTTGATTGCCGGAAAAGGACATGAGACTTATCAGGAAATTCGTGGTGTTAAGCATGACTTTGACGACAAGCAGGTGCTTAAAGAGGCATTTTTAAGTTTTCATTCCCAAAAAGAATAAAAATTCAGGACCCGTTGCGTAGTCTGCAAGAAAAAGGCAACTTTGCAAGCGCTAACCACGATTTACATGCTTTATTATCTATTCGACTACCTAGACAAGCAATTTAACATACCCGGAGCCGGCGTATTTCAATATATTTCCTTCCGGGCGCTTGGCGCTACGGTGCTGTCCCTTTTCATCGCAGCAACGTATGGAAAATGGATTATTAACTTTTTGCGCAGACAACAGGTTGGCGAATCCATCCGTGATCTTGGTTTGCAAGGACAAATGGAAAAAGCAGGAACGCCTACCATGGGTGGATTTATTATCCTGGCTTCGCTGCTTATTCCGGTATTGCTTTTTGCTAAACTCTCCAATGTCTATATCGTTCTTTTGATAATTACTGCCATCTGGACCGGGATGATCGGTTTTATTGACGATTATCTTAAAAAGTTTAAAAACAATAAGGAAGGGCTTCACGGACGTTTCAAAATTGTCGGACAGGTTGGCCTTGGCTTGATCGTGGGATTAACCCTTTCATTTAATGATCATGTAAAAATCCGGATTTACGATCAGCCTTTACTAAGCTCTTCTATCGGAGAAGTGCAGCGTTACCGGGATGTTATCCATCCGATGGTAACAACGCTTCCTTTTTCGAAAAACAATGAATTCGATTACAGAACATTGCTTTTCGGCTGGCTTCCTGAGGAGTATACCTGGGTGATTTATACCATTATTGCTATTTTTATCATTACAGCCGTTTCCAACGGTGCTAACATCACGGACGGGATTGATGGCCTTGCGGCAGGTATTTCGGGGATAATTGCGCTGGCGCTGGGGGTTTTATGTTATCTTTCAGGGAATACCAAATTCTCTCAGTACCTGAACATCATGTATATTCCTAACTCGGGAGAGCTAGTAATTTTCTGTGCGGCCTTTGTCGGGGCTTGTGTCGGGTTTCTCTGGTATAATGCCTATCCTGCCCAGGTTTTCATGGGAGATACCGGTAGTCTGATGTTAGGAGGTGTTATCGCGGTTGTTGCACTGGCGATCAGAAAAGAGTTAATGATCCCGATATTATGCGGTGTGTTTCTTTCAGAACTCGTCTCGGTTATAACCCAGGTCAGCTATTTCAAATATACCAAGAAAAAATACGGAGAGGGCAGGCGAATATTACTTATGTCTCCGCTTCACCACCATTACCAGAAAAAAGGCTTACATGAAGCAAAAATCGTTACCCGCTTCTGGATTGTCGGTATTATTCTGGCAATTTTCACCCTTGCAACTTTAAAATTAAGATAAAAAAATAGCCCCGCGAATATTTCTTCACGGGGCTATTTTTTTATTTTTCGATCTACCTTCCGACCGCTTCGCTGTATCTTCTAGGATCATACCCTTTTGCAAAAAGAGGATACTGGTCAAAAATCCTGCGGACTACGCTCCGATAGTGATTGTTTGAGTTTTCAACGCCTTTGAAAATACCCGAAGCATAACCTCTCCACACCACCTGATCGCTCTCTGCATCGATTAATGACACGATTAACGTCCCCTTATCGAGGGCATATTTTATCGGCTCGTACCTGAACCCGTCATTTTCGGTATCTACCCAGTTTTTAATGACCGGCTGCATATAGCCCTGATAACGAAGGTTATCATAGAAAATGCCATAATTTACCAATAATGTAGGTTTTTCTGCGGTAAGCTTGTAGCCTCTCACCTGCATCTGGCGACGGATTGCCTCGTAAATTTCAGTACAAAGATTGTTGGTATCACGCTCACATTCCAGAAACGTATAGGAAGAATAATCTTTAAAATTTGTTTCATAACTATAGTCGTGTTCCACAAACACTTTACGACCACTCGAGCAACCCGCTAACATCAATATCACTAATAAAGCGGCATAAGTTTTAATAGACTTCAGCATAAGCATTTCATTTTGTCAGGTTATAAATAGATATAGTTACTCTAATGTTGAAAACCCACTATCAATAGCCTATGCTGCCCGTCTACGCTGGAACTACCCCATGTAATAAGCTATTGCTTTACGCATTTCAGAAACCGGAACGGCGATGTCATAACCACATTTTCCGGCCCCTTCCAAAAGAGAAAAACGAACTTCGCTTCCTCTGTTCTTTTTGTCCTGGCGTGTCAGCGCTATAATTGCTTCCACATCCTCAGGTTTTATTTCCACTTTACCGTAAGTAGCGAAGATAAATTCTTCAATCTCAATCAGAGTCTTACGGTCAATCATATTTCTTTTAAAGGAAAGATAACTTTCCATGATCATCCCAACCGCAATCGCTTCTCCATGGTAAAGTCTTTCCTTTTCAGATTTACTCAAAAAATACGTTTCAACAGCATGTCCCAACGTATGTCCGAAATTCAATATTTTGCGTAAACCTTTTTCCGTAGGATCCTGATTTACAATATCCTCCTTAATTTTTACCGAATGTGCAATCAGATCAGCCCAGTTTTGTTCTTCAAAATCATTCTGACGGATCTGGTTCCATTTAGCCACATCCGCGATCAAGCAATGTTTAACAATTTCTGCAAAACCGGAGCGAACTTCTCTTTCTGCCAATGTCTTTAAAAAAAATGGATCAATCAATACACTTTTTGGTATATTGAATACCCCCAAATGGTTTTTAAAACCGTGGAAATCAATCCCTAACTTTCCTCCAACACTCGCATCGACCTGAGATAAAAGTGTTGTCGGTATTTGAATAAAATCAATTCCGCGTTTGTAAACAGCCGCACAAAAACCGCCCATATCCCCTATCACTCCACCGCCAACATTAATTACCAGTGCATGTCTGTCCAACTCAGCAGCTGTCATGGATTCCCAGATGGTTTCACATGTAGCCAGTATTTTATGTTTTTCACCATTCGGAACCGCAACCAGCTTATGTTTCGGCAATAACGGCTTAATCAATGAATAGCAATACTTACGCGTATTGGTGTCAGCAATGACAAATACTTTTGAATACTGTGTTGAATTTAAAAACTCGGGTAAACTTTCTGTAATGGGTGCTAAAACTACGGACTGAGTCATTCTTCTTAATTCAATAAAAAATATAATGCTCATCAAATATACGATGATGAGACCATATTGGATGCGTGAATAATTAAATAATTTAATATATTATTTTGAAAATTTATAATTGAGGCCTTTATTATTGGGTTTAAATTTAAAAAGAGAATAATAAGCACAACAATCAATTTTTCAGCATATTGCATTATAACGGCTAAATTACCTTTTCTCCCTTACAAATTTGATAGCCAGCGTCATCATATGCGCATTCAGTCCGTTGGATCTGTGAAAATAGCTGTACCGCAAATTCAGCTCATCAAAAGAAATTCTTTTCGACAGATAAGCGGACGGAAGATATCTCAGATTTATGCCGGCTTTATAACTTTGAAACGATGAAAGATCATAATCTGATGTGTAAAACCGTTCCGAAATTGAATGTTGTTTGTAAGGTTTAAAATACTCAGAACCAGACTGGTTATAAAATCTTAAAAAAGGAGAAACCGTCCACTGCGGTGAAGTCTTTATGGCTGCTTCCAGTTCAATACTATTGCCAAGAATACCAAAACTATCCCAGTAAAATCCATAATTCAGTTTCAGAATGGTCCGGCTGCCGGCAAAATAGTTAAGGCGGATTCCAACGGGAACTTTATACCGGTCGCCAGGCAGATTTTCAACTTTAAGTGAATCATTGTTGAAATAAACCCGGTGAAAAGTAGTAGCCAGCAAACCCTTTTGAAAAGCAAATTCCGGAAAAACGCCCAACACAAGCCTCGGATTGATAACCTGTGTAAAACCAAATTTAAAATTGTAGGAATCCCGCCGATAAGTATTCGCCCATTCTTTGTACCGGAGCTCCACAGGATAAATCAGCTTTACGGGTTTGTAATAATCAGGATCTAGTCTGCCCCAGCGCAGATCATCAAAATATGCCTGAAAATCAAAGGAATAAGTTCTTGTTCTGGCAGGATTCGTATATTCTGTTGAGAAAAAAACAGGAATTGACATGTAGTCAGATTCAATCGAAAAACCGGAACCGATACCGATTTTCAGATCTTTCTTTTTAAGCTGACGCTGATAATTAAGGTTTCCGTAGGAACGCGCATCACGACTGGAAGCAGACGACATCACAAAATCAATATTATCCACCGATGCAGAACTGATGATATCAACGCCACCCACAAAATTTATTTTATTATATTCTTTAAACGTATGCCCGATCCGGACGGACGGAGAATAAACCGTCAGTTTTTCAGTACCGATCCCACCGGTAACCGCGGAATTGTGGCCGTTCTGGATGTAGTGGTTATAAACCAGCTCGACCTCGGTTTTCGATAACGTACTTTTTTGGTAAGAACTATCAGAAGTCTGCGCTTTGGCTTTCAATAAAAAGGCACTCAATAATCCTGCAAGTAAAAATCTTCTTTTCATAAATAGCCTAATTACATCCGCAGCCTCCGCTTGATTTTGTGCCCGCAGGCGGCATCGCTCCTTCGCGGATACTTTCTACATAGTCCTCAAATTTTTTCCCGGAATTACTTCCCATCTGCATTTCAGGATCATTAAGATAAATACGCTGGTAAGGTTTTACCGACTGGCAGCCAAATTCACCAAAAAGAAGGAACAATCCGGCTATTAAAAAGTATAGTTTATTTCTCCGCATATTTAAAGTTAAGGTTTCGTGAGTGAAACACTTCATTTTTGTCATTTATTATCAAACAGTGCGTTTGCGGAAGCTGGTCAATGAAATGTAAGCCCACCTGCACACCCATCACATAAACTGCCGTAGCCAGCGCATCCGAAAGTTCAGCCCCTGGGCTTATTACGGTTACACTTTTTATCCCGCTCACAGGTTTCCCTGTTCTAGGGTCAATGGTATGCGAAAACCGTGTTCCGCCACGCATAAAAAACTGCTCGTAATCTCCCGAAGTTGCAACCGACGCATGCTCGACAGGTAAATAACAAAGTACTTGATTTTTATTATCAGGATTGGCAATTCCGATTTGCCAGGGTTTTTCATCCGTCTTTTTCCCAATAACCGTCAAATCACCGCTCGCATTGATGATACCATTTTGAACGCCTTTTTCCAGCCAGAGCTTCTTTACATTATCTGCGGCATAACCCTTCCCAACGGCGGCAAAACTAATATGCATCCCTTTTTTGCTCAGGAAAATGGTTTGATCCGGCATCAATGAAATATGTCGGAATCCAGTAACCGAAAGTGTTTTCTTAACTGCACTCTTTTCGGGAAAAACAAACTGCTCATTTTTGAAATTATACAGTTTTTTCAGTGGACCGACCGAAATATCGAAAGCACCCTGCGTCAGATTAGACAAGTCCTGACAACGACGGATTAGCTGAAAAACCTCTTCATCAACCTGCACTGCTCTAATTCCTGCGTTTTGATTCAATATTGACGTAAAGGAAGTAGCATCGAATTCAGTCAGCAGATTTTCCAACCGTTTGATTTCATCTCGTCCTTCCTGTAAAAGTTCTTCTGCCCGTGTTTTGTCAGAATCTCTGATAATGAGCTCAAAAGCAGAGCCCATCAGTTTTGCAACCAGCCTGAACTCATCCATTGAGATGCTGGAGACGGCTTTTCAATTCATTTAAAAACTCCTGCGGGGTCTGGTTGATGTACGTTATCGTTTCCGTATGAGAGCCATCAGCAGAAATAAGTACCAGATTCGGGAAAACTCCCCTGGGGTTATATTTTTCGGCAAGTGCTTCATTTTGCTCCACCACTTCTTTGGCTAGTTTGGCTCTTTGCGGAAAATCCGCTACTACAATATCGAGGTTATCTTTTGCAAAAGATTCAAATGAGGGATCGCTTAGCACTTTCTTTTTGAATTGAATACAACCTTTACACCAGTCAGAACCCGAAAAAACAATGAATTTGGTTTTGGCAACAGGCAGGTTTCTGGTGCTGATTTCTTGCTGATTTATTTGATTATCAGTAAAAAAGGGAGAAAATATATGGATCAGAAATACGAAGACGAGTGAAATCATATTTGTCAGGAGTTAAGGTCATTAGTTACAAAACAGCGAACGGATGAGTTAGTTCCCCGTAATTTCAAAACGTTATTTCATAAAATCCATGTATATCGTTTGCAGTCAAAAGATATTCGGATTCTCCATCTTACTTCCTTATTTATTTTGTAAAATTGCGGTTCGATTGGCTGATCCAAGAAAACAATTACGGCTTATTGTTCAAATCTTTTGTCTTACGAATTTAAAAAATATAACCCTTCATGAGTGCTGCCCTTATTTCCGGAATACAACAGGTTGGTCTTGGTGTTCAAAATGTACCTGAGGCGTGGCAGTGGTATCGCCGGATTCTTGGTTTTGACGTGCCCGTTTTCGACGATAAAGCGGAAGCTCCTTTGATGACTCCGTATACGGGCGGTGCAGTTCATCAGCGTCATGCAGCGCTGGCCCTTAACCTTGCCGGTGGCGGCGGACTGGAAATATGGTCTTTCACGAGCCGTGTTTCACAGCCGGCAAATTTCAAACTTGAACTGGGTGATTTGGGCATAAACGCTATTCGTTTCAAGGCTCCGGACGTAAAAAAAGCACATGCCTGGGTGAAAGCTCAATCCAGGGAGGCTGTTGGTCCGCTGGTATCCCTTCCGGAAGGAGAGGGCTTCTGGGGGAATGATCCTTATGGAAATATTTTTCAGATCACCAGCGATACATCCTGGTTTCAGAATACAGGAAAGCCGGTTGGCGGCGTTGCCGGTGTAGTTGTCGGCGTTTCGGACGTTGATAAATCCATCGTATTTTATCAGACATTGATTGATAATCTGGACGTGGTGTATGACAAAACAGGGGTTTTTGAAGATCTTCCGACATCGATCTCGGGACAGCGTTTCCGCCGTGTTTTATTGAGGAAAAACTTTACGCCGGAAGGTGCATTCAGCCGTCTTCTGGGAAATATCCAGATTGAATTAATTCAAGCATTGGATCGTACGCCTAAAAAACTTTTTGAAAACCGTTATTGGGGCGATTGCGGATATATTCACCTATGTTTCGATGCGTTGGACCTTGCAACACTAAAAACAAAGGTTCAGGCCAAAGGATATCCCTTTACGGTCGACAGTGAATCTTCGTTTGGAATGGAGTCAGCTGCGGGGCGTTTTGCTTATGTCGAAGATCCGGACGGAACTTTGATTGAGATGGTAGAAACCCACAAACTGCCGATCCTAAAAAAAATAGGATGGTTTTTAGATATACAAAAAAGAAAACATCAGAAACCTTTGCCCGACTGGATGCTTAAAATGATGGGCTTGAACCGTGTAAAAAACTAGGAAATAAAATTTGCCGCGAATAATTGAATTTTTGAAAATTGATTTCTCAATTCAGCTATTCGCGGCAAGTTATTCTGTTCTTTCCTAAAAATTAACCGCTAACGATAACGGTTTCCCAGCCAGGCCAGAATCGGAAGTGCTGCAAAAACAGCCAGAGCAATTTTAAAACCTGCAAAAATCCCAACAATTCCTGCAATTAAAAGAACGATCAACGGATAGAGATAAAGCAATAATCCAAACAAAGCAGAATCATAAAAAACAGTTCTGGCTGTAATTTTGGACACTTTTTTGTCAAAAGCATGATAAAGTGGCCGATGGATCAAACGTCCAAACCATCCCAGACCACGCATCAGTATATTTCCTTTTGACGGAATAGAATTAGGCCCGAAAAAGTTATTAAAGGCCAGCGAACGCTCCTCTTTTGTAGCCTCTTCCGGTATCGTCAATATTTCCTGATTCATTTTCACGAAAAGAATGTCATTGAATTCCCGCAGCCACTTTTCGTATTCGTCCGGACTCGTTTTTATGTCATCATAATGAATAGCATCACCAAAACGGATCGCAACCCGCTTACCCGTACCGCGATAATGCTCATAGTTCATGCCAATGGGAATCACCTGCATTTCTTTCAGGTTACTTTCACCAAACCATGCCTGGTGCGCCATGCGCGCTGTACCTTTTCCTAAGGGCCTCAATTTCCATTCGTTTACACATACACCCTCCGAAAAAACAATAACAGCGTCGCCGTTTCCCATCGCATCCAGACTTTCCTTCATCGTGATATCGATTTTTTTCACAGCCTGCCTTCCTTCCGAGCCTCTGAAAACGGGAATCAGATTGATCTGACGCAGCCAGAACGCAACAGCCGGTTTTTTAAAAGCATCTCCGCGCGCCAGCGTAAAAATAGGCTGCGTGAGCGTAGCACCGATAACCAGCGCATCGAAAAAAGAATCCGGATGGTTGGAAGCTAGCAGCAATGGTCCCTTATTTGGCACTTGTTTGAAATTAACAACCAACAGGCGGCGAAGAAAAATAGGGAACGCCAGTCGAATCAGAAATCGGGAAAAATAGAAAAAATACAAAGTATAAAAAGGTAAGTTTCAGGACAAAACTAATGCTAAATTCTTTTTTAAAGAAGTAACGCAAAATTTCATCCCACGTTACTTCGAATATCCAGCATTTTGTTGATCGGTCAGGAAAATCAGGCTGAAACTTACAGGTACATTCTTTCAATGAAGTTGTTAACTTTGCAACACTTTATCATAAAAAAGTACCCAAAGTTATCAACAAACTACCTAATCCAATTGAGTAATTTCATGCGTATAAAAGACTATCCGGCCATCATTGAAAAAGCCTGGGCGGGTTTTGATGATTCTATTTCCATTAAATTGGTTGAAGATATAAGTGCCAAAGTTTCTACAAATCACGTTTTCAGAGTAACCCTGGATAACGACGATGTTGTTATTGCCAAGCTTTCCTATTTTGGTAAGTATGAGCATTTTAAAGAAGATCACCGGATTATACAGGCCGTATCGAATAATTTGCTTTACCCTTTTGAAAACGTACTTGCCAAGTCGCTTCTGAAAAATAACCAGGTTTATACTTATCGTTATCAGGAAGATTTTCTGGATACGTGGGTCGTATTTTACAATCCGATCCGCGCAATGCAGCGTATGCCGCGGCGCCTGGATGAAGATCATATCAGGAAACTGGGAAAAGAAATGGCAAAATTTCACCTGGCTTGTTTTCGTGTTTCAAAATCGATACCCAAATCTTCCAAAAAACTCAGGACTGATATCCAGCATTTAATGGATATTCTGGATACCGAAGCCGGCCAGTATGAACACCGCATGCATGTTGATTTTCTGAAAAACCAGTGTGAGCTGTTTATCAAAAATATCAACAAACTGAATGTCATTTCATTTGATATGATGCCGGTTTTTGTGGACTGGAACATTGGCAATTTCTCTGTAACGGACGATCAACATTTATTTTCGCGCTGGGATTATGACTGGTTCCGGGTTTCTTCCCGTATTCTGGATTTCTATTTTTTCAGCCGTGTTGTTTCTAACGTGGGCGATCGCACGGTTTTCAGTTATCTCATTACGACGCTGATGGAAGACCGCTTCATTATCTTTTTGCAGGAATACCATAAAGTGTATCCGCTGACTAAAAATGAAGTGCTGTTTATGAAGGAAGCTTACCGGTTTTTTATCCTGAATTATGTAATTAAGTACGGAAAATATTTTTTTCATAGAACTTACTCCACCAAATTGCAGCGTGAAGCTTATGAACTTTATTTTCCATCAATAGAACAATTTGATGCAGAAAAAATCCTGAATGCTTTGGATCTAAATTAACCCGAAGCCAAATTCCGTTTTTTGGTCCCGGTCAGAACTTATAAATTTCAAGACACCAACTCCTATGATATTAGACAATTTTAAATCTGTGTTATCAAAATACGAAGTTATTTTCTTTGATGCATTTGGTGTCCTTAAAACTTACAACGGGCTGATCCCGGGAATTGAAAATACTTTCGCTTATTTAAAAGAAAACGGTAAAGATTTTTATGTTGTAACAAACGATGCGTCACGAAGCCCTGAGCAACTTGCGGAATCCTATGTAAAACTGGGGATCAATGACGTAACTCCGGATCGTATCATTTCCTCTGGCATGCTGGCCCGGGAATATCTGGACTTAAAAGTACGGGGTGGAATTGTCGCTTATCTCGGAACGGAAAATTCTGCCCACTATATCGCCACGGAAGAGATAAAAACATTGTCTATCCGTGAACTTGATTTGAGTGATATTGATAATGTGAACGCGCTCGTATTTCTGGACGATGAAGGTTTTGACTGGAACACGGATCTTACAAAAACGCTGAATCTGCTGAGAAAACGTAATATTCCGGTAATCGTAGCAAATACAGACAAGACCTATCCGGCTTCAAAAACCCGTCTTTCCATAGCGGTTGGTGCGTTGGCAAAAATGATTGAAGATACCATCGGAAGACAATTCATCCGTTTTGGAAAGCCAGATCCGCAAATGTTTATTTTTGCCTATCAGCACATAAAAAACTATCCGAATGTCAGCAAAAGAGACATTCTGATGGTGGGTGATACGCTTCATACTGATATCCTGGGAGGTAATAAATTCGGGCTGGACACTGCACTGGTTTTAACCGGAAATACGCAGGCCATTGATGCAGAAGTCCGGATCAGAAGTACAGGAATTATCCCCACTTACATTTGCGTTTCGGCCGTGGTGGAGTAACGGTTGTTTACTTTTTCACCGCAAACTTTACATAAAACTCCTTCACCCGGGTCTCTTCTTGTTGTGCTTCTGACGTTTTGCCCATCATTCTGAGCAAAAGGGCCCGGTTTTCATGACATTCTGCGGCAACGTATGAATCCGGAAAGGAGCGTGCAGAACGTGTGAATAATTCGTAAGCCTGACGCATGGAAGTGGTATCAGTATTTTTCATTAATGCCTGCGCATCCAGAAAATCCTGATGCCAGCGGCGGGCGGTTTCGCTCATACGTTCCGCTTCCTGAAATGCCAGAAAAGGAGTTATCGAAGTCAGGGAGTTTTTAGGTAAGATCCGGGAAACCGGTTTACTAAAAAATGCTTCCAGCGCTTCCGTATATGCCTCCGCTTCTCTTTTATTATGTGCTTCCTGTTTTAACTTTTGCTCTTCACCGGGATTTGAAAAAAACGCAGCCTCAGCTAGCACAGCCGGAATTCCATAGGTTGCACGTAAAACCTGAGCACCTGCCTTCGGAAAGATCGTAAAGTCTGAAACAACCGATATGGGACTATTGCCCAGGAATAAATACTTTGTTATGGTCGTTGCCAGTTCCTTACCCAAGCTCACACCTGCAAGATTCTCCGAGCTGTTGCCATGAAAATAAATTATAGGAAAATCCACTGCCGGGTCTGCTGTGGCATTGTGATGAATTGAAACAAAAAGATCCGCTTTACCATCTACCGCAATTTTCGCCCTGCGCTGTAAAGAAATCGTATCATCCGTAGTTCTGGTCATGATCACTTTCGCACCTTTGTCTTCCAGCATCTTTTGCAGAATTTTGGCTACGCGCAGGTTGATCCATTCTTCACGTTCTCCACCCGGACCAACACGATAGCTATCTGTTTGTGCCGTACCGCCATGCCCCGCATCCAAGCAAATTATTTTTCCTTTCAGCGAACTGTTTATTTTTTGTGCCAAAACGGTATTTCCCGACATCCCGGAAATGAGTCCGGTCATATTAAAAACCAACAGAAACGAATAAAAAATAAACCTGTGATACTTCTTCATTGGCATAAGTTTTGGCAAAAAGTCCGCATATCGAAAATTTTCAATGCCTAAATTTAATATTTATTCATTCGTCGCGGTATCTCTTCATCCATTTTTAAAGTGTTTTAATCGAATCAGGAGATTTTCCCCAGATTCTTGGCATATCTGGTAGAATTTGTAATCCGTTATCCTAAATCCTGTTAATTTTGATTCTGTTAAATACAGGGTGTCCACACACTATTCATCAACATTCATTTTCATTATGCTTGCAAAAACTTTCGGAAGTGCTGTTTACGGTGTAAACGCCAAAATGATTACCATCGAAGTTCAGGTTGGACAAGGAATGCATTTTCATATTGTCGGCCTGGCCGACAGCGCAGTTAAAGAAAGCGAGCACCGGGTCGAGGCTTCTTTAAAATACTTCAACTACAAAATGCCAAGACAGAAAGTAGTTGTTAACCTCGCGCCGGCGGATATCCGAAAAGAAGGGTCTGCGTATGATCTTCCTATTGCGTTGTGCATTTTAGAGTCGTCCGAACAAATCACAACAATGCATAACCTGGCTGACTATGTGATTATGGGAGAGTTGTCTCTGGATGGAAAATTACGTCCGATCAAAGGTGTTTTGCCTATCGCGATTGAAGTTCGGAAGCAAGGATTCAAGGGTTTTGTTTTGCCTGCTGAAAACGCTCGCGAAGCAGCCATTGTAAATAATATTGATGTTATTCCTGTGGAAACGCTGGAAGACGCGATCGCCTTTTTTGAAGGAAAAAGCAATATAGAACCGCTTGTCGTCGATACCAGAGATTTATTTTTCACCACGCAAAATGAATATGATGCTGATTTTGAACATGTTCAGGGACAGGAAAATATAAAACGGGCACTGGAAATTGCAGCAGCAGGCGGACATAACGCGATCATGATCGGGCCTCCCGGAGCAGGAAAAACGATGCTGGCGAAACGTATCCCTAGTATTTTGCCTCCATTGAGTCTACCGGAAGCCTTGGAGACGACCAAAATTCACTCCGTTGCCGGAAAATTGGGCTCTAATGCAGCGCTGGTCTCACGTAGACCATACCGGGCACCGCATCATAGCATCAGTGATGCCGCTCTGGTGGGTGGAGGGAGTTTTCCACAGCCCGGAGAAATTTCACTTGCGCATAACGGTGTGCTCTTCCTTGACGAGCTTCCGGAATTTAAAAGAACGGTTCTGGAAGTAATGAGACAGCCTTTGGAAGAACGAAAAGTAAGTATTTCCAGAGCCAAAATGGCGGTAGAATTTCCGGCAAATTTTATGCTGATCGCAAGCATGAATCCTTGTCCGTGTGGTTATTATAATCATCCGGACAAAGAATGTGTATGCGGGCCGGGTGTTGTACAGAAATACCTGAACAAAATAAGTGGGCCGCTACTGGATCGGATCGATCTGCATGTGGAGGTAACACCTGTTTCTTTTGACCAGATTGCTTCGACACGAAAATCTGAAAGCAGCGAACAGATCCGTGAACGCGTTATTAAAGCACGTGAGCGCCAGATGGAGCGTTTTAAAGATAAAAAAGAAATTTATTCCAACGCCATGATGCCCCCTGAAATGGTAAAAGCAATCTGCGTCATCGAAACAGCCGGAACAGCACTGTTACGCACCGCCATGGATAGACTTGGATTATCGGCCAGAGCCTATGACAGGATCTTAAAAGTATCCCGGACGATAGCGGACCTGGCAGATAGTGACGACATCAAAGTAGAGCACCTTGCCGAAGCGATTCAATACCGAAGTCTGGATCGGGAGAATTGGGCTGGGTGATCATTAGTTAAGTCATTACCGGCAACTGGTTGTTTTTATTATTTGACAATTATTTTATCATGAGTAATCGGATCCTTTCGCAAATTTTAAATGAACCTGACGCATATTTCCTGCTTCAGGAAGCTACTGCTTTACTTAATCAGGAACGTGAGCGAAGGCTAAAATTTTATAATGATATCACAGAGCAAGAAAAAGTTGAGTTTATAAACGGCGAAATAATTGTCCATTCTCCGGTTACTAAAAGGCATAATATTGCCAGCGGTCTTCTTTATCGATTATTGAGTATTTATTCAGGCAAAAGTAATCTTGGTTTTGTTGGCATTGAAAAAATAATGATAACACTGACAAGAAACGATTATGAGCCTGATATCTGTTTTTTCCGAAAAGATAAGTCCATTAGTTTTACGGAGGATCAAACTCTTTTTCCGGCTCCTGATCTTGTCATAGAAATACTTTCCGATTCTACTGAAAAACGGGGCAGAGGTATAAAATTCAAAGATTATCAGGCGCACAAAATAGAGGAATACTGGATCATCGATCCTGAAAATCAGACATTGGAACAGTATCACCTAAAAGGCGATATCTATGATCTTATTCTCAAATCATCACAGGGAGTTGTTACAAGTTTTGTTGTGGACGGTTTTCAAATTCCTATTTTGTCAATTTTTGATGAGGCTGAGAATTTGAGAACGATTATTGGTTTTTGATGCAATAGGATGTCCATTATTCATAATACAATTTAGCTGACAGCCTCTTTAACAAATCGTTCCGTTCCAAAAAGTTGTATCCAAGATCAACATTTAAATATTTACTGCAATTTCCTCGGTTATTCCATGAAAATTTATAGGTAAAAAGAACTACAACTCCTCCACACGCACACCACCCAATTCCTGGAAAAGTGTTTGCCAGTAGTGCGTTACATGCGGATTGTTTTCTTTGGAGGATGCAGTGGCTTCAAAAGGAGAAACGATAGTAACCTGTGGCGAACCGATAGCATATTTTTCAAGCTGCTTAACATCCGATTTTGCCTCTTGTTCTGCCTGCGCATCTGAAACGGGTGGCTGCTTATGAAAATCACGGCGATCAGCCCCTTTAACGCTTTCGATCATATCACTAAAATAGAAAACGCTTACCTGCGCCCCGCTTTCTCCTGCTTTGGCAATAACGGGCAAACTTGCCCATATATCCGTCGATTGATTGGAAGAGCCTGCATTTTGCTGATTCAGTTTTAGCAGCAATTGTCTCAGAAATATACTTTTTTCACGTTGTAGCGAAAGCTGAAAAGCCGTTTCAATCGCTTCACGGTCCGTGGCATTTGCTCCGTCGTTTATTTCCTTTTCACTTCGGATCATTAGAGATAAAGCGCGTGCTTTTGATGTATTTTCATGGATAAAATACACTTCCAGTTTGTCTCCCTTATTTTTCATGTTATTCTCCATGATATCCGTCAGCGTCTGGCGGTATTTCTCATTAACATAAGCTTTGTTGACATTCACGCTCTGTGTTTTATCCAAAAACACAAGGGTATAAATCGGGGCATCAGGAATGGCGGCTGCTTTTTCTTTCTCGCCGCCACAGGCTGTAAGTAAAAGGACAAGACCTGAAAAAACTGCATATTTAATTTTAGAAGGATGCATCGGAAACAGCTGATTTGTAGGGAAATTCATAGCATTGAAATTACTTGACGAAACTACTCAGTTCACAAGAACCATCCAACGCCAAACGGGATGGACGGTTTAATTATTTTATCAACACACAAAAATCCCTCCAGAGCATGAAAGTCGTGGAGGGATTTTTAAATTTTTAGTACCAAAACTGCATGTAAGAACAGTTTCAAGCCAATTATTTATTCTGATTTTGAATCATCTGAACAAGCTCTTCTGAAATACCGGTCGAAGAATATCCTCCGTCGTGGAAAAGATTTTGCATCGTTACCATACGCGTTAAGTCTGAGAACAGAGAAATGGTATAATTTGCGCAATCATCGGCAGTAGCATTTCCTAATGGGCTCATTTTATCTGCAAACTCATAAAAAGCATCAAATCCACCAATTCCGGAGCCAGCTGTTGTCTTCGTAGGAGACTGCGAAATTGTATTTACACGTACATTTTTTGCTTTTCCATAACGGTAACCAAAGCTGCGTGCAATACTTTCCAGCATCGCTTTTGCCTCAGCCATATCCGTGTAGAATGGATAAGTACGTTGTGCCGCGATATAAGACAAAGCTACAACAGAACCCCATTCGCTGATCGCGTCCAGTTTTTCCGCAACTTGTAAAAATTTATGTAGAGAAAGTGATGAAACATCAAGACTTTTCAGGTACCAGTCGTAGTTCAAATCGCCGTATTCTTTTCCTTTACGGATGTTTGCGCTCATTCCGATCGAATGCAAAACGAAATCTACTTTTCCTCCCAATACATCCATCGACTGGGTGTATAATTTTTCAATATCTTCAACAGAAGTGGCATCCGCAGGAATAATTTGCGCATCGCAAGTCTTAGCCAATTCATTGATTGCGCCCATACGCATGGCAATCGGTGCATTAGTCAATGTGAATATAGCTCCCTCTTCTTTTGCTTTTAACGCAACTTTCCAGGCGATCGAATTTTCATCCAATGCTCCTGAGATTATTCCTCTTTTTCCTTTCAATAAACCGTATGCCATGATTTCTATATTGTTATTAACAAGTTGACCTCCTTATTTGGGCGACAAAGTAACAAAATTTTGATCGGTTAAACCACAATCTTCCCTAATACGAAGTAGATGATTTATAGCAACCAAGGTTATTTTTTTACAGATTCTACTGGTTTCAGATGCAGTTTTTCTTCCAGAAACTGCTCCGTGGCTTTATAAACTCCTTCTACATCTTTCGAACGAAGATAGGATCCGATCACATGGTCGCCACTATTCGGAAATGCTTTTTCAACTTTTAGGCTCGCAGGCGTACCCAGTTTCGGGAACATATCCAGCATCGCTTTCACCGACACCACCTGATCCTGCTCTTTTTCGTTTTTGTAATAATAACCCAAAAACACAGGCATCTTTATCTTTTCATAAACCTCCGGCCTGGCCACCGCGTCAATGGTCGCCTGAAGGGCCATTAGTCCGTTAGTATGATAACTTTGCAGCCAGAAATTGGCGCGATCAGGCTCTACATCGGCAGATTTGCGGCGTTCGCCCATAATTCCACCCAAAATCTGTTTTCCCCAGGGACCGGTTATTAGTTTTAAAGCCGGACTGGCAACTGCGATACATGGAGAATAAAGCACAATTCCTTTAATTTCCGGGTTGGTCGATGCCAGATAAATGGTAAGCAACCCTCCGGCAGAAGTTCCGATCACAATAACGCTGTCGCCTAATGCTTTACCGATAGCCAAAGCACGTTTGGCACCGGCAATGAAATTTTCGGACGTTAAATCATCAAACGCGTTTGAATCACTAATACCGGCATCATGCATACGCGACAAATACAGGTTGGCTCCATATCTTTTCGCCAGGTCGCGGTGGATGGGTTCTCCCTCGGCCCAGCTTGCACCAAAACCATGAATGTAAACAATACTATAAGGCGTTTTCTGCTTTTTGGCAGTATCCGCCCACACAATACGAGCCTGATTATCCTTTTTAAGATCTTTTACCGCAGCTTCGGAACTGTTGATTTCTTCTTCCAGTTTAGGCAAATCCTGAGTAACCTGCGGGAGAGCAGGGTCTGGCACAGTGGCAGTTACTTTTGGCCCTACGAAATAAAGCAGGGTCAGTATTGCCAGGATGGCAACGATCCACACAATAATTTTTAACATATATTATGATTTTTGAAGGTTTCTTTGCTCCGAAAGTTCGTTAGTTTTATACTGCATTCCAATTGTGATTATAAAGTCTGATTTTTTTGAAACAGAAAGTCTGATTTTGTAGTATCCTAATTCAGCTGAAATGCACTTATTCATTAAATAATTTTAGCCAGGAAAAAATGCCCAACCTCTTACTTGTTGAAGACGACGCCAATTTAGGATTACTACTTCAGGAATATCTGACCGATAAAGGATTTCCGACAGATCTTGCCACGGATGGCCAGAAAGGCTGGCAATCTTTTGTAGACAACCAGTATGATTTGTGTATTTTTGATGTGATGATGCCGAAAAAAGATGGTTTTTCATTGGCAAAAGAAGTAAGAATGAGCGGCCGAGATGTGCCTATTATCTTTCTGACAGCCAAATCCATGAAAGAGGATACCATGCAGGGATTCCGGGCAGGAGCGGATGATTATGTTACCAAACCGTTTGATCGCGAAGAACTTATTTTACGGATTGAGGCTATTTTAAGAAGGTATCGAAAGCAGTCGGATCTGCCCGAAGAAAGCTCGGTATTTCAGGTTGGAAACTATATATTTGATTACAACCGCCACCAGTTGACTGCTGACGAAAAAAACACGAAACTGACCAGCAAAGAGTCCGAATTACTCAAACTTTTTTGCCAGAATCTAAATCAGCCCATCAGCAGAAGTTTTGCACTGAAAACCATCTGGGGAGACGATTCCTATTTCAATGCACGCAGTATGGACGTTTATATTACCAAGCTCCGGAAACATTTTAAGGAGGATTCTTCCATTCAGATCATGAATTTGCATGGTGAAGGTTTTAAATTGATGGTAGGTTAATGGACAGAGCGTTAAGCGAATTGCAGGTCTGTATCAGATAAAATACAAGGATCTGAAACTCTAACTATTTCTCTGTCGTTCTTTGTTCAGGAAATTTATTAACTAAGCTGACAGCCGACAGCTCATAGCTGATCGCCAATAATAAAATGATCTACTTAACCCGTCGCCCACGACGCAACCGAAAATCCTCAGCCATACGGGATTTAGTGCAGGAAACCACACTTTCGGTTTCTGATTTTATTTTCCCAATGTTTATTCAGGAAGGAACAAACCAGAAAGTTGAGATCAAGTCAATGCCTGGTATCTATCGTTTTTCACTGGATACGCTTTTGGAAGAATTAAAAGAAGTAACCGATCTGGGGATCCGTGCTATTGATATATTCCCAAATTATGCAGAAAATAAAAAGGATAAATATGCTTCTGAAAGTTATAAGGAAGACACTTTTTATCTGAAAGCATTGACCGCCATCAAGGAAAAATTCCCGGAACTGGTCATTATGACTGATATCGCCATGGATCCGTACAGCTCCGACGGGCACGACGGCCTGGTGGAAAACGGTGAAATCCTGAATGATGCAACCATTGAAATTCTTGGAAAAATGGGATTAGCGCAGGCAAAAGCTGGTGCTGATATTCTGGGTCCAAGTGATATGATGGACGGCCGTATCGGTTATTTGCGCGATATTCTGGATCGTGCGGGCCATACCAATGTGAGCATTATGTCGTATTCGGCCAAGTATGCGAGTGCTTTTTACGGTCCGTTCCGTGATGCGCTGGAATCTGCTCCAAAATTTGGTGATAAAAAAACATATCAGATGAATCCTGCCAACAAGCGCGAAGCTTTACTGGAAGCTCAGCTCGATTTTTCGGAAGGCGCTGATATGTTAATGGTTAAACCGGCCTTATCATATCTGGACATTATTCGTCAGCTGGATGAGAATTTTGATATTCCCATTGCGGCTTATAACGTTTCCGGCGAATATGCCATGATCAAAGCTGCCGCACTGAATGGCTGGCTGGATGGTGATCGTGCCATGATGGAAGTGCTTCTGAGTATCCGTCGTGCAGGGGCAAAATGTATTTTAACTTATTTTGCAAAAGAAGCTGCTGTTATTTTAAACCAGTAACACTTCGTATTTTTAATATCCGTTTAAATCACTCTTTGGGAAAGCAAAATCTTCCGGAGAGTGATTCTTATTTCTAAACAAAAATCAGCTATGAAAAAAAGGTACTCTTTTTTATTCCTATTAGGATTATTACAAACCGGTGCACAGGCACAGGAAACCAGACTATTGAGGTTTCCGGCTGTCCATGGCAACCAGGTTGTGTTTTCCTATGCCGGAGATCTTTACACGGTTCCTAAAAGTGGGGGAGTCAGTCGAAAAATCACCAGTCACCCGGGTTATGAAACTTTCCCAAAGTTTAGTCATGATGGAAAACAAATTGCTTTTACCGGGCAATACGATGGCAATACAGAAGTTTTCGTGATTCCTGCAACGGGAGGCGAACCAAAAAGAATAACCTATACCGCTACGCTAGGCAGAGACGATGTCGCCGACAGGATGGGGCCTAACAACGTGGTGATGGGCTGGACGCCGGATGATAAAAACATTATTTACCGGAGCAGAGGCACCTCTTTTAATGCTTTTAAAGGGAAACTTTACAAAGCACCCGTTAGCGGAGATCTGAGTGAAGAACTGCCGTTCTCGGTAGGCGGATGGAGCAGTTACAACGAAGACGGCTCCAAACTGGCCATGAACCGCGTTTTTCGCGAGTTCCGTACCTGGAAGTATTACAAAGGCGGCATGGCGGATGAAGTATGGATCTACGATGTAAAAACCGGACAAACTGAAAATGTGACAAACAATCCGGCGCAGGATATTTTCCCGATGTATCACAAAAACAAGGTGTACTTCCTGAGCGACCGGGATCGTACGATGAACCTGTTTGAATACGATACACAAAGCAAACAGACTAAAAAAGTAACTGATTTTAAAGAATACGACTGTAAATTTCCTTCGATCGGGGATAATGCCATCGCTTTTGAAAACGGCGGATATATTTATTTGTACGATCTGGCAACAGGAAAAACTGACAAACTTTCCATCACCATTTCGGAAGATTTTTCATCTGGCCGTAACAAGCAGGTGGATGCGTCCAAAAGTATTGATAGTTATGCCCTTTCTCCGGATGGAAAAAGAGCGGTTTTAGGTGCAAGAGGCGATGTATTTACCGTTCCTGCTAAAAATGGCGTTACCAGAAATCTGACCCAGAGCAGCAATGCACACGACCGTAATGTGGAGTGGAGTGTCGATGGCAAATGGATCAGTTTTATCTCGGACCGTAGCGGCGAGGATGAATTGTATATCCAGAAACAGGACGGTTCCGAGCCTGCAAAACAACTGACAAAAGGCGGTGGAAGTTATAAATTCAATCCGGTATGGAGCCCCGACAGCAAATATCTTTTACTCGCGGACAGAAACCAGGACTTATACTTTGTTGAAACTGCAACGGGAAATAAAACACTTGTAACGCATAGCGACAGCCGCGAAATCGATGAGTATGCTTTTGGCCCTGACAGCAAATGGATCGCTTATACAAGTCCTGGAAAAGCCCGTGAATTTGATGTGATAAAACTATATCAGATCGGTACGAAAAAATCTGTGCAGGTAACGGACAACTGGTATAACAGTAATCAGCCTGCGTTTAGCCCGGATGGAAAACTTCTGTATTTTATTTCGGCGCGCGATTTTAATCCTACATACAGCAACACGGAGTGGAATCATGCCTATACCAATATGGAAAAGCCCTATTACGTCCGGCTGGCTGCTGACGTAAAATCTTCTTTCGAAACTGAAAATGACGAAGTATCGGTAAAAGAATCCGCTGAACCTTCCAAGCCCGAAAAACCGGATGCGAAAAAGGATGCCGCTAAAAAGGAAGAGGCCAAACCTGCCAAAGACATTGTGGTAAAAGTGGATGAGGAAAATCTTGCAGACAGAATTGAAAGTCTACCGGTAACTGCCGGAAACTACAATCGCCTTACTGCAACGACAGAAGGTGTTTATTACAATTCAGGCTCTGCCGGAAAAGATCGTTCTTTCAAGTTTTTTAACCTGAAAGACAAAAAAGAAACGGAGATCGGTGATTTTGACGCAGTAACGATAAGTCCGGACGCAAAAAAGATTCTTTTCCGAAAACTGTCAGACTGGTATATCGAGGATCTTGGTACCTCAAAAATCGATGCTAAAAATAAACTGAATCTGGATGGATTAAAGGTCAATACAGAGTTGCGTGCGGAATGGAAACAGATTTATGACGAAAGCTGGCGCCAGATGCGTGATTATTTCTATGATCCGAATATGCACGGTGTGGACTGGAAAGCGATGCATGATAAATACGCCGCCCTGCTTCCTTACGTTAATCACCGCAACGACCTTACTTACCTCATCGGTGAACTTATCGGAGAGCTGAACATTGGACACGCTTACACCAATCCGGGAGACCGTCCTGCTATTGAACGTGTAAAAATGGGTCTGCTTGGGGCTACTTTCAGTCGTGATAAAAGTGGTTATTATAAAATTGAAACAATTTTATCCGGCGAAAGCTGGAATAAATCCCTGGTTTCTCCGCTGCGTGCGCCCGGTATAAAAGTTAAAACAGGCGATTACATCATCAGTATTAATGGTAACGATGTAAAAGCTTTTGCCAACCTGTATCAGGGATTGATCGGAAAAGCCGGACAAACCATTGAGATAGAAGTTAACAATGTTGCCTCTGCAAAAGGCAGCCGCAAGATTTTTGTTAAACCCATAGCTGATGAAGCCGATCTGTATTATCACCAATGGGTTCAAAATAACATTGCAAGAGTAACCAAGGCATCAGGTGGTAAAGTCGGGTACGTGCATATTCCGGATATGGGACCTGAGGGGCTCAACCAGTTTGCCAGGTATTTTTACCCACAGCTGGATAAAGAGGCTTTGATCATTGATGACCGTGGAAATGGCGGAGGGAATGTTTCGCCGATGATTATCGAACGTTTGCGCCGTCAGCCCGGATTGGGCGCTATGATGCGTAACAGCAAGACTGCTACGATAAAACCAGATGCGCAGGTTGGACCAAAAATTTGCCTCATTGACCAATATTCTGCTTCTGACGGAGATCTTTTCCCGTATCAGTTCAGATATTATAACATTGGTCAGCTGGTTGGACAGCGTACCTGGGGCGGCGTGGTTGGTATCCGAGGTTCATTACCATTCATCGACGGAAGTGATTTACGTAAACCTGAATTTGCACATTTCGCGGCAGATGGTTCCAAATTCATCATCGAAGGTGAAGGCGTATCTCCTGATATCGAGGTGATCAATGACCCTCACCAGGAATATCTTGGTAATGACGTTCAGCTGGACCGTGCTATTGAAGAAATGAAAAAGAAATTGGCAGAACCAGGTCCGAAAGGTGTTCCTGCTATTCCAAATTTTCCAAATAAATCAGGAAAATAGGCCCTATTAATAGGATTTTTTAACGCAAAGCATATTTAAACAGGCAGAGTTTTGAGCACTGCCTGTTTTTTTTGTTGTTTTGGGTTTATTACACCAAAATTCTTGCTAGAAAGCCAATCATCTTATATAATCGTATTCTCCATGAAAATCAAAAATCTCCTTCTCTGTTACTGTCTTATCTTCTCCTACGTCAGTTTCGCACAAAAGAAAAACACCTATCCCGAATTTAATAGTAAACAATCAGATGCCGAGGCACATATCCGCTTTTTAGCTGCTGATGAGTTGCTGGGAAGAAGGACCGGAGAGCAGGGAAATTTAGTAGCAGCAAGGTATATAGCCGAACAATTCAGGAAATTCGGGGTCGTACCAGTTCCCGGAAATACTACCGCCGGTACCTCAGGTTACTACCAGCAGGTGTCATTTGAAAAGATAGCTGCCAATGGAACAGGAGAAATCATGGCCGATGCAGAAAAACTCAAAAGCGGGGAGGACTGGATCCTGATGAATGGCGCGGCCGCCGACATAACAGCGCCTCTTGTTTATGCAAGTTATGGCCTCGAAAATTCAGCCAAAGGCTGGGATGATTACAAAGGTCTGGATGTAAAAGGTAAAATAGTTTTGGTACAAAGCGGTACTCCCGACGTACAAACACCAGCTGAGATTATCGCTTCGTCAACCGAAAAAAGAAAACTGGCTGCCCAAAAAGGAGCCGTGGCCGTGATAGAACTGTTTAATGCGCCTATGCCCTGGAACATGGTAAATCGCTATTTTGCCGGAGAAAAAATTTCACTGGCGGAACCCGGTAATGCACCGTCAATTCCTCATGCCTGGGTGAATGGAAAGGAAGCGAAAATTACGCGCGCGCTTCGTGGTGTTCAAACGGTAACTTTTAAAACATCCGGTCGCAAAAGTCAGGCAGTCAATAGCTATAACGTTGCCGGTTTTATCCAGGGAACAGATCCGGTTTTGAAAGATGAATACGTTCTTCTTACAGCACATTATGACCACGTAGGCGTTGGCAAACAAGGAGGACAGCCCTTTACGCCGGAAGACAGTATTTTCAACGGGGCACGCGACAATGCATTTGGAACCGTTGCGCTATTGACGGCTGCTGAGGCATTGGCTAAAAATCCTCCGAAACGCTCTGTGCTGATCGTTGCCCTCACAGCCGAAGAGGTTGGTCTTTTAGGAAGTAAATATTATGCAGCACATCCGTTGTTGCCGCTTAACAAATGCATTTTGAACCTCAATTCGGATGGGGCAGGCTACAATGATACTACCATCGTTTCGGTGATGGGTTTAAACCGGACAGGCGTCAAAACTGAAATTGAAACTGCAAGCAAAGCTTTCGGACTGGGTGTTTTCGCAGATCCGTCCCCGGAACAAGGATTATTTGATCGCTCGGATAATGTGAATTTTGCCAAAGAAGGAATTCCCGCACCGACTTTTACACCCGGCTTTAAAGAGTTTAACGGTGATATTATGAAAAATTATCACCAGGTTTCAGACAATCCTGAAACGGTGGATTTCGGTTATTTGCTAAAATTCTGTCAGGCTTATACTTATACCGCAAGACTTGTCGCAGATCGAAAAACGGCTCCGCAATGGATTTCCGGCGACAAATATGAACCTGCCGCCAAAAAGCTTTACGGAAAATAAATGCAATCTTGCCCATAAAAAAGCCAGGTTCGATGCCTGGCTTTTTTATAGAAAATGCTTTTTACTTATTGTAATATTGAAAAAGCTGAACAAGATCGCCTTCGTTTTTGTAATCAAGGCTACTATCTTTCAGATACTTACCAATATACTCTTCCCGGTCTTTCATCAAAACAGCAATCGACTTTTTTCCGGGATTTATTTTTTCAGCTTTATTATTGCTGATCACGTAATAATCATCCTCAATGTTGATACGCGTATCTTTTTCACCAGATGAGAAAGCCGGATTATAACTTGGTTTGATCGTTTTTACCCAAAAATGTTTGATCAGTGTAAGCTTTCCTTCTGCGAGTACTTCATAAAAACCAGTGAGTGGCTTTTCAGTTTTCAAACGCTGAGCATTAAAAAACAAAGCCGGTTTACCATCATATTTTGTGGAAAAGCTTTTTAACTGGTTTCCCGGAATTGTCCGTACATCTTTCTTCTCCGCATTTGCCAGCACTTCAACTTCATTACGAAATACATTATACCGCAAAAGAACGCCCGATATTGTATCCACAGAAGTGCCGCCAATCTGCTGAATCCCATTGACCAGTTTTATATTTCCGGAGTTCCACAAAGTATCCAGATATTCCTGCCCTTTTACGCCCGACGAAGTAGAAGCCCCCCAGAATACAGTGGACTTAGACGCATCCAGTCCTCCCGAATTCATATTCACCTTATCCTTCGTTACATCATTGAGCGTCGTCTGAGCTTGTACTTCAAATGTCAAAAGGGCAATAACTACAAAAATGATCTTCTTCATAATTCAAATTTTAGTGTGTATTATCTAGCGCCCGGAGGGCAGTTTTTCTTCAAATAATCAGTGAAAAGTGTTTTTAAATGTAAAGACGTCCCTTCTCCTTCATAAATTCCGTGTGAGCGGTTCGGATAAGGCATAAACTGGAATATTTTATTATACCGGATCAGCTCATTTACAAGCATTTCTGCGTTCTGGTAATGCACATTGTCGTCGCCTGTTCCATGGATGTAAAGCAAATTACCTTCCAGATTTTTAGCATTCGTTATCGGCGATCCTTTTACAAAATCTTCAAGATTTTCCTGCGGAATTCCCATGTAACGCTCCTGATAAATATTATCGTAGGTAAGTTGATTGCCTACGGCAGCCACAGAAATCCCGGTCTTGAATATTTTAGGATATTTAAACAAGAGATTCAAGGTGGATGAGCCTCCGCCGCTCCATCCGTGCACAGCTACACGGCTCGTATCGATAAACGGATATTCCCTGAACATCGCAGTTGCTGCACCCGCCATATCGTTAATATTAATGGTACCAATGTTCCGGTAAATCGCTTTACGCCATGCACGTCCTTTTGGAGACGGTGTGCCGCGGTTATCGATCGAGGCATAGATGTAACCATCTGCGGCCATGCTTCCGGTATACAATCTGTTTCTGCCCGTTCCGTAGCTGTCGTGCACTGTGCTTGATGCCGGTTCGCCATAAACTGAAAACACGATCGGATATTTCTTTGCAGGATCAAAGTTATTGGGCTTTACCATCCAGCCATCTACTTCCACGCCCTCTGCTGTTTTGATCTTAAAGAAATCAATATCAATACTGGCCGGTCTGATCCGCATCATGGTCTGGCTGATAGACTTTTCCGGATCGATCGGTTTATGATCCGGAAGGGTAATCCATTCCATCATAGGCGCCATACGGGCATTGGAAAAGCTATGCGTCGCGAACTTTGCCAATGGAGAAATTTCATAGCAATGTGTTCCCGACTGATCCACTGGTGATAAACGTTGCGCTTCGCCCTTTCCATCCAAAGGCGCACGGTACAAATATTCCTGAGTCGCATTATCCGGTGAAGCTGTGAAATAATAAGCATTGTTTTTTTCATCAATCAAAACAGGACTTATCAGATCATACTTTCCGGTGGTGATCAAAGTTTCCTTTTTACCATCACGACTCACGCGATAGGCGTGTCGCCAGCCGTCTTTTTCACTTACCCAAACAAATTCTTTTCCACCATTTAGCCAATCCCAACCGGCAGGACTATTTTCCCAACGGCTTTTAATATCAATCCACGCTTCGTCCGTTTCAGAATAAAAGGATTTTGAAACACCCGTTTTTGCATCGATATACATCAACGCGCTTACGTTTTGTTTCCTGTTCAATTGCTGGATCACCAGTTCATTAGCACTGCCCGACCATTCCATTCTCGGCACATACGTATTCTGCGGATCACCGGGAATGTTCATCCATTTTGTTTTCGCAGAAACCACATCGACAACCCCGATTTTATAAGGAGAGGGAGTTTGTCCCACTTTTGGATATTCAACCGGAATCGTGTAGGAATAAATGGAATCTGTTGTATTGATCATCAAAAAGTTACGGATTTTACGTGCATCCAGCTGCCAGTAAGCAATTGTCTTGCTATCAGGACTCCACCGAAAACCATCGCGACAATCAAATTCCTCTTCATAGACCCAGTCAAAAGTTCCATTGATAACGCGATCCGTTCCGTCAAGGGTTACTTGTTTAATCTGCCCGGTTTGAAGATCTTCCGAGAAAATATTATGCTTGCTGACATAAGCTACTTTCTTTCCGTCAGGAGAGAATTTCGCAAACATCAGAGAAGATTCAGGGCGTCCCTTGCCTAATTGTTTCAAGGTATTGGAGGTTAAATCCAGCACCCAGTAATCGCCACGGGTATCGTACCGCCAAACCCGTTTGGAATTGGTGTAGATCAATACTTTATTTCCCGCCTGGTTAAACGAATAACTACGGATTGCCAAAGGCTCGGTGGCTCCTTTTGGCGTCAGCTGTTGCTTCGAAACCAGCACGCGGGGTTGCTGCTCCGGCAACTTTATTTCTACGATTTCGCTATCTGCCGCATCTCTGTAACCACTACCATCAGATAACCACTGAAAATTATCAGGTATTTGAGCAAATAGAGGAGAGGATAGAATAACAAAGACTACTGCTTTGATGAAATGCTTCATTATTAGAATAGATATGAATTAAAAAGTATACGAACAATTGCTAATGCAATTTTAACACTTTGCTTTGCAAAATCCCACGCAGAGATCATAATAGCATGATAACAGGCAACTTTTGGTAAAGTTGATTTACCAAAAGCTGACTGTTCCCTTCAGGAATCGCCCTTTTTCTCAGAAATCCGTCTTGATGTCCTTACTCCGTGACCGCTTCTGTTTTTTCAGCGCCTCGCTCAGTAAGAATTCTATTTGTCCGTTTAAGCTTCTGAAATCCTGCTGTGCCCAAGCTTCCAGTTCTTTAAGCATATCGGGATTTATCCGTAAAACGAACGGTTTTTTTTCTGCCATATCATGGATACAAAGTTCCGGCGTTCAACACAGGAGTCACTGATTTTTCACCGCATAAAACAACCAGGAGATTACAAACCATAGCGGCTTTTCGTTCCTCATCCAAAGTTACAATCCCCTTTTCGGACAACATCGCTAACGCCATATCCACCATACCGACGGCTCCATTGACAATCTGACGCCTGGCCGCCACCACCGCAGAGGCTTGTTGACGCTGCAACATGGCTCCCGCAATTTCCGGTGCATAAGCCAGGTGGCTGATACGCGCTTCAAGAACGTCCACTCCAGCCCTACTCAACCTTTCAGTAAGCTCAGCTTCAAGCATTTCATTGATTTTTCCACTTCCGTCGCGTAATGTAAATTCCGGCACTTCCACTTCCTCGGCTTCCATGGTATCATAGGCATAAACGCCGGCCAGATGACGCACTGCGGCCTCCGACTGAATTTCTACATATTTTACATAATCATCCACTTCAAAAGAAGCTTTCGCCGTATCACCCACGCGCCAGACCACAACTGCGGCGATTTCGATCGGATTTCCGAGCTTGTCATTCACCTTTAACTTTTGCCCGTTCAGGTTTCTCGCACGCAGACTTATTTTTTTTCGCCGGAATAAGGGATTCACCCAACGCAAACCACTTTGTTTCATGGTTCCCATATAATCACCAAAGAAGGTAGTTACCACCGCTTCGTTAGGATTAATAACTGTTAAACCGATCAGGATAATAAAACCCACAATCGAAACCAGGACACCGATGTTGGGACGCCCTTCGGAAATCGAAAAAATGATCCCGCCAAATAACAAAATCAGACCAATGGCAAAAAGTACAAAGCCTGACACCGAACGTAATTCTTTTTCATTCATAGCTTTCATGTGATAGTAAAATGATATCACAATGTTATCACAAACCAGTTATATATTTTTAGAAAATAGTATAAAAAAATCCCAAAGCCGTTGACTGGCTTTGGGATTGGATGAGTGGTAAATTTCACTAAAACGTGAAAACTACCCTGCGTCATATTTTAGTCAGCAGTACGCTCTAAAAAAAATCACTGCAACTGAAAATTAACAGGCAAATTATACCGTACCCGCACTTTTTGCCCGCGCATTTCGCCCGGTTCCCATTTTCCGCTCATTTTTTTAATTACCCGCAGTGCTTCTTCATCGATATCCTGAACTACGCCTTTTTCAACTTTATAATCACAAAGGCTGCCATCTTCGCAGACTGTAAAAGAAAGCCTTACACGACCACTGATCCCACGTCTGGAAGCGTCGGACGGATATCTGATATTTTGTCCGAGAAACTGGTACATGGATGAGGGACCTCCTTGAAATTTGGGCTGTATAGCCTTGTCGTGATAGGTTATTTTTTCCCCGTTGACATAACAAGTTCCTTCACGTAACACCCCATTTTCAAACTGCTCAACATAATAGACTGTGCTGTCCGGCAGTTTCCCGACCCATTTCCCTTCCTTTTTTCCCGACTTTACAGCACCTTCTTCGTATAAAATTCTGGCTTCTTCGTTTGTTGAATATTTCCACCAGCCATTTCCATCTTTCACCGTCTGTTTCCCGTCAGGCTCCCACGAGCCAAACACCTTACTTTCCCTTATTTTTTGAAAGTTAAAAGCAGGATTTTCGACGATATTCCTGATTTGTCCGTTTCTATACCAGTTGATCATGACGCTGCTGCTATCCTCAAAATTCTCGACTTCCCTCAGCATGCCGCTCAGATAATAATAGCGTTTTAAACCTGGTTTGTACGCAGCATTATATTCCTGGTGGGCAATCAGTTTTCCATCCATCTGGAACGTTAATACCGGCGCATAATTTGTTTCATTTTTATCCTCCGCCGACAGCTGATATACCTTTACCGAATCAACACCGGGCTCTCCATGTACCTTATACCAAAGCTCTTTCCGAAGATAAGGCACCGAATTGATCGGTTTCCATTTTCCTACACTCCATTCCTCGTAGGAAATATCGCCTTTCAAATAACCCTTTTCGTCGACCGGCATTACACTCCGGTATTTGTAATTCTTCTGATCTTTTACAGGGAGATACTGACGGTCATAATAATTTACAAAACTCCATAACGCTGTATCAAAATTTTCAACCGGAGGAACATTAAATGCTACCTGATATATAACCGTTTGCCGGACCTTCTGATCTTTTATTGTCGCCGGCTGCCATGCTTTGTATAAACCCAATACTCTCATGGCTTCCTGATCGCACAAAGAATCCAGCCCACGAACGATTGCAAGGGAACTGATCGAGCCATCCGTTTCCACGATCCCTTTAACAAATACTTTTTTATTTATTCCAGGCAGGGAAGATTTGAAAGGAACCTGAAGATTAGAGAGAATAAATTGATTTAAAATAGGAACACCACCAATCGGAATTGCCTGGCTTTCTACTTCATGTGGCTGATAAACCGTTTGACATACAGCCTGATAACATAAGAATGTTAAAATAAACAGCAGATTTTTCATTTCAAGGGTGAGATTGTTACGCCCAAATATAAAGAATCCCTTATTTACCATTATTATACAAGTGAGCAATATCGAACATATTTAACCATTACGTAATACTAGTTTTACATTAAAACTTAACGCACTGATAACCTGTGAGTAATATCCAGGTAACATGAAATGAGAATATTTGTAACATGGGAGAAACAACTCATTTTCGAACAATTATCATTTCTGACTTACACCTCGGAGCAGGTGGTTCGAAGGCAGAAGAAGTTACCAATTTTCTGAAAAGCTATTCCTGCAAAAAGCTTATTCTGAATGGTGATATTATTGATGCCTGGCAGCTGAAAAAATATGGCGTCTGGAAAAGGAAGCATACCATGTTTTTCAAGCGTGTGTTAAAAATGATCGAGGAAAACAAAACCAAGGTTATCTATATACGTGGTAACCATGATGATTTCCTGGATCAGATTATCCCGCTCCGTTTAGGAAAACACTTCCAGATCAGAAAAGATTATATTCTTAATTCGGGAAGTAAACGTTACTATGTCACCCACGGTGATGTTTTTGACTCCATCACAACAAATCTGAAATGGCTCGCTTATCTGGGCGATATTGGTTATACCTTTTTACTTTGGGTAAATAAATTTTATAACAAATACCGCGCGTGGAAAGGGTTACCTTATTATTCCTTGTCACAAAAAATAAAACAATCCGTTAAGCTGGCAGTCAATTATATGTCAGATTTTGAAGAAAAACTGACAGAGCTTGCCCGCTCCCGCGATTGTGACGGAGTGATTTGCGGACATATCCATCATCCGTCAATCCGGGAAATCGACGGGATCCAATACATGAACTCAGGTGACTGGGTAGAAACATTAAGTGCCCTCGTTGAAGATTTTGATGGGAACTGGAGCCTGCTTTATTACAACCAGCAGGAGTTTGGGGAGAAAGCATCAGAAGAAAAAGCGGCGAAAACGACCGTTATCGAAAATTTCCCAACGGTTGAAAAACAGGTAGCCTTTACCGGAATCATCATGGGCCAGGATAAAAGGCGTATCATTTAATAATATATGAAAATACTGTTTTTGATACAGGGAGAGGGGCGCGGGCACCTTACACAAGCCATTTCCATGCGGCAGATTCTGACCGGAGCCGGTCATGAAATTATTGGCGCGATGGTTGGCAGTGCTGTCGGGCGTACAATCCCACCCTTTTTTACGGATCAGATCCAGGCACCGGTTTATTATTTTAATGCACCATCTATTGTTTATAACGGTGGGGGAATGAATGTGAAAAGAACTTTACTTTCCCTTTTTTCACATCTGCCGCGCTATATAAAAAGCTTACACTATATACACAAGACTATCCGGACATTACAGCCGGATCTTATCATCAGTTTTTACGAAACATACAGCGGGCTTCACAATGTAATCTACGGTACTAAAATTCCAATGGTCTGTGTTGCCCATCAGTATCTGATCCTTCACCCGGATTTCACTTCTCCCAAAAACAGCCGGCTCAACCGTGCGCTCATCAATCTTAATTCCACCGCTGCTTCCTGGAAAGCAAGCCAAAGGCTCGCCTTGTCGTTCCGGGAAATGGAGTCTAGGCCTGATGACAAACTTATTGTTGTCCCACCGCTTTTAAGGCAGGAAATACAGGATCTTTATCCAGTTGCGAATGACTTCTTCCTGGTTTACATGACACATCACAGTCTGAGCGAGCAGATTAAGACGTGGCATTTTGCTCATCCGGAGGTTCGTCTGCATTGCTTTTGGGACAAGGCAGATGCTCCGGATGAACATTTTATTGACGACACCCTGACTTTCTACCGCATTAACAGTGCCAAGTATTTAACCATGCTCGCCAGTTGCCGTGCGCTTGTGACAACGGCCGGATTTGAATCCGTCTGTGAGGCCATGTACCTGGGGAAACCGGTGATGATGGTGCCCGTCCCTAATCATTTTGAGCAGGAATGCAACGCGCTGGACGGTGTTATTTCCGGTGCCGGCGTTACTTCAAAAACTTTCAATCTTTCGGTATTGCTGGATTATCTTCCGCATCATGTCGACCAATCTGCTAAATTCAGAAACTGGTACCATCAGGGGAAGGATATGTTTATTGAAAACATTGAGGTTTTTGATAAAAATCCTAACCAGAAAGAGGAAAAGTCCAGGGTCACACTTTCTTAAAAACCATTATATCGGTACCCTGATACCGTTGAATTTGCATTTCCGCGCCTAATATTTTATAGTGATACGTTGCGTTTGATTCGAGCCAGGCTTTTGCGCTCCAGTCAGGCTCGCCAACTTTTGTACCGCCAAAAGACGTCACCTTAATCCTGCAATATTCCAGCATTTCGTACTCGCCTTCGACGGTATTTACAAACGTTTTTCCGGCAATTGTCCCAGTTTTTTCGTTATCCTTAAATGCGAAAATTACTTCCTCTCCGTCAGTTATCGGCATAGAATCGATTACGCTTGTACTTCCATTCTTGTAATATGCAAGTTTCCACGTTCCTGTCAGCGAGACCACTTCGCTGCAAGGTCCGACGACGCAACATTCTTTTCCACACTGGAAAGCTGTCAAAACTAATAAAAGAAGGATGACGCTAATGGATTTCTTCATGGCCATTTTAGTGAAGTGAAAATTTGTTAAATCACTGATTGCTATAACCTATGACACCATATCATGCAAAATGGTTGTAAATGAATAAATTGAGAATTGCTTATAAACAAAATCGTCCGGAAGCAAAGCCAACGGACGATAACGCACCCCGAAAACGTCGATTGACACCAACGTTTGTTTTCTTTAATATTTTTTATTTCATGGCTAACAGATTGGTTTTTGGAATGTAGCTATAACGTTTTACTTGCCGTAAACGGCGGTATAACTGATAGTCAAAAACTTACTTAGTTTCAGGATTCATTATTTTGCCCATAAAGAGAATGGTATTGGATGTTTTTTCACTGATAATAATACCAAAAGGACGGTCAAAAATTAATTGAGTCGGTTCTTGTGGCATAGTGGACAGCGTAACCATGGATACTGTTGTGACAGCTGCTGCTTCCGTTCCCTTCTCATCAATTCCCAAATAGGTATCCTGTTTTACAAAACTTATTTTGGTAACTGTCTTACTTAACTTCCCAAATTCCGCTGCATCTGTAAATGCCTTATTGAGCCCCATTTTTTTCAAAACATCGTTTAACTTTTTGGAATATCCGAGCTCAAACCGGGGGAGTCCGAGGTTCACTCCAACTTTGGAAGTATCCTTCTTTATTTTATTCCAATCCGCAACCGTAAAAGAATTCATGATATCGGTTATCGAATTTCCTGCTTGCGGAAGTATTGCAGTCATTTCAAACTGCTGATTACCATAAGGCAATTTGACGGAAGTAAATTTTCCGGAACCGGATGTAGCAAAATCAGATTTTGCAAACATCATTTTAACATTTTTATCAGTTCCGTTTTGAAGATGAAATGGTTTATCTATGGTATTTTTCGTCTCGAATTTTGTCGTCCAGTCGCCCTTAAAGTATAGCGCATTCAATAAGAACATTACTTCGTCCGCACTGATGTTATCCAGTACTTTTTTAATCTTTCCGTTGGTTTTATCACTTGCCCACTGATTAACTTTATCCCTGGCTTCATTATTAAATTCAAGTCCTGTTACCTCGGCATTGAAAGATTGTTTCAGCGTATTGGTAAAATCTGTTTCAACCTGGAAATTATTATGATACCAGATCGAATTTGCAAGACCCAGATTAACCTTGGAATCTGCCAGCGGCATATCGCTGACAAGTGTTTTGTATGCAGCATTAAGATCTGCAAGCGAAACACCTTCCATTTTCAACGTTTTCTGGATCTCTGCCGCAGTCTCGCTGGTCGCTCCGTTCAGTACCATGCCCAAAGCCATGTGCAGACTTAGCGGAGAAACAAATAAATTTTCCTCTGCGCTGTGAACGGATTGTAAATTTTTGAAAAAATCGAAAGCAAAATCGTTAGTTCCGGCCGCAATTCTCTCCGGAATAATCACAGGATGCACCGTGTCAGGTTTTGAATCTACGCTGTCATCATTACAGCCGAATATCGTTCCCGCGGCAAGAATAAAAATTAACGTATTGACTTTAAGAATCTTATTCATGGCTAATAAATAAAATGTGCGTATCGTATTCAAAATCTTCCGGCATCAGAAACTGCCTGTGTAAGTAGGATTCATTCCCGGTTTAATTGGTTGGAACGAATCAAATATTTTTTTAAAAAGAATATCTCACACCCCATGAAATGCCATACAAATAAGGATGTGACTCCAGGGTTTCATTATTTTTAAATCCTGATGAAATCGATTGCTGATACGTACCTGTCAATGTCGCTTTCCATTGCGATGAAAGTTTGTAATTAAACCGGAGCCCGGTGGTAGCCGCCCAGTTCAGACTGCGGTACACGTCATCACTTGCTTTTGTTGTGATCACAGCACCTGTTGGCGATTCAATTTCATTGTTCATGAAAAAATTCGCCATCATTCCACCGAGCAGGGAATAGCTTAATTTTTTGTCCGGATTTAAAGTAAAACCTGCCTGAACCGGCACCTGAAGAAATCGGTAATCGTTACGCACATCCTTTTTCAATTCGATATATAGGGAATTTGCAGGTGGACTCGCTGGCTGCCCTCCGTTGTTTCCTACATAATTCCCCTTGTCCAATGCGCTTTGCAAAACGTTCTGCGAGCGGCTCGTTGTTGCATCAAGCAGATACCCACCTCCTTCATAAGTGGAATTACCCTGCAGATAACTTATCCCGGATTCCAGAGACCAATGCTTGGAAAGGCGCGTTCCCCCTTGTGTCTGAAGAGCATACGAGGTTCCCGAATGACTGGTACCATCCAGCGACTGTCGTGAAGCATTCGCAAAAGCAAAAGCGCTCGGCGCTTCAATAATTTTGACATTGGGGTTAAAGCTTGCAGGCATCATGCTTATACCTGCATAATATTCTTTATCCTTTTTAGGCGCTTTAACCGGCGTTTCTGTGATGGTATTCGGCCGGAAGAATACATAACGTTTCTGAACATAAACATCCAGATCTTTATAACCGATCGGCGTGAGCGTTTCGGCCATGATACGGCTGGCAGCATCCAGCGAAGCCACATCATTTTCTAAACCATTATTATCCAGCGGATTATATAAAGACAAATCCTTTTCATCTTTGAATGCAGAAGCTATTTTGGAATTAGCCGTTTCGCTGCCGGAAAGTGCTGTCCCGCTTTCTGTCGGTTTCAAAACAACTGCCACATTACTTTCTGCTGCTATTTCTGAATTTGCGTTTTGCTCAGGTTTTCTGCTGTTTACAATTTTGCTTTGAGAATTCCGCGCTACCGATTTTTCATTTCCTGATTTCCCCGTTTTGTTGGTTGTTGCAATCACCGCTTCCGAATCCGGGAATATTTTCCCGCTTTCTTCTGAAACCGCTGGTTTTTTCTCCGGAGATAAAGCCTTTTCAGCTACTCCCTCAGGTTTCTCCTGTGTTTTCGTTTCTTCCCCCGCATTTCCCTGCGATTTGTTCAACGCAACTTGCGAGCCAGCTTCGTTGACTGCATTATCAGATCCATTCCATAAGGCAATACCGACCATCAGCAGCGCAGCAACAGACGCCGCCGCGTACCAAAGCCGCGGTGTTTGCCACCACAGAGGCACTACTTTTCTCTCCTCTTTGTCGAGGCGAGCTTCTATGCCTTCCCAGGCAGATAGAGGAGGGGTTTCAGAAGCTTCCTGAAATACCCTTTTCCATTGCTCTTCAAAGCTGTTTGTTTCGGACGGATCCATCATCAAATCTTGTTTCTTTGTTCAATTTGTCCTGAAGAAGCACTCTCGCCCGCGAATACTGCGACTTTGAGGTTCCTTCGGATATACCTAATTTCTGGGCTATTTCATTATGCTGGTAACCTTCAATGGCATAGAGATTAAAGATGGTCTGGCAACCAATCGGAAGTTCTTTAATGAACTCCAAAAGCTGCTTCCACTGAAAATCCGCCAATGTTATTTCTTTTCCTGCCAATCCTTCTTCATAGCCATCGATATCATCGAGCTGCTTCAGATATTTCTGCTGCCGCAAATGATTCAATGCTGTATTCACTACGATAGAACGAAGCCAATATTCAAGCGGGCTGTCATTCCGGAATGTACTTATGTTCTCATAAATCTTGATAAAGGCATCTTGTAAAACATCTTCTGCATCTGTACGGTTTTTGGTATAACGCAAGCATATAGCAAACAACTTGCCCCCAAAAACATCATATAGCTGTTTCTGGGCGATACGGTTGCGCTGTTGACAGCCAATCACCAATTCATGTTCGTTAAAGGTCATCCGAAGCTTAAGGGGGTGCTACTTTCGGTTATTATATATTTCCCTTATTACAACAATAAGGGTTACTTTTCTTCATTAAATCTTCACCATCCGTACTGCCATGACCAACTTAATTGCCTTCTTATTAATTTATTGACACGACTGATAAGAAAATGGTTGGAATACAGAATAAAAAATAAAAACTTTTTTTAACTTACCTAAGTTCAGATTTCCATCAAGCAGATTCAAATAAAGAGGAATCGGACGGGCCGGATCGGGTTACAGGAACTATTACGAAGTACATATCCTTTTATAAGAGTTAAAATAAATCGGACTTTTACGTACCTAACCTCTTTCGCTCATGAGTCAATATATGGTTGAAATCCAACTTCCGGCTGTTATGACGGAAGAATACACAGAGAAAATACCGGCGCAGAGAAAAAAAATTAACGAGATGATGGAACAAGGCCGGCTGATGTCCTATGCCTTGTCAGAAGATCGTATGAAACTCTGGTGCGTGGTAAGAGCGGAAAGTGAGTTTGAAGTGATGTCGCTTGTTTCAGAATTTCCGCTGATCGATTTCATGGACCCGACGATCTGCAAACTGATGTTTAACAATGTCGTTGCATTAAGGTTGCCCATGTTTTCGTTGAATTAACAAAAAAATAACTTTTCGGGAACCTCATTGTCTGTGCAATGAGGTTCTTTTATGTTTAATTTCCAATGTTTTTCAGTACGGCAATGCGATCTAAAATAAACCTGTACACATTTCAGACTTTTCTAAAACGAACGCTTTTTCTTTTTGCGACGCTGGCTGCTGTGGCTTGTTCCGGAAATGGAAAAAGTGAAACTGCGCCAGTACAGGAAAAAACAGAACGGGTACAAAGTCGGAAAACCGACAAACTGTCCAAAAAACAAGTAGAGCCTGGTTATAGGAGGCATTCCGATGAAGACATTCCGCAGAAAGTTTATAAAATACTGGAATATGTCCGCGCCAATGGACGGGCCCCTGAGGGCTATCAGGGTGGAAGGAAATTCGGGAATTATGAAAAACGATTACCTCTGAAAGACAATACCGGAAAACCCATGAGTTATCAGGAATGGGATGTCAATCCTAAAAAGAAGGGAAAAAACCGGGGAGCAGAGCGTTTGATCACCAGCCAGAACAAACATGCATGGTACACAAGAGATCACTATAATTCTTTTACTGAAATCGAATAAGTTTTTTCGCCGGCAGCTATTTATCTTTACCAATCTTTTACTTTTCCCGCTGATTTTGTCAGCAATACTTTTATGAAAAACACACATTTTCTTCTCGCAAAAAAAGGTACTGATCTTCGGAAATCATTTTTAGGTGCATTTATCGGGACGATCGACGGACAGAAGGCAACTTCCATGAAGGAGTTTCATGAGCAAATCGGACAGGCATTACTCTTTCCTGATTATTCAGGGAAAAATCTGGATGCGCTGGATGAAATGCTGAACGATCTGGAATGGATTCGGGAGGAAAAAGTAATTATCTATATCACCAACTCCAACGACTGGCTTTCCAAAGAAAAAAACGATGAGCGTGTTCTTGCTCTGATCGATATATTTGATGCAACCGCCGAAGACTGGAAATGGATGGAAGAGGAGGAAGATGTAGCCAAGAAAGAACTTCGTATCATTTTCGAAGATTCTCCAAGAATCAGGACAATTCTGGAAGAGCAGGAAATTCCGTTTGGAGATTGCTAACTTAAATTTGAAGCACGCAGTTTTCCCAGATCTTTTTTCCACTGAATATATCCCATAACTGCCAAAGCCAAAAATACGGCATATAAAATAGCGGTAAGATATAGGTCTTTGTAAAAATACATCACGGTATAACAGGCATCTGCAACAATCCAGACGATCCAGTTTTCAAGATATTTCCGGACCATCATCCACTGTCCGATCAGGCTGGCTATGGTTAATGCTGAGTCTGCGTAGGTGAGGGTGGCATTGGTGAAATGCCCCAGAAGAAAACCCCAGATTAATGTTCCGGCAAAAAATATCAGGGCAAATATTCCATAGCGTTTTTGAGGCGTCCGGCTGACCGAAATCCCGTCGTGACTTTTTCCACCATATAACCACATCCACCAGCCGTAAATACTGGTGAAAAAATAGTATCCCTGTAAGCTCATATCGGCATATAATTTTACCTGCCAGAAAACCACCACATAAAGAACCGCATTGATAATTCCGAAAAACCAGCCAAGTACGTTTTGCCGGGTGTTTAAATAAACACAAACAGCTCCCGTCAGAAAACCAAGTATTTCAAGAACCGTTGTTGTTATACCTGCAAAAACTATGGAGTGATTAAGCCAGTCGATCATTTTATCAATTTAATGTATTCAGTACAAATGCTATCTATTTACCTGTTATTTTTGTAAAATAATTACCGGTATCAACAAAAGTAGAAAAACTGTTGTTACCTGATAAGCCGACCCGGAATTTTCCCGGAACGGCTTTTTGTGTTTGTTCAAATTCATAATTTGTCTTTTCTAAAACATTACGATATACTTTTGGAAGTTAAAGATTTGTTGACGCTATATGGAGGTGACAGTTATCTGGATCTGTTCATCTCACAAATTGCCTCGAAGAAAGAAGATGCAGCCCATATTCAGATAAAAGGACTTGTCGGAAGTCTTGATGCCGTTATTGCAGCGGCAGTGCAGCAGAAAAAGAAGGTTCCGGCTTTATACATTTTAAGCGATCGGGAAGAGGCTGCCTATTTCCAGAATGACCTTCAAAATCTGCTGGGAAAAACGGAAGTTTTATATTATCCTACGTCTTACAAACGACCTTATCATTATGAAGAGGTAGATAATGCCAACGTTTTGATGCGGGGGGAAATTCTCAATAAACTGAATGTCGCCAAACCCGGGCCCTTTCAGATTGTAACCTACCCGGAAGCACTTTTTGAGAAAGTTATCAACAAAAGATCGCTGATTGCCAACACTTTTTCTGTAAAAGTAGGTGAGAAGCTGGATCCCTCTTTTCTGACCGAGTTTTTGATCAGTTATGGCTTTGAGATAACCGACTTTGTATTTGAAGCCGGCCAGTTTTCGGTACGCGGAGGTATTCTGGATGTATTTTCTTTCGCCAGCGAGCATCCTTTCCGTATCGAGCTTTTTGGTGACGAAGTGGAAAGTATACGTTCTTTTGATCCTGATACACAGCTTTCTATCGAAACAGCCAGGCAAATTAATATCGTACCGGATATCCAGCAAAAACTGGTACATGAGACGAGAGAATCTTTCATGGATTTCCTGGATCCGGATTCTGTTTTATGGTTCAAAGATGCCGAGTTGACGCTTGAAGTGATCGAAAGCTGTTTTGAAAAAGCGGAAAAGGCCTTGCAGGAAGTGACAAGCGGCGGAATACAGATCGTTTCCAATCCTTCCGATTTGTTTGAAACAAGACGCGGATTTTTAAATCAGGTCAAGAAATTCAAAACGGTAGAATTCGGGCGCCGGTTTTATTTCAAAACTGAAAACAAACTCCCCTATTCTTCCAAGCCGCAACCATCTTTTAATAAGGATTTTAAAAGATTACTGGACGATCTTTCTGAAAATCAGTCCAAAGGTTTTGTTAATATCATTGTGGCGGAACAGCCAAAACAACTGGATCGACTGGAAAGAATTTTCGAAGATCTTGATCCTTTTGTAAAGTTCAGGCCAATGCCCAATATTTCTTTGCGCGAAGGCTTTATCGATGAAAACCTGAAAGTGGCCTGTTATACCGATCACCAGATTTTTGCCCGTTTTCATAAATACCGTCTAAAAGAAAAATTCAGCAAGTCGAAAGCGATAACGCTGAAAGAACTGAAATCGCTGCATCCCGGAGATTTTGTTACCCACGTGGATTATGGGATCGGGAGGTTTGCAGGCATGGAGCGAAAAGATGTCAACGGGAAAGAACAGGAAGCTATCCGGCTTATTTACCGCGACAACGATCTGCTTTATGTGAGTGTGCATAACCTGCACAAAATTGCCAAATATACCGGCAAAGAGGGAACACCGCCGGCTATGAGCAAACTTGGTTCGGGTGAATGGGAAGCGAAGAAATCAAAAGTAAAAAAACAGCTTAAAGATATCGCCCACGAACTGATCGCGTTGTATGCAAAACGTCGTCAGGCACCGGGTTTCCAGTTTTCTCCGGATAATTATATGCAGGCCGAACTTGAATCTTCATTCCTGTATGAAGACACACCGGATCAGGCAACGGCAATTGCCAGTGTAAAGGATGACATGGAAAAAGGCCATCCGATGGATCGTCTGGTTTGCGGTGACGTTGGATTTGGGAAAACAGAAGTGGCAATCCGGGCGGCTTTTAAAGCAGTTTGTGATAGTAAACAAGTGGCTGTGTTGGTGCCGACAACAATTTTGGCCATGCAGCATTTTAAAACTTTCAGCGAACGTTTATCTGATTTCCCGGCAAAAGTAGGTTACATCAACCGCTTTAAATCTACAAAACAAATTAAAGATACGCTGAAAGAAGCAGCGGAAGGCAAAATCGATATTCTGATCGGAACACACCGGATTTTGAATAAAGATGTGCATTTCAAAGATCTTGGTCTTTTGATCGTCGATGAAGAGCAGAAATTTGGTGTAAAAGCAAAAGACAGATTGAAGGAAATGCGGGTAAATGTTGATGTTTTAACATTGACTGCTACGCCAATTCCAAGAACACTGCATTTTTCGCTAATGGGTGCGCGAGACCTTTCGGTGATCGCCACACCGCCGCCAAACCGTCAGCCGGTAACAACGGAAGTTCACTCGTTCAGTGAGGAATTCATCCGCGACGCCATCAGTTTTGAAGTACAGCGCGGCGGACAGGTTTTCTTTGTGCATAACCGTGTGAATGATATTGAATCGATCGCCAACATTATTATGCGTTTGGTTCCCGAAGTCAGAATTGGTGTTGCCCACGGACAAATGGATGGTGATAAGCTCGAAAAAGTAATGGTTGATTTTATTGAGGGCGAATACGATATTCTTGTTTCCACCAACATTATCGAATCGGGAATTGATATTGCCAACGCCAATACGATCATTATCAACTCGGCGCATATGTTTGGGTTATCGGATCTGCATCAGATGCGTGGCCGCGTAGGACGTTCAAACCGTAAAGCATTCTGTTACTTACTAACACCATCTGCGTCTACTTTGGCAAGTGATTCAAGAAAACGCCTTCAGACTCTGGAAGAATTCTCAGAACTGGGTGACGGATTTAAAGTCGCTATGCGCGATCTGGATATTCGTGGCGCAGGGAATTTACTGGGGGCTGAACAAAGCGGTTTTGTGAATGATCTGGGGTATGAATTGTATCACAAAATGCTGGATGAGGCGGTTTCTGAACTGAAAAATAACGAATTTAAAGATTTGTTCTCCTCAGCGCTCGGGCTACCGAAAAAGTTATTGCCGGATTGTCAGATCGAAACAGATTTTGCTACCCTGATTCCTGAGACATACGTTAAAAATATTTCAGAAAGACTTTCGTTGTATACGCGTCTGGATGATATGAAAACGAATGAGGAACTGATTGGTTTTGAGCAGGAAATCATGGATCGCTTCGGCCCGCTGCCCAAAGAAGTTGAAGATTTATTAAAAACAGTACGTTTGCGCTGGGAAGCAGAAGGTTTGTATTTTGAAAAATTAACACTGAAAAGCAATACATTGAAAGGATACTTCGTTACTTCGCAGAACGACGAGTTCTTTCAGTCGCCGAGATTCGGAAAAGTGATTGATTACATTAAATTGCATCCAAGACAAATTGCATTGAAAGACCAGAAAGGGAAACTCATTCTGATATGTCAGGACGTTCACAGTATCGACCAGGCGCAGAAGATTTTGACAGAAATGTGTCAATAAATGATTTTTAGCAAATAAGTTCGATTGATTTCATACATTTGCAGTTTCGCATACTATTAAATACCAAACACTCTAAGTCACTTTAAAGCAATGATTTGCATGCATAAGATGGGTATCCGGTCGATCGCGTTGATACTAATTGTGTTATTAGCGGCCACTTCCTGTAGTAAGAAAAAAAGACCAACGAGTTTGAAACCTGGGAAATCCAGTTCGAAAACAGGCTTGGCGTATAACGGCAAGGATGGATACAAGGTAAAACAATACAAAGCATTACCTGCTGGTCCTGACTTGGTTTATATCGAAGGAGGACGTTTTACAATGGGATCTTTGGAAGAAGATGTCATGAACAGGCGGGATAATCCAAAACGTACGGTGAGTATTCAGTCGTTCTATATGGACCAGACGGAAGTTGCCAACGTTCACTATCTTGAATATCTTAATGCTGTTCAAAAAGATTCTTCTGAAGAATTTTACAGCAAGGCTTTACCTGACACAGCTGTTTGGTACAATGAATTGTCATTCAACGATTCATACGTAACCATGTATCTTCGTCACCCTGGTTTCCGTTTGTATCCTGTGGTAGGTGTATCCTGGGTTCAGGCTAATGACTATTGCGCATGGAGAACGGATGCTGTAAGTAAGAGCAATAACGCTGCCGGCGCAAAAGCAGGTCAGCCTAAGAAAGGTTTCTCGCTGGGTAAGAAGAAAAAAGCAGCGGCGGCTGCCGAAGCAGAATCCGTTGCTTCCTCAGAACCAGCTAAACTTGGTATTGAAAGTGGCTACGTAATGCCTCCATACCGTCTTCCGACAGAAGCTGAATTTGAATATGCAGCGATCGCGATGATCGGTACACAGTATGCCGATGAAAACCAGTCCAATCAGCGTATTTATCCATGGGATGGCTCAACCATGCGCCAGCCACGTGGCCGTAAGCAGGGAACAATGCTTGCTAACTTTAAACGTGGACCTGGGGATTATGCCGGTATAGCTGGTAAATCAAATGACGGAGCGATTATCACACAAGAAATTCGTTCATATCCTGCTAATGACAATGGTCTTTATGATATGGCTGGAAACGTGAGTGAATGGGTTTATGATGTTTACCGTCCGCTTTCTAACAACGACGTAAATGACCTTAACTCTTTCCGTCGTGACGGTTACCAGGATGAAGCTAAAAACTATGACAATAAAAACGGCAACTCATTGGTAAATGATAACCTTCGCGTTTACAAAGGCGGTTCATGGTCTGATGTTGCTTACTGGTTATCTCCGGGAACACGTCGTTACATGGATCAGGATTCTGCAACTGCATCAGTTGGTTTCCGTTGCGCGATGATCGCTACCGGTAGCCGTAAATAAGATTCTTTAAGAATACTATAATAAAGGACTAAAAAAGAGGAAGTCAAGATTTAAAATCTTGACTTCCTCTTTTTTAGTCCTTTATACTTTCCCCTAATGCTGAGCCGAAGCAATCGTCATGATGTAAAAATGCTCACATCCAGCCTCCTTCAGTACTTCCATACAAGCTTCCAGTGTTGCACCGGTTGTCAGTACGTCATCCATAATAATTACATGCTTGTTGGCAACATTCTCGTTTACCATAAATACACCTCTGACGTTCTCCCACCGCTCATTTCTCGTTTTACCCGTTTGTGTTTCTGTATATTTCACTCTTTCCAAAGCACTTCCTGACCATGGAATTTGCGTCGCCGCAGAAAATCCCTCCGCCAGTTTATCGCTTTGATTATAACCCCTGCTTTTCATTTTTTTCTTGTGAAGCGGAACACTGATGATTAAATCAGCATCGGGTAAAGTCCCATTTTCAATCATTTCCTGCCCAAACATAAAACCAAGCAAACTGCCAACCTCAGGCTGTTTCTTATATTTCAGTGCATGCAAAAGTTTCTGAACTTTGCCTTTTTTAGTAAAAAGCAGATAGCTATGTGTCTCGATTACTTCGTGAACATTGACAAACTTATGCTTAACCGCTTCTCCCAAAGCACTGCTCTCGTCAATTCTTGGCAGTGTGACCCGGCATAACGTGCAGATCGTTTCTTCATTGCCAATTAATTCTTTATCACACGCTGCACAACAGCGGGGAAATATGAGGTCGACGAAATCATGCCAGAGAGAATTCATAAGAATTTTGAACAATTGAAAGAGAGAATGATTGAATAAATTAGCTGGTCAACGAAGACATTCTTAACTTTACTTTTGAAAATAAGTACTGATAAACATTTAGTGCTATATTTTAACTTGTATCTCGTTGATTTTAAAACCAATGGCTACACGCTGATTGCTATAAGCTATTTAATATATCCATCAATTATATAGTAAATGAAAACCCTGATCCTGAATGCCCGCATTGTCAATGAAAACAAGATCCAGGAATCTGACGTATATATCGTTGATGGTCACATCCAACGCATTGCGAAAGATCTGCAAAATCTTCCTGCTGACCGGGTTATTGATGCGAAGGGCACTTATCTGCTTCCAGGTGTGATTGATGATCAGGTGCATTTCAGAGAACCGGGACTTACCTATAAAGCAGATATTCATTCGGAAGCGCGTGCCGGGGTGGCAGGTGGGGTAACTTCTTTTATGGAAATGCCAAATACCGTTCCGAATACACTTACGCAGCCGCTGTTGCAGGATAAGTACGACATCGCAGCAAATACTTCTCTGGCAAATTATTCCTTCTTCATGGGAGGCTCTAACAGCAATTATGATGAGGTAATGCGGACGGATCCAACGCGGGTCTGCGGTATTAAAATTTTCATGGGTTCCTCTACTGGAAATATGCTGGTTGACTCTCCGGATGTGCTCGAAAAACTTTTCGCAAATGCACCAACCCTAATCGCTACGCATTGTGAGGATGAACCGACGGTGCGTCACCGCATGGAATTTTACAAAGAGAAATACGGTGAGAATGTTCCTTACGACATCCATGCCCTGATCAGAAATGAAGAAGCCTGTCTGATTTCATCATCCTTTGCCAGCGCGCTTGCGCACAAACATGGCACCAGGTTGCATATCCTGCATATTTCAACAGGAGATGAAGTTTCTCTTTTTGAAGTAGGGGAGCGTAAGAACGGACAAATACTCTTATCCAGCGGTGCTCCAAAACTGGTAACGTCAGAAGCTTGCGTGCATCACTTGTGGTTTGACGCGGAAGACTATCATACCCTGGGCAATAAAATCAAGTGTAATCCTGCGATCAAAGCACAACATCACAAGGAAGCGATTTTCCAGGCTTTGCTTGACAACCGTATCGATGTTATTGCAACCGATCACGCACCCCATACCATTGAAGAAAAGGCACAGCCTTACTGGCAGGCCCCTTCCGGATTGCCTTTGATCCAGCATACACTTAATGTGATGTTGGAATTCAGTAAAAAAGGGAAAATTCCATTGGAACGGGTGGCTGAAAAAATGAGCCATGCGGTAGCAGATTGCTTCCAGATCAAAGAAAGAGGTTATATCCGGGAAGGCTATTGGGCTGACCTTGTATTGGTGGATCTGGACGGAACTACTTTGGTAGAGCCATCCAATTTATATTCCAAATGCGGCTGGTCACCGTTTGAAGGTACTAATTTTCAATCCGTAATTACACATACATTCGTTTCAGGCCATTTGGCGTATGAAAACGGGCGTTTTGATGAATCTGTGAAAGGAAAGAGATTATTGTTTTCCCGCTAGAAGATGTTGGAGACAGCTTAAAAATCACATGCCAAGATAAGCGTAATAACTTTGGATAACGCCTAGATCGGCTTCCGTCCAGTCAAGAGAGGGTAAATCTTGTGGTTCGAGCCATAAGATTTGCTCATGCTCTGTCAGTTTGATTTCATGAGTCCGAAGCTTGCAAACGAAAGGAACAAGCAATATTTCCCGCCATCCCTGATCCTTCGAAGTAACAGGCAGTTTTTGAACTATATCAATTTCAACATCCAGCTCTTCGCGGATCTCACGAACCAGTGTTTCTTCGTCCGTTTCGTTTTTTTCCTGCTTCCCGCCGGGAAATTCCCATTGCAAAGGAAAAGAAAGTGCAGCACTGCGTTGACCGGCTAATACCTTTCCATCATGCTCTATGATGGCACATGGCACCCGTACTACCAATTTTACTGCAACAATACTTTCTATCATACCAACGGTGACACAAAATTCACCGCAAAAGTATGAATTTTATTTATGAAAAACCAGCGAGCTATTGAATTGATTTACAATAACTCGCTGGTTTTTACTTAATGGTAAATATAAAAATTTCAGGATATCGGTTTACTGTTAAAACAACTCTCCTGAACGATGCCTCGGCAAGATGCCCAAATGGCGATATGCCTTTTCTGTAACCTCCCGTCCTCTGGAAGTTCTTTTCATATAACCTTCCTGAATCAGGAATGGCTCATAAACTTCTTCGATCGTCTCTGCCTCTTCGCCACACGCGGTCGCAATAGTAGAAAGGCCCACGGGACCACCTTTAAATTTCTCGATAATCGTACTCAAAATACGGTTATCCATTTCATCCAGTCCGTTCTGATCTACATCCAGGGCAAGAAGCGCCATTTCAGCAATCGCAACGGTTATTTTCCCATTACCCTTTACTTGTGCAAAATCACGCGTTCTGCGCAAAAGATTATTGGCAATACGTGGAGTTCCCCGGCTTCGTCTGGCAATTTCAAAAGCGGCATCATCTTCCAGCGGTGTACCTAAAATAATGGCGGAACGTTTTAAAATCGAAGCAAGTAATTCAGCATCGTAATATTCCAGTCTCGCATTGATACCAAAACGGGCGCGTAAAGGCGAGGTCAGCATTCCGGCGCGCGTTGTCGCACCAATCAGCGTAAACGGGTTCAGACCGATCTGAATGCTGCGGGCGTTTGGCCCGCTATCCAGCATGATATCAATTTTATAATCCTCCATGGCAGAATAAAGATATTCCTCTACCACGGGATTCAGGCGGTGTATCTCATCAATGAAAAGCACGTCATGTTCCTGCAAATTGGTCAGCAAACCTGCAAGATCGCTCGGCTTATCCAATACCGGGCCCGATGTGATTTTTATTCCGGAAGCCAGTTCATTGGCGATGATGTGTGAAAGCGTAGTTTTACCCAGACCGGGAGGGCCGTGCAGTAAAACATGATCCAGCGCATCTCCACGATGTTTGGCCGCCTGAACAAATATTTTAAGGTTTTCGAGAATTTTATCCTGGCCTGTAAAATCGTCAAACGACAACGGACGTAACGCCCGGTCGATATCTTTTTCAGGGTTGGAAAGATTTTCTTTATCTCCGGACAGATAATCCTGGCGCATAAGCTCTTTGACAATAGTAGTTACGTTTTAATGCAAAACGTAAGGATTTTTTCAATCAAAAATAGCCGTTTTTATTGGCAAAACCGAACTTCTACCTGATCACCATCACAGATCCCCGCAACACCACAGGATTTCGTTCCGGGAAATATTCTGCCTCATAGGAAACGACGTATGGATACACGCCAGGCTGTACTTTCACTCCCTTGTAAGTTCCGTCCCATTTGTCTTCAATGCTGTTGGTTGCATAAATTACCTCCCCCCAACGATTGTATACCCTGATCGAATAGTTGATGTAATAAGCACCAAAAACATCCAGATTTTCATTTTTTCCATCCCCATCCGGCGTAAAGGCATCCGGTATAAAGAACCTCGGTTCACATTGATCAATAACCTTTGTCGATTGTTTTGCCACACATCCCTCAGCATTAGTTCCAAGAACCGTGTAAGTTCCTTCCTTATTGACAACAACAGCCTGCGTGGTTTCTCCGGAATGCGGCCATTCGTATTTCAAAACGCCCGTTCCCCTTGAATCCAGAGTCGTAGAACCTCCGTCGGGAATACATATATAATATTCCGGCTCTAACCTTAAAACCGGTGTAGGCAGCTCGGTTACCACAAGGGTATCCGCATTGTAACAGTTAAGTCGGTTTTTCACCTGCACAAAGTAGGTACCTGGCTTATTCACCGTAATGCTTTGCGTTGTTTCACCGGTACTCCATTTCCATTCATTCCACGTCAAACCGGTTGCCAGCAAGACCACAGAGCTATCCCGGCACAGGGTTGTATCACCAAGTTCGAACGGCGGCGGCTTTCGAAGTGTGACTTCAATAGTATCAGATGAAAAGCAATCTCTATCAGGGCCATTATATGCAACTGCTATATAACGACCTGTTACAGTCACCGGCAGGACTCTCGATCTACCAATAATTCTTCCGCGATTATACCATTCGTAAATTTGAGCAGGAACGCCCATATCAAGAGAAAAACTATTCATACAAACAGAGGTGTCTGCACCTAGTCTAATTTGGGGAGGCGTCTCATAAATGACAATAGTGTCCCTCGTTACAATACTGGTACAAGCATTGGATTGTGATAAAGAAACAAGATAACTTCCAGGCTGCGTGTAGGTATGAGATATTTTGGGCTCCTTGGATGATCCGCCGCTTCCATCACCAAAAGTCCATATGTACATGTTGTCTTTTAACGGATCGCAAATTGGCCCCGCCTCAAAATTCGTTGGCTCATTCGTACAAAATCCATCCGCCGAAAATCCTGGTCCAGAGGCTTCCTGCGTAAAATCCTGCACCATACTTGGCAAACCCAGCTGGCTCTTTTTCCCTCCCAGATTCACACCATCTTTTTTGTATTCAATGGCAGAAACCGAGTTTCGCTCAGGTTTACCTATGGTTGCCAGATAATCACTTCCTTCAATCGCCATGTATATTTTTCCATCCGGAGCTATTTGCAAGGCTCCAAATTTCTGCGTCGCAGAGCTGTCAATTATAATCGCAGATTCGACAATTAAACTATCTCCAAAAGTCAGATCATATTGTTTCAAATAAGATTTTGAACTTCCTGATCCTTGAAAAGAAACATACATTTTCTCTCCGCTGGGTGAAAATTCTATCCCGTATGCCGTTGGCGGGGCAGGACCAAGGTTTATTGTTTTGTTATACGTAAGAACGCCTGTTGAATCATTGAATTTGAAGAGCTCAACATAATTTGTTGGTGGACCGGGAATAATTACTGCCAGCTGCCGCTCTCCACTCGTAGTATCGGGAGCGGAAAATTTCATATACCCTTCGCCTTTGTTAAGCGAATCATGCGCCATTCCTAATTCCGGAGAACTTGTTTCCGATAAGCCACCGGTTGTTGCATGGAAAATACGGAATTTGTTCGTGCCATAATCGTGGGAAATAACCCAGTAAGTACTGTCTCGTTTATTTTGAACGGCAGCTACCCGTTCGGTTGTAGGCTTTTGCAGGGTCGTATTCTGATCAACAATGGCACCTTTACCATTATTCTTTCTCATATCAACCACACTCACAGTCAATAGTTTTTCACCGTTGATATCAGAAGTAGTAAAAACATTGAACAAATATTCACAGCCTTTACAAGTTGGCTGAGGGACAATTAAAACGGATTGCGTGGAGTTTTTACTCCCCAGAAGCGGCTTGCAATTTGCCGGATCCACACAGGGCATGACCCCGCCGTCCTTATCCCAGACCGTTATACCATCCGAATAAAAGAGTAAGACTCCCTTTGAATTCGCGATTGAGGAAGTTCCCTCGGGCGTATTAACTTTACCATCCGTAATTGGCGCCGGGGGCGTACTGGAAAAATCAAGACCTGCATTTCCTCCAAAAAACCATTTTGCACCTTCCTGATTCGCAGGCTCCATACAAATTTTTACATTCACCCGGTCTTGAAGCTTACAGCCATTTGGCATAATAACTTCAACGGAATAACAGCCGGAGCTGTCAACTTCTAACGTTTGTGTAGTATCCCCTTTGGGATACCATATGTATTTTGCTCCGGCAGGGGCACCGCCAGGATAGGGATCCAGAACTAAACTTGTATTGGGGCAAATGGTAGTATCAGATTTCCATTGCTGAAAAGGCGGAGGAACTTCTCCTATGGTTATTTGCTGTGTTTCAATAGTTTGAGGTCCATTAGCAAATGTCCGTGTCAATGTAACTGTATATGTTCCTGCGGTTTTATATGAGTGCAGTGGGTTTCGTACATCACCAGTGCCGCCATCGCCGAATACCCAGGCCCAGGCTGTGGCAGTACTCTTATCATCTTCTTTGAAAACGGTACCATCTTCAGCACAGGCAGGACTAGGTACGCATGCATCCTCATACGTAAACGTAAAAGGCTGCGCGTTCGCTAAACCCGTTGCCAGGAATAGCAAAAAGAAAAAAGAGTAAAATATTTTCCGATGTGTATTATAAAATCGCCTCATGTTTCGTTACTAAATCAATCATCCCTACCCCGCCAATTTAATATTCTTGTTACCCGATCATTCTAACGAAAATAATATGTTAAAATTTTGTGTGGTAATGTCTTAAAAACCATGCTAATTTGAATATTAATACGCAATGTGGCGACAATTTGTTAATAATATTTGTACTAATTTTTATGTCCCTATATCATTTCGCTGTAAATAGCGGGCAAAGTCTGAAAATATATGGTTAAGCGTTTACTACTTCTTTTAATGATGACACTGCTCTGCCTGAAAGGTTGGAGTCAGGATCCGCAATTTTCGCAATTTTATGCCAATCCTTTATACCTTAACCCGGCATTAGCGGGGGGGGCCCTTGCACCCCGGTTAACTGCGAACTACCGCAACCAGTGGCCATCTCTATCCGCTAATTTTGTAACGGCTTCATTCGGCGCTGACGTTTATTTACCTAACTACAATAGCGGCATCGGAGTTCAGGTAACAACCGATAGCCAGGGTCTGGGAAATCTTAAGGCCACTGACGTTGCCTTGCAATATTCGTATCAGATAAACCTTAACGATGTAACTTCACTACGGCTGGGTATACAGGGCGGTTTTTCTTCCCGCGCACTCGACTACGTCGGTCTGACTTTTGGGGATCAGTACAATAATGGAGGTTACACCGGCAACCCATCTTCCGATCCCTTCGCGCAAGGCGGCCCTAATGTATCCTATGCCGACTTTTCTACCGGCATGATGGTGTATTCGGATTGGTACTGGCTGGGACTTGCCGCACATCACATCAACCGTCCTAATCAGGCATTCAGCGGTATCGAAGCCCGCCTTCCTGTAAAAGCGAGTTTGCAGGCTGGTTTACGCATTCCTTTTGCAGGATATACCTTTTTAGGAAATGAGATAGACAAAGAAAAAACAATTTCTCCTGCCATTTTATATAAAAAACAAGGAAAATACGACCAGCTGGATATGGGACTTTACGTAACCATTGAACCGCTGGTGTTAGGGATGTGGTATCGTGGAATTCCCTTTAAAAAGTATGAAGCTTCCATTAATAACCACGAATCGCTGGTTTTTCTGGCCGGATTCCGTCAGGATAAATTTTCGATCGGGTATAGTTACGATCTGACCATCTCCACGCTGGGAGCCGGCAGCGGAGGGGCACATGAAATTTCGTTATCCTACATTTTTGAACCGCTCACTCCCAAACCTAAACGCACAAGAAGCAACAAGCACCAGCTTTCCTGCCCGAAGTTCTAAAACTAATAAATTTTATATTTTTCAATCCGGTAATTTCTTACAGTAAAATTAGAGACCCGTCATCTTTTTGGTATATACTAACCCCAAAGAGCAAAACAATTTTATGAATAATTCACTAAGACAAAGTTTCATTTTTAGCATTTTTATGCTTGCCTTATCCATAGGAGTAATGGCAGCACCTCCCAAAAGAGAGTTTTACGAAATAAAAATATACCACCTGAAAGACAAAACACAGGAGGCTGCTGTTGAAAACTACTTAAAAGAAGCTTATGTACCGGCTGCTCACCGCGCTGGAATTAAAGATATCGGTGTATTTAAGCCGGTTCCGACGGATAGCATGAGCGGAAAACTGATCTATGTTTTAACGCCGCTAAGTTCATTGGATCAATTGCTTTCTCTTCCAAAAACATTGGAAAAAGATGCGCAATACCTGGCTGCCGGAAAAGACTACCTGGATGCTCCTTTTAAAAATCCGCCTTATACTCGTTTTGAAACTACGATCCTGCAGGCATTTACAACGATGCCAACACATGCAAAGCCAAATTTAAAAAGTCCTAAAAGTGAGCGTGTATATGAAATGCGCAGCTATGAGGGGCATACTGAAAGAAGGTATCAGAATAAAGTGAAGATGTTTAATGTAGGAGGTGAAGTTCCGCTTTTTGTAAGATTAAATTTCAACGCTGTTTTTTATGGTGAAGTTATCGCCGGAAGTCATCAGCCAAACTTGATGTATATGACCACTTTTGAAAATAAAGCAGACCGTGACGCACATTGGAAATCTTTCAGTGAGGATGCAGAGTGGAATAAATTGAAAGTGAATCCTGAATTCCAGAACAACGTTTCAAAAAATACAAGCTTCTACATGTATCCGACTGAGTATTCGGATCTTTAATTTTTTGCGTTAAAATTTAAAAGGTCAGGATTGTGGAGGTTATCTTCCTATCCTGACCTTTTTCTTTTTCTTCTCCAAAATCTCCTGACAGGCTTGTCGTTCGCTATGGAATTAGAAGTAACCGCAATATTATTTTCAAAAAGTAACTGCTTAATTTCCACCACTGAGCAATCAAACTGAACAGCCAGGGTTTCAATTTCAAGACATTTATTAAGATATCTGTTTATTAATTCCTTCTTTTTAATATCAGTAAGTGCCTTTTTTCGTGGATAATGTCTTTTTATCTCCGACTGATAACTTAATAATATCTCTGTAATTTTATCCAGCTCCGATGGCCTTATCTTTATAACGGACTCTTTTATGTCCAGGTAATTTACAAATATGCTCTGGCTAATTGATATATATAGAAGCCCATTCGCCGCTTTTACCAGTTCGAGATTATATCTGCTTTTCTCCGTGTTAATAATTTCCGTTTTTAATATTTCCAGCATAAGCGTATGTCGTAAAAGTGAAATCCCCTGATAAATCATCGAATGGATAGTTTACCAAGGGATTAATATACAATTTACTATACGGAAAATATCTCAGTAAAAAGTTTTAATCAAAGAATTCATAACATATGAAAAATTTGATTAGCAGCTATTACTTCCTCACGGCCTCAATGGCCCCGCGCACACTTCCGTGCTCTTCAAGTAAGGATTCTGCCTCGTCTGGCGACACACCCAGTTCGTCTATGATCATATGGATTGCACGGTTCACCAGCTTTTCGTTGGTCATCTGCATATCCACCATTTTATTTCCTTTTACTTTCCCTAATCGAATCATTACACCCGTTGAAATCATATTCAGCACCAGTTTTTGCGCTGTACCGGATTTCATTCGTGTGCTTCCCGTTAAAAATTCGGGACCTACCACCACTTCCACAGGAAATTCACATGCTGCAGCAACCGGCGAGCCATTGTTGCAAACAACACAACCTGTTAATAAACCTGCCTTTTTTGCCTCATTTAATCCGCCAATAACATACGGCGTTCTTCCTGAAGCCGCAAGTCCTATCAACGTATCATTTTCGTTGACATGATAAGGCGCAAGATCAATCCATGCCTGATTCCAGTCATCTTCTGCATTTTCAACCGCTTTTCTGATCGCCGTATCACCGCCGGCAATAATCCCTACGACCAGATCGAAAGGTACGCCAAAAGTAGGTGGACATTCCGATGCATCGACAACACCAAGTCGCCCGCTCGTTCCGGCTCCGATATAGAATAACCGTCCGCCTTTTTTCATGCGCGGTACGATCTGTTCGATCAAAACTTCGATTTGAGGAATAACTTTTTGAACGGCGTCTGGCACCGTTTGATCTTCACGATTGATGGAGTTCAAAATCTCATTGACACTCATCAAATCGAGATCATTATATAAGGAAGAAGATTCGGTCGTTAGCATAGATGTTGCATTAATTTAAATCCAAAATTAATTATTTTCTGATTATGTTCCTTTCCAGAATAAATAATATGGGATTTATCTAAGCATATCCTCAAATATTTGGCTGAAAATTTGGAAAATAAAAAGATACGCGCCTAATTTGTAACACAATCGCAGAGTTAGCGAAAATTCGCTAAAATTAAGATTTTCGTTTTTATTAGATTATTTATGTTTTCAACCGTTCTCATTCCAGTACTGATGGTAGTCACGCCCTTTGCGTGAGTGGGATGTTACGGTATATACCTGCACCTCACTCACATCCGCTGAGTGAGGTGTTTTTCTTTTACAATAATTCACCATGGCGACAGAACTAAACAGATTTTCGAAAACCCTAACCCAGGAAGTTACCAATCCGGCAGCTCAGGCAATGCTTTATGGCATTGGATTAAAAGAAGCTGACATGTCAAAACCGCAAATCGGGATTGCCAGTACAGGTTATGAAGGAAACCCTTGTAACATGCACTTAAACGGACTTTCGGTGTATGTAAAGCAAGGCATTACGGCCAATGACATGGTCGGTTTGATCTTCAATACAATTGGAGTTTCCGATGGTATGACCAATGGAAATGACGGGATGCGTTATTCACTTCCAAGTCGTGATATTATCGCAGATTCTATCGAAACAGTTGTTTCCGCACAATGGTATGACGGTGTAATCGCTGTGGTAGGTTGTGATAAAAATATGCCGGGTGCTGTGATGGCCATGGCACGCATTGACCGGCCGGCCATTATGGTTTATGGCGGCACGATCCGTTCAGGACATTATAAGGGACAAAAGCTTGATATCGTTTCTGCATTTGAAGCACTTGGTAAAAAATTCGCCAACAATATTTCTGATGAAGATTACAAAGGAGTAATACAAAATTCAATTCCTGGCCAGGGTGCCTGCGGTGGTATGTATACTGCTAACACCATGGCGGCTTCCATTGAAGCAATGGGGCTAAGTCTGCCATTCAGCAGCTCTTACCCTGCAACACACGAAGGAAAACAGGAAGAATGTAAGAAAATTGGTGCAGCAATGAAAAAATTGCTTGAACTGAACATTACGCCAAGAGATATTATCACCAAAAAATCGCTTGAAAACGCGTTGACCGTGGTTATGGCTTTGGGTGGTTCTACCAACGCTGCTTTGCACTTCCTTGCTATTGCACGTGCAGCAGACCTTCCTTTGACTTTGGACGATATTCAGGAAATCTCTAACCGCGTTCCATTTATTGCCGACCTTAAACCAAGTGGTAAATATTACATGGAAGACATCCTGGAAATCGGTGGTGTACCTGCGGTAATGAAATATTTGTACTCAAAAGGTTTGATCCACGGTGAATGCCTGACCGTAACAGGTAAAACACTGGCAGAAGATTTGGCAGAAGCACCGGATCTTAATTTTGAAACACAAAAAATTATTTTCCCTCTCGAAACTCCGATTAAATCTTCGGGACATATCCAGGTTTTATATGGCAATCTGGCGCCACAAGGTTCTGTCGCGAAAATCACTGGTAAAGAAGGCTTAACCTTTGATGGAGAAGCCAAAATCTGCGAGCATGAAACAGAAATTATTACCATGCTTTCCAAAGGAGAAATCAGAGAAGGGCACGTAGTTGTGATCCGTAATTCAGGGCCAAAAGGCGGACCGGGAATGTCGGAAATGCTGAAACCGACATCTGCCGTAATGGGAGCCGGGCTTGGTGATAAAATTGCATTAATCACAGATGGTCGTTTCTCAGGAGGAACGCACGGATTTGTGGTAGGACATATTACGCCGGAAGCATTTGATGGCGGTCCGATTGCGCTTGTGAAAGACGGCGACAGAATTACCATTGATGCCAATACACGCCAGCTTACCGTTCATATTTCTGACGAAGAAATGGCGGCACGTAAAGCAGCCTGGGTACAGCCTGAGCCAAGATTTACAAAAGGAATGTTGGGAAGATATATCCGCACGGTAAAATCTGCCAGTGAAGGATGTGTTACCGACGAAGCGTAGTTAAAGAAAAGGTTATGGCAACATAACCTTCAGTATAGAAAGCTTGAAATTCATCCGACTAAATAAGTAAGAGGTCATGGAATTTAATGAAAACCAAACACAGACAACCGGAATCGCTGAGCAGCCCGTTTCGGTAGCAACACCAGAACTGATCAACGGTTCTCACGCGCTGATCCAATCTTTGATTGCCGAAGGTGTCAAAACAATTTTTGGATATCCGGGCGGAGCGATTATGCCTGTTTACGATGCTATTTATGATTATCAGGAAGAGATTAATCATATTCTTGTCCGCCATGAACAGGGTGCCGCACATGCTGCCGAAGGATTTGCACGTATTACCGGCGAGGTTGGCGTATGTTTGGCAACATCAGGTCCAGGTGCAACGAATCTTGTCACAGGAATTGCAGATGCCATAATTGATTCGACACCCATGGTTTGTATCGTTGGACAAGTAGGATCTCACTTACTGGGAACGGATGCTTTCCAGGAAACAGATATTATGGGCGTTACAATTCCGATCACAAAATGGAATTATCAGATTACCAATCCGGATGAAATTCCGGGAATTATTGCAAAAGCATTTTATATAGCAAAATCGGGCCGTCCGGGACCGGTGCTTATTGACATTACAAAAGATGCGCAGCAGAAATTGATGACTGAGCCTTTTGTACACAAAAAATGTGAAAAATTGCTTAGCTATCGTCCCCGCTTATCACCAAAAGAAGAGCAGGTGGCGGTTGCTGCCAAACTTATCAACGAAGCAAAACGTCCGTTTTTGTTTTTTGGGCACGGCGTTCAGATTGCAAAGGCAGAAAAAGAATTAATAGAACTGATCGAAAAAACGGATGTTCCTGCTGCTTCCACACTTTTAGGGTTGTCATCCGTTTCGGTTGACCATCCGAATTATGTGGGCTGGCTGGGCATGCACGGGAATTACGGTACGAACGTTCTTACCAATCAATGCGATTTGATCATCGCGGTAGGGATGCGTTTTGACGACCGTGTAACCGGCGATTTGAGCCGTTATGCCAAACAGGCCAAAGTTGTTCACATCGAAATTGATCCTGCCGAAATCGATAAGATCATCAAGGCGGATGCACCCGTAGTTGGCGATGCAAAACGTGCCCTTGAAATGCTATTACCGCTTGTAAAGGAAAATAATCATGAGGCATGGAGAGCAGAATTCAAGAAATTCGATGCAATTGAAGACGAAAAAATAACACAGCCTGAACTTGCTCCGACCACGGAAAAAATTAAAATGGCTGAGGTAATCCGTACACTTTCCGATAAAACAAAAGGTGAAGCAATTGTAGTAGCGGATGTTGGTCAGCATCAAATGATGACTGCCCGGTATTACCAGTTCAAAAAACCCAATTCCTTCATAACGTCGGGCGGATTGGGGACGATGGGTTATGCTTTACCGGCTGCATTTGGTGCAAAGGTAGGCGCTCCCGACCGCGAGGTTGTTGCCTTTATCGGTGATGGCTGTTTCCAGATGACTATCCAGGAATTGGGAACAATCGCTCAGAGTGGCTTGCCTGTTAAAATCATCATCCTGAATAACAATTTCTTAGGAATGGTTCGTCAGTGGCAACAGCTTTTCCATCAGAAACGCTATTCTTTTGTGGAACTGCAAAACCCTGATTTTATCACGATTGCAAAAGGGTTCGGGATAGACGGGCATACTTGCGGCGCTCGTGAAGACCTTAACGATTCGCTTGATAAAATGCTTGCTTCCGACAAACCATATTTATTGGAAGTATTGGTTGAAAAAGAAGAAAACGTATTCCCAATGGTTCCGACGGGAGCTTGTGTAGCCGATATCAGACTGGAATAATGTAAATGAAGTATTAAAAATCACTTGCGTTTTTTCACTAGACATTAACGAATCATGACAACTTACACCATTTGCGTATTTACAGAAAATACGATTGGGATATTAAACAAGATCACAACCATTTTTACCCGCCGCCGTATCAATATTGATAGCCTGACGGTTTCAGAAACGGAACGTAAGGGTATTTCCCGCTTTACTATCGTCATTCATCATGAATCGCGGGAGGCTGTTGAGAAACTGGTTCGCCAGATCCGTAAAATTATCGAGGTGCTTGCCGTTTTCGGTTACCTGAACGACGATATCGCTTACAATGAAATCGCGATGTTTAAGATTTCAACGCCAATAGGAGCAAAACCACTTGATATTGAAACGATTAACAAAGTTTACAAAGCCTGGGTTGTATACTGGCATCTGACTTATGTGATCATTCAGAAAACAGGTACGGAAGAAGAAATTTTCGAATTCTTCAACTATATCAAACCACACGAAATCCTTGAATTTGTACGGTCAGGACGTGTGGCGGTCAGCAAATCTCCTCAAACGCTGGTGGATTACCTGCCGGAAGCGGAGTGGGAATATTATATGTAGGAATGCTGTGTTAGTCAACTTTTTGGTATCAGGAGGCTCTTACAGAGCCAAATTCAGAGTAATACACACGATTGCTATAAACAGGGCGCTTCTCTGAAGCATTAGATCAACAAATTTTGGGTGATAAGTGCCTCGGAAATGCAGACTATTTATAGAACTTAATAATTCCAAATTTGACAAAACTCCGTAGGAGCTGTCTGTCAGTCAAGAGACGTTTAGAAGGAAAATTTTAAAATAATACACACGATTGCTAACAACAGGACGCTTCTCCTAAGCATTAAATTAACAAATTTTGGGGAGTAAAAGCCCTGGAAGGGCTGCCTGTTTATAGAACCAAATAATTCCCACTAGACAAAACTCCATACGAGTTACCTGTCTGGTAAATGTTAATAAAAAAATATCAAATCCATTTTTAGTAATATTGTCCTTTAATTAAGTAATCAATAATTCAATTAATAATCAATGGCAAAATTAAATTTCGGCGGGGTCGAAGAAGAAGTAGTTACCCGCGAAGAGTTCCCACTAGAAAAAGCTCGCGAAGTACTATCTACTGAAACCATTGCCGTGATCGGATACGGTGTTCAAGGTCCCGGTCAAAGCTTAAACATGCGTGACAACGGATTTAATGTAATCGTTGGACAACGTAAAGGTGGTAAATCCTGGGATAAAGCGATTGCTGACGGATGGGTTCCTGGCGAAACACTTTTCGAACTTGAAGAAGCATTGCAAAAAGGAACAATCATTTGCTATTTGCTTTCTGACGCCGCTCAAATCGAATTATGGCCAACTGTTAAGGCTAATTTGACTGCCGGAAAATCATTGTATTTCTCACATGGTTTCGGTGTAACTTATAAAGACCAGACTGGAATCGTTCCTCCTGCTGACGTAGATGTATATCTTGTAGCGCCAAAAGGATCAGGAACTTCTCTTCGTCGTTTGTTCGTAGAAGGAAAAGGTTTGAACTCATCTTTCGCTGTATTCCAGGATGCAACTGGTAAAGCACGTGAAAAATGTATCGCAATGGGTATCGGTGTTGGTTCAGGATATTTGTTCGAAACTGATTTCTACCGTGAAGTAACGTCTGACCTTACTGGCGAACGCGGAACTTTGATGGGTGCTATTCAGGGAATTTTTGCCGCTCAGTATGAAGTGCTACGTTCAAACGGACACACGCCATCAGAAGCTTTCAATGAAACAGTTGAAGAATTGACTCAATCATTGATGCCTCTTGTTGCTGAAAACGGTATGGACTGGATGTACGCAAACTGCTCTACAACAGCGCAGCGTGGTGCTTTGGACTGGTGGAAACCTTTCCGTGACGCTACGAAGCCTGTTTTCGAACAACTTTACAACTCTGTAAAATCAGGAGAACAAGCTAATATCTCTATCACGCGTAACTCACAACCGGACTACCGTGTGAAATTGGAAGAAGAATTGGCTGAACTTCGCGAATCAGAAATCTGGCGTGCAGGTGCTACTGTACGTAGCCTTCGTCCAGAGCGCGGATAATAATATTCTTGACCTTACAGGCCTCAAAACCTGTAAGGTATTAATAAATTTAAGCCTTTACGAAAATGATCGTAGGGCTTTTTTCTTTCCAGACATGTCTTCATCTTCATCCACTCCGACCTTAGACAACATTTTTCTCGCTGCCGAACGGCTTCGCGGAATCATAAATCATACCCCATTACTTTATAATGCTCATTTATCGGAGCAATATGAAGCCAATATTTATTTAAAAAGAGAAGACCTTCAAACGGTTCGTTCCTATAAAATCAGAGGCGCATATAATAAAATGGCAAGTCTGAGCGCGGAAGCATTAGCAGGAGGTGTGGTTTGTGCGAGCGCAGGAAATCATGCGCAGGGCGTTGCTTATGCGTGCCGGAAAATGGAAGTGAAAGGTGCCATTTTTATGCCAACAACAACACCGGCTCAAAAGGTAAAACAGGTTCGTTTATTTGGTAAAGAATGGGTTGACGTTCATTTGGTAGGCGATACTTATGACGACGCATACCATGCTTCTGTTGAATATCAAAAAGCAAATAACGCCACTTTTGTTCATCCTTTTGATGATTTACAAGTCATCGAAGGACAAGGAACGGTCGGACTGGAAATATTTAAGGATGCCAATTTTAGGATAGATTATCTGTTGATGGCCATTGGCGGTGGTGGATTAGCTTCCGGCATTTCGACGGTTTTTAAGCAGCTTTCTCCAAAAACACAATTAATCGGTGTGGAGCCACTTGGTTCTCCGACGATGCAAAAATCGATAGAAGAAGGACATGTGGTTACTTTGGATCACATCGACAAATTTGTTGACGGAGCTGCCGTTCGTCGTGCCGGAGATATCACTTTCGACATTTGCAGCAAAAGTCTGGATAAGGTTTTACTGATTCCGGAAGGAAAAGTCTGCTCAACAATTCTTCAATTATATAACGAAGAAGCGATTGTAGCAGAACCTGCGGGTGCATTGACGGTGGCCGCACTGGATATGGTTAAAGACGAAATTAAAGGAAAAAATATAGTCGCTTTAATCAGCGGTGGAAATAATGACATTACACGTACCGAAGAAATTAAGGAACGCTCACTGCTTTATGAAGGATTAAAACATTATTTCATCATCCGTTTCCCACAACGTTCCGGTGCCTTTCGTGAGTTTTTAAATGTGCTTGGACCAAATGACGATATCGCAAGATTTGAATATGTCAAGAAAACGAATCGTGAACAGGGTCCTGCGTTAGTAGGAATTGAATTGAAAAACCGTGAAGACTTTGAGCCGCTAATTGAACGAATGAATGAGAATCGTGTGGTGTATGAATATCTGAATGATCAGCCGGATTTGTTTCAGTTTATGGTTTAGGGACCAACATAGCAATATTGCTAGATATTAAAGAATGAGCTACTGAAATTTTTTTAATTAAATTGTGAGTGTATGAACCTTCCTAAAAAACATCATATCCTGCCGCAGTGTTATCTTTCTAATTTCAAAAATTTTAAAGATAAAATAGGCGTTATGAAAACTTATCCTGGACGAGATAAGGTAAGATGGTCACATACTTCGGGAATGGGATATAAAGAAAATTACTTCAAGGTTGAGCCATTCAGTTTTAGTAAAAATATTGATATAGATCCTCTAATAATTGAAAGTAAGCATAATAAGAAATATGAGGACATTCTTCCAGAATATTGGAATAAACTGAAGGGCGAATCACTTGAATTATCTGTTAATGATAAATACACGATTGCTGAGATAATATATCATTTAAAGAATCGGACTCAGTTTACAAGAAATTTCTTCTTTAACGAAGAGGCATCAAATCATCTAGTAGAAGAAACCTCCGAAGCTGTGCTGCCTTATTTATGGGAAAAGCAAAAAGAGTATTATATACAATATGGCCTAGATTTCCCACAATATGCCAGTTTAATGAAGGGAATGATGCAGAATAATTATACGAAAAAAGATAAGAATTCCATTCATAACAACTTTTTGCATTGGCAATCATCTAAAATAGATAGTTCCATTAAAAAGCAGGCTTTATGGAGACTTGTTCAAAGCCCTTGGACTGTTTTGCATTCAAACATCGAGGCAACTTTTATCACAACCGATAATCCAGGAGCCTCAGAATACAATAATGAAATTTTCAACTTTTTAGGTGATAGTAGTAGCAAATTTGACTTTTACTTCCCAATATCTTCGAACAGAGTCCTTAAAGTGGAATGTAGGAAAAAACAGGTTGACGATAATGTATTATTTGACTTAAAACATGTAAATCTCACATCATCCGAAACAAATAGAATTAACTTATATCTATTGATGAACTCTGTCGAAGAAGTATATGGGCCAGACGAAGATACTTTGATCAAATTAAAACACGAGTTAGTAGACAAGAAAAAATATATTCCGAAGAATATCTCTCTTTTAGATTTGCTTGAAAAATATCCTCCTTCAAACAAGTATTAGTTAACTTTTTCAAAGACCTAAATTACCTTAAAATTCTTTTGCTACGCGTCCCTTCCCACATAAGCTCCCAGGAATTTGAATCCTTAAAGATTCAGGATATGACTTTTGTTGCCTATCGCAATGAAGTATATCCATCCCGTTATGAGGTCTTTTTTGAAGAGCACGCGGTGATTGTTGTATTGGAAGGCGAAAAGAAATTCAGCAGCCCGACGCAGGAAGTTTATGTTGAAAAAGGAGATATTCTTTTTATTCAGCGTGGTTTTTACTTAATGTCCGAATCAATTAACGAGTCTTACAAAAGCCTGGTTTTCTTTTTTGATGAAAAGTTGCTGAAAGAATTTGTGAATCTTCATCCTGAGCTTTTTAATCCTGACGAAGCAACAAATACCCTTGAAAATCCTATTCTACCCCTGAAATCAGATGAGAATTTTGAAAAATTTATTCAATCTGTTTTTCCTTATTTCAAATCAAGGACAGAATTGAAGAATCATTTTCTGCGGCTAAAATTTCAGGAATTACTGTTGCACTTATTAGAACTGGACAAATCCAAACAACTGAGAGCAAATCTTTACAGTTTGTATATTGGAGAAAAGGTGGATCTGTCGTTTTTAATGAATAGTTATTACCTCAAACCACTCACCCTAAATGAGCTCGCCAGGTTATCCGGCAGAAGTTTGTCTGCATTCAAACGAGATTTTCAGGAAGAATTCAAAACCTCGCCAGCACTTTGGCTAAAAAATAAACGGCTGGATTACGCTGACTTTTTGTTAAGAAATAATACGAAAAACGTAACGGAAATTAGTACTGAAATTGGGTATGAAAGTGTGTCACATTTTATAAAAATGTATAAGGAAAAGTTTGGAGTGACGCCGAAGAAGCATGGGTAATTTCTGTGTCATTATATTCTGAGTCAATTTATTATCTTTGTATATCTACTTTAATACATAACTACACACAACTTGGAATCACTAATCATTCACCCAACAAAAGAGCAGGAAAAAGCAATTATTGCTTTTCTAGAAGCTATGCAGGTTCCTTTTGAAAAAAGAAACGACTTGCTTCCAAAACATGTAATCGCAGGCATTGAAAAAGGTCTGAAAGATGCGACGGAGGGAAAAACAGTGTCGCTTAACGAATTTAAGCAGAGACGTTCCTCTCTAAGATGAGGTACGAAATTGTTCTGACACAAACTGCAATTGAAACGTACGAATCAATTTTTGAACAAATCCGAACTGGATGGGGCGATAATGTTGCGGATAAGTTTGAAATAAAGATGTTTGAAACGCTGAATCAAATATCTCAAACGCCTTTAATTTTTAAGTCAATTTCGGAGAATCCAAGTGTACGAAAAGGGCTAATAAATAAAAATTGCTCGTTCTTCTATGAGGTTAATTCTTTTGAAATTCAGATTCTTTTCTTCTGGGACAACAGACAGGATGCCCTTTTAATTTAGCACGCAACCGACTGTACAATTCCCATCTATTTTTAAAAATTTCCCAGAAATCGATAAAGATTTCCGCTCAACCTGCCTTTCTAAACTAAAAACACTATTTTTTGAACGTTTCCCGTTATACTTATTTCAAGTATTCTGATGAAATTTGTTTCCCTGATTATTTTACCGGTCAATTGCCGGTATAAGTAGCTTCTTTTCAGCTACATATCAGCAGAAGTTAATATTAGTTACATATTCACCATAATTGAGAATGAGTAATCAAGCGAGTACCCTGTTTGACAAAGTGTGGGATGCACACGTTGTACGTAAAATTGAAGATGGTCCTGATGTATTTTTTATCGACCGCCATTTTATCCATGAAGTAACCAGCCCGGTTGCTTTCCTGGGACTTGAAACCAGAAATATTGGTGTTATTTATCCTGAGCGTACTTTCGCAACGGCCGACCATAATACGCCGACAATCAACCAGCACCTTCCTGTTCAGGACCCACTTTCTGCTAATCAGCTTAAAGCTTTGGAAACAAACTCTGCGAAATATGGTATTTCTCACTGGGGTTTGGGTAATGCAAGAAATGGTATTGTGCACGTAGTTGGACCGGAAAATGGTATCACGCTACCAGGTATGACGATCGTTTGCGGTGATTCACATACATCTACGCACGGTGCTTTTGGCGCGATTGCGTTTGGTATTGGTACTTCTGAGGTTGAAATGGTACTTTCTTCTCAGTGCATCATGCAGCCAAAACCAAAAAAAATGCGTGTAAACGTAAATGGAAAGTTAGGTAAGGCAGTAACGCCCAAAGATGTTACGCTATATATTATTTCAAAATTAACAACGGCTGGCGCTACGGGTTATTTCGTAGAATATGCTGGTGATGTTTTTGAAAATATGTCGATGGAAGGCCGTATGACGGTTTGTAACATGAGTATCGAAATGGGTGCCCGTGGCGGTATGATCGCTCCTGACCAGACTACGTTCAATTATATCGAAGGGCGTGAACAAGCTCCAAAAGGCGAGAAATGGGACAAAGCATTGGCTTACTGGAAAACCTTGAAAACAGATGCAGATGCTGTTTTCGATAAAGAATATACTTTCAATGCTGAGGATATCGAGCCAATGATCACTTACGGAACAAATCCGGGAATGGGTCAGGGGATTTCGCGTAATATTCCTACATCAGAACAAGTTGAAGGCGGAAAAGCAACATATGACAAGTCGCTGAATTACATGGGCTTCCATGAAAATGAGTCGATGTTGGGCAAAAAGATCGATTATGTATTTATCGGTAGCTGCACAAACGGCCGTATCGAAGATTTCCGCGCTTTTGCGTCGATCGTGAAAGGTCGCAAAAAAGCAGACAACGTGACGGCTTGGGTTGTCCCAGGTTCACACATTGTTGAAGCGCAAATCAAAGAAGAAGGAATTCTTGACATTTTAACCGAAGCAGGTTTCGAACTTCGTCAGCCAGGTTGCTCTGCATGTCTTGCGATGAACGATGATAAAATCCCGGCTGGTAAATATGCGGTAAGTACATCAAACAGAAACTTTGAAGGTCGTCAGGGCCCGGGAGCACGTACGCTTTTGGCAAGTCCGTTAGTGGCAGCGGCGGCAGCGGTTACCGGAGTTGTTACTGATCCTCGGGATTTGCTATAACTGGTTACTAAGGTTACACAGAGGTTCTCTGAGTAAAAAAGAGAGCCACAGAGGTTGTTTTAGAACAAAAATTACTAGCCTATCCTGTGTGACCTGAATATCAGTTTGTGGTATATGATCTTGAACCATAACCACAAGCTAAATAATGGAAATTAATGAAATTACCGGAGAAATTATTGGGTGTTGTATTGAAATTCATAAGGAACTAGGTCCTGGTTTACTTGAATCTGCTTATGAAGTATGTCTGGCTTACGAGTTAAGCAACGCGGGTTTGTATTTTGAAAGACAAAAGGCACTACCTGTTCGATATAAAGAAATTCAAATCGAATATGGTTACCGAATGGATTTTGTTGTTGAAAATCAGGTAGTAGTAGAATTGAAAAGTGTTGAAGTTATTAATAACGTTCATACAGCTCAAATTCTCACATATATGAAATTTTCCGAAATGAACGCAGGCCTGTTAATCAATTTCAATGTTTCAGTATTAAAAAACGGTATAAAAAGATTCATAAACTGACCGTAACACAGAGAACCATAGAGTTCAAAAAGAGAACCACGCAGATTGGGTTTGATACAAAACAAAATCTCTGTGTGCCTCTTTCAACCTCAGTGAACCTCTGTGTAACCTAAAAAAATTAAAAATGGCTTACGATAAATTCACTATATTAAAAAGTACGGCAGTTCCTCTGCCGATTGAAAACGTTGATACGGATCAGATCATACCGGCCCGTTTTCTTAAAGCTACAAAACGTGAAGGTTTTGGAGACAATCTTTTCAGAGACTGGCGCTACAACGGCGACGATACTCCGAAACAGGATTTTGTTTTGAACAACCCGATATATTCAGGTAAAATCCTTGTAGGCGGACGCAACTTCGGAAGCGGATCAAGCCGTGAACATGCTGCCTGGGCGATCTACGATTATGGTTTCCGTTGTGTAGTATCAAGCTTCTTTGCAGATATTTTCAAAGGTAACTCCCTGAATATAGGAATCTTACCAGTCCAGGTAAGCGAAGAATTCCTTGACAAAATATTTCAGGCAATTGAAGCAGATCCAAATGCAGAGCTTGAAGTAGATCTTCCGGAACAAACAATTACGATCGTTTCCTCCGGTGAAAATGAGAAATTTGATATCAATGGCTACAAAAAACACAATATGATCAATGGTTTTGATGATATTGATTATCTGCAAGCGATGAAAAGCGATATCACTGAATTTGAAGCACAGCGATTATACTAAAATAGCTTTCGGCAATCAGCTTTTGGCAATCGGCTTTTTCGCCGCATTCGCTGACGGCTGATAGCCGACCGCCGACGTATCCCATGAATAAACGCTACATCGAAATAATGGACACGACACTCCGGGATGGAGAACAAACATCCGGGGTGTCGTTTTCCGCATCTGAAAAGCTGACGATCGCTCAGCTGTTGTTACAGGAAGTAAAGGTCGACCGCATCGAAATTGCATCGGCACGTGTTTCAGAAGGAGAGTTCCAAGCAGTAAAAAAAATTACAGACTGGGCCAATGCAAACGGTTTTATTGATAAAATCGAAGTGCTGACTTTTGTAGATGGCGATGCGTCTATCAACTGGATGCTTAATTCCGGCGCAAAAGTGATGAACCTGCTTACCAAAGGTTCATTAAATCACCTCACCTTCCAATTAAAAAAGACGCCACAGCAACATTTCGACGATATTGATAAAGTAATCGCACTTGCACAATCGAAAGGAATCAGCTGCAATGTTTATATGGAAGATTGGAGCAATGGCATGCGTACTTCCCGAGATTACGTTTTTGCCGCACTCGATTTCCTTACAAAACAACCTGTTAAAAGAATTCTTCTGCCTGATACGCTGGGTATTCTTACACCGGCGGAATCTTACGAGTTTGTAAAATCCATCGTTGACCTCTATCCGGAAAATCACTTTGAGTTTCATGCACATAACGACTATGATTTAAGTATAGCCAACGTCATGGAAGCGATTCGAGCCGGTGCCAAAGGCCTTCATTTAACAGTCAATGGAATGGGAGAAAGAGCCGGAAATGCTCCTCTTGCCAGCACCATCGCAGTTTTAAAAGATTTTATGCCAGAGGTAGAAACTTCTGTGGTTGAAAAATCGCTTTATGCAATCAGCAAAATTGTTGAAACATTTTCAGGCATAAGAATCCCATCCAACCGTCCGATTGTTGGCGAAAGTGTTTTTACACAAACAGCAGGAATTCATGCAGATGGAGATAAAAAAAATAATCTTTATTTCAGCAATCTTATGCCGGAGCGATTTGGCAGGTTGCGTTCTTATGCATTGGGTAAAACTTCGGGCAAGGCAAATATTGAAAACAATCTGAAAGATCTGGGTATCAAACTAGCGGATGAAGATCTGAAAAAAGTTACCCAGAGAATCATCGAGCTCGGTGACCGCAAAGAAGTGGTAACACCGGAAGATCTGCCATATATCATTTCTGATGTCCTGGATAGCAGTGCTATTGAGGAAAAAGTCGTGATACTTAACTATGTGCTCACCCATTCAAAAAATCTGAAACCGTCTGCTACTTTACAGATTACGTTTGGCGGAGATGAGATTTTTGAAGAAAACGCACAAGGCGACGGACAGTATGATGCCTTTATGAATGCATTGAAAAAGATCTACGCAAAAAAGGAAATTTCGCTTCCTATGCTGACCGATTATACCGTTCGGATTCCACCGGGAGGAAAAACGGATGCACTTTGCGAAACCATTATTACATGGGAACTGAACGGAAAAGATATAAAAACCCGTGGTTTGGATTCTGACCAGACAGTTTCTGCGATTCAGGCAACACAAAAAATGTTGAATTTACTGGGCGTGCCTGACAAGGTAAAACTGACAGCGGAAATTGCTGCGGAACTGCAAAAAGTTTAATCATATCAAAGTCTAAATCATACCAATAATTAAAACCGTTGTGCTATTCATAACCGGCAAAACGGGTTGTAAATTTTAACAATCATAATGAAGAAGAACATCTTAATAGTACCAGGTGATGGTATCGGACAGGAAGTAACAGAAGTAGGAAAAAAAGTTTTACAAAAAATTGCTGAGAAATTCGGACACGAATTTCTTTACGACGAAGCATTGATGGGCCACGTTGCGATTGAAGCAACAGGGAATCCACTTCCTGATGAGACTTTGGAAAAAATGCGCGCTTCTGATGCCATTTTGTTCGGAGCTGTTGGTCACCCGAAATACGATAACGATCCAACTGCAAAAGTTCGTCCGGAACAAGGTTTGCTCAAAATGCGTAAAGAACTTGGTCTTTATGCCAACTTGCGTCCTATTAAACTTTTTGACGAGCTTTTGGGTGCTTCTTCGATCAAACCGGAAATCCTTAAAGGCTCTGATATTCTTTTCTTCCGTGAATTGACTGGTGATATCTATTTTGGTGAAAAAGGACGTAAAAACGACGGAGATACTGCTTATGATATTGCTGAATACAGCCGTTATGAAGTAGAACGTATCGCACGCAAGGCTTTCGAAGCTGCTCGTACACGTGGCAAAAAATTATGTTCTGTTGACAAAGCGAACGTTTTGGAAACAAGCAGACTTTGGCGTGAAGTGGTTCAGGCGCTTGCTCCTGAATATCCGGACATCACAGTAGAACACCAGTTTGTTGATTCCGCTGCCATGATGCTTATCAAAGATCCACGTCGTTTTGATGTGGTTGTAACAGCGAATTTATTCGGTGATATTCTGACAGATGAAGCAAGCCAGATCGCTGGTTCAATGGGTATGCTGGCATCTGCTTCGATAGGCGACAGCACAGGTGTTTACGAGCCAATTCACGGTTCTGGACACGATATCACAGGTATGGGTGTTGCTAACCCGATGGCTTCTGTACTTTCTGCTGCTTTGCTTCTTGACATTTCCTTCGGCTTAAAGGCGGAATCTGATGCAATTATCTCGGCAATTGATCAGGTATTGAAAGCTGGTTTCCGTACGCGCGACATCGCTGATTCCACAACTGCACCAGAATTTATTTTGGGAACAGATGCCATTGGTGAAGAAATTTTGAAACGTATTTGATATAAAAAATAAGATTCATTATAAAATACATCTTTTTTTGAATTTTCATTAAGAATGATTTGTGCAACCAAAATCTTCTTAGTACTTTGCAGAAGAAAATCGCAGTCAGCGAATTTTCGCAAGAAAATACAAGGATGAAACCAAACAACATTTGCCTTTTACTGCTCATTCAGAGTAACTCCTAAAAGAGAGAAAGGCATTGTCTTGAATAGATCAAAAACCCTTTCTCTAACACGGAAAGGGTTTTATATTGTCCTAAAATTAGTAAATTCGTAATTCAATCTTTAATCAAAGTACCCACAATGAGTCAGCGAGTTCAAATCTTCGACACAACATTACGCGACGGCGAACAAGTCCCGGGAAGCCAATTGACAACAGAAGAAAAGATAATTGTAGCCACACAACTCGAAAAACTGGGGGTAGATGTTATTGAAGCTGGATTTCCTGTATCAAGTCCGGGAGATTTCCGGTCGGTTGTAGAAATATCGAAAGCAGTTCGTGAGCCTATTATCTGTGCACTTTCCCGCGCTGTAATCGGAGATATCGATTCTGCTGCCGAGGCATTGCAATATGCAAAACGCGGCCGTATCCATACGGGAATTGGCTCGTCTGACATCCATATTCAGCATAAATTCAATACGACGAGAGAGAAAATTATAGAAAGAGCTATTTCTGCAACCAAATATGCCAAAAGCAAAGTTGAGGACGTAGAATTTTATTGTGAAGATGCAGGAAGAGCTGATCTTGTTTTCCTTGCACAATTGGTTGAGGCGGTAATCGGAGCAGGAGCAACAGTGGTAAATATTCCGGATACAACAGGATATTGCCTTCCGGAAGAATATGGTGCCAAGATCAAATATATTTTTGAAAACGTAAAAGGAATCCATAACGCTACAATCTCTATTCATTGCCATAACGATCTCGGTCTGGCAACCGCTAACTCATTGGCTGGTATCCGTGAAGGTGCACGCCAGGTTGAGGTGACTATGAACGGAATTGGCGAGCGCGCCGGAAATACTTCTTTGGAAGAAGTGGTAATGGCTTTGAATGTTCATAAGGAATTAGGTTATGAAACTGGCGTGAATTCAAAATTGATTTACCCAACCAGCCAGTTGGTATCAAAAATGATGCGTATGCCGGTTCAGGCGAACAAAGCAATTGTTGGACGTAACGCATTTGCGCATTCATCAGGGATTCATCAGGATGGTCACCTAAAAAATACGCTTAATTACGAAATCATAAATCCACAGGATGTGGGTGTTGATAAATCAGATATCGTATTGACAGCTCGCAGCGGTCGCCATGCATTGAAACACCGTTTAGAGCTTCTGGGCTTCACTTTTGAAAAAGTGATTCTTGATGATCTTTACAAAAGATTCCTGGATGTAGCTGACTTAAAGAAAGAAGTTAACGATAAAGATTTAGTGGATCTGGCAAAAACGGTTGTCATCGCTTAATATTTTTCATACATCATTTTGGATAATTGCTTGAATATGAATTTGATGTTATAAGGTTTTTTTGTAACATTACATAATCAATAACATCCATCAGATTACAAAAAGCCCTAGGTGAGTCTGACCAAGGGCTTTTTTCTTGTTATAAAATGATCGTTCTGTTATTATGGATAAAAACACGATCGTTAAAAACCAGCTTTAAAGCCGAAGTTAAAACGCGTTTTTCTGTATCTCTTCCTAATGTTGACATATCACTTGCCGTTTGTCTGTGGTCAACAGATTTCACGTCCTGAGCGATAATCGGGCCCTCATCCAGGTCATTATTTACAAAATGCGCCGTCGCACCAATAATTTTAACGCCTCTTTCATATGCCTGCCGATATGGATTTGCCCCGATAAATGCCGGCAAAAATGAATGATGGATATTAACAATCCGGTCAGGAAAATGATTGACAAATTCCGGTGTGATAATGCGCATGTATTTCGCCAGAACAAGATACTCAGGGCGATACACATCCAGCGTTCTCAAAATCGCTTCTTCATGTTCTTCCCGGGTCTTGTTTTCGTGTGTGATAAAATGAAAAGGTATCCCAAATTTGCTGACCAGCGGCTGCAATGTATTATAGTTACTGATCACAGCCAGAATATTGGCATCCAGCTCATCAAAGGCGTAACGAAGCAATAATTCGCCCAGACAATGGTGTTCTTTGGTTACCAGAACAACGATATCTTTTTTCTTTTTTGGATTTAAACGCAGATTAATTCCGGCCGGAAGTTCCTTTTGAAGAATTTGTAATAATTCAGTCGCATCCGTTTCTCCCTCAAATTCCGTCCGCATGAAAAAATACGCTGACGGGCTCACATATTCATCATTACGGATGATATTCTGGTTGTGCTCAAAAAGTATGCGCGTGACCTGATAAATAAGCCCTTTATGGTCCGGGCCGTCCATCAGTAATATATGGCGGTGATTCATTTGTTCAATTGATACTGAATATTTCTGCTAAATAACGAATTTTTGATATCTAACAGAGAATTGAATTACGAAATGGTAATTGTAAATTTTTATTTTAGGTGGTTATTGCGTGCTTAGAAATATTACGCAAAATCGCACAAAGCGTTCCAAAAAGGACCGCAGGTAGATCCCAATACCAACATTTCTACCAACAAGATCTGCCTAAGGCAGATATAAAATCATTAAGCGGATCAATTGAAAACTTGTACGCGGTGTATTTCCAATTTTGTGCCTGCGGGCACATCTTGTTGGTAGATTGCCAAAGCCAATCTTTGATAGCGTTCCATGGGAACGTCTTGTAATTTGCCCCTGGACTTTTAAAAATTCGACACATTATCATACCAATCAAAAATTTTTTATCTCCATCATTCCAACTTTTTGCCAAAAAGCAATGTTAAACCTACAAATTATTTATCCCAGGAAATGGCCGAAGAATTAATAATACCTGTTGGAACGGATCGTAAGGAAATTTACGAAGCCTTATTACCGCAAATCAATGGTTTGATCGAAACAGAAAGCGATCTGACTGCAAACCTTGCTAACATAACTGCTGCGCTGAAAGAAGCTTTTGGATTCTTTTGGGTTGGGTTTTATCTGGCAAAAGAGGGACAGCTCGTTTTAGGGCCTTTCCAGGGACCGATTGCCTGTACGCGTATTCCTTTCCATAAGGGCGTTTGCGGAGCAAGTTATTCGCAGCAAAAAACGATCATAGTGCCCGATGTGGATCAATTTCCAGGACATATCGCCTGCGCTTCTGCTTCAAGATCAGAAATTGTATTGCCTGTTTTTCACAGAAATGGGGCAGTAGCCATGGTTTTGGATGTTGATAGCGACCAGTTAAATGATTTTAGCGAAACAGACGCAGAAGGTTTACAAAGTATCCTGAAATTGCTGGAAAGAAAATTATAGCTACCTGCCATAACGCTTCCTCAGCAAGTGCATCATAAAAACATTGATTTCCCATTGATTAGCCAACGGCTGGTTGGTATAGGGTACTGTGGGTAAATAATTCGGAGGGCCAAATTCCGTTAAAAAAGTAATTGGTTCTCCATTTTTTATTTTTCTTTCCACTACCAAATCCCACCAGGATAGGTGTGCTTTTAAGGCCGATTCCCATTCCGGAGCACGCGGATCATTCACTTGCGGCCCTTCAGCATGACCGATCCGTGCGTGAATGTGGCCGACGCGCGACAAGGCAAGGGTTACCGTTTCTTCCTGATCTTCCAGCAGAGACTCGTGTACGTTACACCAATGTGAAATATCCAGTGTCAGTTTGAGCTTTGGATTTTTCTCAATAAAATTTCTCGTAATATGCGTAGCAAATAGCATCCGCCCCCGGTGTGTTTCATGGTAAATTGAAATTCCGCTTTTTTCCGATGCTTCGCTTGTATAATCAATAAAGGCTTTGTTTTGCTCATAACTGAAATGATCACGCCCGCTATGGCAATTGATATAAAGAGGCTTCAACTCAGACTTTATAGCTGCATCGATTGACTTTCTAAAAAAATCAAGATGTGTTTTGTAATCCTTTAATCCGGATCCGCATAAAAACCCCACAGCCAAATCATGCTTTTTTAGCGCAGTAAACAATTCTTCCTGTTCCTTTTGCCCTTGTGGCCACCAGAATTCTGCACCATCATAACCTTCTTTTTTTGCAGCTGCACAAAAGGTATCCACAGTACCGGTAAATCCCCAATTTGTCGCTAAAATTTTCAGAGATCCGGGAGCTGTCCTGGAAAAAGATATCGCCTTTTCCTTTGCGATAGATTCCATGGCCGATAATCCGCCAGCGCCCGCTAGTGCAGAACTCACAAACTTTCTACGATTCATTTCGTAATATATTAACTCTTACTGTTTAAGTATCGTAATTACTTGCTAATCAATTAATTTATGCCTATCTTCTTTTTTCAAACTATCCCCCGCTTTAAGAAATTCAGCTACATTGCCTTCATTAAATCCACTGACTATGTTGAGTTCAGGATGTAATTTTTTCACCACAGCAATACCGCTTTCTGTAATTCCTGACTTCCATACATAGATATTTTTTAAGCTCTTTGAAGAAGAAATTATTTTCAAACCTGCATCTGTAACCTTAGTTCCTACAAGATTTACGTATTCCAGATATTTTAAATCTTTAAGTTCAGACAGTCCTACATCCGTAACACCCGTATATTCCAGGTGTAGTTTATTCAAATTTTTCAGTCTGGATAATTCCTTTAAGCCTGCATCTGTAATTTTTGTATTACCGATTTTAAGCCAAATGATTTGCTCAGCCAATGGCAACAGCAGCTTTACATCAGCATCACCAACATCGGGTGTATTTACTGCACTAACTTCCACGAGATTTCTGTCGTGCGCGACAGGAATTACCAAAACACCTTCTCTTTTTAGTGCCAGAATTGCTTTCGGATCCGGAACAGCCACTTGTAAGGCAAGTACCGGCGATTCAGAATTCCTGACATTAGCCCCCCCCGTCATCAAAGATGTCAAAGCAGGTTTCAACTTATCCGGCACTTGTAGTTCTGATACTTTTTTATCCGCAGAAGCGCCTTGATCGATCCACCAGGTAAGCAAGGTAATTTGTGATTCTGAAAGCTGTGGTTTTCCTTTTGGGGGCATGTGGTCGTCGTCTGTTTCAGGTAAAAGACAACGCTTGATCATGTCACTTTCAAGTCCTTTGCCAGAAACAAATGCAGGACCGTTTTCGCCACCTTTCAATAACATAGCTATTCCATCCATGCGTAAGCCCCCTTTTTGCTTGTTGCCATTATGACATTGCACACAACGCATCTGAAGAATGGGCTGAATTATATCTTTATAGACAACCGCCTGATCTATATTCACAATTGGTTTTATCTCTGTAAGTTCTTCCGTTTTGGGAGCAATTCCAGCCAGCGAGCGAAAAGGTTCAGGGGTGTATTGTGTCAAATAGCCGTCTCCATGTGTGAGCGAACCGCCATCATGGCCAGCAGTAAACGTCAGGATAGTTGAAAGGCTTAGTGCAGGTAAATAAACTACCGAGCCAATCGAAATCTTTCCTGACTTGACAATCCATGCGATCCACGCAAAAACCGCCACTCCGATTCCCTGCCATTGGTGATCGCTTAATAAATCTTCTTCATATCCTCCTCCAAGCGATAACAGGTACCCGGCGACACAAGCCACTGTGGCACCCACACCAGACCAAAAAAGTATAAACGTTATTGAGGAGTCACTTACCGTAATCTTACCCGTTTTTTTTCCTATTTCCAGAAGTGCCGCTATCAGTAAAAAACCGATAGGCAAATGCACCAGTACCGGGTGAAAACGTCCAATAAAATACGTCCAGTCCGACGCTTGAATGAGGTTAAACATAAAAAATGCCAGCGAAAAAAAGAAAATTAGCTATAATCGGAATACCTCAGGACAAGAAACAGATACGGGTGAATTATCCTCGTTAACATCCATGATGTCTGCCATGTAATCCCACCATTTTTTCATAACAGGCAAAGACGCAAGCCCGGAAGTATCGGCATCATCGGCCAGTTTTTGAAATCCGAATAAGGCAAGACTTACTTCATCGAGAAAAATATAATATTCTTTTACACCCGCATTTTTCAGAAGCTCAACCAATTCGGGCCAAATTTCATCGTGTCTTTTCTTGTATTCTGCCTCGTATCCTTTTTTCAATTGTAAACGAAAAGCAACAACCTGGTCATTTTGCATTGTAATCATGTTTAATTTTTCAGGCTTAAGACACTGATCTCGGAAATATATCCGGCTAGGCAATAATATTTTTTACAACTTTTCCTTCGGTATCCGTAAGCCTGAAATTTCTTCCCTGAAACGGATAGGTGAATTTCTCATGGTCAAAACCCATTAAATGGAGGATAGTGGCCTGCAAATCATGTACATGCACGCGATCCTTTACTCCATAATAACCCAGTTCATCCGTTTCTCCGTGTGAATATCCTTTTTTGACACCACCACCCGCCATCCACATCGTGAATGCTTCCAGATGGTGATCACGCCCCATATACGGCATTACTACGCCATTCCTGTTTTCCTGCATCGGTGTTCTGCCGAATTCCGCTCCCCAGATAATCAGGGTTTCATCTAATAATCCCCGCATTTTCAAATCCTGGATCAGTGCTGCAACGGGTTTATCCGAAAGACGACATTTATTTCGTAATCCCCCTTCAACATTATCGCCGGCTGTGGTACCGTGTCCGTCCCAGCCCCAGTCAAAAAGCTGGACAAAGCGCACGTCATTTTCAACCAGTTTTCTTGCCAGTAAACAATTCATGGCAAATGTTCCTTCACCCGGTTTCACGCCATACATATCCAGTATAAACTGCGGCTCTTTGGATACGTCCATTACCTCAGGCACTGACATTTGCATTCGAAAAGCCATTTCATACTGACTGATCCGTGTTAATATTTCCGGATCTTTTACATCGTCATAAGTCTGTTTATTGATTTCGTTAATGGCTTCAATCGTTTGCTTACGCATATTCCGGTTCATACCGTTAGGATCGGTAACATACAAAACAGGATCTCCGCCCGTTCTGCACTGAACCCCCTGATAAACGGAAGGTAAAAAACCACTTCCATAAACGCTTTTCCCGGCATCCGGCTGTCTTCCTCCAGAAGCCAAAACGATAAATCCTGGTAAATTCTGGTTTTCAGAACCCAGTCCGTATACCGACCAGGCTCCCAGACTCGGCCGGCCTAACCGCGCACTCCCGGTGTGGAGCAATAACTGAGCAGGCGCATGGTTAAACTGATCTGTATGCATGGATTTGATGAATGTAATTTCATCCGCAACAGTTTGTAAATAAGGAATATAATCAGACATCCAGGCTCCTGATTGTCCATACTGGTTAAATTTCCCCTGTGGTCCCAGCATCTTTGGCACACCCTGTATAAAGGCAAATTTTTTCCCTTCCAGAAATTCCGCAGGACAATCTTTCCCGTGGTATTTTTCCAGCTCGGGTTTATAATCAAAAAGTTCGAGCTGAGACGGCGCACCTGCCATATGGATATAAATCACACGTTTCGCTTTCGGTGCAAATTGTGGAATTCTTGCTCCCATGGCCTCCGATGATCTGCCGGTTTCGGCTGTGGAATTACCACAAGAACCTAAAAGCGAACCCAAACCTAATGCACCAAGACCGAATCCCGCCGACTGTAAAAAATGACGGCGGGTTTGACTGTGCAAATCAGCATGCTGTAACTCTTTTAATAACTTTTCCATATTCATGATGATATTAGAATCAGCAGGCAGAATGAATTTTCGTATTATTCCTTGGTAACTACATTGTCAAGATTCAGCAAAACATTGGCAGAAACTGTCAAAGCAGCCAGTTCAGGCGATTTTTTCTCCTTTCCATAAACCAGAATACTGTCAACCTCCAACGGCTTTGCCTTATACGTCTTCAACGCTTCTCCATATATTTTTACCAAAACCTTTAAACTTTTATCTTCTATGCGCTGGAATGTGAGTAGCCTGTAACCTTCACGCAGTTGCTGTTCCGGGGTTTTTCCGCGTTTTTGCATCGTTACCGCCAGTTTTTCGGCCGCTTCCAGATATACAGGATCATTTAAAGTAACCAATGCCTGCAAAGGTGTATTGGTTAAAATTCTTCTGGATTGACAAAATTCACGGCTTGGCGCGTCAAAAGTGGTCATGGATGGATAAGGCGCAGTACGTTTCCAATAAGTGTAAACTGCTCTCCGGTACTTATCCTCGCCTTCACTCACCTTCCAGCTTTCACCGCTGTAAGGCGATAGCCAAATACCGTCGGGCTGTGGCGGCATCACGCTCGGGCCATACATTTTATGAGAAAGTAAGCCACATGCTGCCATCGCCTGATCCCGGACCTGTTCAGCGCTCAAACGTACACGCGGGCCGCGCGAAATGTACCTATTGTACGGATCTTTCTCCTGACGGGTAGGATCAGATTTCGAACTCTGACGATACGTTGCTGACATCACTATCGTTTTAAGCAGCTTTTTCACGCTCCAATGATCCTCTTCCATAAAATTAACAGCAAGCCAGTCGAGTAATTCAGGATGCGATGGCTCTGCGCCTTGTGAGCCAAAATCTTCAACCGTCTCAACAATACCCCGTCCAAATAGCTGCTCCCAAAAACGGTTGACAATAACTCTGGAAGTCAGCGCATTATCACGGCTCACCATCCATTTTGCCAAACCATAACGATTTTTTGGGTAATCTTTTGGCATAGGAGCAAGCAGCCTGGGAACATCCGGCTTCACTTCCGCACCTTTTACCATCCAGTTTCCTCTGATAAATACATTGGTTTTTCTGGCAAAATCACCTTTCCCTTCCCAAACCACCGGCATACTTTCTGTTGACCTTGTCAAAACCATTGCATAATCCTTCACGATCTGCTGATAATCCGGTTGGGATGCGCCGGGCAAAGCATCCTGAAATGCCAGCCAGGTAATTCTTACCCATTCAGTCGGGTTTTTAGGGCTTTTTAAGGAGAGAAAAACGTCATGTTTTCCTGATATTTTTGGGATCGGTGTAACCAAAACAGTATCTCTTGCTGGCACATTTACCTTTGAAATAATTTGTCCGCCAAGACTATCCAGATAAAATGTCATAACTGCATTTTCCGCCTTGGTCGATATATTCATAACCAGGTTTCCGGCACCGCTCAGATCAACGTTGGGAATTTTGGCATTGCCTTTATCTTTTACACCATAATAAGAGATCAGCAGAACCGTCGATTCATCCCCTTTTATAAAACTATGCGAGTTAATTTTCGGCTCCATTACCCGCATAAACTGAGAAAATTTCTGTGTTTTCTTCGGGTCGTACGTGTTGATCCAGGCTTTCACTTTTTCAACACGCGCAGAATCGTCTCCTTTGTAAAAACGCAATTTTGGCCACTCGTCCCATACATCTTCATCCCGGGAATTATTAAAAAACGCCATGTATTTGTAATAATCATCGTGCGGAATCGGATCATAAGGATGACTATGACACTGGATACAGGCGAAAGTAGTACCCTGCCACACCTCCCAGGTCGTATTCACCCGGTCAATTTGAGCGGCCACACGGAATTCTTCATCATCCGTCCCCCCTTCGTTATTAATCATTGTATTTCTATGAAAAGCCGTAGCGATCATATTTTCATCAGAAGGCAGCCCCGTTGCTCTTTCCGGCATCAGGTCGCCCGCAAGTTGTTCAATCGTAAACTGGTCAAAAGGCTTATCCGAATTGAATGATTTTACAACATAATCCCGGTAACGCCAGATATTTCTGCCGCCATCGCTTTCATAACCTTTGGTATCAGCATATCTCGCCAAATCCATCCACATCGCAGTCCATCGCTCACCATAGGACGGCGACTTTAAAAGTTTGTCAACCACTTTTTCATAGGCATCCGGTGATTTATCATTCTCAAAATCAGCTACTTGATTTTCAGTTGGAGGTAAGCCCGTCAAATCAAGGCTAACCCGTCGGATAAGCGTGGCCTTATCAGCTTCGGGTGATGGAGAAAGTTTTTCAAGCTTCAGCTTTTGAAGAATAAACTGGTCTACTTCATTTTTGGGCCAGTCTGCGTGGCCGGTGTTAACCATGCCAAAAAGATTCCAGAGATTTTTATTTGAAGGGACTTTCGGTTTTTCAATTCTTTTATACGCCCAATGCGTTTCCCAGTTTGCTCCCTGGTTTATCCATTTTTTCAATGTATTGATATCGTCATCCGCCAAACGGCCGGCACCTTTGGGCATGCGCTCATCCGGATCATCTGAAAGAATTCTGCGCATCATTTCACTTGCATGAGCGTCTCCGCGCACCACGGGAATTTTACCTGATTTACCGGGTTCCAGCATCTCATGCTCGAATAAGAAACTGACTTCCCCTGCTTGTTTCACACCTCCGTGACAACCCATGCAATGTTTATTCAGGATCGGTTTTACCTCCTCGTTATAATCAACCTTGTGATCAAACAACCCAGACCATTGAAAAGCAGATGCAAGAATAACGATCACACCCAAACTAATAAAATGCCACTTTTTCATTGTCAGGAACTGAATTTAACTTAACTCACTGATCTTGTAAAAGAACTGGTATTTATAAAAATACTTCCTTTCCTGTAAATTCCGTCAGATTTATTTTATAAGCTATTTTTCTATCAATAGCATCCTGTTAGCAAAATATAATTTTGATCCTGATTCAATTCTATTCATTTAACATAATCCACCATAAGTTGATAATCAAGGCTCGGTTGTATGTAACGGTTTTAAAAGCAACATAACTACAACAGGAGGCTCTTACAGAGCCACATCTGGCGGAATTGATCAGGATTTGCTATAAACAGGAAGCCACAAAGTGGCTGAGAAATAGCAGAATATTGACCCGAATTAATTCAAAATGATTCGATGGGTATGAGTTAATTATCAAGAATGAGCCTAAACTTATTGCGATGATATTTTTATAAATTATCATTTTTAACCCTATTTCGCAGAACTGATATCTCTCATATTTTCAATGAACTTTTAGGAAATAGTTCGCTCCCACAAGAGCATCCTGTTTATAGCCACAAGACAGTTCCGGGATAGATTTTGACTCCGTAGGAGTCGCCTACCAACAAGAGCGTAATTTTATGCAACGGTTTTTAAAAGCAACATAACTACAACAGGAGGCTCTTACAGAGCCACATCTGGCGGAATTGACCATGATTTTCTATAAACAGGAAGCCACAAAGTGGCTGAGAAATAGCAGAATATTTGCCCGAATTAATTCAAAATGATTCGATGGGTATGAGTTAATTATCAAGAATGAGCCTAAATTTATTGCGATGATATTTCTATGAATTATCATTTTTAGCCCTATTTCGCAGAACTGATCTCCCATATTTTCAATGAATGTTTAGGAAATAGTTCGCTCCCACAGGAGCATCCCATTTATAGCCACAAGACAGTTCCGGGATAGATTTTGTGTAGGAGTCGCCCGTAAATGAGAAAAGGGTGAACCACTATAAGATTCCCCCTTTAATTCATTAAGTATTGGCACTTGCATTAACCATTCCAAACACCTGACAAATACAAGATCTCACGAAAAAGCATCTTCAATATGTTTGATATTAATACCTCCGCTGGAAAGAATCAGAATAGAAATAATATCAAAACGGATATCAAACTGCCAGTCCTTTGCATAAATGTAATTCTCCGCCGCTTTCATGATCAGCTTTGCTTTGGTATAATTGACAAATTCCTCTGGCATTCCGAAACCTGTACCGCTGCGTGTTTTGACCTCTACAAAAATCAATGTTTTGTTTTTCTTAACAATCAAGTCGATTTCTGCATGTCTAAATCGGTAATTTTTCTCAATTATTTCATACCCTTTTCCTTCCAAAAAGGTTGTTGCCTGGGTTTCGCCCCAGCTTCCGGTCGTGTTGTGTATAGCCATCGAACATTTTTAGTACAAAATAGTGTTAATAGATAATAAGTAAAAAGAATATTGACTCGATTGCATGTTTTAATCGATGTTTGAATAAACTGAGGATTTTAATTGTAATCGATGTACCACGGCCAAACGGCATAATTTGTTTCAAAACATTTGATTTGATATTTTCCCTAATCAAATCGATTCCCCTAATATGAATACCTCCATTAATAAACAAGTAGAATTCCAGAATCTGGGGCTGATTGATTATCAGGAAGCCTGGGATTATCAGGAAAAACTATTCGCTGAAACACTTGCTGTAAAAAGCCAAAACCGAACCCTTCCAGCCGAAGAGCAACAGATTACGCCCAATCGAATGATTTTCTGTGAGCATCCGCACGTTTATACATTGGGGAAAAGCGGGAAAGCAGATCATTTGCTTTTAAACGAAGAAGATCTTATTGAAAAACAGGCTAAGTTTTACAAAATAAACCGTGGCGGAGATATCACTTATCACGGTCCGGGACAGCTGGTAGGTTACCCGATTCTGGATCTTGATAATTTTTTCACGGACATTCATCGTTACATGCGGACTTTGGAAGAGGCAATTATCTTGACACTGGCCGATTATCACATCAGCGCAGGAAGAATAAGCGGTTTAACCGGTGTTTGGCTTGATTTTACAGAACAAAAAAACCCTCGGAAAATATGTGCGTTGGGTGTAAAAGCCAGTCGCTGGGTAACGATGCACGGTTTTGCGTTGAATGTCAATACCAATATGAGTTATTTTGACAACATCGTGCCTTGCGGTATTGAAGACAAAGCGGTGACTTCAATAAGTAAAGAACTTGGTTATGAAGTTGATATGGATGAGGTATCAATAAAATTAAAAAACCACCTGGGCACTCTTTTCGAAATGATATGGCTGAATCCATATTACTCAAAAACAGATATTTTAGAAAATTAAGCATACCAAATAGCATGAAGAAAGATATTATATTTCATCCGGTTGAAGGCGTTAAAGTAGCGATTGTGAGAAAGCTCAACGAATCAAATGAGCCCGAATGGAACGTGATCGTTATTAACAGAAATAACCAGCCGATTACAGGCGTTTTTGTCACCTCGAAAGGATATGGTAATACGGAATCCGGCGAAAATGCAGGAATTAAAACTTCGACATTACGTCACTTTTTTCCAGAGATAAAATCAGGAGAACATGTGGTGGTGGAGCCGATCATGCCGGATGTTTTTCACCTGAATAATGAATTCTGGATCAGCTATTTCCTTGGAAATCAGATTTACGATAAAAAGTTTATCTTCGTGCCAGACAGCATTGTGGAAGACAATATCATCGAGATTGAACCCCTCGGTTTGGAAGGCGTTTTGCACGATTAAAATTAAAACCACACACACTATGACAGATGAATTTCGCCGCAAAGCAAAAAATTTTCTTTTGCTGGACATCGAGACCGTAGCATCATATCAAAGTTACGAAGAGCTTCCCGAACGCATGCAGAAGCTATGGGACAAGAAGGCAGCAAGTTTAAAAAGAGGAGATGAAACACTTTCCAATCATGAATATTTCTACGATCGGGGAGCTATTTATGCCGAATTTGGCAAGATCGTTTGTATTGCCTTCGGCGCATTTTATTGGAATGAAAATGAAGAACTGGCATTCAAGGTGCGAAGCTTTTCGGGAGATAATGAAACTAAATTACTTACTGAATTTAAGGCACTTATCGAAAAATACCCCGCAGACCAGCTGACACTTTGTGCACATAACGGCAAAGAGTTTGACTTCCCTTTTATCTGCCGCCGTATGCTCATTCTTGGCATTGAAATTCCGAAAGCTTTACAAATTGCAGGAAAAAAACCGTGGGAGATTTTACACCAGGATACCATGGATTTATGGAAGTTTGGTGACTACAAGAGTTATACCTCCCTGGATTTGCTCGCTGCTGTTTTTGATATTCCCGGCAGCAAGAATGAAATGAGCGGCGATCAGGTGACGAGGGTTTATTACGAAGAGAACGATCTCGCTAAAATTTCCCGATATTGCAGGGAAGACGTGGTTGTACTGGCACAATTATATTTACGAATGCATAGTTTTCAGCCGGTACAAGCCGATAATATTACAAGAGTGGAATAAATTGATTAGTTTAACAAGGCATAAACTATTCCACCTTAATCAACAATTACTCATAAAACTTCATGAGAGACAAAAAACCAAAAAAAGATTTTAAAGAAAATAAAACCGTTCAAGCGCCGCACAGCATTGTATCCTACATAGATAACTTAAAAGCGGATGTTGCGGCATTTTTTGATCTGAACAGCGAGCATTCTTTTCGCCCGTTCGATGTACATGCACAATTCGGTGTTGAGGACAGAAAAGTCCGCGCACTTTTTAATGAAATTATTCACGAACTTCAGGAATCAGGACGCATTGTTTCCAATGTGGACGGCACTTTTTCCGCCGCCCCGAACAAGCCTCAAACCGATATCGGTCTGGTTGGTCGGGTAGATCGGGTGAACAAGGGATTTGCCTTTGTGATCATCGATGGCCGGGAAGACGATATATATGTAGAAACTGAATTATTGAACGGTGCCTGGGATGGCGATACCGTGCGTATCCAGGTTTTATCAAAATCAGGAAGACGCCAGCAAACGAGCCGCGGAGATTCCGGAAAAACCCGCGTAGAAGGTCGTGTTACAGAAATAAAGGAACGGGGACAATCAGAAATTGTTGGCATTATAGAGGTATGGCCTAAATATGCCGTAGTTCAGCCAGATCATAAAAAGTTATTTGATCCGATTTTTATAGAGCCGGAACACCTGCATGGCGCATCGAATGGTGATAAAGTTATTGTAAAAATGACAACCTGGCCCACGCGTACGCGACAGCCAGAGGGAGAAATTATTCATGTTTTAGGACAAGCCGGAGAAAACGACGTGGAAATGCACGCGATTCTGGCTGAATTTGGCCTGCCATATGAATTCCCGGAATCCGTTGAAAAAGAAGCACAGAAAATTCCGGATACTATTCCAAAAGAAGAGATTTTAAAGCGTCGTGATATGCGTGCAACGCTCACATTTACGATTGACCCGGCTGATGCAAAAGATTTCGATGATGCGCTTTCAGTCCGCTATCTGGATGAGGGAAATGTAGAAGTTGGCGTTCACATTGCTGATGTGTCGCATTATGTTCGCCCGGGTACAGAACTGGAAAAAGAAGCTAATCGCAGGGCAACATCGGTATATCTGGTGGACCGTACCGTACCGATGCTTCCTGAAAAACTTTCGAACAATCTTTGCTCGCTTCGTCCCAACGAAGACAGACTAGCCTTTTCAGCCATTTTTGAATTAAGTCCAAAGGGAAAAATTCTGAAAGAGTGGTTTGGCAGAACCGTAATCCATTCCGAACGCCGTTATTCTTATGAAGAAGCGCAACAGGTCCTGGATACAAGAGAAGGAGATTATCCGAACGAGCTATTACTCCTGAACGGAATTGCTAAAACATTGAGAAAAGAGCGCTTCAAAAACGGAGCAATCAATTTTGAAACAGCAGAGGTACGTTTCCGCCTGGATGAAAATGGAAAGCCATTGGGTGTTTACCAGAAAGAACGTCACGATTCTCATAAGCTGATCGAGGAATTTATGCTTTTGGCCAATAAAAGAGTCGCTGAATTTGTGTATTCGTTGTCAAAAGGTCCTTCGAAAAATACGATAGTTTACCGTATCCACGAAGCTCCGGATCCTGATCGTTTAAAAACTTTTGCTTCCTTTGTTGCCAAACTTGGTCATAAGCTGGAAGTAGATGACGAAAAGAAAATTGCCAAATCCATGAACAGCATGCTTCATGAGGTTGAAGGAAAACCGGAACAAAATCTGATCGAATCGCTGGCAGTAAGAACCATGGCGAAGGCAAGATACAGCGTGGAAGATCTTGGTCATTTTGGCTTGGCATTCAAGCGTTATACCCATTTTACGTCACCCATTCGTCGCTACCCCGATGTGATGTCGCATCGTTTACTGCAACATTATCTGAATGGCGGTGAATCTGTGAATAGCGATTTGTATGAAAATGCCTGCAAGCATTCGTCTGAACGTGAGCGGTTAGCCTCCGATGCAGAAAGAGCCTCAATTAAATACAAACAAGTCGAGTTCATGAGCACCATGGACAAAGACCGCGTTTTTGACGGAATTATTACCGGCGTTACCGAATTCGGGATTTTTGTTGAAATAACAGAAACGGCTTCGGAAGGTTTGGTAAGGATGACTGATCTTGGGGATGATTACTATGAGCACGATAAAGAAAATTACCGTCTCATCGGCCAGCGGACAAAAAAGATTTACACGTTTGGAGATGCTGTTAAAGTTCAGGTAAAAGATACTAATCTTGCTCGCAGAAGTATGGATTTGTATTTGGCCGGTAATACAACTTCTTCCATCCGTTCAAGAAATGGAAGCGGTTTTGAAGAAAAAAGCGGGCGAAGTTCACGTGGAAATTCTTCGCGCGATTCTGGAAAACCTTCATCGTCGAGAAGAAGTAAACCTTCTACGGCCGCGCCAAAAGATAAACAACGTAGAAAAAGGAGATAGTCAACGGAAGTTATAATTTTTTCGCTTCGTGCAGCAACCTCTTTGGCATTCCTCTTATATGATTATAACTCCATCAGAGATTTCCTGAAATATCAGGAGGCTCCGATGGAGCCAGGCAGTAGGTATGAACCAGCATTTCTATAAACAGGAGGCTCTATGGAGCCGGTCATAGATATATGCTGCCAAAAATGCTCCATAACATTTGCATTATTGAACATTGACGCCCGGTAAGGGCAGCCTGTTTATAGCCCGAAAATATCTGGGCATAAATATAACTCCTTTGGAATTTCCTGATATGTAAGGAGGCTCAGATGGAGCCAGGTAATAGGTATGAACCAGCATTTCTATAACAGGAGGCTCTATGGAGCCGGTAATAGATATATGCTGCCAATAATACTCCATAACATTTGCATTATTGAACATTGATGCCCGGTAAGGGAAGCCTGTTTATAACCCGAAAATATCTGGGCATAAATATAACTACCTTGAAATTTCCTGATATGTAAGGCGCCTCCGATAGAGCCATGTAATAGGTATGAACCAGCATTTCCATAAACAGGAGGCTCTATGAGACCCGTTACAGATATATGCTATCAATAATACTTCATAATATTTACATTATTGATAATTGAAGCCCGGTAAGGGCAGCCTGTTTATAGCCCGAAAATATCCAGGCATGAATGTAACTCCTTTAGAGTTTCCTGAAATGAAATATCAGGTGGCTTTATGGCTTAGGTGCACATCAGTCTTAAATTCCTGTAATATCAAGTAGGAAACTGCATAAGCCATCTTTTCGAAACAAACGATATTCCATTATGTCCAAATTCTGCAAATTTCTATCTCTTTTTATTCTACTTTCTTATACCACATTTGCCCAAAATAATCCTGACAAAGAAGAGTGGCAATCATTATTTAATGGGAAAGATCTGAAAGGTTGGGATATAAAAATTGCAGGACATAAAGTGAACGACAACTATAAAAACACCTTCATTGTCGAAGACAACATGATTCGGGTGAATTATAAGGAATATGAGAAATTTACGACGGAATACGGTCATATCTACTATAATAAGCCGTTTTCACATTATCGTTTACGACTAAAATACCGCTTTACCGGCAACCAGGTTCCCGGTGGTGCTTCGTGGAATGTCCGCAACAGCGGCATTATGCTGCATTCACAGTCTGCGGCCAGTTTAGGTATAGACCAGGATTTTCCGGTTTCTTTGGAAATGCAATATCTGGGCGGATTGAATGCCGGTGAACGTACAACAGGAAATCTTTGCACGCCAGGGACTATCGTTGAGGTCAATGGAAAGATTGATCAGGCACATTGCATCAATTCAACTTCCAAAACTTACGATGGCGATCAGTGGGTCTCTGCGGAGGCAATCGTCTTAGGCGATTCAATTGTGCATCATATCATCAACGGTGATGTTGTTTTTACATTTACCAAACCAAAAATCGGTGGTGGCTATGTTGGAAAAGACCATGATTTCAAAGCCGGACATTTCAGTAATGCCGATGAATGGATCAAAAAAGATGGAACGCCACTGGGAAGTGGATATATCGCTTTACAGGCCGAAAGCCATCCCATCGATTTTAAAGATATCGAAATTCTGAACCTGAAAGGCTGTATGGATCCCAAAGCCAGCAACTACAAATCGTACTATCAATCTTCCGATAAAAAGAGCTGTAAATACAAGAAATAAGTACTCCCGGTAATAACTCCGTTTAGTTTTTATATTTTTGCTGAAAAACGGGCGTTACTGCTTCATGAAGAAAATAATTTTCAGATTCTTAATACTGCTGATCGTACTTGCAGGCCTCAACTGGGTTGCATCATTGTTCTTTTTCCGTTGGGATCTGACGGAAGACAAACGGTATACCATTTCCGACGCGACAAAACAGCTCTTGGGCAATCTGGACAAAGATGTTATCATCAGTGTTTATCTTTCCGGCGAATTCCCTCCCGGTTTTGAAAGACTCGAAAGTGCCACACGGGAAACGCTGGAAGAATTTAAAACGTATTCTAACGGACATCTTACTTTTCAATTTTCAGATCCTTCCGATGCAACAAGCGAGGACGAGCGTAAGAAACAATATCAGAATTTGGTCGATCGTGGCTTAACGCCAACGAATTTGTTTGCCAACGAAGATGGAAAACGTACGGAAAAACTGATATTTCCAGGCGCCATTGTGCAGTCCGATACGCTGGCCATACCGGTCCAGCTTTTAAAAGGAAACAAAAGCAAGGAAACTTCTCCCGAAGAGCAATTAAATCAATCCTATGAAGGTGTTGAATTTCAGCTTGCTTCTGCAATCAGGCTTCTTGACAACAAGGAAAAAAAGAAGATCGGTTTGTTGGTTAACCATACCCAAAAACTCCCTCCAGCAAGGCTCAGCGATTTAATCGCAACCATGCAGCAGCGTTATGATGTATTTATGGTAGTCAACGATCCCGAAAGTTACGAAGGACTGGATGCGCTGATGGTTCTAAAACCGGATGTTCCGTTTTCAGAAGAAGAGAAATATAAACTGGATCAATATGTGATTGGAGGCGGAAAGGCACTATTTTTTGTCGATGGCGCAAAGGTCGACAGTGTAAGTCTGGAAGGAAATTACGTTCAGCCACTGGATCTTAATTTAAATGATCTGTTTTTTCGTTGGGGAGCACGTATTAATAACAACTTAGTGAAAGATCTTTATTGTGCGTCCATTCCCATGAATGTTGGCAATATGGGAGACAAACCCGAAATCAAGCCGGTTCCATGGCGCTTTTTTCCTTTGTTGAATAATTTTGGAAATCACCCCGTTACACGAAACATAGATGCCGTTTATTCCCGCTTTTTAAGTTCGCTGGATACCGTAGGAGGAGCGGGGAATATTGAAAAAATCCCGTTACTGATGACTTCACCTTATACCAATCTGGTTAATACACCCGCGCTGGTTGGTTACAATGAGGCCAGACAACAGCCCGAGCCAAGCGAATATAAGGGAGGCGTTAAGCTGGCGGCAGTTTTATTGCAGGGATCTCTCAACTCACTATTTGAAAACCGAATTTTACCAACAGATCCGCGTTCCAGATCTTTTAAAGCAACCGGGCAGGGGAAAGTTATCATTTGTGCGGACGGCGACGTTGTGGTCAATGACTTTGATTATCGCAGAAATACACCATTTCCACTGGGTTATGACCGGGCTTCAACCAATATTTTTGGAAATAAAGATTTCGTGATGAATGCGCTCGATTATATGACGGATGAAAACGGAATCATCAATTCCCGTAATAAACAGATCAGCATACGCGCACTGGATAAAATTGCGGTTCAGAAAGACAAGAAATTCTGGCAGGCTTTTAATCTCCTTTTGCCACTGGCTATCCTTGGTATTTTCGGAGCAATACGTTACTATATCCGCCGACGTAAATTCGCGTCATAATAAGGCGGCGGAGTACATTTTTTTTCTTACTTTTGTTCCCTACCAGACAGATTTAAAGATGTGTCTGGCTTTTTCTATTTTTTATCTAAACACTTCCGTCACGAATTATGAAGTTTGTCGTTTCGTCATCGGTACTGCTCAAGCAACTGTCTGCAATTAATGGTGTCGTTTCAACGAACCCTATCGTACCTATATTAGAAAATTTCTTACTTTCTCTTGAAGGTAATCGCCTGACTGTCACTGCATCTGATTTGCAGACTGTCATGATTACTGAAATTGAGGTAGAATCAACAGAAAAGGGTGCTATCGCTGTTCCTGCAAAACTTTTGCTGGATACGCTACGTGGCCTTCCTGAGCAGCCTATAACCCTTCAGGTTAATAGTGAAACTTTTGGAACTGAAATTATCTCGGATAATGGACGTTACAAATTGTCTGGTGAAAACCCAATTGATTTCCCAAAAACACCTTCAGTTAACCGCGGGCAATCCGTTGATTTATCGTCTTCGGCACTGGGTGCTGCTATTGCCAACACATTATTTGCAACAAGTACGGATGATCTTAGACCTGCCATGACCGGGGTCTTTGTACAAATGGGCGTTGAAAATGCAACCTTTGTAGCAACTGATGGCCATCGCCTGGTACGCTACCGTCGCTCTGATATCAAATCGGATGTTGATACTTCCATGATCATCCAGCGCAAAGCCCTGAACTTGCTTAAGTCTTGTCTTCCTTCGGACGATGTTCCTGTAAAAGCTGAATTTACTGCTTCGAACGCATTTTTCAGTTTTGGAAATATTCGGATGATCTGTCGTTTGATCGACGAACGTTTCCCGGATTATGAAAATGCAATTCCGACAAATAATCCAAATACGCTTACGATCGGCCGGATGGAAATCCTTAGTTCATTGCGTCGTATTTCTATTTATTCTAACCGCACCACACATCAGGTTCGTTTAAAGATGTCTTTAAACGATCTGGTAATTTCTGCTGAGGACCTGGATTATTCCAACGAAGCAAACGAAAGATTGCTATGTGAATACAATGGTGATGATATGGAAATCGGTTTTAACGCCAAGTTCCTTATTGAAGTTCTGGGAAATCTTTCTAGCAAAACAATTACATTCGAACTTTCTGCGCCGAATCGTGCAGGGTTAATCATTCCGGTAGATCAGGAAGAAAATGAGGATGTTCTGATGCTGGTTATGCCTGTAATGCTAAATACATATGTTTAGAATTTAAGCTGTCGTCTATAAATTCTAGTAATAATAAAAAATGCCGTCTGGAAAATTTTCCAGACGGCATTTTTTATTATTTGATATTCAGCAGCTTATATCAATGTTTAAACATTTTTCATCTTATGTACGAAAATAATCGTAGATAATGCTTTGAAATACGAATCTTTTCGTACAAATTTGTTACGAACTTATTCGTAGGTGCTTCATTATTTTAGAAAACTGATTATCAATTCAATATCCATTAGACCATGATTATTAAACCAACAGAATCCGAACTTGAAATTCTTAACTATTTATGGAAAGAAGGGCCATCAACGGTAAGACAAGTTCACGATTTTCTTTCAGAATCCAAAGACACGGGTTACACAACTACCCTGAAACTGATGCAGATTATGAACGAAAAAGCATTGTTGTATCGCACCGAGTCCGGACGTTCGCATATTTATGTCGCGCTGTTGGATGAAGAAGAAACCCAGCAAAACTTGTTAGGCCGTTTTGTTGAATCCACGTTTCGCGGTTCTGCTGCCCGGCTTGTTATGCAGGCATTGGGAAACCATACCACTTCAAAAGAAGAATTAGATGAAATTCGTGCCTTATTAAATAACCTCGAAAACAATCGTCAGCCATGAAAACGTTTTTCAATTTAATCTCTGAGCCTGTAATTTCATCATTCGGCTGGATGCTTGTTCATTCGCTTTGGCAGGGTACATTGTTGGCGGTACTGGTAGCTATCAGTTTTTCTGTTTTTAGAACGAAGGCTGCTTCCTTGCGCTATACCATTGGCATTTTCGCACTTATTACGCAAACAACTTCCTCCCTCGTTACCTTTTTCTATTATTATTCCCGTTCAGGATCACAGTTGTCTGTAAACAATACGGCGATAATTGCGCAGAAAATTCCGGACTGGAAAACGCTCACATACGAGGTTTCCATAACCGAAAAAGTACAGCTTTGGCTAAGCAGTCATATTCAAGAACTCGTAATTTGCTGGCTAATAGGCGCTTTTGTTCTGGCACTACGATTTATCGGCGGCTGGTTATATACTGAATATCTTCGTTACAATGCCAGCTTGGTTATGAACAAAGAATGGCGGGCCAGGTTTGGCATTTTAACAGCCAAATTGAAAATTTACCAAAACATTGAGCTGAAAGAATCTGCCAAAATTCTTTCCCCGATTGTGATTGGCACATTGCAGCCTGTGGTTTTAATTCCAATTGGTTTCCTGACAGGCTTTCCTACATCACAAATAGAGGCGATCCTCTCACATGAATTGGCACATATTCGTCGTCATGATTATCTAGTCAACATGATTCAGTCCATCATTGAAGTTGTTTTCTTTTTTCATCCCGCACTTTGGTGGATATCCGAAAAAATTCGTGTTGAGCGGGAAAATTGCTGTGATGACCTGGCTGTGGAGGCTTGTGGTGACCGTATTTCACTGGCACACGCACTTGTTGGTATCGCAGAATGGAAGTCTAACCACTCGCTTGCTATGGCTTTTGCGTCCAAAAAACCGCTTCTTTTACAACGTGTTAAAAGAGTTTTAGGCGTTGCGCCCAAACCGACCCGATTTTTTGCAAGCTTACCCGTCACTGTTCTTTTTGTAGCATCGCTTGTAAGCTTGTCGTTATATGCAGTAGGTCAGGATGATGTTAAAAAGAAAAAAGCGAAAACACATCAGATTTCAACAAGACACAAAACAGCTTCCGGAAAAAGTGAGCCTGTGGTGAACAATGGTGCTTCTGAGATTTTTGTTGCTATTCCTGATATAGACAATAATATTGATATCTCTTTTGACGAACCGGACGAATTCGAGCAGCCAATGAATGATTCTTTAAAGGCCAAAATGAATGAGTTTCAACAAAAAATGGAGGTTCTTCAAAAAGAAATGGAGCCGTTGCAGGCTCGTATGATGGAACTTCAGCAGGAAATGGAAAAACAACATTTTGAAATTGAACACTTTGAAAGAAATGAAGAAAAACTCGACTGGAAAAAAGACCGTGCAAACGAGGCACGCCAAAATCTGATAGAGAAGCGGTCTGATTTGCTTCATTCGGATGGAAAACCTAAAACAAAATTAAACGAAGCTGACCTTGAAAAACAGCTCGCCGATTTTGAACAGCAAATCAAAGTCCAGGAGCAAGTAATAAATCAACTGAATTCAGAACTGGCAAACAATCATAAGGACGCCGAAAAGGCAGAAGAGCCTTATAAAAAGATCGAAAAAGAAATGGACGAGCTGGGTAAAAAAATTGATGAGATCGGGTTAAAAATGGGACTGGCATCTTTATCTTTTCCTAAGCATTATACCGCTGCCAGTCGTTCTTCAAAAGCACATCGGGCAGTTCCATCCAGAAAAGCTATGAGAGCTTTACCACCTCCTCCGCCTCCTCTGGCTCCCAAAGCTGTACGAGCTCCTATGCCTAAAGCACCACCGGCACCACCAGTAAAAAGATAAATCAAGAAAGCCGCACGACCAGCTGATGTAGTCATGCGGCTTTTTTTGACAAATCCTGCCGGTTATTCCACTTCGATTATCACGTCATCACTCATAGGATGCGTCACACAGGTAAGAATAAATCCTTCTTTTAATTCCGCTTCTGAAAGAGCATCTTCCTCATCCAAGTGTACTTTTCCGGAAGTACACCTGCCCATACAAGCCGTACACATCCCCGCCTGGCAAGAATAAGGTAAATCAATATCCATATTCAGAGCGGCTTCGAGAACACTTTCATGCGGTTTTACAGGAATTTTATATTCGCTTCCCTCATAAAACAATGTTATTTCACGGGTTTTAAGCGTTTCATCTTCTTCCATTGTTACTTCGCCTGGTTTGGCCGCTGTTGCAGTCATGAAACTCTCCTGCCTGATTTTGTTCAAACCAACACCTCTGATCGCCAGAGCGCGGTTTGCTTCCTCCATCATATCCTCAGGACCGCACAGAAAGAACTCTGCTTCGTTGATTTTAAGTTCTGGCAAGCCTTCCATAATTTTCAACAGATGACTTTTATTTAGCCGCCCACGTTCGCCTTGCCACCCTTCCTCAGGCTGACTTAACGTATAAATTACTTTGAGACGCTCCTTGTATTTATCCTGAAGTGCCCTGATTTTATTCTTATAAATAATACTATCCTCAGTCCGGCTTCCGTAAATTAGAAAAAGCTCACTCTCCGGCTCCACCATAAGGATCGATTTTGAAATGGAGAACAAAGGAGTAATTCCACTGCCCGCCCCAATGAAGACAACCTGACGAACCTGATCATCCTCCTGTTTTGGAAAAAATAATCCCATAGGCTCCATGGCTTCCACGACATCACCTTCTTTTAACGTATCAAGCAGCCAGTTGGAACCGAACCCGCCCGGCACACGCTTAATGGTGATAGCGAGCGAAACATCCGTATAAGGCGAACTGCACATAGAATAAGAGCGACGGACTTTTTTGTCACCGTCAGGAATCAGCAGCGTTAAAAATTGTCCCGGACGGTAAGCAACTACTTCATTCAGAGGATGCCAAAAATGGATTGTTGATGCATCTTCCGTTTCTTTTTCAATTTCTTTAACCTTTAAAAAATAATATTTGCTCATGGTTTGTGGCCGTCAGCTTTCGGCTAGCAGCAGTCAGCTTATGAAAATCGTAAATTTGTGATGTCTTTTTATTGAACAACTAAATCGTAAATGTAATTCGTGTGAATAAAAGAAAGCCTCATGGTATTGAAATCCATGAGGCTTGTACTAAAATTTTGTTGGTAATTATTTCAAAGTCGCAACAGCATCTTTAATTCTCTGTACTGCTTCTGCCAATGATTCGTCCGATGCTGCTGTTGAAATTCTGATACAATCAGGAGCTCCAAAACCAGATCCGGCCACGGTAGAAACATACGAGTTGTTAAGCAACCAGTTACAGAAATCATCCGAGTCCTTGATAAGGGTAGTTCCGTCCGTTTTTCCGAAATAATAACTTACGTCAGGGAATGCGTAAAATGCTCCGTCCGGAACATTAACCTTGAATCCCGGAATTTCCTTTAACAATCCTACAACAAGGTCACGACGGCGTGCATATGCTTTCGTCATTTCCTTAGTAGCTTCCAATGGACCGTTAAATGCAGCAGTTGCCGCCTTCTGAGCAATAGAATTCGTTCCGGACGTAACTTGGCCCTGCAACTTTTCTACACCGTCAGCAATCCATTTTGCAGCTCCGATAAACCCGATTCTCCATCCAGTCATCGCGAAGCCTTTTGCAACACCATTTACAGTAATTACGCGATCTTTCAATGCAGGAATGGATCCCATGCTGAAATGACCCGCTTCTGTAAAGTTGATATATTCGTAAATTTCATCTGCCAAAACATAAATTCCTTCATGTTTTTCCAAAACAGCACCGATTTCTCTTAACTCAGCTTCTGAGTATACAGATCCTGTCGGATTGTTTGGTGATGCGTACATCACAATTTTTGTACGGGGCGTAATAGCCGCTTCCAGCTGGGCAGCTGTTACTTTGAAATCATTATCAAAAGCACCCGGAATAACCACAGATTTCCCTTCTGCCAGTTTTACCATTTCAGAATAACTAACCCAGTAAGGAGCGAAAATCACTACTTCATCACCCGGATTAACCAATACCTGAATCACATTCGCCAGCGAATGTTTAGCACCCGTAGAAACCACGATATTTTCAGGTTTCCAATCTATATTATTGTCGCGTTTTAGCTTGTCAGCAATCGCCTTTCGTAGATCAGGATAACCTGCTACCGGCGAATAACCGTGAAATCCATCGTCAATTGCCTTTTTGGCAGCCTCACAGATGTGTGCGGGCGTTTTGAAGTCTGGCTCTCCCACGCTCAGACTGATCACTTTGTGGCCTTGGGCAGCCAATTCACGGGCCATTTTTGTCATTGCCAACGTCGAAGATTCTTCGAGGGCGTTGATGCGGTCGGCCAGCACCTGGGTTTGCTCTGCTACTGCGGACATTGCAACAAAAATTAAGTTAAATTAAAAATAATCCTTTGCAAATTGATACCGTTATCGTCTCCGCGACGAGGTCTAAATCAACAAATTGCCCGCAAAGTTAGGGGTTTTTTGTAAGTTGTTTAGGAAATAGAAGTAGTTAAAGAAAAAAAAGTAATTTACCTGATCCGCTTTTTGCTCTACCGGCGCACTTCGACGTTATTTTCCACGATCACTTTTAGTTCTTCCGGATCAAAAGTCAAGGGTTCAATGACACCGTCAATTCTTTCCAGCTTAACTAAAAGCCCGCTCAGAGGCTTATTTTCATCCTTATTAACTATTTTTCCAAACGCATTGATTACATCTGTACTTTGCGTTGAAGCGAAAATCTGGATATTTTGTCGGCTTGCCATTTCGAAAATTAAATTTGAAAGTTTTTCGTGAACGGCATAATGTAATCCTCTTTCGAGTTCATCAATAAGCACGATTCCGCCTTCACTCGTACTCATTGCCAGCAGAATAGTAAGGACACGATGCACACCATTTCCCATGCGCAGCAGAGAAACATTTTTACCATTTTTCAGTGTTGCCAGCGGATTTTTTAAATTATCAGCCAGAAAATCAATTTCCAGAATTCTGTCATCCACAACTTTCAAACAGTCCACAGCCATTTCCTGAATCTCAGGAGAAAAACAATCAAATGAGTTTTCATTCAAAAAACCCTGGATCGCAGAGCCGGATTTGATGAATTTTATATTGGAAGGAATTTCAAGATCGTCTGTAAGCAATTCAAACGCCAGATCATCGATAACCAGCTTATGTGTATCACCGGCTTCATTCAGAGCGGCATAGTAATAAACCGATTCAAGCAAGTTAGTTTTACCGGTATTATTCTTGCCAATAACAAGGTTAACACGGGCAATATTTTCAATATTTACATTAACCAGATTGCGGTAGTTAAGTATTTCAAGGGAAGATATCATGCTTTCGGAAAATGGGACTGTAAATCAAACCAATGGTTTTAAGCTAAACAACTTAAAACACTTCTCCCAAATTTACAAATAATCCGCGCGAACCTCCTGCACCAAATCCATAATCGACGGCAATATTCGTACGTGAGGTTTTATTTACTTTCACCCGAATCCCGAATCCGGCACCTGGCGCAATTTTATCGAATTTGCGGGTGGGCCAGTTAGAAAAACTTTGTGCATTGGCAAAAACAACACCGCCAAACAACCCATTCTGCATTAGAGCAAAACGATATTCCGATTCGGCATATAACATATTGGGACTACGAAAGCGTCCCTGAATATAACCTCTTCCTGTATTATTTGAAGGATCCCAACTGGTACTGGGAAGGTCAAGATAGGGTGGTTTACCTGTTAATGTCAACCAGTTAAGGTTCCAGAATGCCAGCGTATTCTGACTTCCTTTGGGGAAATTATAGTATTTCCTGACTTCCAAAAATAAAGATTGCCAGTTGGTGTCACTACCTAATCCGGTAAGATTTGGTCTGTATCGGGCATTTACATACAATCCTTTCAGGGGATTTATCGAATTTTTCCGATTATCATAAAGCAGATTCATCATCAAACCGGAAGAAACTGACTTGCTCGTGAGACCATACCTGGATACATCTGCATTTTCACCTTCCTCCTTTATTTTCCATCGATAGTCCAGAAAATACCCGATTCCTCCGTAAAATGCACCGGTAATATTTTTCAAAAATACCTGATGAAGTCTGATGTGAGAGTACTCGATCTTATCCGCATTCGCTTCCAGACTATGCCCGCCAAGACCATAGGTATCCTGCGGATATTTGAAATAACGCCAGTCCATAATAATGTTATACCCATTATTTTTCGTCCAGATATTGACCAGCAGCGGAATCGTTATCTGATTGTATTGGGTGTAATTAAAGCTCGTGCTTACGCTTGAAATATTGGTAGTAGCCTTATCGCTCAGATAAAACGCTGCATTCGCGCTGAGCAATCCGACTAAACCAGTGGATAAAGTATAACCTACCGCTGGAACAAACGAATAAAGTATCTTCCCTGATTTTGCGTCTTTTACCTTTGCTGAATCTTCCTTGTTTCGCCTCCGAAGCTTGCCAAGCACATCCATAATATCCTTTTGATGCGCTTCTTCCACCATTTCAAGACTATCCGCTTTACTTCTCAACCCCAGCATTTCCTGGTCTGATACCACGGATTGGGCATAGCTGCCGCAACAAAAAATATCGCAGATAATTAGGATCGCTATGCAGAAACTGTTTTTGAGCAAGTCACAAGTCAGGTTAATGGCTATCAAATTTAGTGTAAAATATAAAATCCATGTCGCTGCATAAAGAGATCTAAGTTTTTTCTAAGTCTGCTGTTCTCAGCTCTTTTGATATCCAATAAAAAAGCCGCTGATTCTTTTCAGAACCAGCGGCTTTCAAAAACTTTATTTGCAATATATTATGCCAAAGCAGCCTGCAAGTTATCGTTGATCGCTTCAAGGAACTCCTCCGTATAAAGGTAGTGCTCTCCGTGATTCACTTTGTTGCCATGGATACAAACAGCCAAATCCTTTGTCATTTTACCGCTTTCCACTGTTTCAATACAAACTCTTTCCAAAGTCTGGCAGAAATCGATAAGTGCCTGGTTGCCGTCTTGTTTTCCACGGAATTCCAATCCACGTGTCCATGCAAAAATCGATGCAATCGGGTTAGTAGAGGTTGGTCTTCCTTTTTGGTGTTCGCGGTAGTGGCGTGTTACCGTTCCGTGTGCAGCCTCAGCTTCCAGAGTTTTTCCATCAGGCGTTAACAATACAGAAGTCATCAGACCAAGAGAACCGAATCCTTGTGCCACTGTATCCGACTGAACGTCTCCGTCATAGTTTTTACAAGCCCAAACGAAGTTACCTTCCCATTTAAGCGCAGAAGCAACCATATCATCGATCAAACGGTGCTCGTAATGTACTTTTCCTGCAAATTCAGCATCGTAAACTTCCTGGAAAATATCTTTGAAACGACCATCGTATTTTTTCAGAATGGTGTTTTTTGTAGAAAGGTACAAAGGCCATCCTTTGCCCAAAGCTACATTGAAACAAGAACGTGCAAAACCACGGATAGACTCATCCACGTTGTACATCGCCATAGCAACACCCGGTCCCTGGAACTGATACACTTCGTGCTCAATTACATTTCCGTCTTCACCTTCAAACTTAACAGTAAGTTTTCCTTTTCCTGGTACAACGAAATCTGTTGCTTTGTATTGATCACCAAAAGCGTGACGACCCACGATGATAGGAGCAGTCCAGTTTGTTACCAAACGAGGCACGTTGCTCATTACGATAGGCTCACGAAAAACCGTTCCATCCAAAATGTTACGGATTGTTCCGTTGGGAGATTTCCACATTTGTTTCAGGTTGAACTCAGTAACGCGGTCTTCGTCAGGCGTAATTGTAGCACATTTGATACCCACACCGTATTCCTTAATCGCATTTGCAGCATCGATCGTAACCTGATCATTGGTTTCATCACGATATTCCACACCCAAATCGTAGTACTTGATATCTACGTCCAGATAAGGTAAAATAAGTTTTTCTTTAATAAACTTCCAGATGATACGAGTCATCTCATCACCGTCAAGCTCAACTACGGGATTTGCAACTTTAATTTTGCTCATGATTATTATTTACTATTCGAAAGTTAAAGATATTGAAATGCGACGGTGAAAGTACAAATAATAGACTGAAAAGGCGAAACAGAAGAGAACTATATTGGATTTTATACATTGGCAATTCATACAACAGTTCGGTTTTTACTTTTTTATTTAAAAATAAAATTGCCTTCCGGTGTGTAACAGGCTGCTTTTATGTTAAAATAAATTGGCATGTTTCCATTATTTTTTAATATTGACCATAGATAGTCAAAATCAATAATCTCTTAATACGATGAATAAATCTTTCCTGCGCACTGAATATTTACGAAAGCGAATGAGTTTACGTGTTCAGGAAATCGAAGGGAAGAATAACCGTATTCTTGAAAATACGAAATTGTTCGTTGACAAAAATTCTTTCAGGATCATTCACATTTTTCTTCCTCAGCAGGGCAAAAACGAGATTGACACCTGGAAGCTGATCAATTTTTTCAGAACAACGCATCCTTTTATAAAAATGGTAGTTCCCCGGGTTATTCCTGGCACGAAAGAAATGGAGCACTATCTTTTTACGTCGGAAACCAAACTGATCGATAACCGTTGGAAAATTCCTGAACCTGATTCTGCTACTTCATCAATTATAGACTCTCAGCAACTGGACGCCGTTTTTATTCCTTTGCTGGCTTTTGATAAACATGGATACCGTGTTGGTTATGGAGGCGGGTTTTATGATCGGTTCTTACCGAAATGTAAGTCAGATGTTGTAAAAATCGGCCTCTCCTTTTTTGATCCTGTGAACGAAATTACGGATATCGATCCTTATGACATTCCCTTAAATGCCTGTATCACGCCATCTGGGATTCTAAAATTTGTCCAGTAATATCAGTTATGAATGAATGGGAGAAAAAGGACAAAGTTTTTTCTCTAATGTGTTTCCATGAACTGCATAAAGTCCGACTAAGAATGTAACGTAACTAATTCAGCATTATAGTCAACTTTTAAAATCTCAGAAATCATGAAAAACATTCGTACTCTTTTAACTTTACTCGCTCTCGTTACATTTTTATTGAGCTCATGCAGTAAGGACGATGATGATTCGCCAGAGGTAAAACCAGGCGAAAATATTATGACCACACTTTTGCAGGAAACTACATGGACACAGAACACCTCGACTGCTGTTTCCTGGGAGTTAGGTTACGTATTCAGTACCTCGTCGACGGGCAAAATCACCAAGTTGAGCTGCAAAATGCCCGAGCCTGGTTCTTACACCGTTTCCCTGTGGGATCAGACGACCAAGGCTTTGCTTCGCCAGAAAACACTGGAACAGTCAACACCTGAGAAATTTGTTGAGGCCGGCATAGACGAATTTCTGGTAGAAAAAGATAAAAAATATGTAATCAGTATTAACACCGTTGTTGGCGGTAGTGCCAAGAAATATTTCACCATTTCCAATACCAACGCTAATATTTTCCCCATTTCGCGCGGAAGCATTCTGGTCCAGTCTTCCGTTTATAAGTCCGTTGCAACACCGAAGTTCCCTGACGGCGGAGCTGAAACCGGCAGAATGTACGGATTTTCCGATTTTACTTTCATCCCCGATTAAGATTTTAACACTTCATCAACGCCGGATAGTCAGCGGAGTAAATCGCCTGACTATTCCGGTATTTTTTTAAAGCAAAGTACTTTTCCCCATAAATAGCCTGATAGTTCTACAACTGACAATCTGTAAAAAAGCCATCTCCTATACATTTTTAACATAAAAAGTTGATAGTTAGCCGCAGAAATACTGCAGGCTTCTTGCTTCTAATTGCTATTTAAATGCATTTGTACAATAAAAACCTTATTTGTTATAAATTTTCATCGTAAATTTGCACCACTTTTCAGAGCCTGTTCTTTTTTACGGAATTTGTTGAGTGACAGTCAATTTTACAAATCACATTAATCTTGGTTTTAGAATGAAAATCGCAGTAGTAGGCGCTACCGGTTTGGTGGGCGGCGAAATCCTCAAAGTGCTCGAAGAGCGTAATTTCCCGGTAACGGAATTGTTGGCCGTTGCATCAGAAAGATCTGTTGGTAAGGAAGTTACATTCAAGGGTAAACAGATTAAGGTAATCGGGTTTGAGGATGCCATAGCAGCCAAGCCTGAAATCGCGATATTCTCAGCGGGTGGTAGTACTTCTTTGGAACTTGCTCCAAGATTCGCCGAAGCCGGAATTACCGTTATTGACAACTCATCTGCATGGCGTATGGATCCTACGAAAAAACTCGTAGTTCCGGAAATCAATGCCATAACTTTAACAAAAGAAGATAAAATTATAGCGAATCCAAACTGCTCAACCATTCAGATGGTTGTGGTTTTGAATCCGTTACATCAGAAATATAAGATCAAACGTGTTGTTGTTTCTACGTACCAATCCGTAACAGGAACTGGTAAAGCAGCCGTTGATCAGCTTTTTGCAGAACGCGCTGGTGATCATAGCATTTCAAAAGTGTACCCTCACGCGATTGACCTGAATGTGTTACCTCATATCGATGTATTCCTTGATAACGGATATACAAAAGAAGAAATGAAGATGACCAATGAAACAAAAAAGATTATGGGCGACGACAGTATTGCGGTTACCGCAACTACGGTCCGTATTCCTACAATCGGCGGTCACTCGGAAGCAGTCAATATCGAATTTGAAAATGAATTTGATCTGGATGAAGTTCGTCAGATTTTGAGCCAAGCAGAAGGTGTGATTATTCAGGATGATCCTAAAAACTTCATTTATCCAATGCCTTTAACAGCACACGGAAAAGATGAAACATTTGTAGGCCGTATCCGTCGCGATGAATCTCAGCCAAAAACATTGAATTTGTGGATCGTAGCGGACAACCTTCGTAAAGGAGCTGCTACAAATACGGTTCAAATTGCCGAATTTCTTGCAAAACATGATTTAGTTGGTGTTACACAGGAAGTGTAAGGGTTTGAAATAATTTTATAAACGAAAGAGGAGTGGCTAAAATAGCCACTCCTCTTTCGTTTATAAGAATTTTTAATCCCGGTTTTTATTTTACAGATCTAACGCTCCAAAGGAGCATCCTGTTTGTAGCAACCACATTTTGAATTATAATTTTCAATCCAAAATAGTGGCTTGGGAGCGTGAGGAGGCTCCGATGGAGCCGGACTACCTTTTATCTCAATTTTGCTATAAACAGGTAGTTCCTCAGGAACTGCGTAATCTTCGTAAGCGAGCGGCCAACAACGCCAGGCGATCGCTCCATAGGAGCATCCTGTTATAGCACCAAAATTTCGAATTGAAATTTTCGCTCCGGAGGAGTGGCCTGAGAAGACGGGGAGGCACCGTCAAAGCCAGGCCAAACGTTATTCATAATCACTCCTGAAAAAAGATAGTTCCTCAGGAACTGTTTTTTAGGCTATTATACTATTTTTATTTGCCTGCTATATCATAAAATACATGACCGAAGAATTACCGGTCTACTTCTCCCATTACCACATCAATGGATCCTATGACTGCCACCAAATCTGCCAGTAAAGAACCTTTTGACATTTCAGCAATAGCAGACAGATTATTAAAGGAACAAGCCCGGGCTTTGCAACGAACCGGAATATCGGAGCGGCCATCGGTGCGGAAGAAAAAGCCTAATTCACCCTTCGAACTTTCAGCGCGCGTATAAAAATCCATGGCTTTGGGACGAATTTTCTTGGGAACCACCGCCTGCGGATCAAATGACTTCGTTCTTTTGTGATCACCTGTAAGCTGCACCAGACTTTGCTCGATCATTCTTACAGATTCCCAGCACTCAGCAACACGAACCCAGGTACGATCCCAGCAGTCGCCCACAGTGCCCATTTTTCCTTCTCCGATCGGTATATCAAAATCAAGCTCAGGATAAACCGAATAGTTATCAACACGTCGTAAGTCATATCTTAACCCCGATCCACGCAACATAGGCCCGGTGCATCCATAATTAATGGCAACAGGCAAAGGTAAAACGCCAACATTGGCGGTGCGCTGGATAAAAATTTTATTATCAACAACCAGCTGCTGTAACTCTATGAGCTTAGGTTTTATATAGTTTATAAACTCAGAACATCTTTCCTCAAAACCAACCGGCAAATCATAGAATAGTCCGCCGATCCAGATATAATTGTAAAGCATTCTCGCACCGCAAACCCATTCCAGCAACCGAAGAATTTGCTCCCTGTCCCGCATCATCCATAAGAACGGAGTATAAGCACCTATATCCATGGCATAAGTACCCAGGGCAACGAAGTGTGACGCCAGACGGTTAAGTTCTGCTACGACGACGCGGATATATTCAATTCTTTTTGGAATATCCCCTTCAATTCCCAGCATGCGTTCGACTCCCATTACATAGGCATGTTCCGAATTCATGGCGGCAACATAATCCAGCCTGTCGACGTATGGAATAATCTGGTTAAAGGGTAATGATTCAGCATGTTTTTCGAAGCAACGATGCAAATATCCGATATGAGGCACTACATCCACCACCACTTCGCCATCCGTAACCACCTCCAATCGTAAAACACCATGGGTAGAAGGATGTTGCGGCCCCATATTCAACACCATTTCCTCAGTACGAAGGTTTTCGGAGTTGTATTTATTGGGGACAGAAATTGAAAGATATTCAGGACGGTACTCGTATTGAATGGCGTTACTCATGCTAATTTCTTATTTCTTATCAGGAAAGTCTCTTCAAATATACGAACAAAAGCCAGGCTTAATTGATTGCAGATTTATAAAATCTGCATTTTGTCTCAACAACCAAACAGGTTAAAAGCGCATTAGTTTTTGATCGAGAACTTCAACTTTCAAGGGACCTATTGGCCTTCCTTCATTATGCAGACGGTCAACTGCCGTAATATAGTAAACATATCGTTTGCCCGACTGAACGGTTGTATCTACAAATTTCTCACCTTCATAAGCCATTCCCAGAATTTTTCTCGGATCATAAGCAGAAGGTTTCTCATTCGGCTCAAAACGATAAATCACATAATAAGTGGCCGTTTCCCCGTCCGTAGCCGGATCTGGCTTTTCCCAGAATAATTCAAGTCCGTTATTTAATAACGTAGCTTTCAAACTTTTGGGAGACAACGGAGGAATTGCATCTTTCCACGACATGGTAGGTACCAGCGCCGGATATCTGAAAAGATCGTTTCTCAGGGAATCAACAAAGCCAAGATTATTATTTTTGAGCGAACGCGAACTAAAAAATATTGCCCCTTCGGTTTCATTTTCTCTCGAATAGCGAACCTGGCCCGGTAATTCTGTCGGGTTTGCCCACTGTGTATCCTTTTCTTTTCCACCAACACGATAGGCACCCAAGCCTACATAAAAATGCCGTCCATAGCAATTTTCTGTCCACCAGTCTACCAGATTTTTATATGGTACTTTACCAAATCTGGAAGAAAAATAAACCTGCGGAGCAATGTAATCCACCCAGCCCTCACGAATCCATTTACGGCTATCTGCAAAAAGGTCATCGTAGGAGGCCAGAGCACCATATGTTTTGGAACCCTCAGCATCTGTTCCCTTATTTCTCCATACGCCACAAGGACTAATGCCAAATTTGATACGCGGATTAACAGCCATTAAGGCATCATGAATTTGCTTTACCAATAAGTCAACGTTATTTCTTCGCCAGTTCGCTTTGCTGGAAAAGCCCTGGCCATACTTTTTAAAACTTGCATCATCCTCGATCGTTTGCCCGGCAACGGCGTAAGGATAAAAATAATCGTCAAAATGGATTCCGTCAACATCGTAATTTTTGGCTACGTTGACGGTGATATCTGTGATAAACTGGCGCACCTCGGGCAGCCCGAAATCAAACAGCTTATAGCCATCATAACTTAAAATCCAGTCAGGATGCAAGCGACTGACATTGTCGGAAGAAATACTTGTTGAAGATTTATGAACGAGCCTGTTCAGGTTAAGCCAGGCATGAAACTCAAGACCACGCCGGTGAGATTCATGAATCATAAATTCCATAGGGTCCCACATAGGTTCCGGTCTCCGGCCTTGCCTGCCCGTCAGCCATTCCGACCACGGCTCAGAACTTTTGGCGTAGAAAGCATCTCCCGCAGCACGGACCTGCACAAAAACTGCGTTCATCCCGACCCTTTTATGAAAATCAAGAAGAGCAGAAAACTCTTGTCGCTGTTCATCCGGCACAAGATTTTTACTGCTAGGCCAATCGATATTATCTACCGTTGCAATCCAGACTGCTCTGAATTCTCTCTTGGGAGGATAAATAATCTCAAAATCAGTGCTTTGGGCTTTGCAGCTTTCAAGCAAAAACATGGTCAGCAATAAGGTAAACGCAATAATTGGAATTTTTTTCACTATATAACCAATGCAAAATGTTAATCCGATCAAAGTAACGTATTTTAGTCCAAAGTTAGCCGAGAACTTGTTTAATTTGTAGAACTGGCAAATAAACATGTCGGTACTATTGTTATTGTGAATAAAATTTCTGGATATTTATTGTGTAATTACAAGGTTTTTTTGTGACTTTAACACAAAAATTTAACCCTTTACAATACAGCTATAACGTTTTAACCTATCTCCCATATTGGAACCATTTGTAAAAACAACTAAAAAAAACGTCCTTTTTGAAGTCGCCTGGGAGGTTTGCAATCAGGTCGGTGGGATTTATACCGTTATCAGAACCAAGGTGCCGGCGATGGTGGAGAAGTGGGAAGATAACTACTTTTTACTGGGTCCTTATTTTGAAAAGAAAGCGTCTTCGGAGTTTGAAGAAATTACAGATCTTGATGATTGTAATGTTGGGCGTACCGTCCGCAGATTGCGGGAAATGGGTTATACCGTACACTACGGGTTTTGGCTGGTAACAGGAAAACCGCGCGTTGTACTTTTTGATCTTGAAAGCATTGCCCACGAACTGGATGTAGTCAAGTATAATCTTTGGGAAAAAAGCCGGATTTCTACCATCAACGTAGAGCCTCTGGTAAACCAGACCTTGTGTTTCGGAGAGCTGGTACGTATTTATCTGAAAGAATATGCAGAGGAAAATTCGCGAAGAGAGGATATTTCTGCACAGTTTCATGAATGGATGGCGAGCAGCGGGCTACCGGAACTAAAAAGAGAAAATATTAAAATTGCCATGACATTTACCACGCACGCTACGATGCTTGGTCGCTATCTTGCACAGAATGTCGATGGTTTTTACAGTAAATTACCCTTTTTTGACTGGGAACAGGAAGCCCGAAATTATGGCATTGTAACACAGGCATCCATTGAAAGACAGGCTGCTTTGAGCGCACATGTTTTAACAACTGTAAGCGATGTAACAGCGCGTGAGTGTGAAGTATTTTTGGGAAGAATGCCGGATCTGGTAACGCCAAACGGATTGAATGTGGTACGTTTTCAGGCTGTGCATGAATTTCAGAACCTGCATTTAAAATACAAGGAAAGAATACACGAATTCGTTTTGGGTCACTTCTTCCCAAGTTATTCTTTTGACCTGGATAAGACGCTTTATTTCTTCACATCCGGACGTTATGAGTATAGCAACAAAGGTTATGATTTAACCCTTGAAGCATTGGCAAGGTTGAACTGGAAAATGGTTCAGGCCAATATGGACACGACTGTGGTCATGTTTATCGTTACCAAACAACCGTATTATTCCGTAAATCCGGATGTACTTCAGTCAAGAGCGGTATTGAACGAGTTACAGGAAACCTGCACGGCAATCGAAAAGGAAGTAGGTGAAAAACTCTTTCTTGCAGCCGCGTCTGGCGCGGATCATAAAATGCCGGATCTGAATAGTTTTGTGGATGAATACTGGCGCCTGCGTTTGCGCCGTACCATTCAAACCTGGAAAACAGATAAATTACCGGCTTTTGTAACCCACGATTTAAAACAAGAGGATGGTATTACCGATTTTTGTAAAAAAGCAAATCTTGTAAACAATGAACGCGACCGGGTAAAAATCGTATATCACCCGGATTTCATATCATCAACCAATCCGTTATTTGGCCTTGACTATGGTCAGTTTGTAAGAGGATGCCACCTTGGCGTTTTTCCAAGTTATTATGAGCCATGGGGTTATACACCATTGGAATGCGTTGTGCGCGGCGTTCCAACCGTAACAAGTGATTTATCGGGTTTCGGTGATTATATCATGCAGATCATGCGCGACTATGAAAACCGTGGTATTTATGTGATTAACCGTAAGTCGCAGACTTACGCACAGGCAGCGGATCAAATGGCTGATATTTTATTCAAATTTGTAAAAATGCAGCGCCGCGACCGTATTATGCAGCGTAACCGGGTCGAAAATATTTCAGACGTTTTTGACTGGATGAATTTGAGATCTTATTACGATACAGCACACGATCTGGCCGCAAAGAGAAGAAAACCATAATGAAATTTGCATGCCTTATTTCAAATTAAGGTAGCGTCAATACATTTTACAAAAGCCCGCAATGCCTTAAAAATGCATCTGCGGGCTTTTTTTAACGTATGCGCTTCTTGAATTTCTAAAAAAAATCGAGACCTTCACAATAGAATATCCTTATACAATCAGCATGAATTACATAGAAGTACAACTCGAACTGGAATCTGATTTTACAGAAATATTAATGGCCGAGCTAGCCAATGTAGGATTTGAGTCTTTCGTTGAAACAGACGAAGGTTTGTCTGCTTATATTCCCGAAGAAGATTTTAACGAAGCCTTGTTGCAGGAGTTAATCGCCAAATACAACGAGACTACTGCAATAGCGGCGTCGTGGAAATCGTTAGAAAGGAAGAATTGGAATGAGGAGTGGGAAAGAAGTTATGAGCCAATCGAAATAGGTGATAAAATTCGGGTTCGGGCCGTTTTTCACGAGCCGAACCCGAATTTCACTTACGATTTACTTATTCAGCCCAAAATGTCTTTTGGAACTGGCCATCATGAAACAACCTGGCTTGTGATGAACGAGCAACTTAATCTCCCACATGCGGGTCTTTCGATTATGGACGTTGGCTGCGGCACAGGAATTCTGGCAATTTTGGCTTCAAAACTAGGTGCTAAAAATCTGCTTGGGTTTGATATTGATGAATGGGCCGTGGAGAATACCGTTGAAAACTTCACAATGAACGGATTGGGCGAAGAGGCGGAAGTTTTCAAAGGGACAATCAACGAAGTTCCTGCTGAAAGACAGTTTGAAGGAATTCTGGCGAATATCAACCGCAATATTTTATTAGATGAAATCCCGAAGTACAATTCACATTTGCTGCCAGGCGGATGGCTTGTTACGAGCGGATTTTATGAAATGGACCAGGCTGATATCGAGCGTTGTGCAGCAGAAAACGGGCTGAAAAAATTAAGATCGAATACCCGGAATCAATGGGCCACCGTTGTTTTTGAAAAAGAAAAATAGATCCCTTTTCAGGATATTGAAATATAAGTCACTGATTTTTCAATATCCTGAATTTTAAAAATCACAGATCAACTTTTGCCAGATACTACATGAAGATCACCGGTTACTTCCTGTTAACTTGTATTATTTTATTGGGAGGGAAACACGTATCCGCCCAAAATATAAAAGCTTCTGACGACCCCGGCCAGTTTATGGTACAAATACGGAAGCTTATGGATGGGAGCAAAAATCCGCTTTATATGCGGTCAACTGCCCAGCTCGACAGTATCTGGATGAGTTCCGTAAGCGTTCCGCAGCAGACTAAATTTATTGGTATTGTAAAAACTCAGCTTGCAAAAGGGCAAAAAGCGGGACCTCTTCTGCATTTGCTTATTAAAAATACACACACGCTGGCAAAAGGAGCCGGCAACGATCTTGACGGTTTTTTGGATCTTGCTTCCAAATCCGGAGAAAAATATGATGCGAAAACTTTCCAGCGCATTCTTGAAACCATTAAAAGCACGCTTGAAACCAATAAGTTATACACATCAAATTTCAGTACGCTTTATCTGCTCAGTGGCTCATACAAATTTCGTTTTGATACCACAAGTTCGGCAGCCGTGGAAGCACAAAAAGTTCAGGCTGCTGACAACTGGGATACACCGGTTGATTCCAATCTGGTGATTGCTCCGAAATCCAATCCCATCCCGCTCGTTTCAGGTGCTGTGATTGATCTGCAAAACGTTATTTTCGGTATCATTGCAGCGGGAGATTCCATCGCTTTTGGCCCGGCAACGGGAAGTGTTTCACTGAAAGACGGGATTTTTGCAGGAAAAGGAGGGAAGTTTAACTGGCAGGCGGCAGGAGATTCTTCTATTTACGCAGACCTTGATACTTATTCTTTTAACATTGCCCAGCCCAAACTTGTAGCAGAAAACGTGACACTGCACGATGACAATCAGCTTGCCAACCCGATAAAAGGTTCTCTGGAATATAGAAGTGTAAAAAGAGCCAGAAATCAGCCGGCGCAATATCCCCGTTTTGTTTCCAACCGAAATGACGCGCAACTAAAAGCTTCCAGAAAAAACATAGCTTATAAAGGTGGTTTCGCCCTGATTGGCACTACAATGTACAGCACATCACTTAGTGATGAACCTTCAAAAATTACCGTTTCCTACAAAGACAAGCCTGCGTTTACGGCCGTTAGCCGGAAATTTTCCTTGAAGGATTCTGTCATTTCTGCACCTCTGGCTTCTTTTTCAATGCCATTGGGACTAGATTCCGTGTATCATCCCGGTGTAACGTTTTTTTACAATGACCTGGAAGGACAAGTAAAGTTAGGACGCGCCGAGAAAACGGATTTTGCGCCTCTTCCATATCAGGATTCTTATCATAAAATGAGTATCTGGTCCCAGTCCATGCGTTGGACATTCCCGAACGACAAAGTAGAATTTTCCCGTATTGATGGAAAACAGGTTGTACCGGTCAAGCTGGAATCTTTTGATTTTTTCAAAAAAGAACGGTTCAGAGGGATTGCGCAGGAATATGGTTTTCAACCGCTTCTGATGGCAACGAATTATGTCCAAACAGAAAAAAAATCTACTTTTCTGGCAGAAGATCTTGCCAAAAAATTTAAACAGGATCCTGTTATTCTTCGCCGTGCGTTACAAAGACTTTCGCTCGAAGGTTATTTTAAATACGATAAAGTCACCGATGAATATGCCGTTTCGAAGAAAGGCGTGTTGTATATTTTGGGAAGTCTGGATAAAACAGATTATGACAATTTTCAGGTAAATTCTCAGTTTTCAGCAAGCGACGAAGTTGCCAATGCCACCATATCACTTAAAGATACCTTGCTAACTGTACTTGGGGTAGGCAGGTTTATTGTCAGTGATTCATTGAAAATTTTTGCTGTTCCTTCGGATAAAAAGCTGGTGATCGGACGGAATCGCGATTTTACCATGAACGGACAACTGGTTGCCAATAACTATCAGTTCAGAGGCCAAAATCTGAAATTCAATTACGGCCAGTTTTTTGTAAATGTGAATCCAAACGATTCCATCACATTTACACCCAAAGAAAAATTTGCAAAAGGGCAGAATGGTGAAGTCGGCGGGCACGTGAAATATGAAAAAGGCGGAACATTTTTCCTGAGTGATCCTCAGAATAAATCCGGTGTGCAAAAAGGCAAAAAATCGCCTAGGCTTGTTGTACCCGATGGTATGATCGTATATTTTGATCAACCGGAAAGAGGTACGGTGCTTTACCCGCGTGAGGTATTTTTCAAAATCCCCAAAATAGACATGGATGGGCTGGATCAGCGTGACGTGATATTTGACGGGACCTTTAACTCAAACGGTATCATTCCTCCTATTCAAACCATTTTGAAAAGTATGCCGGATAATTCTCTCGGATTTGAATATAAACCGCCGGTTACTGAATTGAAGCTTTACGGTGGAAAAGCAATGGCCCGGTTCACCGATACGCTGGTGATGGATAACAGCGGTTTGAAATCAAAAGCGGTCATGCGTTATTTATCTGCTACGATGACGGCAAAAAACGTATTACTTACCGCTGATTCATTACTTGCATCCGGCGAGCTGGCAAGCATCAAGGAAGCGACTATTGGCAAAGGATATTTCCCAGCCGTAGATTTGAAAGATTATGCGTTGCGCTGGTTCCCGAATTCCGACAGTATGTTTATCAACACACAGGGAAAATCATTTTCGTTTTATAAAGGGACCACAAGTCTGGAAGGCGGGTTATTGCTTCGTTCATCCGGACTTTACGGGAACGGAAAACTGAAACGTCCGGATTCTGAACTGACTTCCCAGGATATCAAATTCAACAAGGATGGATTTCTGGCCAACCGGTCCCGTTTTGTCATTAACAGCGGACTGCAAAAATCTGCAAAAAATATCCTGACCGGCAAGAATGTTAATATTGATTTTAATATAAAAACCTCCGTAGTAAATTTTGTTACCGATTCAACAGGTTTTGACACGGATTCGTCCGGAATGGAACTTCCCGCTGCTTCTTACAAAACATTGATCGCAACGGCGAAATGGGATATTCTGAAAAAAACTATTTTGATGAAAGGGTTTGGTGAAACATCATCGTATACCTCGCTTGCACCTGAACAGGAAGGCCTGACTTTTGAAGCTTCTGAGGGTATTTATGACGTTGAAAAAGTAACACTTAATGTGCGCGGCGTGCCGTTTATTCGCACAGCTGACGTGAAAATAATTCCGGACAAAGGCATGGTAAGCATTGGCAGCAACGGGCAGATCGCCCCTCTGAAAAAAGCCCGGATAGAAATCGATACACTGAATGCTTCTCACCGGCTGCGTGATGCCGACATCAAAATTGATTCCAGAAACCGCTTCGAAGGATCGGCCACTTATCAATACATAACGGCACGGAAAGATACATTCAACATCAAAATGCAAAATTTTGAGCTAAGAGAAATTGAAGCCGCTGCTGAGGGCAAAAAGTCCAAAAACAAAGAAGCCGGTCCGATTCGCTATTACACCACGGCAAAAGCGGAAATCAAGGAAACCGAAAATCTTATTCTTTCGCCCAGAATTCAGTACAAAGGGGATATTAATCTTATCGCCTATCAGCCTTCACTGCAATTGGATGGATTTGTAAAACCGGTGATCAAGTTCCGCAAAGATTTCCAAAGCTCCTGGATCGTTTATAAAGATACTCCCGGCGAAACGGTTGGGGTTAAAATCGATAAAAATCTTAAAAACGAGCATGAATTGCCGCTATCCGTAGGTTTGCATTTCAATGAAAGCCGGGGCATGTATATGTCCTTTTTATCTCCGAAAGAATCCGACGGTGATCAGGACATTTATCTTGCGCAGGGTACAATGAACTATGACGAGGATAAAAAGGCGTTCAAAGTAGCCCCGCCACCAGGCCCAGACGGACTGGTAGATGAAGCCAATACGCTGACTTTCGATGATAAAACCGGAATCGCTTCCTTTTCAGGACCAATGAAGTTTACGTCATCGGATTGGTTGCAGTCAACCGGCATTGCCAATGTGCAGGTGGATAGTTCACGCTTTACCTTTAATTCCATGCTGTTAATGAAGCTTTCGGCGCTGGAACCTGTCTTGCCTCAGTTAGCAGCAAAAATAATTGAAACCAACCTGGAAGAGCAAAACAGTACGGCGGCAGACGATGATGCCGAACAGTTGAACCGGAAACTCTCCGCACTGATTGGTTCCAAAGCGGTAGACGCTTACATAAAACTTTCTGCGGCCGGCTATAAACCCCTCTACGATGCATCTCCGGCCCTTGATGTTCCGCTGGCACTTTCCAGTGTGGATCTGCACTGGTCGCCTGTACATAGTGCTTATTTTTCCCAGGGTCCAATCGGTGTGTCTCATTTTGGGAAAAATAACATCAATGCACAGATGGATGGTGTGTTAGAAATACGCCGTTCTGAGCTTGGGGACGAATTTAGTCTCTTTATTCAGGCGTCACCGGATGTCTGGTATTATTTTGATTATAAGGATAAAGAACTTGGCGTTGTTTCTTCACAAGTTGACTTTAACGATCTGGTAACAGCAAAAGGTGCAAACGTGAAATCAAAGGATATGTCGCTGGTTGCGTTGGGTGTTGAAGAAAAGGATTTATTCGTAAACCGCTTCGACGACTTTTATCAGCCGGCGGTCAAAAAGGCCAAACTGACCAAAACTGTGAAGAAAAAAGTTGTAACAACAGAAGAAAAAAAGAAAAAAGAGGAGAAGGCCGAAGGTTTCTGACAGTCAAAGTGTTAGTTGCCAAATTTTATTTTTCGGTCAACAAAACCTATTTTTGCATTTTGTTGTTTTAACACACATTGCTTGCTAAAGAGATTAAAGTATCGTATTTTTAAGAAACTTTTAAAGTTCAAATTAACCTACTAATAATACAAAATGAGCGTTGCCTTATTTATAATTACGACGATAGCCGCCTATTTGCTGGGATCTATACCGAGTTCAGTTTGGTACGGAATTGGTTATTTCGGAATTGATGTACGTAAACATGGAAGTGGAAATGCTGGTGCAACCAACACTTTCAGAATTCTGGGAAAACGTGCAGGTACGATTGTCATGCTTATTGATGTTATGAAAGGCTGGACGGCTACCTGTCTCGCTTCGATGCTGTTTTATGCAGGAACAATAGCGGAAGGAGATATTTTGATGTACAAGATTATTTTTGGTATAATAGCCATTGTTGGTCATATTTTCCCGGTTTTTGTCGGGTTTAAAGGTGGGAAAGGAATTGCAACTTTGTTGGGCATGGTATTGGCCATCCACCCGGAACTTGCCGCTTTGAGTATCGCTATATTTATTCTGACATTGATTGCTTCTCAGTATGTTTCTTTGAGTTCTATACTGGCTACACTGGCTTTCCCTGTGATGTCTTTGTTAGGCGTATTCGGTCAGCCTGAAACATTGCTGGTTATTTTCGGCTTTGTCATGTTCCTTCTGGTGGTGATAACCCATCAGAAAAATATCGTCAGACTGCTGAACGGAAACGAAAGTCGTGTGAATATTTTCGCAAGATCAAAATCGAAAGGGCATTCCTGAGAAATTAAAAAATTGAAATACCTACCCCTAAGGTCAAAACCTTAGGGGTTATTTTTTTATATTGGCCTCCGTTAAAATCGTATAGGTTTATAAGCCTGGAAATGTGCTGGTGACGGTTTATTTTTAAATTTTATAATACAAAACAATGAATAACTACATCGAAAAAAATCGCGATAGATTTTTAAATGAACTGCTGGATCTGATCCGGATTCCATCTGTGAGCGCAGATTCAAAATTCAAGGCGGATATGATCCGGGCAGCAAAATTCGTTCGTGACAGCATCTCAAATGCTGGTGCAGACAAAGCCGAGATCTTTGAAACGCCCGGCCATCCGATTGTTTATGGAGAAAAAATAATAGACGCTTCGTTGCCAACCGTACTGGTTTATGGCCATTATGATGTACAACCTGCCGATCCTTATGAGCTTTGGGATTCACCGCCGTTTGAGCCGGTTATTAAAAATGAACGTATTTACGCACGCGGAGCCTGCGATGACAAAGGTCAGTTTTACATGCACGTAAAAGCACTCGAAACAATGCTCGCGACTGATTCACTGGCTTGTAATATCAAGATCATGATCGAAGGCGAGGAAGAAGTTGGTTCTTCACATCTGGAAACATTTGTGAAAGAAAACCGTGATATGCTGAAATGCGATACTATTCTTATTTCTGATACGAGCATGATCGCCAACGATGTCCCGTCTATCGAAACCGGGCTCCGCGGACTCACTTATCTGGAAGTGGAAGTCGTGGGTGCTAACCGGGATTTGCATTCAGGTGTTTATGGCGGCGGCGTTGCCAATCCGATCAATGTTTTATGCGAAATGATTGCATCGCTTAAAGATGAAAACGGACATGTGACCATCCCGGGATTTTACGATAATGTACAGGATTTGACGCAAGCAGAAAGGGAAGCACTGAACGCCGCACCTTTTGATCTTGAAGAATATAAAAAAGACCTTTCCATAGCGGATGTCGCAGGCGAGAAGGGTTACACCACCATTGAACGCACCTCTGTTCGCCCTACTTTGGACGTAAACGGAATCTGGGGCGGGTATATCGGTGAAGGAGCAAAAACAGTTTTGCCCTCCAAAGCGAATGCAAAAATTTCAATGCGCTTGGTGCCAAATCAGACGGATCACGAAATTTGTGATTTGTTTACAAAACATTTTGAAACCATAGCACCCAAATCGGTGAAAGTAAAGGTGGTTCCTCATCATGGCGGCTTACCTTATGTCACACCGACAGATTCGCTGGAATATAAAGCCGCAGAACTGGCTCTTGAAGAATCTTTTGGTAAAAAACCAATTCCTACCAGAGGAGGAGGCAGCATTCCTATTGTAGCGCTATTTGAGCAGGAATTGGGAAGAAAAAGTATTCTGATGGGTTTCGGTCTGGATATAGACGGACTGCACGGACCTAACGAAAGTTATGGCCTTTTCAATTACTACAAAGGCATCGAAACAATTCCTTTGTTTTTCAAGCATTATGCGAAATTGAAAAAAGGGGAATAGGTTAAGGTGTTTTTTTTCCGTCGGATGTTTTTTTCAGCATCCGACGGTAATAAAAAATGAAACGAAGAAAGTCTATTTCCTTCGATTCCTCCGCTCTTCACGTTTCAGCTTCTTTAAGCTTTCTATATGTTTTTTAGCTTCTTTGTCCTGGCTTGACTTGCGGTCGGCCTTATCATCGGCCAGCTTGTAATAATTCAGTGCTTCATCGTAGTTTTTCTGCAATTCAGCAATTTTCCCAAGTCCAAGAAGCGAGGACACATAATAACCTGCATTCAGGGAATTCGTTTGCACAGAAAAATCAACCGCTTTTTTGAAATACATGCTTGCCTGTTCGTAATTCCGATAATATTGCAGATTATAAAAACCTAATACATATGCTGCATTACGCCCGCTCACTCCTTCATATCCTGGCAATCCCTGACTGATCTTATCCAGAATATTCATCGCCGCTTTTTCTGCTTCCGCCGTTTTGCCCGTTACAAAAGCCGTTCGGCAGAAATACCTTTCAAAATAAGGGTTATTGGGAAATGTCTGCCACATATACTTCGCCATTTCATATGCTTTTCCATATTCATTTTCCATGCTGTAAATCTGCAATAAGAAATAGCGGGCTTCTACACGCGTGTAAAATGCATTATTGCCAACCTTTTCGAGTTGCTGCTCACCCAGTTTTTTATTTCCTTTTGGAAAAAATGCCAGTATCGGTTTCAATAACGGATATTCGCTTGGAACCCATTGGGCGTAATAATTATAAATCCCGTCACCAAAAAGTAACTCAGGAGACAAATCTCCATTTCCTTTACAAACTTCCAGGTATTTTAAAGCGTTTTTGCCTGCGAAAGTAGCTTTCGTCCACATTTTGCGCTCTGAATACAAACGCCCTTTAAATGCATAAGCCGCGGCCAGAAAAAATGCAGGTTCTATTTTATTTTTTTCATCGTCATACATTGTTTCGGCCAGAGTAATGGTAGAATCCATGTGCGCCAAAAATCTTTTGTCATACGTTTCAATATCCGTATTTGGCACTATTTTCCACCATTCCGCCAATCCCATCAAAAAATGCGGCATCGGATGTTTGGGATAACGGTATTGTAACCATCGAAATTCGGCATCGGCCTCTGCGAACCGATAGTTGTACAACATGTTAATTGCCTCTGTTGCTTCAATCTGTACGCCAGGATTCTTAAGAACCATATCATAGTTCTTATCCAGTTCGGCCGAGGAATATAATTGAGCAACTGCGGAAGTGATCGAAAGAAATACAACAAGACCGAAAGCAATAGATTTAACTAGTACTTTTTTCATAATTAAACTTAAAAATTCTGTCAATAGTAACGTCGGATTTACTTTTTACGTTTGTGGGCAAGTGTGTTTTTGAAAAAAGAGTTAATATTACTGTCTGAGAAAATTCCATATGATTACAATTCACGATAAAACTTTTTCACCTTTCTTATCCAGAACTGAGATAGAAAGCCGGATTGCAGTACTTGCAGCCCAGATCAATTCCGATTATGAAGGACGAAAACCTGTGTTCCTTGTCGTTTTAAACGGCGCTTTTCTGTTTGCTTCCGAACTCGTAAAAAACATACCCCTTTCCTGCGAAATAACTTTTGTCAGGCTGTCTTCCTACACCCAAACGGAATCTACCGGAAAGGTACGGCAAATCATTGGTTTAGAAGAAACGCTTACGGACCGGGATGTGATTATTATTGAAGATATCGTAGATACCGGCCTGACGATGCATCAATTATTGCAGCAAATCCAGGCACTTGGGCCATGTACGCTGGAAATTGCCACCTTACTTCATAAGCCGGAAGCTGTAAAAAAACCGGTCAATCTTCGCTACGTAGGTTTCGAAATTCCAAATCGCTTTGTTGTTGGTTTTGGTTTGGATTACGATGGATTGGGCAGAAACCTCGATGCGCTGTATGTTTTGCCGGAATAAATAGTCGCTTTAAATTTACGCAATTGCATCTTTTCGGGAAAATTTTAAATCAATTTGTGTTAATTCTGAGTGAATTTCTTCAAATTGGATTTTTAATTATCAACAACGAAAAGCCCAATATAACATGCGAATTCAGTTTTTTGGCGCCGCACGTACCGTTACGGGTAGCAAACATTTAATTACTACGGAGAAGGGAACAAAAATCTTACTGGATTGCGGTTTATTCCAGGGTATCCAAACGGATGAGTTCAATCAGGACTTTGGTTTCAAACCGGCCCAGGTAGATTATCTCGTGCTTTCTCACGCACATATTGATCACTCAGGACTTATTCCTAGGCTAGTAAAAAAGGGTTTCACAGGTCCAATCTATTGCACCGCTGCAACGGCAGATCTTTGCCGGATCATGCTGCTGGACAGCGCACATATCCAGGAAAAAGATCTGGAACGCATAAACCGACGACGCCAAAAGCAGGGCAGGCCTTTGCTGGAAGAATTATATAACGGTGAGGATGCAGAAAAGGCATTGAGCCTTCTTCATCCGGTTCAGTATGGACAAACGTTTTTTCTGGGTGATGAAAATGAAGTATCCGTTTTCTTTACCGATGCCGGGCATATTCTGGGTAGTGCGGCAGTTCACCTGAGTATCCCCGACGGAGGGACTTTCAAGCAGGTGACTTTTACAGGAGATATCGGAAGACCGGAAGACAATATTCTGCGAAAACCAGACACGTTTCCACAGGCTGATATCATCATTTGCGAATCAACTTATGGCGACCGGCTGCATGAAAAAGAGGAAGATATGCAGGCGCATTTGCTGAGTGTAATTCAGGAAACCTGTGTAAAAAGGCGTGGAAAGGTTATCATTCCTGCCTTTGCTGTGGATCGTACCCAGGAATTGATATATGCCCTCGACCAGCTTTCGAGCTCCGGGAAACTGCCTCGCATTGATGTTTACATTGATAGCCCTCTGGCGATTCGTGCCACAAAAATTATGAAAGAGCACGAAGAATGTTTTAACCCGTCCATTCTGGATTACATCGAACGTGACGGAGATGCATTTGCCTTTCCCAATCTGCATTACGTTTCCGATGTAACCCAATCCATCGCACTGAACGACATCAAAGAACCCTGTATTATCATTTCGGCTTCCGGAATGGCTGAGGCGGGAAGGATCAAACATCATATTAAAAACAACATCGGTGATGCTAATTCCACCATTTTGCTGGTTGGTTACGCGTCGCCCAATACACTTGCAGGAGCCTTGAAACGCGGCGATAAGGAGGTTAATATTTTCGGGGAAATGTTCTCTGTAAAAACAAGAATCGAAGTAATGGATTCTTTTTCAGCGCATGGAGACTATAACGAAATGATCCATTTTCTATCCTGCCAGAACCCGGCCCAGGTAAAGAAAGTTTTCCTGGTACACGGAGAATATGAAACCCAGATCGCTTTTAAATTAAAGCTTGAAAAAGAAGGTTATAAAAATATCCACATTCCGGCTTTGTATGAAAGTGTGGACGTGTAACAAAAAAGAGGAGCATTAATAGCTCCTCTTTTTTTACCAGTTTTAGTTTTTATCAGCTACCGGACCTTGGCATTTGTATTTCTTTATTTTTAAAAATAATAATATTGGTTTTCGATGATGATCCGTCTATCCAGTCCATAAGGAAAAAGGGAATGGACAATACCGTTGTCAGAACCAGAGCCAGAAACATTACAAACGCAAACCATACGCGTCCCATGAAATATATTGCTTTATTTAAGTAAGTCATAACCGTTGAGTTTTTGTAAATACTAAACAATTACTTAAACATTTAAAAGAACCGTACCACCACGACGGAAGAAATAAGGCTTTTTTACTGTTTTAATAAACATGAATAAATAGCAATAAGAATCCAAATCACTTTCCTTCCCTGATTTTTTTTACGATTTTAACGGCTGACATGATTATCACAGCAAATGCAATCAACCCTAAAACTCCCCAGATCCAATCTACCGAATTCTTCAAAACAACAAGAAAAACGATAGAAAATAAGAATATCGTTGCTACTTCATTCCATAACCTAAGCTGGGTAGAGGTAAACCGGAAATGACCTTTTTGTATTTCAAGAATAAGTTTTCTGGTAAAGAAATGATACCCTATCAATCCGAGTACAAATGTCAGCTTCATATGCATCCATCCCTGGCTAAGCCACCCGGGCGTTAGATAAATCATCGTCGTGCCCGTTATCAGCGTCAGCCACATGGCAGGCACCATGATAGCATTCCAGAGCAGCTTTTCCATTTTCTGGAATTCAGCGCTTAATGCTTCTTTCACAATATCTGCTTTTTTCTGAGCTTCTGTATGATAAACAAGCAATCTCGGCATGTAAAAAAGCCCGGCAAACCAGCTCACAACGAAAATAATATGGAGAGCTTTGAAATGTAAATATGTCATTATAAAAACGATACAATTGTTATTAAATAATTAGCAGGGAAACTTCACGATGTACGCCTACTACGCAACAAGATTGGGATACGAAATGATCCGCAGCCCCTGCCTGAATCGTATATAAGTTGTTCTTAAATCGCTTGAAATATGTTTTTCAGGCGTTTTAATATCAGATTAGCGCCGATAGAAGCAAACCCAAATGAAGTAAACTTTCTGTTGTGATAAACTGTTACAAGAACACAAGTTTAAAATTAACCATATACTTTCGATGAAACCAATCATCCCGATTTTCACGTTCGTATTTATGTGCTGTATGGTGATCATATCTTGCGCACAATCCGATAAAAAGCAAAAGAAAAAAATGAATAATGAAACCTCCGTGTCGACTCCAGTCGATACAGCGAACATGCAAATTGCAACATTCGGAACAGGCTGTTTCTGGTGTTCGGAAGCTTTATTCGAAACACTTGACGGAGTTAAAAGCGTTGTGTCCGGATATTCCGGAGGCCATGTGAGCAACCCAACTTACAAAGAAGTTTGTGACGGAACGACAGGCCATGCAGAATGCATAGAAGTTGTTTACGATCCCAAAAAAATCACTTATACAGCATTGCTGGAAGCTTTTTTCCGTGGACATGATCCTACATCACTGAACCGCCAGGGTAACGATATCGGAACGCAATACCGTTCTGTTATCTTTTACCACAATGACGAACAAAAAAAATTAGCCGAAGAAGCAAAAGCAGAGCTGAATAAATCAGGTGCTTATGCGAATCCGATTGTAACGGAAATCACCAAAGCAGCGAAGTTTTATCCGGCAGAAGATTATCACCAGGATTATTTTGCAAAAAATCCGGATCAGGGTTATTGTGCTTTCGTAATAGCGCCTAAGCTTGACAAATTCCGCAAGGTTTTCCATGACAAATTGAAGAAGAATATCTAGGAAATGGTGACATATGACCCGGAGAAATTCCGTTCATCCATGTTATTTTCCGTATAATAATTATCAATGGCACAAGTTTTGAAGCAAAAAAATAAACGCTTTAATTTGTGCCATTATTTTTTTACTTCTAAATTTTATTAAAATGAAAAACATTCTATCAACGCTAATCGTTATCGCCATTTTGAGCGTATCGTCTCAATCGGCCTTTGCTCAATTTGAAAAAGGAGATAAAATTTTGAATGTAGGAATTGGCGGTGGAGGATACGGATATTACGGAACGAACGGAGGTATTGCAGTAGGAGGATCTTTCGAATATGGTATCCATGACTTCGTAAGTATCGGCGCTCAGGCTGATTTCCGTTTTTACTCTTTCGACTACATTGGAGGCTCCAACAGCTATGTTTCTGTCCCAATTGCAGCAAGAGGATCTTACCACTATGGTAAACATTTTCTTAAAATTGAGCAGCTGGATTTATATGCAGGTCCTGCGCTAGGTTTCAACATTGACGGAAGTTCGTATTACGACGATACGAATATTGTTATTGGGGTTTTTGCAGGAGCGAAATACTACTTTAAGCCTGCTATGGGCGCTTTTCTTGAACTTTCAGGAGGAAGCAATATGATCCCGGTAAAAGCGGGTTTATCATTCAAATTCTAAGAAAAAATTTCATAAAAGAGGCGGTTTCGGATATCCGAAACCGCCTCTTTCTATAATCTTATCGCCAGTTAAAACTCCACTTTCAACGACAAATATCCTGCATTTGTTTGAGGATTAAAGCCAGGACTTAGCCGCATCGATAATGGTTGATTCCTTCTCCGGAGCTCATTTTTAACGTCAATAGCTCTTCTTGTATATTTTTTGCTCTTAACAAACCCGATAATGGTAAGGGGAATTCCTGCTCCAAGGCCTGTTGTCACCAACGCAGCTCCTAAAGTCAAATCATCGTCAGAGCCATAACTGCCGTATCCGTTATAGGTATTATTCCATTGTGAGATTTTCACAATTCCTACGACAGTCAGCAATACACCCGTAGAAATTCCGATCAAACCCATGTTTCTGTAAAAATTGGCCTTTTTGGCATAAAGCTTAAAATTAGACCTTAACTGTTCAGAATCTCTGGCGGACAGGCTATTACCTGAATTATAATAAGTCCGTTCAGGTCGTTTAATTACCGGAGGTACATCATTTCCGGGTGCAAAATACTCATCCGTACTTTTATCCAGTTTTTCTACCTCCCCATTTCCATAATGTATTGAAGACACCTCTGTTTTATTAATTGTGAAAAGAGGCCCATCCGGATCGCTTACTTTTTTATATTTTATTGTACTCGCATCCACTTCCTGAATAATCGCCTCAATCTTTTCTTTGTCTTTTGTAACAATAACATCATTCTTGCGAATCGTCTGACCGTGAGTACAATATGACACTACGAAGAGCATCGTATAGATCATAAAAAATGTTTTTAATCCGGATAAAGGTGATTTCATACAGGGACTTTTAATTTAGAAATGGCTATTACATTTATACTCCAAACTTATTCAACTGCTTCACGAGTACTTCAAAATCTTTCGGATACGGGGCTTCGATACGCACCTGCTCTCCATTCATCAAAGCAAATGAAAGTGAATGTGCATGCAACGCAACCCGCTGGATAAGTGGCTGTTCTTCGGTCTCTTTCTTCAAATTAAACTTGCGTTTCAAACTGGAAAGGAAAATCGGTTCTCCACCATACTGCGGATCACAAACGATAGGCGCTTTCAGGCAGGAAAGATGTATACGGATCTGATGCATGCGGCCGGTAATGGGGAGACATTCCACAAGTGTGTAACCGCGATACACTTTGAGGGTATTAAAAATGGTTTCAGCAACTTTTCCTTCTGCCCGGTCAATTTTTACGGCTGTACCATTTTTTAAAGCCAAAATGGGTAAGTAAACAGAAATGCTATCCAGGTCGTGTATACCATTGGTTACAGCATGATACCGTTTGGTAACTTCACGGTGCTCAAATTGCATGGCCAAATGACGGTAAGCAGCCGGATTTTTAGCAAATGCAAGCACACCGGACGTTTCTTTATCAAGTCTGTGAGCGGCCTGTAATTCGGAATTGTATGCTTTGGCAAGTCGTAAAACACTTCCTCCGCGATCGGCGGTGCGTTCATCGAGCGTAGCCAGATGCGGTGGTTTATTAACGAGAAGAAAATCCTCGTTTTCAAATAAAATTAAGTCTGCGAAATTGATTTTCATAATTTACCTAAGTACTATAATCCGGTTATGCAATTTTAGATTAACCGGTTCTTAATCAATAAGTGAAGTTATTCTGTATAAGCAGTATAACAAGGAAATCTTGTGCTAACTGGTTCCATCAGCCATCACATCTCCATTTAATTCACAAAGTTAACCAATTTGTACTTAGATTGAACTGTCCCTAAACCAGATGCCCCACCTTCGTCGGGTTAGGGTTAATCGAATCTGATTCAACCAAACCATCGCGCAGGCGGATAATCCTATGTGCATAATGCGCTATATCCTCTTCGTGCGTAACCATTACAATCGTATTTCCCTTGCTGTAAAGCTGGTCGAAAAGATCCATAATTTCGTATGAGGTTTTGGAATCAAGGTTACCTGTCGGCTCATCCGCAAGCAAAATACTTGGGTCATTTACCAAAGCACGTGCAATAGCTACACGCTGACGTTGTCCACCTGAAAGTTCGTTAGGCTTATGTCCGGCACGGTTTTCAAGACCTACATTTTTTAAGGAAATCATAGCCTTTTCTGTACGATCCGATTTACTTAATCCCGCATAAATAAGGGGTAAAGCCACATTGTCAAGCGATGACATTCTCGGCAAAAGATTAAAGGTCTGGAAAACGAAACCAATTTCCTTATTACGAATTTCGGCCAGTTCGCTTTCCGTCATATCACTGACGTCTTTGTTATTCAGGATATATTGGCCCGTACTTGGTGTATCCAGACAGCCAATAATATTCATCAATGTAGATTTTCCCGAACCCGAAGGTCCCATAAACGCCACATATTCTCCCTTGCTAACAGAAATGGTTACCGATTTTAATGCCTGGATAATCTCACTGCCCATCACATAGCGTTTGGAGATATCGGTCGTTTCAATGATTTTCATACGAATGAAATTATTGTTTGGTAGGAAAGTTTCAATCAATCAGGAAGATGCTGCCACCGCTGCCGTTATTTTCAGGAAATAACCGTAAATAAACAGACCTGCCAGAATCACTACCGGAGAAATATTATCTACTTCAATATCTCCTTTATTTTTCCAGACACTGGTTTTGGAATAAATAGCCTGATCTTCCCCGCTTTTTATCTTCCAGTTTTTCCTTGTCCATGAATCAAAATTCCATTCATAGGATTTCTCTTCAAAGGTGATCAGCGCAGAAGTTTTCCAGGAGCTGTATTCGATATGGCCGAGTTCTCTTATTCCGTCAATATCCAGAATCTGCGTTTTTCGTTTCCAAAAACCTGTGGTTTTAAACCGTACCAGATATCCGTTCAGTTCGCCGTATGCATCGTCCTTCCAAAGGCTGCGTTTCAATAATCCTGCTATCAGTTTTCCCCGAAAAATACGCGTTTCCTTTCCGCTCATTGTTGATGTCCACTGTAACGTCATACTTTATGGGATTTTGAGGCGGCACATGCCGGTTCGAGACAATTTACATGCAAAACGGTAAAACTGCATCTTCAAATGCTAAAATAAAAAATCACTGAAACTCTGCCCTTTGTTTTTCGATAAGAGCGCGCATCGGCTGATAGCGCATCAAAAAAGCCTGATAATCGGCAGGCGACGATAATTCCTTTACCTGCGCTTCTCCTTCGTCGGCCTGTCCGGTGAGGCCTTGCTGCAAACTTAAAATGGTATATTCCTGCCATAACAGTGCAGCCCTGTCATTGAATTTCAGTGCATCCAGAACAATCTTGTACGCTGTGGCAATCTGTTTCTTCTGACTTAAATAACGCGCGGCGGAAGAGACAATTTTGGCGTCAAAAGGATTGGCATGAACCGCATCCAGATAACGCTTATCCGAAGGCGATTTTTGAGCCAGCGCAAAAAGAGAATCTGCTCTATTTTTGGGCAATTTAATAGTCATCAAAGAATTTTGAAGTTTTTGAAGTGCTGCATTGGGCTCTTTTTCCTGCATTCTTTCCAGCAATAATCCGCCAATGGCCTGTTGACCGGAAAGTGCATACGCTACTGCCTGACCCAAAGTTCCTTCCACACCTTCCACTTTTGAAAGATATTTTATCGCCTGATCATACAAACCGACTTGCAGGAACCAATGTCCCAGCAATTTGTCATACATTTTATTTTTCTTGCCGTCCTGCTCTGCCCAAACAGCAAGTGTTTCGATCGCTTTTAACTTATTTCCGCTGTAAAATTCCGGATATAGGGCCGATAACAATAAGTCTTCTGATAGCAGCTGATTTTTGTTCGCCAATTTTGGTAAAAATACTGCCGGCAAACTATCCTCAGCAGCCTGGTTCCGTGCGTAATTCGCCAGATATGCTAATCCTGAAACACTTAATGAGGAATCCGGTTTTATCGCATCCTTTTGAAACGTTTGTTTTGAAAATTTTTGCCGTAAATTCTGAACCGCCAGCCAGTTTGCCTGCCAGGAAAGATAACTTTGGGTATCGCTGTTGTTTGCAAGAGAATCCAGTAAGCCGGCATCCGTGCTTCTTGCCCAGACCGCCAGCAGATTGGTAGCGGGAATTTCCGGCCGTTTCGCGCTTTTTTCAGCCTTAGCCAGATAATAATATGCCGAATCCGCCACATTTGTTTTGGCATAAAGCATACCGAGATTATTCAAAAGTTCGCCACTTTCAGGAAAAGTCCTGAGCCCTTCCTGCAAACTATAAACCGCATCAAAAAACAAGCTTTCCTGCATTAACACACCTGTCAGCCCTGCATAAGCCTGCGGGGACGGATTTTTAAGCAACGCCTGACGGAAATAATAAGACGCAGCAACTTTATCTCCCTGCTTCAATGCAAGCGAAGCTAGTGCATAATTGGATTTATGATTCTGGAATTCCTGCTGTAATGCCATTTTATAATATTGTTCTGCCAGGGGATACTCCGCGGTATTGGTATACAAATCGCCCAACCCGTTAAAATACCCTGCAATTCCCTGATAAACGGGCAACAAGCGTTGTACGGAAAACAAAATTACCACTCCGGCAAAGCCAAATAACCGTGTCTGTGTCAGCCCGAAGCGCATTGGCTTATATAATACCTTGTGCACCGCCAGCCCTTGTTTGAATACAGCATAAAAATTGATGATGATATAAAACAAAAAGACAATGCTCATAGCCAGCTGTCCGTTCACGACAACATCTTCCAATACTTCCAGCAAGGGATCATTGGCTGTTCCGGCTGCATAGGCTGCAAAAGCTGCGGTAACAATGAACAAACCAATATATAACCAGAATCCATTGGTGCGGAAGGAAATTAATCCGTTTGTAGAATCTGCTCTTTTCTTAAATCCCCAGATCCCGGCCACACCAGCAGCAATGGCCAGATATACCGGACTTAAAAAAGCAAGATCCAAATTTATCTGTCGTGTATTTTTCAGGTAAAGTAAAAGAAGAGAGACAAGATAGAGCAGGCTTATGACCAGGAAATTAGTCAAACCCGATTTCCCGGCTCTATTCTGACCGCTTGTGCTAAGCCATACAAGTCCGGCCACTATTTCGGTCGCCGAGATGAGCAAAAATACAACCGATAACAACAACCAGATCGGTAATGAATACGAGGCTGCCGTAAGTGCAGGAAAAGCAACCGGCGATACCAGCGCAATCAATACCAACAGGAAAACAGAAATGCCAAACAGTCCCATAATACGCACTCCGATTCCCAGGTCAGGCCGGAATGCATGAAAATAGTAGCTCAGACCTGTATACGAGGCTACCGTAAGCAGAAACAATACCCGGCTGCCGTCACCAAAAACTCCCAAAGTCTCTAACCGTGCCGAAGCCAGCAACAGAATAAAAATGATCATGCCCGTGAGATACCAGAAACGCGGCAGGGTGGTTAATGACGCAAGTATAAAGGAGAGGCCTATTACAATGAATCCCCAAAAGATCCGGACCGTTAAAAAGTCGGTTTGCATAGTGGAAGCGACAAACTGCTCCGTTACCAGATTGGATGGGCCCGAGATTCCGTATTGCCACTGATCAAATTTCAATACATCAACAACCGTAGAAATATCGGACAGCTCACTTAAAACGTCCCAATGGATGACATTAGCCAGCGGATCAACGCTTTTTACAATAAAAAAAAGTATGGAAAATAAAATCACCAAAAATGCCGTGATCGTGATGCGGCGTTCGTATGACGACCATACTTTCCAGAAAAAAAGTTCTTTCATAAATGTTTTTTAGCCCGATATCGAAAAATTACCAACGCAGGTATAAGCCGTTTTGATATACTCTTTTTAAGGTTCAGAGATTTCGCCCGCCCGGCTTTTCAAGAGAATATCAAAGCCTGGATCGGATTTGTTTTGTATTAGTAAAATAATATTTGAATCTAGTTATTCACTCCGAAAGAGAATCAAATGTAATCTAAACAGTACTTCTAAATTCAGAATATAACTTAAAGCTTAATAAAATTTGTCATAACAAGAAATAAAAAGTTCCTTCCAAGACTGGATTTTAAGTTAATTCTGATAATTTCTATACGGTTTTCACATAATTTGGGCAATTTTCTAAAAAATATCCTATAAATCAATTGTGACACTATTGGTACTGACCAAATTATCTCCTACTTTTGCGGTTCGAAAATAACCTCTCATAGACTATACTAAAATTCTTATAATGGCAAACGCGACAAACTTAGGAAAAATTACGCAGGTAATTGGTCCCGTTGTAGACGTATCATTTGAAGACAGCGAACGCATCCCGGCTATTCTTGATGCATTAGAGGTCATCAAATCAAACGGTCAAAAAGTAATCCTTGAGTGTCAGCAACACTTGGGCGAGGACAGAGTTCGTACTATTGCGATGGACAGTACCGAAGGTATGTTCCGCGGAATGGCTGTGAAACCTCTTGGTTCTCCGATCACAATCCCAACGGGTGAGTCGATCAAAGGACGTTTATTTAACGTAATCGGAGAGCCTATCGACGGTCTTAAAGCTGTTGACTCTGCTGATAAGCGTATTTCTATTCACCGTGCTGCTCCAAAATATGAAGATTTGGCAACTGCTACTGAGGTGCTTTTCACAGGTATCAAAGTGATTGACTTGCTTGCTCCTTATGTAAAAGGTGGTAAAATCGGTTTGTTCGGTGGTGCGGGTGTTGGTAAAACAGTATTGATTCAGGAACTGATCAACAACATCGCAAAAGCATATGCTGGTCTTTCAGTATTTGCAGGTGTTGGAGAGCGTACCCGTGAAGGAAATGACTTGATGCGTGAGATGATCGAAGCTGGTATCATTAAATACGGCGACGATTTCAAACACAGCATGGAAGAAGGCGGATGGGATATTTCAAAAGTGGATTACGAAACTTTGAAAGATTCACAAGCTACTTTCGTGTTCGGTCAGATGAACGAGCCTCCTGGAGCACGTGCGCGTGTTGCCCTGACAGGTCTTACCGTTGCTGAATATTTCCGTGATGGAGATGGCGAAGGACAAGGCCGTGATATTCTTTTCTTTATTGACAATATCTTCCGTTTTACACAAGCGGGTTCTGAGGTATCGGCTCTTTTGGGACGTATGCCTTCGGCGGTAGGTTACCAGCCTACGCTTGCTACGGAAATGGGTCAGATGCAGGAACGTATTACCTCCACAAAACGTGGTTCTATTACATCTGTACAGGCTGTTTACGTACCTGCGGATGACTTGACGGATCCAGCGCCAGCGACGACATTTACTCACTTGGACGCAACAACGACACTTTCTCGTAAAGTTGCTGAAAAAGGTATCTATCCAGCTGTGGATCCACTAGATTCTGTTTCCCGTATTTTGAACGCAGAAACATTGGGCGATGCTCATTACGACTGTGCTCAACGTGTTAAAAACATTTTGCAACGCTACAAAGAATTGCAGGATATCATCGCGATTTTGGGTATGGAAGAATTATCTGACGAAGATAAACTGGTTGTATCACGCGCTCGTCGTGTAGAACGTTTCTTGTCACAACCTTTCTTTGTGGCTGAGCAGTTTACAGGTCTTAAAGGTGTGTTGGTAGACATCAACGATACCATCAAAGGTTTCAACCAAATTATGGACGGTGCTTACGATCACCTTCCTGAAATGGCTTTCAACCTTGTTGGAACAATTGAAGATGCTCAGATCAAAGGTGAAAAAATGATGGCAGAAGCTGCTAACAGATAATCACAATATTGATTAACAGCCGGATAGCGCGATATTATTTTATCAAAGCTAAAAGCTGATTGCTAACAGCCAAAAGCCAATTAATATGCATTTAGATATCATTACCCCAGATAAAAAAGTGTTTGCCGGAGAGGCGAATGCCGTAACATTACCGGGTACCGACGGACAGTTTCAGGTTTTAAATAACCACGCACCGCTTGTAAGTTCGCTTAAACGTGGCGATGTGGTTGTCGATATCAGTGGCGCCAAAACAACTTATACCATCGATGGTGGTGTGGTTGAGGTACTAAACAATAAAGTTTTGGTTTTGGCTGAGGCTGTTTTGTAGGGTAAAACTTATAAATTTTTAGTAGGGTACGGGCTTTATAGTCTGTACCCTATTTTTTTGAATTCCTAAAATCTTCATTTTAAGCAAATAGGAGCATAGTGCCATAAGTTTTCAGAAAGTTTAACTATTTTCGGAAAAGCACTTTTCTGAACACTCCTATGACGCAACCTTCTCCCAAAAAAGAACTCCTTAAAATACTAGGCGTCGGCTTCGGTATAGCCGTAACCATTGGCGGCACCATCGGAACCGGAATCCTTAGAAAACCCGGCCCAATCGCAGCACAGCTGGGAGAACCCTGGCTGATCATGACCGTGTGGATCGCTGTGAGTATTTATGCTTTTCTGGGAACGTTATGCACTATTGAACTTGGAACTTCGGTGCCAAAAGCAGGCGCCTGGTACGTTTATGCGCAGCGTGCTTTCGGAAATTACGCCGGATTTGTTGTGGGGATAAACAGCTGGCTGGGAACCTGCGCCGCTCTCGGATTCGGGGTTTACACCATGAGCGAATACATGGCACTGTTAATTCCTTCCCTGCTGGGTTATGAGGCCTATATCGCTGCTGCCATTTTACTGGTTTTAACCGGAATCCACTGGATTGGGCTTGCATTGGCCAGTAATTTTCAAAACGTAATGAGTTTTCTGAAAGCGATTGGCTTATTTGCATTTGTCGCTGTTTGTTATATTTATGGAAAAGAAATTTCCGCCTCGGACGCCAGCTACACCACCAGCAAAATCATTCAGACAGGCAGCTTCATAGGCCCGCTGATATTCTCTTTGCAAGCCATATTTTACACGTACGACGGCTGGCATACCGCAGCCTACTTTACGGAGGAAGATAAGGATCCTACTAAAAATCTTCCCAAATCAATGATCGGCGGCGTTCTCCTGATTATCATCATTTACTTGTTATGTAATCTTGCCATTTTATACATTTTACCAATGGATCAGCTGGCCAATTCGAAACTGGCTGCCGCTGATGCCATCAGACTTATTTTTGGTGAAGGTTCCGGCAAGATTGTCACCATTTTCCTGATGGTTTCTATTTTGGGAATTGTCAATGCACAAATGTTATTCAATCCAAGAGTTATATATTCCATGAGCCGTGATGGATTATTCATCAAAGCAGGAACTTACGTGAATAAAGGCGGAACTCCGGCACTCGCCATGCCGATTACAGCAAGCGTTGCAATCATTCTGATATTGGCCGGAAAGGAAGCTTGCGAGAAACTCTCTGATATCGCTACTTTCTTTTTCGTTCTGGGCTACACTTCCGGATTTGCATCCCTGCTCGCATTACGGAAGAAAGAACCGCTCTTACCACGTCCATGGAAAGTACCTGCTTACCCGGTTTTGCCAATTGTTATGTTAATTATTTCCTTCGCATTTCTGATTTCAGCAATTTTTCAGGATATTTCAAGCAGCCAGTATGCCCTTCTGTTTCTCGTAATCAGTTATCCGATTTTCCTGGTAGTCCAGCGACTGAACCGGTAAAATGATTAAATTACAGCAGGTTACTTGTAGCACAACAAATAAACAGCATGGTCCCGTGTATACATCCAAAGCCTGACGTTTACAGATAAAACATTTCGTCAACAGCCATGTCCTTAAAAAATACCTTTTTCAAAAACGCAATTCTTATTCTGGCAATAGCCTGTCTGGCTTCTTACAAGTGGGCCGAGGATGATTTTTCAAAGCTCATTTCAGAAAAACTTACAGAATACCGACGTACTTTTCCACAAGAAAAAGCATTCCTGCACATTGACAAACCCTATTATATTACCGGCGATACGCTTTGGTTTAAGGCTTATCTTGTGGAAGGCTCCGTACATTTTGCGGACAGCGCCAGCCAGGTACTTTATGTAGATCTGGTTGAAAAACGAACCGGAAAAAATGTCTCCCTGCGACGCGTCAAACTTGACGGCGGCTTTGGTTATGATGGCATTAAACTCGGCGACACCTGGCCAAAAGGAGCCTATACCATCCGCGCTTATACAAACTGGATGCGAAATTTCCCAGAGGATTTTTTCTTTCATAAAGATATTTATCTTTTCAGCGACGAGGTGGAACAACCTGCCGTATCCACGTCCTCTCTGGATGTACAGTTTTTCCCGGAAGGCGGTCAGCTGGTCGCAGGGGTAAATTCGCGTATATCTTTTAAGGCCATTGATGAATCCGGACTGGGTACAGACGTTACAGGATTTGTCCTCAATCAGAATCGTGACACCGTTTCTTTTTTTAAAACGGAACATTTGGGAATGGGGAAATTTCCCTTTGAACCTGTGGCAAACAATAAATACATCGCCTATGTACACAAGAAATCCGAGCCATACCAGACTTTTAATTTCCCGGAAGTAAAAACGGAGGGCTATTCCATGATGATCAATAACCTGACGACCACCGATAAGATGAAAATTCTTGTCTATGCAAATTTTCCTGATCAGGCGGATAAAGAAGTGAATATTGTTGGTCATGCCCGTGGCCTGGTTGCTTTTGCTGCCAAAGGAAAAGTTACGAAAAAAGGTCTTCTGATAAGTGTTTCTACAAAAGAGCTGCCTGATGGTATCTCGCAAATCACACTCTTTGACAATCAGAACAAACCGCTATGTGAAAGACTGATTTTTATTGATCATGCGGATCAGCTAACGGTAAAAATTAATCCCGGAAAAAATTCATTCAACCCCAGGGAAAAGACCGAGGTCGAAATTATGGTGACAGATTCGGCAGGTAAGCCCGTCGAGGCTAATCTGTCTGTATCCGTTACCGATGCCGGGCAAATCGCGCAGCAGCCCTATGACCAAACTATTGTTTCCTATCTCTTGCTTTCATCGGACCTGAAAGGGAATATCGAACAGCCGGCCTATTACTTCGACCCAAAAAACGGAGACAGAAAAATCAAACTTGATTTACTTATGACAACCCAGGGATGGCGGCGTTTTAACTGGTCTGATGTCTTGCAGGATAAGTTGACAGCTCCTTCACATTTGGTAGAGCAAGGATTTTCAGTTCAGGGCGAAGTTAAAAGATCCAATAAAAAACCCGTTGAAAAAGTGATGTTGTCCGTCTTTTTGACGAATGATAGCATCAATACTTTCCTGACCACCGAAACAGGTGAAACAGGACATTTTTCTCTTGATAATCTTGTTTTCAGGGATTCGCTGAATGTTCGTCTGCAAGGAATGAATGCTAAAAACAGCAGCAGCCTGAACATAAATCTGACCCCGTTTGACCTGCCGAAGTTCACCATTTCCCGTATCCCGTTTTATCCGGTAACTGTTGACGCCTTACAAATGCAGGCTTATCTGAAACGCGCTGAAGAATACCTTGAAATTGAGCGAAAAATAAGAGCTAACCGGGAAAAGCTCCTAAAAGAAATTACCATTAAAGGCAAAAGAGAAGAAGTTCGCGACTCCAGAAAACTGTATAGCCATGCCGATGCATCAATCAAAATTACGCCGCAACTCACGGGCGGCGCACAGAGCGTGCTGGATATACTTCAGGGAAGAGTTGCCGGTGTGATGGTTTCAGGTTCAGGACCTAATGCCTCGGTATCCATTCGGGGAAGCAGGACGGAACCTACTTTTTTGCTCGATGGTGTACCGGTCGACAAAACAATGATCACCTCTATGTCGATCTTTGACGTTGAATCTATTGACGTATTGAAAGGTGCCTCGGCGGCAATTTACGGGAGTCGTGGAGGTAGTGGGGTTATCTCCATTTTGACAAAAAGGGGAAATTCAAATTACGATTATTCTCAGGATATTACACCCGGTGTTACCGTTTCAAAAATTGCCGGATTTGATACACCACGAGAGTTTTATGCACCGAAATATGATTTAAAAAGGCCAGAAGATGCGCGCCCGGATTATCGGTCCACTGTATTCTGGGCTCCGATGTTAAAATCCGGTAAGGATGGCAAGGTGAAATTCAGCTATTTCAATACGGATGCCAGTACCAATATCCTGATCAGGGCGGAGGCATTAACCAATTGGGGAACACCTGGTTCGGCTGAAACCGTATATTCTGTACGATAAATGAACTTGTTACAAGATTACGTTATAAAATCCGTTAGTAATCAAGGCAGCGCAAGTATTTCTGCGGACCAAGCCGGAAAAAAAATGATACCTTTGCTGTTTATATTGAAATAGCCGATCTGTCTCATCTGATTGGCAACGAGATAAAATATGAGGACAGAATTTTTTAAAATATTCTTACTGACGGGCCTCTTACTGGCGTCCGGAATCACCCATGTCGACGCCCAACGCCGCAGTAAACCTCGTGAAAAGGAAAAAATCAGTCCTGTCGGATTTCGCCTTGAAGAAGAAACACTGACGGCGGAAGGCATGAAGTACATGATGACCGATCAACCGGCCAGAGCACTGCCTATATTTGAACAGATTACCCAGAAAAGTCCTCAGGATCCTGCCGGCTATTACCTTGTAGCCTCTGCTCTTTTGAAGCTTGATCGGCAGGAGGAGGCTATTGTTCCTGCAAAAAAAGCGTATGAGCTGGATAAAACGAACCTTTTTTATGCCCAGCAGCTTGCCGAGCTTTATGCAAAAAGACGAAAATACACAGAAGCTGCACAAATTTACGAACCGCTCCTGGCGCAAAGTCCTGACAACATTCAGTATGGAATCGAACTTGCAGCCGTTTATGTTTTCAACGAGCAATTTGATAAAGCGATCCAGACCTATGATATTCTTGAAAAATCAATCGGTGTAACGGAAGAAATTACACATCAGAAAGAACAGCTTTATTTGAGACAGAATAAACTGGACAAAGCACTTGCAGAAGCAAAAAAACTGATAGCAACCGAGCCGAACGAAGTAAGCTATCGGGTTGAACTGGCGGAAATGCTTATTGCCAATGATAAAATATCAGATGCTGTTGCTCCGCTTGAAGAGGCTTTGAAAATTAATCCGGACGAAGCACAGGCTCATGTATTACTGGCAGATATCTATCGCCGCAATGGTGATATCCAGAAATGCAACCAGGAATTAAAGCTCGTTTTTGCAAATCCAAATCTTGATGCCGAACCCAAAATACGGGTTCTTTCCGGGTATCTGACGATGTTGAAAACGGATCAGGAAACAGATGAAGCACTGGCTCTTGCCAAGCAGCTTGCAGAAACTCATCCGAATGAGGCACGTACCAATGTTATTTATGCGGATCTGTTAATGCGCCGTGGAAAAAAAGCAGAAGCGCGGGATATGTATGCAAAAGCAACAAGAATCGACGGTTCTGTGTATGAAGTCTGGGGCGCCGTGATTCAAATTGACGGAGAACTTAATCAGGTCGACAGCTTACTTGTGCACTCAGAAAAAGCGCTGGAAATTTTCCCGAATCAGGGTATGCTCTGGTATTCGAACGGAACGGCGCTATTGATGAAGAAGGATTACAAAAAAGCTATTTCTTCGCTGGAAGAAAGTCTTAAACTACTGACCGATAAACAAATGCTTCCCTATATCCATGCCCAGCTTGGCGATGCATATAATGGGCTTGGCGACAATGCGAAATCGGACGCGGCTTATGATCTGGCTCTTCTGGAAAATCCGGATAACGATCACGTTCTGAATAATTACAGCTATTTCCTGTCGCTTCGCAAAGAAAAACTGGATCTCGCGCTGAAAATGTCGGAACGCCTGGTTCAGCAGCATCAGAACAATGCAACTTATCTCGACACGCACGCCTGGGTTTTATATATCAGAAAAGATTATAAAAAGGCCAAAGAATCTCTTGAAAAAGCCATGCGCGATACCACCAACATCAGTGGCACGATTGTTGAACACTATGGCGATGTACTCTTTAAACTTGGCGAACGCGAAAACGCCGTTCAACAATGGAAAAAGGCAAAAAAAATGGGTGAAACAACCGAACTTCTTGATAAAAAAATAGCAACCGGAACATTACATGAACAATAAGATTACGGTATGGTTTCTGGCCATCGGGTGTATTTGGTTAACTTCCTGCCATAAAAAACATCTTTCAAAAGGCACTGCCAAACCTAGTATAGATTCTGGTTTTGTATCCATAGATTCTTCAAAAACCGATTCAATCGCAGAGAACAGAGAAGCAGTTACTGTAAAAATCCAGGAAATTGCGTTTGATTATCTCACTGCAAAATCTAAATTTTCACTTCGCAGCAGCACGCAGGATTTCGAAAACACCAACGTAAATATCCGTATCAAAAAAGATAGCCTTATCTGGCTTTCCGTAACGGGTGTTGGTTTTGAGGTAGGCCGAGGACTTATAACGCCTGATTCTATTGTTTTTCTTGATAAATTTCACAAAGAATATTTTGTATTCAGCTATGCTCAGCTTAGCAAGCAATACAATTTTGAACTGAATTTTAAATTACTCCAGTCGATCATTATCGGTAATCTCCCTTTTGAACAAACAACGGATGCACAGTTTTATAAAGAAAACGAGTTTTTTACACTTCGTCAGAACAGCGGTAAAATAGTTGTAGACAATTTTATTGGCGAGAAAAACCTGAAACTCGAACGACTGAAAGCAGTTGAAATTCCTACAAAAAATTCGATTACACTGGACTATGAAGATTTCAAAGATGTGAATACCTTTTTGTTTCCTTTTAGCAGCCTGATCAAGCTGGACGTGCAGTCTCAGAAGGATAAGCAGTTTTATCAGACCACCATGCGTATCAAACACAACAAGGTAGAATTGCTAACCCAGAGCCCCGGTTTTCCGTTTAGCATACCTTCCAGTTATACGCGAAAAAGGTAAATAACAGATTGTCCACTCATTTATAGGCGCAAAAACGTGAAGTCTGCTTAACTTTACGCGCCCTTTAAGGTATTTTGGCAGCAAGAAAAACGAATATGCCCTTTCACAAACTGTATTATCGACGAATATTTTTAGTACTGACTCTTTTGTGTTGTACGACTTTAAGCGTATTTGCGCAAAAGTCCCGCGAACAGCTCGAACGGGAAAAAAGTGAAAACCAGAGCAAGATGAATGAAATTCAGAGTATTCTGAAACAGACATCTTCGCAAAAGAATGTAAACTTAGGCCAGTTACGCGCCCTGAATCAGCAAATCAATAACTTAAAGAAAAAGATTGATCTGTTATCCGATGATATGGCGATTCTGGATAAGGAACTAAAAACGCTTGAAAAAAAGCGGTCTGTACTTGCTAATGATCTAGGCAAATTGAAGGAAGAGTATGGGGATATGATCTATGAAGCTTCCAAGCGGAATGTGTATATGAACCAGCTGATTTTCCTCTTTTCGGCAGGAACTTTCAACCAGTTTGTATTGCGTTATAAATATCTGAAGCAATATACCGATGCCCGGCAGGGACAGGTTAAGCAAATGGAAGTACTCGAAAGAGAGCTGGTGGCAGAACGTCAGCGTATTACCTCTAAAAAACAGCAGCAGCAAAATGTATTAACCACTCAGGTTTCTGAAAATACAAAACTTGAAGGTTTAAAAACCAAACAGGACGAAGTTGTAAAAGAGTTATCGCAGAAAGAAGTTGAACTGCGTAACCAGTTAGCTGAAAACAGGAAAGCGACCAATTTGCTGGAAGCTAACATTCGCCGTATCGCTGAAAGGGAAAAAAGAGAAAGAGAGCGCAGAGAAAGAGAAGAAAGAGCGGAACGCGAAGCAAAAAGAAAAGCTGAACGTGAACGTATAGCGCGCGAAAATGCAGAAAGGGAGAAAAAAGGCGAGGCCAAAGTGGTAGAAGAAGCACCGAAGGAAGAACCGGCAGTATCGTCCAGCGGTATGAGTGATGAAGAAGTTACGCTTGCCTCATCGTTTGCAGCATCTCAGTCCCGCTTATCCTGGCCGACGCGAGGATTTATCTCCGGCCATTTTGGACAACGTCCGCACGCGGTTTTGAAAGGTGTAATGGTTGATAACCTCGGCGTAGATATTCAGACGAACGCGGGAGAAACTGTACGTTCTGTTTACGACGGTGTGGTGCTGGACGTAACACAAATGCCGGGAATGGGTAATGTTGTGGCCATTCAGCACGGGAATTACATGACTGTTTACGCTAAAATGTCGGGCGTAACAGTGACGGCCGGACAAAAAGTAAAAGCACGTGAAACGATTGGCCGTGTGGCTACCGACGGAGACGGAACTTCGGAACTTCAGTTTCAGATCTGGAAAAGTACATCCCGCCTCAACCCGGAAAGCTGGCTGATAAGAAGATAATTTTTAATGATTAATTGTTAAAGGCGAATGGTTAATGTTTAACCATTTACCATTAAGAATTAACCCTTATCCATTAACAATTAAAAAAACATGTCTGTACATAGTTCTGATATAAAAAGAGTTACGACCCACATCATTCAGGAAATGAAAACGCGGGGCGAAAAAATATCCTGCCTTACCGCCTATGATTATTCAATGGCGGGCATTGTTGATGCAGCAGGCGTTGAGCTGATTCTGGTAGGAGATTCTGCGTCAAACGTGATGGCCGGCCATGAAACGACCTTGCCTATTACAATTGATCAGATGATTTACCACGCGTCGTCAGTGGTAAGAGCAGTGAAACGTGCGCTCGTGGTTGTGGATCTTCCTTTTGGTTCTTACCAGGGAAATTCCGGAGAAGCATTACGTTCTGCCATTCGCATTATGAAAGAATCCGGCGCACACGCTGTGAAACTGGAAGGCGGATTAGAGATAAAGGAATCTGTGATGCGGATTTTAAGTGCAGGTGTTCCGGTAATGGGGCATTTGGGACTTACGCCGCAGTCAATTTATAAATTTGGGACCTATTCGGTTCGCGCGAAAGAGGATGTTGAAGCAAAAAAATTACTGGAAGATGCCAAAATGCTGGATGAAATCGGCTGTTTTTCTGTTGTTCTGGAAAAAATTCCTTCCACATTAACAAAACAGGTTTCCGAAAGTATATCCATTCCAACTGTTGGGATAGGTGCAGGGCCCCATGCAGATGGCCAGATATTGGTCTTACACGATGTATTAGGCATTAACAAAGGATTTAAACCACGTTTCCTTCGTCAGTATGCCAATTTGAATGACATTATGAACGAGGCAATTACAAATTATATCAAAGACGTTAAAGGCAAATCTTTCCCTAACGAGAAAGAATCTTATTGATCACCTCCTTGTTTCTTTCGTAGATACCAAGGCTTAAAAACAGAAAAACAATGGCAAAGCGCCCATATCAAATCATATATGAAGACAATCATTTACTGATTGTCAACAAAGAGCCAGGGATACTTGTGCAGGGCGATGTTACCCGTGACAAGCCCTTGCTTGATATGTTGAAAGATTATATCAAAGAGGAATATAACAAACCAGGAGCCGTATTTTTGGGCACTGTTCACCGTCTGGATCGCCCGGTAAGCGGACTTGTTGTATTTGCAAAAACATCAAAAGCTTTGGAGCGGATGAATGAAATTTTCCGCAAACGTGATGTTCAGAAAACCTATTGGGCAGTTGTTAAAAACCGTCCACCAGAAAAGAAAGGCAAACTTGTTCATTGGCTTATAAAGGATGAATCAAGAAATGTGACTACCGCCTATGATTATGAAGTACCAGGATCGCAGCGTGCAGAACTTAGTTACAGACTTTTGGGCGATGTAAATAAATTTAATCTGCTGGAAATAACGCCGGTTACAGGCCGCCCTCATCAGATCCGCGTTCAGTTGGCCTCTATGGGTTGTCCGATCCGTGGTGATCTGAAGTATGGATATCCGAAAGCCAATCCGGATGCAAGTATTAATTTGCATGCGCGTCGTCTTTTCTTTGAACATCCCGTAAAAAAAGAACCGATTATTTGCAAAGCCGGCGTACCGAATGATCCTTTCTGGGAGGAATTCCTTCCTTTGGATACCGAGCAAGTCAAGGCAGATCACTTAGGATTTTTATACGAATAACCTTTTATGATTGAGAAGTTAAAGCAGCGCTGGAATGTCAAAAACGGATGGGATGTACTAATCATTTTAGTAGTTTTCGCCTGCACCGGATTTTCCATTTTATATATTAAGCGCGCACTTTTCAATCTGGTGGCGCTCACCAAAGAAACATCTCCTTCCTGGCTTCTCTGGACGGTAAATATTCTCATTATCCTGCCGCTTTATCAGGTTGTACTGCTTGCGTGGGGCTGGATATGGGGCAAATTTTCTTTCTTTCTGGAATTTGAAAAAAGGATGTTCAGGAGTATTGGGAGGTTGTTTAAACGATAATATTCCTGCCAGGTATGGATTTTACTGGCAGGAACATTAAAAGTTTTCAAACCAAGCCTTATTCACAGTTATATGCTCTCTCAGTTCGATATCAATACCTAAGTTCAATTCTTTTAACTTTTCGACTAATTTTTCACCATCTATTAAATCAATAGCCGGAGCGCCATCACGATTTGCCTCAAGAATAGCTTCTCTTGTAAACGTTCCAGTGGTTATAAACAAGCCTTTATCCGTCCTTCCTATCATCGCACCTCGAAAATCTCTGATTTCCCCTGAACCAACTTTCCCCTTGTATCTTTTACATTGAAATATAATGTGAAAACTTAGAATTCCATTTATCTTAGCAATTCCTTTACCATCGATTCCGCCATCTCCACTTCTACCAGTAACTTCTACTTGTGAGAATCCTTTTTCCCTTAATATTCTTTGAACAAGTCTTTCGAATGAACTTGGACTTAGTACCTCAGTTATAATCTCCAAGGCAGCTTTTTTCCAACTTTCTGCTTCTTCAACTTCTTCATCTGCCTCCTTTTCTTCATTTTCTCTAACTGTGCTAAGGCGAGATATATGTGTGTTTATTGTATTTTCGTCATTTACTACCCAAACTCCCTTGCCTACCTTTGATATTAGCCCCTGATTTTTAAGAACGGTTCTTACCCATGCAAGGTTATACTGTAATTCTGACTGACCTGTTTTGCCATTTACAATTTCAATAAGTGCATCATTAAGTTCCAGTTTTTCTACAATCCATTCGTAGATTTCCTCAGTATTTGCTGATCCTCCCAGAAATTTTAATGCATCAAGAGTTGGCTGCATTAAATCCTTTCGAGCTGGCAGATATTTCATCGTTGGGTAGCGGGTTTATGTAATTATTACTGAAATAATAAAAAATACTAAATTACAAAAGAGAGTTTCATTGTTTTTATTACATTAGGTCCTTTAAAAATATAATAAACACACTATGTCACATCTAAAATGGATTACAGACAAGAATCTTAACTCAGCCGTTTTCAATTTGTGGGTTCAAGTACAAATAGCAGAGAATATGGCTCTTTCAAATTTTAATCGCCACTTCGTGGATCCCTTCATCGGCATTACTGAAATGAATGTCTTATCTATGGAATATGACTTTTGGAAAAGAATAGAAGTCTCAAAATCTATTCAAAAAGATATGGTTAAAAACATCTATCATTTCTTCCTTCAAATAATTCTGACTTGCAATGAATCCGATTTTATCTATTCAAAAGTAGATAAAGTTTTATCATCAAATAAGAATCGAATTGTCGCATGCTTAAATTATAAGTTCAAAAAATCCCTTAAAAAGAAGAATAAAAAAAGGTATAAGGCAGTTTGCGGAGCGCTTTACAGAAGTGCTAAAAATCAAGATTACACCGGTATTTTCATAGTAATGATTCCAAATAAGCCGGTCAGATTTGATGTAAAATTTAAACCTGACAAAAATTTAAGCGAAATAAATGATCCAAATGAAAGAGTTAGGTTCATGGATATAGTAAGTTTTTTTCATAATATTACTCACGATGAAAATGCTTTTAGAGATCTTTTTAATATACTACCCAAACTTTTTGCTAAATATTCCGAAGGGAAGCTTATGTCGAAAGAGCATGATAAGCTTATTAGAGCTTTCTACTACACTTATGGATAGTCCTCTTAAAAACTTGGATCATAACATAAGCCATCTAATTCTCACCTCCCTTTCTTCCAGTCCCTCAACTTCCAGACTGAAAATCCAAGATATGCCATGCTACCTCTCGCTCCGCCCTTTTTAACAAGTCCGTTGATATTGCTAAAACCAATAAAAAAGGGTCCAAAATGAGCCATTGCGCCCAGAGAAACTCTTTTATTACCTTTGATAAATGAAATGGGAAACGCAAAATCTGAGTCTTCATCTTCAAATCTTGGGGTGATCGTAAAAACATTCGGCTGCGTCAAGTCCCAGGGATTATCCGTTCTTGGTTTATAACGTTTGGTTTGCGCGAGCGTTACGAAAAAACCTTTCACCAATTGAATATCCGCTTCCAGATGTAAGGCCTGAGGAAGTTTCACATTTCTTTTAAAAGTGGTGTCCGAAGTAACAGGATATAAATTCATCAGTCCGTCAGCACCTTCGTTTCCGATTATTTCCAGCTCCTTTTGGCCGATAACTGCTTGTTCCTGATATCCGCTTACGGCGCGGCTATGTTCAGTCCGATATTTTATGGATCCTATATCCGTCAAAGATGCAGCCAGACGAAGCAAATATTTAGGACTTTGATCAAATACTTCCTCACTGTTTTGCCAGTAATTACCCAACTCATACGTAACACCAAGATCATATCCCCAACCGGCTGCATATTTATCCGAACTGAAAATATCACCCAGTTTCAGCTTCTGATTTGGCTGGCTATATCCGCTTTGATAAGAGAAATCATTTAATATCAATTCATTTTCATCCGTTCCGCCAGCCACGTTACTTACCTGGAAATCACGGACAGACCCGGTTACATAACCGATTCTGGCACCAAAAATTCTTTTAACCGTAGTTCCTACCCGTAACTTATGCGCATCAAGATCCAGTATCTGTACACCATAGGATGCACTAAGCTCCGAAAAACTCTGCTGAACCAGGCTAAAATTTCCCCATTCTTTGCGTGCTACTTCTTCAATACCGGTATCGAGACGTTTAAAATAAAGATTTCTTATTTCATCCGGAACATTATTTCCCTGAACAAACCCTCTTGTCCGAAGCTGAAAAGCAACGCCCTGGTATTTTCCGATAGAAAACATTGCCGATGGCCATCGTATCTCACTAGCCAGATAAATGGGATCTTTGTCCGTAAGCGAGCCCATCGTTCGTGACCGCCCATATAATTCATCCTTGGAATGAGCTGCCAGCAGGGGATAAAACAGGGAGTTTTTGCCAAGAAAAACAAAATATCTATGGTTTATACTGCTACCTATTGTCCCCAGATTAACCTGCCATTTGTATCGGGTTCCGGCAATAGCGGATGGATTTTCAGTGGCACGGTAAAGTCCCCCGTAATTACTCGCTACAAGTCCCGGAATTTGTTGCGCATAAGCCGATTTAGCTAAAAGGCCAATAAGAAGTGTAAGATTGTAAAGTCGCTTTTTCAAGAATAATAACGGGTGTTTAAGTTTAAATTTCCGGTATCGTCGTACTGGATAATTTCTTCATCGATCAGATACCGTAATGTTTGCAGAAATAGTTTTTCATCCACATTTTCAAAAACCTTGCTTAAAGCGCGAGGTGTAACCTGACCATTGTCTTTTAGATAAAGCAAAATTGCGTTTCCAAATTCTTCATTGATACCAGAACCTGCTTCATTCTTTTTATTTTTCAAACATACATCGCAAACACCGCATTCATGGCCGTCCATTTCATTGAAATATTCCAGAAGAAGCAAAGTCCTGCACCGGTTTTTGTTGGATGCATAATGAATAACCGCCCGTGCTTTCTGCCGGTCCCGCTCGCGCCTTCGTTCTATTTCAAAAACATTCAGAGGCAACTGCGCCGCATCATAACGAGGAGTCAGGAAAGTTAATTGTGGTTTATCCCTTCGTGGTTCGTAATCGGCAATACCACGCTCTTTCAGAAAAAGCAATTTTTTGACAATTTCAGCCTCCGGTGCAAAATATATCTGAGCAAGTTCCGTCTCCGAAATTTTTTTATACTCGGTAAAAAGCTCGCCGCCATAAAGCCGCAGCAATAATTTGATAAACGAATCAAGCTCGGGATAACGTATCTGAAAATCATACAACTGGCGGTTATCAACTTCCAGATGAAGCCTTGCCGGATCGTTAAAATTCTCGCTTAACTGAATGAACCCTTCTTCCTCCAATAGTTTCAGCGCATAATGCGTCTCATTCACAACCAACCCGAAAATTCCTGTAAAATGCTGTATATCAAAACTAAACGCCGAAAACTCGCCGCTTCCCACTGCTATTTTGTAATAATTTGCCAGTGATTGATAAACCTTCCTCAACACTTCCATGGCCGGATATTTCCGTTCCACATTTTCGGCAAGTTCTTCCAGATCAATCTTATTGAAAAGCGCCACAGCAAAAGCTTTCTTCTCGTCCCGGCCGGCTCGTCCGGCTTCCTGATAATACGCTTCAAGGTTATCCGGCAAGTCAAAATGAACCACAGCACGAACATCCGGCTTGTCTATCCCCATGCCAAAAGCGTTGGTTGCAACAACCACCCGCACCTGATTTTTAAGCCAGGCCGTTTGCCTGTCCGACCGCTCCTTGAACGGAAGTCCGGCGTTATATCCCGCCGTAGGTACACCTTGTTTGCTTAGCCAGTCTGCCAGTTCCTTCGTTCGTTTTCGCGTTCGCACATATACAATGGCAGTTCCCGGCACGTTTTTAAGAATCTGAAGAAGTTTTCTTTCCTTGTTTTCTTCCTGAAATGTGGAATACGATAAATTTGCTCTCGCGAAAGACTGTCTGAATACCCTTGCAGGCTTCATTTCCAGTTTATCAATAATATCGATCTGAACCTGTTCCGTTGCCGTGGCAGTCAAAGCCATCACAGGAACTTTGGGAATCAGTAATCTGAAATCAGCAATCAGTAAATAGGAGGGCCTGAAATCATATCCCCACGCAGAAATACAATGGGCTTCATCCACCGCCAGCAAACAAATTTTCATCTGTTTTGCCCGGGCAATCATAATATCGGTCCGCAGACGTTCCGGTGAAACGTATAAAAACTTGGTTTGTCCGTGAATACAATTGTCGAGTGTAATGTCGATTTCATGCCGGTTCATGCCGGAATGGATGGCCGCCGCCGGAATATTTCTTCTTTTCAGCTGTTCCACCTGGTCTTTCATCAAGGCGATCAGGGGCGTCACAACAATACATACACCGTCCATAGTCAGTACTGGCACCTGAAAACAGATGGATTTCCCTCCGCCGGTCGGAAGCAGCAAAAGTGTATCATTTCCTTCCAGCACAGAACGGATCGCCTCTTCCTGTACCGGCCGGAAATGGTCGTATCCCCAGTATTGTTTCAGGACCGCTTGAAGGTTACTCATTGTATGTGTTTTGTCAAAAGATCCGCAAATTAATAAATTCAAAACCGAAATTGTTTTCTAAAAAAGACAGACGGTTTAAACTATGCGAATCCTTTCTTCGTTTTTTAGGCGAAAATATTAACTTTACAGTCTATTTTTAACCGATTTCTATGCGCACGCTTCTCATTCTGATTACATTATTTTCATTATCTGGTTGCTCGGTTTCTCATTATTTAAAACGTGAAATAAAAAACTCTCCGATTTTAAGTCAGCAGCACACAGGTATTTCAATCAATAATCTCACGGGAAACAAAGCGTTAGCATCGTATCAGTCCGATAAATATTTCAATCCAGCTTCCAATACAAAATTATTCAGCTTTTATGCCGGATTATGCGCGCTCGGCGATTCACTTCCCGGACTCGAATATCTTGAATGGGGCGAACTTTTGATCATTCGCGGAACCGGTGACCCTTCCTTGTTTCATCCCGACCTTCCCAAGAGCGCTGTTATTGACTTTTTAAAAGGTAGAAAAGAACAGATATTTTTCTCGCCGGCTAATTTTGAAGACGAAAGATATGGTCCGGGCTGGGCATGGAGTGATTATAACGATTACTACCAGCCAGAAATATCACCCATGCCCGTCTATGGCAATATTGCGCGTTTTAAGGGTTTAACCGACCGGCAATTTAAAGTGCAGCCGGCAATCTGGCAAAAGTCACTTAAACAGGATACATCCATTACCGGCATCAAACGCGAGGAATTTCAGAATACTTTTCATTTCTCCCAAAAACCACTTGCCGCAGGAAAATCGCTGGATATCCCGGTTCATATGTCCAGTGAAGTAACAGTTCAGCTTTTAACAGAAGCATTGAAAAAAGAGGTGAAACTGATCCATATACCGCTTAACGTTGAGCTCCAAACCGTAAAAAGTATTCCTTCTGATTCGTTATACGCGCGGATGATGCAGGTTAGCGACAATATGCTGGCCGAGCAACTTATGCTGCTTTATGCTTCGTCCAACGGCTTGCCGTTAAGCACCGAAAAGGCGATTGAGCATGCGAAAAAGAATTATCTGAGTGATATGCCGGATAATCTTGTCTGGAAAGATGGCTCTGGACTTAGCCGTTACAATCTTTTTACGCCAAGATCCATTACAGCCTTGTTGCAAAAAATTTATGCGAAGGTACCTCAGGAGCGATTGTTCAAAATTCTACCCAATGGTGGAGCTTCGGGTACGATCAAAAATCAGTTTAAAGGAGAAAAACCTTTCATCTTTGCCAAAACAGGAAGTTTTAGCAACAATTACAATCTCAGCGGATATCTTATAACAAAAAAAGGCAAGACACTGGTTTTCAGCTTTATGAATAATAACTTCACAAGACCTATGTCCGAAGTCCGTAAAGAAGTAGAACGGATTTTAACAGCGATTCATACCAAATACTGAGTTATCCTTAATCTTCTTTCCAGGTTTTTTGGGTACAATAAATTTTATTAACTCCATTTTTCCTGACCAGCAGATAAATCCGGTATAAGCCGGGCTCCACTGTCGCGGTATGGAAGTTCACATATGCCCCTTTGTTGAAATACATAAACCTGCGCAGTGTTGTCCGTAATGGCACCGGATACTGTATTTGTGTCGCAGCATAGGTATGCTCCGACGATTTCAGAATTACGTAAGCTCCATCTGAATAATTTTTTTCCGTTTCAAAAAAGTCTTTCTCAAAGTTCACAACAATATAACTGCCCTCTTTCTTAACCGTATCAGGTTCATAGTTGCTCGCACAAGGTATTGAGTCGGTAGTGTTTTGGGGATTCCAGCCTTCTGCCAAAGGATCCTCAGAATTGTAATAAGCTCTTATTTTTTCAAAATGAGCCTGATCCATGGAAAACATTTTTACGCCCAGCCAGTCTGCATTATAACGCGCATTAAATTCCTGAACAATCGCCGATCGCCGGTTGTTTATGGCCAACGCAAAGTTGCTATGAAGTATAATCAGGTTTAGAAAAATTGAAAAAGGAATAATTAGCACGGCAGAAAAGCGAAGTGATGTTCTGGCAGTAAGCGAGAGCAAACCAAAATACAAAGCGATACACCAAAGCGCGGAATACATCCGGTAACGTCCCTTAAACATGCCTTCAAAGGTATCAGTCGGGATACGCTTGTAGACCAGCGCAAGTGCGGTAATGGCCACAAATGCAGCTATTCCCAGTGAAAATAATGCTCCCTGATTTACATAAGGCTTTTTCCCCCAGGCCGCATTCCATAGTAACAGAAACTGTTTTCTGAATAAATAAATAAAAGCACCTATTAAAATAAATCCGGCAAGTACTGCACGCATCAGCACGGAATTCATGCCGTCATATGCGGAAATGGTCGCGATGGAACCGATAAAACCAAAATAACCCAGAAAGCCTTCCTTAACTTGCTCAGGATCTGAAAAATTCAGGTTTTGGGTAATCGGAGTAAAATCAATAAAATAAATTACCGCAACAATTCCAGTAGTCAGAACCGTAATAAAAAAATCCTTTTTTCTTCCCATCAGCCAGGCGATCAGACCGATAACCGGAAAAATCATCAGCCCGTTTCCATAGGTGAACGTAGCAATAACGGCAAATAAAAGTGCGATATGGTGCTGTCCCGGACGGTGCGTCGCAAAGTATAAAGAGCTCAGTACAAACAATAAAACACCGAAATTACATAAGGAGCTTACTCCCCAAAAAATATTTTCAAAGGACTGAATGCCAAACCACAGCCACATAACCGGTACAAAATACCATAGGGAAAGCCGCAGGTTTTTGAATGCTTTATAAAACACAAACGCACAGGCCGTCCAGCAGATATTGGCCACAATCATGGGCCACACCATGTTGATCGTACCAAAAAGGGAATGGAGCAAAAGAATAATCGAACGGGAAAATACGAGCCGGTGCTCCGGGAAAAGCTCTGTAAGCCGTTTCCACCGCTCGGGCCAGCCTGCATCTTCAAAACCGGGGATTACGCCCAGAATAAGAATATCATCAAACGCTACATAATTGATATTCAAAGCAATAACTTTGAACACTAAAAAATATATAAGAACCGGAATTAAACAAAGGATCAGTGCTAACCAGGTTTTAGTCCTGGCAAAATCTAGGAAAGCTTTAAACATAGGTGAAGTGGCTCGTGTTATTCCAACACGCGAATAAAACAAATGGCTGGGGAATTCCAGCCATTCGGGATGTTAATTTTCAGTTTCTTCCTCAACCGAGGCGCGCGGATCTTTGGTGTAGTCGTAAAGTAACTTACCTTTTTCGTCCCATTCACGCAGTACAAAAGGCTCAAATTCTTCGTCCCAACTGCTTTTGGGATACTGGATTTCTTTTTTGCGCTGGCGACGGAACTGATAATATTCAACCCAGCGTCCTACTTTTTTTCCATGGTCAAACTTTCCGCTTGCCATCAGCTGGCCTTCGTTATAAAATTTAAGGAAATCGCCTGTTTCTTCTTTAAACATCACCGGAAAAACTTCCTTGACCTTGGTATGCGCCGAGTCGTAATAAGTGATCCGTGATTCGGCAGGAAAGCCTTTATCCCAGACGGCCTTATCGACAAGGTTAAATTTGGTATCGTATTTCGCCCATCTGCCGTCTTTCACACCCATGTAGTAGAAACCCTCTTCAATAAGATTTTCGCCAACATACTTTTTGTATGAACCATGCAGTAAAAGCGATTTGTCCTTATCCTTAATAATCGCAGAACTCAACTTTTTGGTCTTCGTATCATACCAGCGTGTTTCTGTTGACCGTGCATAATTATTCAGTGGTTTCTGCTCTTTCAACACATGAAACGTTTCAAGCGTAGTCCGGTCGCCGCTTCCGTAGCGGATATCCATGCCTATCATGGGCACACCCTTATACATCACTTTCGCCAGCCGTGCTTTTTCTTTTTTTAATTTTCTGTCTGCTTTTTGGCTCTTATATTCTTTTACTTTAAGCCCCAGGTCGGGAATTGTCTCGCCGAAAAGTGACGTCAGCGAGGTCGATTTACTATTCCCGCCCGGCAATGATGCCGATGCTGCCGGATCAAGCCCGGAAACAAATGATTTAATATCCTTCGAACCCCTTTTTTTGGCATTGGCCGAATCCGGAGCCTGAGCTTTGGGAAGCCAGGCCGGGGGTGAAGATTCTTTTGTTTCAGTCTGCGCCCAAACTCCCTTCACAAGGAAAATTGACAGGAAACACCAGACCAGAATAACCTTTTGCATGTGTATTGAATTTTTCTTCAGGGTAAGATTGTTACTTTTGTAACGAATTGGTTCTTAAAGATATTGATTTCTCAACCTACAAATTTACATAACACATTGGAAAAAAGCGCTAAAATTTATATCGCAGGACATCGGGGTATGGTAGGCTCGGCGATTCACCGCAGGCTGCTTGCTGACGGTTTTAACAATTTTGTATTCAGAACCTCTTCCGAACTTGATTTGCGCGATCAGGCATCTGTGAAAGATTTCTTTGAAACAGAGCGTCCTGAATACGTTTTTTTGGCCGCGGCGAAGGTGGGCGGAATTATGGCCAACAATATTTATCGTGCAGAATTTTTGTTCGACAACCTGCAAATCCAGAATAACATCATCGACAGCGCTTACCGCGTTAATGTAAAAAAACTCCTTTTTCTGGGCTCATCCTGCATTTATCCGAAACTGGCACCGCAACCGCTTCATGAGGATTCGCTGCTGACCGGAACGCTGGAACCTACCAATGAGCCTTATGCGATTGCCAAAATTGCAGGCATAAAAATGTGTGAAGCGTACAGAAGTCAGTATGGCTGTGATTTTATTTCGGTCATGCCTACGAACTTATATGGCCCGAACGATAATTATGACCTGAACAAATCGCACGTTCTTCCTGCCATGATCCGTAAATTCCATGAAGCGAAGGAAGAAAATAAGCCAGTGGTTGAATTATGGGGCACAGGATCTCCGTTACGCGAGTTCCTTCATGCAGATGACCTGGCCGATGCATGTTATTTCCTGATGCAAAATTACAGCGAGCCCGGCTTCCTGAATATCGGTGTGGGAACGGATGTTACGATTAAAGAACTGGCTGAGTTAATTCAGGAAACGGTTGGCTATGAAGGCGAAGTTCACTGGAATACGGATAAGCCGGACGGAACACCCCGGAAATTGATGGATGTAAGCAAGCTTCACGCGCTGGGCTGGAAACATAAGACAGATTTAGCCGAAGGGATACGTATAACATATCAGGACTTTTTACAGAAAATAGAGGCTTATTCCGTTTAATAGAATTGATATTAATGGGCTATATAAAAGTATTACCCAACAATTCAACACTAAAAAGCCGTTTTACCTATTAAAATTCTTTTTTTTGACAAAATTTCAGTATAAAATTACAATTATCTTCGGGAAACTAATTAGTTTTGCAGCGTCCTAAAAAATGGGCTATACTATAAACCATGTTATAAGAAATGTCTGCTATCATTAAATTAGACCAGATAGACCGTAAAGTACTGGAGATCTTACAAACAAACGCCAAGATAACGAACGCACAGCTTTCAAAGGAAATCGGGCTTTCACCGGCACCTACACTTGAACGTGTAAAGAAACTTGAGCAATCAGGTATTATCAAGAGCTATCATGCACAGCTTGAACCCGAAAGAGTAGGATTGGGCGTAAGCACTTTTGTACAAATCTCTCTGGTTGGCCACAGAAAAGCTGTAACTGAATCATTTGTCGAAAAAATACATGCAATACCAGAAGTGATCGAATGCCACCATATCACAGGTACAGGCGATTTCTTGTTAAGAGTAATTTCCAAGGATATCAGTACTTATCAAAAACTGATGTTGGAAAAAATAAATGAAATTGAAGAGGTGGCAAGCACACAGACGATGGTGATTTTGTCTACTTTCAAAGAAAGTAAGGTTTTACCAATTCCTTGAAACTCTGCCCCTAAGCATGATACTTGCTATGTTTATCCAGCAAATAAAAACGTCGGACCCTGTACTGGATCCGACGTTTTTGTTTGTATAGGACTCGTTCTTCTGTTATTGGTGCTGCTCGCGAAGAAGATCATTTACTGTTTTTACAGGATTGAATGTAATTAAAGGAACTTCCACAAAAAGTGTGTTCCAGTTGGCCATAGAGCCGTTCCATAGTCCGGGTAACTCCTGTGCCTTTAATTCTTTTCCGTCTTTGGATTTGTACGTGATAAATCCTGTCAACGGATCACGGAATTTTTTAAGGTCATACAATTCTCCGTTTTTATTTTTGATAGCACATACAAGATCCACAGGGTTAAAGTGTGTTGAATTCTTGAATATACCATTTTGCTGCTCGTTATCTACGTCAACCTGCGCCGATTCAACGATTTGTAATGATGAAGAGCCGTCCGCGTTTTCTGCCCAGAATGGACCGCCACCAGGTTCTCCCTGATTTTTCACCATACCGCAGGCACGCAAAGGACGATCCAGTTTCGCAGTAAAATATTTTGTTTTTTCCTCATCCGACCAGTTTTCATAAGTTACAGGCGGAATAACACACAGCTCCTCGCGGAAAAAACGATCCAGTTCTGCAAAAAGAGAAGCGTTGGCGCCGCTGCTTAGCTTGTCAAGATACCCGAATATCTTTTTCTGAAAATCAAGTACAATGCCGGCCAGTGCTTTTTTATAAGTTACGGTTTCAGCCTTGATACTATCCGGAACCACGTTATCAATGTTTTTGATAAAAATAATATCCGCATCGAGCTGGCTAAGATTTTCCAGTAAAGCTCCGTGACCCGCAGGACGGAATAATAACCCACCATCTTTTTCACGGAAAGGAGAGTTGTCCATATTTACCGCAATGGTATCAGTGGAGCTTTTTTGCTCGGAAAATGATACCATATATTTTACACCAAATTCACTCTGATAGGTTGGCAATACTTCAACAACCAGTTTTTCAAACTTGTCGCGGTGTTCTGGCGAGACTGTAAAATGAATTTGTACATTTCCTCCTGCATTGGCATATTTCGCTCCTTCCACCAAATGTTCTTCCAGCGGGGTGCGGGAACGACTTTCGTAATTATGGAATTTCAGCAATCCTTTTGGGAGCTCTCCATAACCTAATCCTTTGTTAGTCAAGAAATAAGAAACAATCGTTTTTTCATCAGCCGTTGTAATATCATGACCGTCAGAAGCCAACGAAGTCTTCAAATCATCATAAAAAGCAAACTCAGTTAGTTTTGTAAAAAACTCATCAACCGATTTATCTTTTTTATCCTCCTGCAAAAAGCTGAATAATGACTTAAACATACGCGTAGCTGCACCAGATGCCGGCACAAATTTCAACAAAGCTATTTCTCCTTCGGAAGCACTTTTGTCGAATTCTTTAATTACCTGCTCAATTTGCTCGTCGCTCAAACGGATAATGCCGTCTCCAACGGTTGCTGCTTTTGAAAGATGGAGAAATGGAAATCCATTTACGAAATAGTGCACTTGTTCTTCCACTACTGTGGCATCGCTTCCGCGTTCCTGAATCTGTTGAAGGTCTTTCTCGATGAACATAATTTAATTGGTTAAAAAAATCAATAATTAGTACATCGCCATAAGAGTATTAAACGTTAATGAGTCTTGTGGCGATGCGTGGTTTTCATTAGGTAAAGTCCTGTATAACCGTACTATAACCATGTAATACGATTTATTTCACTATTCTTAATTTGGCAAAGCTCAGCAGTAAAGTTTTGTCACCTACTTTATCAAATTTGACTGTCGCTTTGCGGTCCGTTCCGTTCACATCCATCTTAACAACCCTACCAAATCCAAACTTGGAATGTTCAACCTGATCGCCCTCTGCAAGATTAGTGGTATCACTTGGAATAAAATCGGTTGAAGGGGTATGTGAAGCCGTAGTCGGGCGCGGTTCTGTCGGTCTTCTCGGACTAAGATTTTTGACAAAAGACATCGGCGAAGAAGAAGAACCTTCACGGCCGATTTCTCTTTGAAATGCCTGGGTTATGTTCAGGTATTTCGAATCTACTTCCAGTAAAAACCGGCTCGGTTCACACATTTTTAATCTGCCCCATTGGTAACGGCTTTCGGCATAGGAGAAAACCAGTTTCTGTTCCGCACGCGTGATGGCAACGTAAAACAGGCGCCGTTCTTCTTCCAGATCCTGGCGGCTTTCCAGCATCATCTGACTTGGAAAAAGATCTTCTTCCAAACCAACGATGAATACATTCCGGAATTCCAGACCTTTCGCCGAGTGGATCGTCATCATCGTAACCCGGTCATTATCTTCATTTTCGTCCGGTTCGTCCGCATTGGTCAAAAGTGAAACAGATTGGAGAAAAGCACTCAACGTCTTGTCTTCATTCTCTTCACTATCCACAAATTCTTTAATTGCATTAAGCAATTCCTGAACGTTTTCGTAGCGGGAAAGCCCCTCAACGGTTTTATCTTCATATAATTCCCGAAGAATCCCCGACACTTTTGCGATATGCGAAGAAACCTCAAAAGCATCCTTTCCTGCCTCAATCATAAGCATAAAGCTTTTGATCAAAGTCCCGAACTGTTCGATGGGGGTAATCGTTCGCCCGGTGGCATAATTTCCAATGTTGCTGACAACTTCCCAGATAGGGACATTATTTTCTGCGGCGGTAACCGTTATTCTGGCAACCGTTGTATCACCGATCCCACGTTTCGGAAGATTGATTATTCTTTTGAAAGCCTCTTCATCCCTTTGATTGACCGTAAAGCGCAGATAACCCAAAAGATCTTTGATCTCTTTGCGCTGATAGAAAGATTGTCCGCCAATAATCCTGTATTTGATTCCCAGCTTCCTGAGCGCTTCTTCAAAGGAACGGGATTGCGCATTGGTACGATAAAGAATAGCGAAATTCTCGTTTTTGAGCGATTTCTGCATTTTTTCTTCAAAAATGGCCGTAGCAACCAAACGCCCTTCTTCATTATCAGAGCCGGCTTTGATCACATCAATCATCGAGCCTTCCTCATTTACGGTGAAGGTTTCTTTTTTCAACTGGGATTTATTCCGGGCAATGACAGAATTGGCAGCATTAACAATCGTGCTTGTTGAACGGTAATTCTGTTCCAGTTTGATGGTATGAACGTCGGGAAAATCCTTTTCGAAATTCAGGATGTTCTCAATATTGGCTCCGCGGAAAGCATAAATACTTTGGGCGTCGTCACCTACAACGACAATATTCCGGTTAACCGCTGACAATTTTCTGGTAATAAGGTACTGCGAAACGTTGGTATCCTGAAACTCATCTACCATTACGTGCTGGAATTTGTGCTGATATTTATACAAAACATCAGGAAAATCACGAAAAAGCACATTGGTATTAAAAAGCAGATCATCAAAATCCATTGCATTGGCCTGAAAGCAGCGCGTTACATAGGTTTTGTAGATTCGCCCGATCTCCTTCATTTTAGCCGCTTCATCGTCTGCCTGGATCACAGCATTGTTGATATAATCGTCCGCCGAAACCAGCCTGTTTTTGGCTCCTGAAATCCGGTTGTAAACCACATTGGCTTTATAAACCTTATCATCCAGGTTATATTCTTTGATAATACTCCGCAACAATGACTTGGAATCGTCTGTATCGTAAATCGAAAAATCGCTGGTATACCCAAGATATCTTGCCTCGATCCGCAGGATTTTTGCAAAAACAGAGTGAAAAGTACCCATCCAGATGTTTCTCGCTTCGGTTCCTACGGCACCTTCGATACGTTTACGCATCTCTCCCGAAGCCTTATTAGTAAAGGTCAGGGACAAAATACGGAACGGATCTACGCCATTTTCTATCAAATGAGCAATGCGGTAAGTGAGTACCCGTGTTTTTCCGGAACCCGCACCTGCAATAATCATCAAAGGGCCATTTCCATAAACCACAGCCTGGCGCTGCGGTTCGTTCAGTGTATTTAAATAATCAGTCTTGCTCAATCGATCTCCTTCCTTAGCTATATTATTCGTATCTGTAGTCTTCATTCTTATCACCCAAAACCCAAAGTTAGGAAAAACCGGCAAATGCACTCTTTACTATTATATATATGATAAAGAGTTTACTATCATTTAACCGGAAATTTAAAACATCATAACAAATAGAACGTCCGTCGACGCTTATTGGTTTTGATAAAACAGAAACATAACGGAGATTTGATTTTTGATCTTTCCTTTGTATAGTTATAACTATTGTACCAGTATTGAAAGACCAATGTCAAGCCGGTATTTTTTCAACAGCAGGATAAATTATGAGTACTTTAAATATAGAAGACCAGCCACTCGAAGTGCAGTGGGAAGATTTACTTCAGAACCTGGAAAGATTAATGGGCAAAAGACCGGCCGATTTAAATGGCGTGCTTTTTTTAATCGGTGTACAGGAGCTTGGACAGGGGCCAAAAAGATTTACAAAAGAGCAAAAACAGGATCTGATGCATATCGGTATCTGCAAAGTGCTGAGTTTGTCTTCTTATTATCTGTTTGAAAAGAGAGATAAGGAGGGCTGGCCACATTACATATTGAATCGCGCATTGCCACAAGGCGGGATTGATAAGCAGGAAGCGCTTTTGAAGATGCATGTTATTGAGTATTTTAAAGGGATGTGATCGCCTGTAAGGCAAATACTACTTGTTGTTTCTAAATACTTTCACTTTCTTGCGAACTTATTGGATGCCGTTGACTCGGTATCTATTAATTACTTCGACGTTGTGAAAAACAGATTGGATCATTATTCATTTTGTTTTACACATTTTATGAAAATTACTTTTCCTGAAAACAACCTTTCAATCTCCCAACGGGATGATTGTTTTTATTCCCTAACCAAAAGAGAATGGGATGTTTTACTGTTGTTGACCGAAGATCTGTCAAATCAAGAAATCGCAGATGGGTTACATCTCACTACAAATACAGTGAAAACATATCGAAGACGAATCTCGGAAAAGTTGCTCATTTCTGGGAAAGATCAATTGGCTCGCTTTTCCAGAAAAAACCAAATCTTACTTAAAATAAAGCATAGTCAATTCTATCCCGCATGAAATAATTCAAGTATTCATTTTATAAATTATAAAAAATGTATCCCTAAGTATACAGATATAGACTAATTAGGATAATAACTTTGACCAGACAAAACCTACAGGTAGGAACAACTTAAAATTGCCCATCCAAGCGTTTTTATTTTACGGTTGTCTCAAATATTACCCCTTTTAACAAACATGTCTATATGAAAAATAATTACTTTATTTTAGCAATTTACATTAGCCTTTTCTGCCTTTGCGTTATTGCCTGTAGCGATAAAGATACGATTTCTGAATTTGAATCAAGTGGGGAGTCAGATTTGATTCGAGCTGCTAAAGGCTACTATCAAGCTAAAATTGCAGGGGCTAATCTGCGCGTTAGCAGAGATAACGAGCCAGGGAAAAAACTTGAACCAAAATGGGACAAAGCGACAAAAAATCAAATTGAGAATGGGGATAATGCTATTGTTGTACCTGCCGAAGGCTACAACATTAATGTTGAGGGTATCAGTTTTTTTAGATGTTATGTCTTTAAAGAAGAGGGTGGCCAGATTGTTGATGGCAGAATTGTCGAGTTTCTTGGCGATTCCAAATTCTTAAGGTCTGTCGGGGATAAAATTATTAGAAAATTTAAAAATGGTAGAATTCCTGGCTATACTGGTTTGGTTTTAAGCTATGATGTAAACTATCAGTATTTGGATGGTTATTCGTTCACCAATGGTAAAATGGATAAAATGGGAGTACAACTTTGGGTGCATGCGGAAAAAGCGTCGACAGCAAGATCAAGTGGAAGGATTACTTCCACGTTGAGAACGCAGCTTGAAGACGACCAGTTTTGTGAAAAGATATACTATTGTTATGTCTGGACCAACGGCGCAATTACTAATTGTGTTTATTCTGGAAATTGTGAAGTTAACCCCCAACCAACCCCCCCACCTTCTGGCGGCGGATCATTACCCACAACAACTCCCCCTGCATCAAGTATTAAAAACGAATTGAAAGTTCAGTGCTTTAAAAATGTATTTAGTAACTTAATAAGTACGCAATTTAATAATAAGGTACAAACAATTCTTTCTAATTTTAATAAATCTTCAACCCTGAGTTTTACCATTAAAGATGCTGCAATAATGAGCGATGGTAATACTCAAAAAGCCGCTGAAACTCTGGGCAATCAAATTGTGCTAAATAGTACCCTTATGGCGAATGCTTCGCAGGAGTTTGTTACTGCAACAATTTATCATGAAGTATTACATGTATTTATCAATAATACAGAAACTTATGATCACAACAAAATGTCTACTGAATATGTAACACCAATGATTCAGGCATTAATGTCATGGTTTCCCTTATCATATGAAGATGCTGAAGCTCTTGCGTGGTCCGGTCTACAAAGTACCCCTGCCTACCCTCAGAATAAAAGGAGTGACATGAATTTAATCAATAACAAATATCTTAATAGGACTTATGGCCACGCTTGTCAGTAGATTACTTTTTATTTATTTATTTATTTTTGGTTTTACTTTTGCTTATTCCCAGTCACATAGCTCCGCAATCTTTTATATTGATGAGTATAGTAAACTAGGGAAGCGAATGGATGTCTATAGTTTTCTTGACCAAGCTATTCCCCAGCCCCAAACCGGATGTACTCCGGTTTGGGACTTTTTTTATTTTAGGGTAAGGGCAACAGGAAAAGTAGATAGTTTATACCATAAGGGTAATCTGCCGACAGAAGTAACAAGTAAAATCATAGCTAATATTTATTCTACTAACGGGCATTGGAAGACTAAAAAAAAGGCTGATAAAATAGAATTTTGCTGGTTTGTCTTCCCCTATTTTTATTATGGAAATAACCCTTATGATGGCAACTGCACCGAGAATGAGAAAAGACAGCAAAATTTAGCAATGGATATGGCAGCTAATATTTTGATAATTAGCACCTTAATTAAAGACAAAAAAGCTATTTTACTTATGCCATCAGAAAACGGAGGAGGCATTATAAAAAAGTAGCAGGCATTAATGGCTTGGTTTTGCTATTAGTCTTAGTGATCCGACGGGATTTGATGATTTCAGAAAGATAAAACATCATTATTATAAACTAGTCTGACTCACAACTAGGCTAGTTTATAATAATAATATCATGACCGTCAGGGTCACTATGATGATTGACTTTTTGAATATGATTTGCATCTTATCGTTTTTATAGCCCTGTTAATTGTAACTTAAGGCAGTTTGAGCTTTTATGATATATAACATCAAGAAACGAAACAATCATTCCGATAGCCACACTTGTAAATAGGTAATACCCAAAGGAACCGAGGCAATGGACAAATTCTGGTTTGCGTACCCGTATTTCGATTTTGGATTCAGTTCCTAACTTCACTCCGAATATTCAGAGGAGACAGATATGTTACAAAAGAACATTATGTACTTAGCATGGACTATCAGGAAAATTTGTTTAAATACAGGAGGTAAAGAGGCCTTTTTATACATCCATTTATGAATAGTGCAGCACACTATAAAGAATGATGGTTTCAAGCTGAATAGCACGCTCATTTTCCGGTCAATCCGGTTTTAAATATCCTTGGAAGTAGTCTATCGTAAAAATTGGAGGCTTTTCGAAATTTAATGGCCGGAATTTCTATTCTTGGCCTGTTTTTTATTCATTTGTTACTAATCCATCGCTACAAAGATGGATTCGTTGAGTATGACACTCATTTTGTAATTTTTATCGCCATTTTTCTACTGGCAATAAGCATATTTAAGTCTGCGTCAAGCAATAATAATGCTGTCATTAGAATAAACAAAATATCCTTATGTGGGCTTGTATTGGTAATTATTATCAGTCTGCAATCTTTCGTGAATGACCGAATTGATCAACATTACGTTTTGTTGTCATGGGTGTGGCTGACATTGTTTGTCATATTACAAAGTCACCCTTCGATTTCAAAGCTTCTAGTAAAATTTTTCCCGGTATCCGTTCTTATTGTTTTTCTATTCCAAATCTTTGACATATCTCTTGTAAACAACCCCTCGTATGTAGGTGAAAAGATCAATAAAGGCGAGAATGCCAACTATGTGGTTTCTACTTTGCCCTTTCTTCTTTCAATCTGCTTTTTTGAAAACGAGAGAAAGAGCTTGTTCAATAAAATTTCCCGACTCATTTCTGCCGTTACGGTATGTATTGGTTTGTACCTAATTGTAATCAGCCATGCACGACTTGCGTATCTGGGTGTTTGTGTTGGATTTTTTGCCGTGTTTAATAGTAGATTTCATCTGACTCATTTAGTCCGTAAAAACCTGACCTCCATCTATGCTAAGATAGGAGTGCTTTTCCTGTTTATTACGCTTTCCATCAATGTCATCTATTGGACCTATTCTATAAATTCCAATTCTGTTAAGGGTCGACTTTTAATTTACCGAACAAGCATAACCATGTTAGGTCCCAGCAATTTTCTGGGCATTGGTATCCAAAGGTTTAAAGACATTTACAATAATTATCAATCCGATTACATGATTGATAATCAACCTCAACTCTCTACACAGTTATTAGCCGATGACACTTTTTTTGCCTTTAATGAGTTTTTGCAGATTGGTGTTGAGCTCGGTCTTTGGGGCTTGATTTTGACAACTGTCATTATAGTAATGCTTTTACGCAAAGATCAGATTTATAAAACGGACATATTTCCGACTTCGGGCGCTCGTGCTTCGATATATAGTATTTTGATCTGTTGTTTATTTAGTTATCCACTTCGAACTACCTCTGTTTTTGTAAACATCATCTTTTTTATCGCTATCATTTCCACCAATTTCTCCGAGATACAGAAGCTAAGAATAACCCTCTCTACTACATGGATTCGAATACTAACAATACTCTTTTTAGTTACAGCCCTAATAATTGGTGTAAATGAATACAAAAGAATATCGGCACTGACTTTGTGGAGACAAGCTGCTCATATATCGGCGATAAACGGATTTAAGGACGCTAAGCCTTTATATGACGCATGTTATCCCCAGTTAAAAACAAATGGGGGTTTTCTGTTTAACTTCGGTTCCGAGCAATTGATTTCTGGTGAAGTTGATAAAAGTATACTTTTACTAGAAGAAGCTTCAAAAAGGATTTCCCACACTAATCTCTATGTTTATTTGGGCAATAATTATAAGTTACTTAATAAGTTTGATAAAGCGGAATCCAGCTATTTAAGAGCAGTAAATATGGTTCCTTCCCTGTTTCTTCCAAAGTATCTGTTAATGGTTATGTATCAGGAGCAAGGAAAAATCCAGGAAGCCTCAATCGTCGCCAAAACAATTATATCATATCCAATTAAAGTACCATCCAATCAAGTTAATTTCTATAAAAAGATGGCGGAGGAGTCTTTAATGACGATTCCAAAAAAGAACAATCCGTAATATTTTTGCAATGATAAAGCTTTCATTCATATCCCTTTTATTTGGTTTAGTTTTTTTTCTATCATGTAGCTGGAAAGATTCTGCTTTGGAAAAATCTTTCCAGCTAGCCAAAAATAATAAAGAGGAGTTAAAGAGGGTAATAAATCACTATAAGACCAAGGATGATACGATTGGCTACATTGCATCCATTTTTCTTATTGAAAATATGAAAGGACTGGGCACATACGATTCGAAAACAGACTCCATGAGATTGGATCTGGAGCATATCAATGCCGATTACCTAATTTCCAATATAGATGCCAGTTTGAAAGTATCGAGGCACAATCTTATTAAAGGCAACATCAGTCAAACAGACTTTCTCGAGTATATTCTTCCCTACCGCTTGGGATACGAAGGTTTATCCAATTGGAGGAAACAATGCTTACTAAGATATAATTTGATCAGTGGTGACTTATCCAACTTAAAAACCTTTGAAGAGCAAGCTTTCCGCGCCGTGGCAAACATTAATAACGATTTAATTGATCACTTTAAATACACCAATTCGGAATCGCCGGCAGAATTTAACAATTGGCAACAATTAATTACACGGAAAAGCGGGGATTGCTGGGCCATGACCAATACGATTACTTACCCTTTACGTGCATTAGGCATTCCAGCAGCAATAGATTTTATCACTAATTGGGGGAATGCAAACGGGGGAGGTCATGCATGGAACACCTTGGTTCTAAATAATGCTAAGGATATTCCGTTTCTTGGCTTTGAGACCTCACCACCTGATTATAACCCTTTCAGGATATATAAATCAATAGATCGGTATCCGCCTAAAATTTTCAGAAAAACATTTTCAAAAAACGAAAAGGCATTACCTAATCTGATCAGCGCAACTGATGCCATACCTTATAACTTAAAATTTGACAGATTCGTTGATGTGACGGATCATTACCTGTCGACAAAGAATATCAGGATTACTTTAAAAAACAGAGCAGGGCCGGAGGTAGCCTACCTTTCCGTTTTTTCAAATGGTTTCTGGCAACCGGTTTACTGGTCAAGGGTAAACTCCGGTTCATATATGTTTGATAAAATGGCAACGGGGCTCTTATATATGCCTTCTTCATTTGGAAATTTGCGGATCAATGAACCTCTTGACAATCCTTTTGCTGTGCTAGGGCAAAAGATACTCCGGTTCAAACCCAACAAACGGAAATTTCAGGATATAAAAATTGACAATACGCAATCGTTGGAACTCGACGCATTAAGTTTATTCGGTCTGGACATTTCGAAGGATACCTTTTTTCAGCGCATGGAGGCAGTGCTTTCTGGTAAAAAGACAAGTAAACCTATAGATGGTGAAAGCTACAAATTGTTCTATTGGGATAATGGGTGGGTATTAACAGGTGAGGTGAAAAAAATACCAGAGAAGGAATTGATTTTTACCAAAGTACCCCATAATGCGATTTATCGGCTGATTTCTTCGAAGAGTAATGGTAAAGAACGTATTTTTAGTTACCATAATGGCCAAGTATGGTGGTAAATAGTTTTTCCTCAATTAAACTTAGAGGTTTGACGGGCTTATTATTGCATACTTGTTAGAGTCTACCTGTACAGCTATTGACGCGCAGGAAAGGATATTAAAATGCATGTGATCGAGTATTTCAAAAAAGTTTCAGAAGTACTCTTTTGACTTTTAAGGAGTTATTAAAAAAGGCGAAATTTATTTCGTCTTTTTTTCTTCCAGCACTTGCATATTAAAATTAAATGTAGGACTTTTGCACTCCCAATCGGGTAGTACGGCGCTGAGAACGATCATCGCCACGAGTTCCGGAAGATGCGGAGCACAGTTCTTTGACATGATGAAGAGAGTAAGAAGATAGTTTGTTTAAGAAGATAACGTGGGATTTTCGGATTACCACAAACAAAAATTTACAATGGAGAGTTTGATCCTGGCTCAGGATGAACGCTAGCG